>Ga0209102_1000071_pt1 | contig 65348 bp, 53 predicted proteins | sample ConPoolayeHmetaG_FD_185483 | JGI IMG/M metagenome (GOLD analysis project Ga0209102, IMG submission 185483) | Hot spring microbial mat communities from California, USA to study Microbial Dark Matter (Phase II) - Cone Pool mat layer H metaG... ... | reverse complement strand
TTGCTTCGCCGATTATCCTCTCGTCCCAGAGAGCGTAGAGCCTTATGTGAGTAGCACTCTCAAACCCAGGGACGAAGACTCTGTGGGTTTCCTCGTGCTCAGGCACTGTGACGGTGTAGGTTTCGAAATGCTCTGGAACCCAGAAGGTCTCTGTCGAAACCATCGTCTCAAGCCCGACGAGATACGGGTTGCCGTCGTCATCGCTGTAAGCGACCCTTATCCTAGCCATGGAGGAGGGCTGGAGGAGCCTCAGGCTGAGCTCAACATCCCTGGATTCCCCCGCCTCAACGCTTCCAACGCTTCTGACCACGCTCTCCAAGTGGCTGCCGGTTATCACCATGGTTATGTTTCTCGCAGCCCCGCCGCCATTATTCCTCAGCCTCAATATGAGCCTGGCGTGCTTCAGAACAGAGGTGTCCCTGCTAACTATCTCGATGCCTAGCGACGGGGCCGGCGGGGAAACAACCTGAACCGTATACGTCTCCATGTTGCTGAGGGTGTTTGAGAACACAGCGTTCCCATCGAGCCTGAGAGTAATATTGTAGGTCCCGGGCTTAGCTGCTTTGAGCCTGAACACCCCGGCGATGTGGGTTTCATCAAGCCTTCTCTCAACGCTGTCCAAGGGTTGGAAAGAGTCTGGAGCGTTGAGCGTTAACGTAGCGTTTAACGGCTCTGGCTCTCCGCCGAAGGGCGAGCAGTATTCAGCAAGGTAGCTTATCTCAAGGGTTTCGCCAATGCTTAGGCTTGTTGAGGAAAAGTTGATGCTTATGGTCCAGCCCTCATACCAAAAGGGGTCGTAGGCTGGGAACAATACTTTGAAGCTTCTCTCCTGCTGTGGAACGATGATCCTAACGTCCTCATAATGGCCGGGCACCGCTACGACAGGCCCTTTCACGCGCATCCAGCCCCACAACGTGTACTCGAAGGATGGGAGATAACGGACTGGCTCGTTCCAAGCTCCTCCGCCCAGCTTCCTCAAGCCTCCGAGCCATGCTTCCTCAACCACAGACGCTTCACCCCAGATCCTTGAGACTATGGTGAAGCTCCTGCTAGATTCAAGGTCCTCGAAAACATAAGTGTACCATCCCTGCTCCCTCCTCCAAACCCTGTATTCCCTGACCAGAGTCTTGTTCCAGGCCTCGTAGAACCCAGCTTGCTTAGTGAAGTTGTAATGCGAGTAGCTCAGGTTGTTCTTTGAGGCCACGGGTATCTTTATGCTGACGCTCCCATCCCATTCTCTTTCAACAGCTACGCCGCTAATGTTCAGTGTCACCATGGCTCCGTTTGAAAGCGTTGCGTTAACCAGTGAAGAATTTCCATATACCTTCTTAAGCTCGTCCCTTAGCTCTTCGGTGGTACATCCTGCACTAACGTAGAAGCTTAGGTCTTTCCAGAGCCTTTCGGCAAAGGTGTTGTTAAAGCCCTCTGGAACAACGTACTCACACTCCTCGGCGAGAAGGTCATCCGGTATGGCTTTACCAAGGTATTCTTCAAGCTTCTTCGCGAATTCCTCTGGCTGCGCGGAGACCCTGATGAACCTTACGAGAAGGATGCTGTTGAACTCAAGGCTTAGAGTGAGGAGGATTAACAGTATCCCGGTTACTTTCTCCTCCACCTTCTTCTCACCTCGATGAAGCCTAGAAAGAGGGAAACGATTATCGCTAAGGCGAGTCCTATTTTGAGTAGAGCGTTCTCGCCCCTGAGCCCAGAGGCCTCAGCCCCAACTTTCTCCAACTCACTCCTCAGAGAAGAAATGTTAGTTAGGAGCTCGTTGATCCTCTCGTTCTGAATCCTTATAAGGGCTTGGCTCTGGCTGAGCTGGAGCCTGAGTTCCCCGTTATCCTTCTTTAAAGAATCGATTTGCCTAAGCATGTCCTCGATACTGTGCTTAAGAACGGTGTAGTTGGCCAATAAATCCCTGTAAAGGCTCCTCAGGCCGGTTTCAAGCCTTACGCTGGAGCCGACCGTCTCATAGCTGGGCGTGACCACGAAGACGTTAAGCAAGCCTTCATCCCTAACCCTTACGATGAGGCTGTTGCCAACCCTGGTTGCGTTCTCCTCAACCGAAGACCCGTCTGGCTTAACAAGCCTGGCGCCGAAGCTCAGCGATTCACCCGGGTATGTGAAAAACACGATGGTCTCATCCTCTCTGAACTCTATTGAAGACGGTTTAAGCTCGGGAAGCGTTGGAACGGGCTCCCCCACGACCCTAATCATGAAGTCTACCGGCCTCTTGCCAGTGGCGTTTAGAGAAGCATGGATCGCATGGTCGTCAACGTTCACTGTGAAGCTGTTGTTTGAAAAAGGAGGATCATCGTCGACGCTTATCCATAGCTGAGAGCCGTCGAGGGTGAGCATCGGGACGATGACGACGTAGAACACGCCTTTTACGACGACGTTTGGAAGCCTGATGGTGTACCAGTCTAGCGTAGCGTTCTTGAAGACACTGCTGGGGAGGAACGCTGACCAGTAAACAGTGTTTAAACCAGCATCCCATATCTGAACGTAGAATACTTGAGAACCCTTAAGGATGCATGTGGCGTGAAGCCTTATCCCCGTTATCCTCCAGCTCGCAGAGGGCAGGGAGAACCTTACCGCTGCAGCATAGGGGTAGAAGTCCGACCAGCCGTAGTCAGCACCACCATCATCGTAAGCAAGCTCGAAGGGTGTTGCGGAAGCCTTAAGAGAACCTGAAAGAAGGATGAGTAGAACAACCAGGCTTATAAGCCTGATGTACCCGACCATTCTGAATACGGTATGTAGCGGCTTTAGATAAGGCTTTCCGGCTGCCGAATCTTTTAAGGCTAGGACCCGCCTCACCTGGTTACCCCCTCTCCCCAAGCTTTTTGGCTGTTGCATGTCCACACCCTCAACATTCCTGTGAAAAAGCCCTTCTTTAAAAAGTAGGATGAGGCAAACGCTTGAGGGAGAGGGTGGGGTGAAAGTGAGCACATGCTTAAGACCGAGGGTTTAGTACGGAAAAACATTTGAGAGGGAGGGTTGTGTGAATGAGCATCAACTGGCTGGATACGGTATCCTTCGAAAAACATGTTTAAACTCCCTTTCAGGCTATCATGCTTGAAGGCATTTCCCCGGATCGTCTCTTCACAATGACTATACTAAGTTTCAATCCAAACCGCGTTGAAAAAGGGGCTTATGATGCTCATTGTAACATGTTGTTGTTTTCGACAACAAACGCTTAAATCATGCCTTCTCGCTATTACAAAGGAATGTGCTCCTCAGAGTATGATCTTGTGTGCAAAGAGTGTAGGAGGAAGTTCGACACGATCTTCAGCGTGAAGATAGAGTCCGCGGAGCAGGAGAGAAAGCTGCTCGCGAAGTGGCTGAGAACCCTCTGCAAGGATTGTAGGCGAATCCTGATTGAAGAAGGATTCATAGGCGAAGAGTAAAAGCATGTATCCCTAAACCTTAAGCGCGCTAAAGTTATAGTCTGCTCGGATAACAAAAACTTGCTGAAGAGGCTCAAAGTGCAGAATAAGGATAACAGAGTTTTGATTTCCGAAATTTGGGGCATTCCAAGCCTGATTTCAATTAATGCTGCTTAACGCTCGTTATTTGAGTTGCCGAAAAGAGAGAATGCATAAATATTCGTCGTATTTTAAGTTTTGATTCTAGAGGGTTTGAAAGGATGCTGGAAAAATGGCGCATGCCTTTATGAGCTTTTTAAAAGGCTTATAAAGATTCATGGAATATAGTTAATTGGTGAGGAATCTGAAGTATTTCGCCTATGGCTCTAACATGGACCCTAATCAGATGAGGGAAAGAGGAGTTAATTTTTCAAAACGAGAGCACGCGATTCTAGAAGGATGGGAATTGGATTTTAATAAAGTTTCCTCCAGAAATCCCGAGGAAAGCGCGCGCTAATGGTTGAGGTTGAAGAAGAAAGACTGGAGCACGTTAAAGCTATAGCGCCCGCAAGACATGGATCATGTAAAAATTCTTATAAGCCTCAACGTTGTCAGATATGATCGACGATGACCGAGATAAGAATACCGGTTAAGATTAAGTACGCTGAGGACTTCAAGAGGATATATGCAACAGGGGCGCTGGGCGGCTTTAATGGCATCGACTTTCGGGTATCTTTCTTTAACGATGTTGTGAATCATCCTGAGGAGCCGACTCAACCTCCTACTGTTACGAGGGAGATTAAGGTTGAGGTAATTCTTACACCAGTTGCATTAAAACAGCTTACTAAATGGTTGAATCAACACTTGAATGAGCTGGAAAAAATTATTGGAGAGATTAAGGATCAGTATCCACCTCAACCAAGCCAGCGTAGAGAGCCTCACTCAGGCTATTACGTTTAAAGATAACGATGGAATGGTAAAGATGAGCGTTAAGGCAGCTAAACATGAAGGTGTCAGAATTGGTATTCTAGGTGGCGGGCTCTCCGGAATGACTTATGCCTACTTTTCCTCCAGAATTGGTTTCAACACTACTGTGCTGGAAAAAAACGTTGCTCCCGGTGGTTTGATGAGAAGCATTGTTGAAGAGGGGTTTACTTTCGACACTGGCGGTTCACACATAATTTTCTCAAAGGACACTGACGTTCTAAGCTTTATGCTTAGCCTTTTAGGAAATAACAGGATTGAGAACAAGAGGAATACTGCAATACTCTATAAAGGCAGGCTTGTAAAATATCCTTTTGAAAACGGTTTATCTGACTTACCATTTCTGGAAAACCTTTCGTGCCTCCTGCATTTTCTCTATGCCAGGATGCGGAGAAAACGCGATGCCGGAAACCTTAGAGAATTTTTCTACAGTTCTCTTGGAAGCGCTATTTCCGAGAAATACTTGATCCCATATAATGAGAAAATCTGGAAAATGAGCATAGATGATATGTCTCTCGGTTTTATAGGCAGAATTCCTAATCCTAGCGTAATGGATGTTGTTAAGGCTTCTCTTGGAATAGGTTCTGAGGGATATGTTCATCAGCTTTTCTTCCACTATCCTAGGAAGGGAGGGATTCAAGCACTCATAGAATCTTTGAGAAACAGGATGCAAGGCGATGTTTTAACAGGCTTCGAGGTAAGGCGTGTCGAAAAAGAATCAGGTGAATGGGTTGTTTCAAACGGTCGTGTAGAGAAGGTTTTCGACCGAATCATCTCTACAATTCCTTTACATGATGCTGTCAGAATATTCGATGTTCCCCAGGATGTGAAGAGGGATGTTGAGAGATTAAGGTTCAACTCTCTCGTGACGGTTGCAATAGGGCTGGAGGAGCTTAACGTTAAGGGTTTAAGCTGGATGTACATTCCTGACAGGGATATTCACCCGCATAGGGTTAGTTTTCCTTCCAACTTCAGTCCAGAAAACGCTCCTGAAGGCAAGTCGTCCATCCTTGCAGAGATAACTGTCAAGCCTGATGATCCTCTCCTTAAGACTAATAGCGATGAGGTTGCGAGCATAGTGATTGATGAGCTCGATAGGCTTAAGATTCTTTCTAAGAACAAGATTATCTGTAGGAATGTTTTTCAACACAAGTATGCGTATCCTATTCTAGATTCGAATTATCAAGAATGCGCTGAAAGAATAAGATCCTTCTTTAACAGGATGGGTGTAGAGCTTGTTGGAAGATTTGCAGAGTTCAAGTATATTAACATGGACGATGCTATAAGAAACGTGGCAAACCATTTGGACATACAGAAGATAAGCGAATATTCATAGCACGTACTATTGACGTTTTTTCAGAATAATGCTTGCAACCTTACCTTTGAAAGGCGGTATTTCAACCAGCAGCTTTCCATGTACCAGCTTAGCATTTAGATCAGCATCCTGACCGTCAACAGCGTAGAGTTTACATTCCACTTCACCAGTAAAGCTATAGAAATCAGCGTCAACCTCTATTAGAAAACTGTTTTTCTCAGACCTGTAGTCAATAATGTTTATCAACAAGCTTCTTCCATCAGAACCTTTAAACGCTTTCGCAACCACCTTCTCAGAGTAACACTTTAATCCCAAGTCATCCATGAACCTTGAATCATACTGTAGCCATTTAACCCTCTTCCTGAGAGCTATCAATCTTCTCACATGCTCAGTTAACGGCTCACCCCTGCTAATCCTTGATCCCAGTGGAAGTGGTGTCACGTCGAACCTGAATCCGAGCAGGTATACCCTGTTTATAAGGTCTTCCAAGCCAACTTCACCACCCATGTCCGGATAGTAGCACTTGCCTATCCACTCAACGGGCAGGTTAGCGAAGCCGTCAATTATAATATACTCTGGGAAGGTGTATGCAAAAACTTCAGGGGCAGGATACATGGTTTGGCTTGAGAAACTGGTGTAGAGATGAAGACTGCAATATTGTCCCACGGAATCCCCGTTTCCCTCGATACACAGTGAGAATTCTCGGTTATGCTTCCTACCTTCTTCAGAGAGTCTCCGTATTATCTTAACTCTTCCTTGAGCTGAACAACCATGATGCTTATGACCATGCGCAAAGTTGAAACAGTAGGAAACAGGTGGGGAAAAAGTTTGATCTATATAGGCGAAGTCTGCACCATACTCCTTCAAGTATTTTTCCACAACCCAGTGAACCAAGTATTTCTGCCATCCCTCAGAATACGTGCACATTATTCTGAAACCATCATTTTCAAACTCTCTTCCAGGATACTGCACGGTCGTCGACCCGTCGAAGTTCGTTTGAGCGTAATTCCTGAACTCGCCCATCCAGTCCGGGGTCTTCTCGGATTCGGGAATCCTGATGCCTCTCGCAGAAAGATATTCTCTTACGGAGGGTGAGAATGCTTGAATGTTGAAGTAGAAGCCTACTATACCACCTTTACTTTTAACTGAGGATATTGCTTTCTTAAGCTCTTCAACAGTCCCCAGTCTTGGATCAGGATAGTAGAATCTGTAGCAACATCCGTCTCCAACCATCTGGCCCCATAGCTGAACATGGTTTAAACCGAGATATTGGGCATCCCTGAAAAAATCTTCAATATCCTTGAATTTGAACTTTATCTCTCCCCCAGCCTTAAAATGCACACCATACCATCCGTCGCTCCATTTCAGTTTTTCAGGAATATTGGGCTTTATCATCCATGACTCAGCCCATTCCCTATATCTGTCGGCAGCCCAGTGCCAATCTCCTTCATGCACCCCTATTACAAACGGGCTTGACCTCCAAGAGCTTCCAGCAGGAACATATGCGTACTTCCTCATGCTAAGGTTCATCGCCCCTCTTGAGCAGTCAGGAATCGATTCTAAAGCAGTAAGTATCAACTCCTTATCATAACTAGCAATATAGAGGCCCGCTTTCTCATCATAAATATCCATCCACATCATTGAAGCAAAGCCGCCGTAAAGCAATGTTCTATGGTAGGTCCCACATTTCTCGACAGGATTCTTGATTTTCTCTCCGAAACGATTTGGCCTAACCAGTATATCGTCTTCACTAGAATTGCCTATGCATATTCCTTTTAACTGTGGAAAGCCTACTCCGACAACATCATCTGAACAGCTTGGATTAAGAGTGTTGTCCACTTCAACATCACAGCTTATAAGCTGACTTTCGCCTTCAAGCATAAAACTGCATTTAACATCTACTGACTCAATCCTATGAAGGATCTCTACTGAAGAACGTGAACCATCATTGCTTAAACGGATTCCCTTTAGGGTTTCAGGTCCAGATGAAACAACTCTAAACGGCTCGTCGTCATTCGCGTAGACTGATGATTTCTTCCCTTTTTGAAGAAGCCAAATGTAAACCAGCTGGTCGTTGGAATGTTTTAGATATGTAGTTGAAACCGTCTTGTTTAGAATCTGTCTTATCCCTCCGCTTTCAGTGTCGAACACCACCTTAACCTTACCGTTGCTTAGAATTATATCGTGATCCTCCTTTTCATCGTTCGAGGAAACCATGCTTCTTTAAAAAACTCGTCGAGCATAAATGTTTTTCCCGGCTGGCGAACGCTAAAATTTTTAAGCTCACTAAGAAGAAAACAAGCAGCTGAATGTTGAAGATAGATTGTCATTCTCACATTAGCGGCAGGTTCTTTAAATGCGAGGTGGAGTTGAAAAATCTCGTAGAGGCAGCTGATAAACTGGGTATCGATAAACTGTGCTGCTCAATACCCTTCGTTGAAGGTATGCCTACACCCAGTGAGTTTAAAACCTGTAATGACGAGATGATTAAGGCGATGAAGGAATATCCTGATAAGATTCTCGGTTACTGTTTCGTTAACCCAGGTTATCAACAGGAATCTCTTGAAGAGGTTGAGAAGAGGATTCTTGAAGAAGGGATGATCGGCGTAAAACTGTACAACCAGTATAAATGTTCCGATCCGATTGTTTTCCCAATTGTTAAAAAGACTATAGAGCTTAAGGTTCCAATCCTGCAGCATGCAGGGTATCTTACAGATCCTGCTGAAGCTGCTAGGCAGCCGAATATTTCTAATGCTCGCGACATCTCCTACTTGGCCTCTCTGTTTCCGAAAGCAGTGATAATAGAGGCTCATCTTGGTGGAGGGGGAGACTGGGAGTGGGCTTTGAAGGTTTTGAGAAACACTCGTAACGTTTACGTTGATACGAGCGGCAGCGTAATAGATTGCGGGATGATAGAGAAAGCAGTTAAACTCTTGGGTGCGGAAAGACTACTATTCGGCACTGATTTAAGCATGGAAGAAGGAATTGGTAAAATATTGGACGCCGAAATAAGTGAGCATGATAGGAGCCTTATATTTGGTGAAAACATGCGGCAGATCCTAGAGGCGAGGTTTAAATGATTATAGACTTCAACATGTATCTTGGGCAGTGGCCATTCCGAAAGTTTTGCGCTAGAACAGCGTTTGAAGCCTTAAAGTGGATGGATAAGAACAGGATAAGCATTGCAGTAGTCTCATCTCTCAACTCTGTGCTCTACATGGATTCGCACGACGGGAATTATGAACTCTTAGAGGAGGTTGAACAATACGGTGAAAGATTTGTTCCGCTTGCTGTTCTTAACCCCAAATACCCGGGTTGGGAGAATGATTTAGAGGAATGCGTCGGCCTCGGTTTCAGAGGGTTGAGGCTATACCCGCAGTACCATAACTATTCGTTGACGGATGAAGATTGTTTAAGACTTGTTAAAAAAGCCTCTGAGAAGAATCTTGTCGTCTCGATACCGGTTAGGCTTAGAGACGGTAGGGGACGTCATTGGATGGACTTGGCGAGAGATATTAGTCTAGACGAGTTAAAACAGCTTGCGGAGAAATCTCCGGAAACAAAGATAGTGGTTCTAGAGGCAAGGAGGATCGTCGACTCCCCATTAACCAATTATTCCAACGTGTATTTCGAAATATCTAGGATGAATGCTGCTTTCGGCGAGATTGACAGGTTGATTGAACAGGTTGGTGATTCTAGGGTGGTTTTCGGATCCGGGTTTCCATTGAAATACTTGCAGAGTGCCATCTTAAAAACTAAACTTATTAAGAAGCCGGAGGGAACCATTGAGAAAATACTATGGAGGAATGCGTGCAGCCTCCTAGGCTTAGATCAAAAAGAACCTCGTTTAGGCTCTATTGAAAACATGTTCCTCCCATAGTATGTTAGAAGAGCGCCTATGGCTTCACCAGCCCCCACGTTCGAAGAGACGACAGGCGTAGCCATAATCCCAATATCCCCGCGAGCAATATTTCCCGTCGCAGCACTCATACACTCCCAGACGCTCGGATACTTCAGGAGAAACTTTACTGTCGAATCTTTTACCGCCTTTAAAAGATCAGGATAGTAGTTGAGCGCTGCAGCCATTGCTAGAGAGCACGATTTTGCCCATGCTGGACCTCTCCAATAAACTTCTTCCTCAAAACCAGGCTGGCCAGGAGCGAGCGTAAAAACCCCGTAGTCGCCGATCAGCCTGAGAAAATTCTTTCTAGCTTGTCGAGCCTTCTCCGGATCAACCAGTCCGTATGCAAATGGGAAAAGCCCATCCACACCTATCCTAGTGTCCAGCGAACCGTCCTGGTGAAGAACACCGTACCAGTGTAGGTCTTCATCCCAGAGGATGTGATCCATGGCACGCCTGGTTTCCTCAGCCAGTCTAAACCAAGTATCTTCCTCACCGTTCTCAAGGATTCTGGACATTCTGCCCATTGCCTGCTCAAAACGGCATTTTTCAGCTGCAAAGATTGCAGGATAGCAGAAATCCTCTTTAATTCCAGAGTCGCCATAGGTCACTTTCTGGAACGCTGGGAAAGTATCCAGCCCGGTGTCGAAAGAGGTGAGAATAGCCCAGAGGCCCAGCCTAAGTAGCCCAGCATCCCGAGACTCGTTAAGATAGTTGTAATACTTAACCAGCTTAGGGTACCATGCTCTAATGCTTTTAAGGTCTTTCGTAGCATAGTAGTATCTCAACGCGACCCATGGGAGATGAGGAGTCTGAATGATGTTTCTACTACTCCATGTTTCACCCGGAGTTTTCTCAACTAGGTATATCGCGTGTGTAACATAACCATCTTCCCTCTGGTGTTTGAGAAACAGGTTTAGAAGGTTTTTAACAAAGACACGTCCTATTTCGGGGTTAAGCATCGAATGCCATTCGACAGCAGGAAGAGACCATTGCCAATAGCCACGGTAAACCGGTAGAGCCTCGAGCACGGTTTTTCCTAGACTTGGATGCCTATAATAGTTTAGCCTGACTATCCACCAGCATTTATAGTATGCCTTTCTATCTGCCTCTGTTTCGAAGCTTGGTGCTGGAAGAGAGTTGAACCATTTATTCCACTTCACCCTAATGCTTGAAACAGGATTCTTCAGTCTCAGTGCTCCAGCTGCTTTGTCGGGTGACTGGAAGCTTATGCCGAACAGAAGGCTAACCTGTCCTCCAGATTTCAAAGCAACATCTTTTTCAAAAATAACGTGACGCCCAGTTTTCCTGCGTGCATTAATAGTACCCTTCTCCAAGTCGTCAAGGTACTCCTCTATACACGAGTAGACACCGTATCGGTTAGACTCAGAGGCTATGAACAAGCTTTTCTTCCCAAGATGGATTTTTAGAATACTGCCAGAACTGTGTTTGCTTACCTTTGCTGAGGAACATTCAAGAGTGACAATAGTGTAGAATTTCCTGTTCACGCAGAATGGCGGATGACACCTAGCTTCAAGTGTAATCCTCCAGAAGATCCTCCTTTCGGACACTGGCCGAACAGTTCAGTAGCCTCAATCCCAACGTTTGAGAAAACAATTTTCCTTTTGACGAGGGACGGTTGATACTCCATCGTCCTAAAGTGAAAAACGTTTCTAGATAGCCTCCTACCTGACAAATCCGGAAAACTATACTCTCCGAATTTTAGAGCAGCGACCGGGGCTTCTTCATAAGTTGTCTCTTCCCTGTTGTCTAGGAACCAACCGATAGAACCGAAGTCAGAAGGATATGCAAAGGAAATAGAGAAGTCATTCTCCTTCACAAGGATGGCGGTACGCCTGGGCAGCTTCTCATTAAAACTATCTTTCACTAGATTCCAAACATCCTGTCTTCTTGATAACATCACCTGAATAATAAAGCCAGCCCAGTATTAAGGCTTACTTTTAAGAATTATTAACAAATCTTTAAATAATGCTTACAAAGACTTTTTAACAGTGCAAACATTGGCAAAAGTTTCAGTTGTAAAGATTCCGCGAAAATGTTTCGACGAAGATGTATTCAATGGTGTGAGGCGTAGCATAGAACTACTAGGAGGGCCGGAGGCCTTTGCGAAAAGCGGTGACAAGGTAGTTGTAAAACCTAACGTTTTAAACGTTAGTGATATTGAGACAACAGACCCCCGTGTAATATACGTCGTCTCGAAAATATTTAGAGATATTGGATGTGACGTTACCATTGGTGAGAACCCTCTTGTTGGAACAATATCCAGCGAAGTCTTTGAAAAGATGCGGATGAGAGAAATCGCTGAGAAAGCCGGAGTCAGATTTGTCGATTTCCGTAAGGATGAGCAGGTAACTGTCGATGTTCCGAACGCAAGAGGCTGCCCCACGTTAAGAATCGCTAAAACAGTAATGGATGCTGACCTCATAATTAGTCTTCCAGTTATGAAGCATCATGGATTATGCAACGTTACGCTGGGATTAAAAAACATGTGGGGCGTCATAGGACCATCTCAACGGCGGCTCGGCCACCTTAACAGCCTGAATTGGACGCTTGCGGAATTAAACAGAATCCTACGAGTGAGACTGACTATTATAGATGGTTTAATAGGAGTTGGCTACAGTGAGGCTTTCCCCTTAGGACTTATAATAGCTGGCGACGATCCTGTTGCAACAGATGCTGTAGCCTGCCTTAGAATGGGTTTCAACTCGACGAGTATCGAGCATATTCGATATGCCCATGAACTTGGCTTGGGAGAGATAGATCCAAAGAAAATAGAGCTTGTTGGAACAACTCTCGACCAGCTTGTTAAAGACGGAAAAGCCGCGAGAAAAATATTTGTAATGCCGCTCGCGAAACCCGCAAGGCTTCTTAAACAGGCTAGGAACGTTAAGCTAGTCCAGGGGGATGTCTGTTCAGGCTGTGAGAAAAAGCTATCCATAGCGATAAAAAAGATTGGCGTGAAGAATATTGCGAAAGGACCTAAGATGGCGATTGTTATCGGCAGGGGTGCTAAACCCGTAGAGGGCAGGATAAACGTTATCATAGGCAGGTGTCTTCAAGATTACAGGGACAGGGGGGTCTTCGTCGACTATTGCCCAGCCTATGACCCGGATATACGGCAAGCTATTGAAGTAGCCCTCGGCAAGCGTGAGACGATCACGTATCTCTGGGATGAGCTTGAGCAGAAGATGGAGAAGGGGTTGCCTGGAGCCTGAGTAGCCGGGAGACGATTAAAACACTTGATGCACTGTTGAAGTGTGAGGGTCTGCTTCAACCCGTGTGAAGGCTTCCATCAGAAGCCGTAGCATGTTTGCCGCGAGCAACCTTTAATTAAAGACCGCGAGGAAAACAGCCATGGATTTCGATGCGGGGGACGAGGTTCTTATGGGGATGGGTATTCAGAGTTTACAAAGCACCTGTGGAGGGTTTGAGGTATTAACTCCAGGGATGCGTCTAACGCTGGAAGACAGGGGCCGGCTTAAAGTTGAGCAACGCATCGGTGTTGAACGTAAGTTGTTAAGCTGTAGACTGCCGGATCACCTGTCTCCATGGAGGGTCTCTAGAAAAACCAAGTTCAGATGCACTTTCGAAGGAAAGGGTCTCGAGCTGACTGTACAAGGTGATTCTTTAATCATATTTTCTCTAAAGCAGCATCTTAAGCTTGCTTTCGACGGTCATTTTCTCCCACATTACGCTCAAGAAATTAATGGTAATAGACTCCTTTTAGACCCCTTAGGTGGATGCGGTTTTTTCAGCATTCCGACACGGCGGACAGAGGCAACAGGTCTAAGATCCGAGTCGTGGATGGTGCAGACGCATTTAGCCAGGTGGGATGAACTCTGGGTCTCGATATGTCCACCCAGAGAAATCGATTTGAAAAGGCTTTCGGAATTATTGGCTCATGAAGGAACCTTGGAGGAGCCATATCCCTCTGACGAGATTATTAGAAGCGACGCGAAATATTGCAGGGTGTTCACTATGCATGAAGGCTGGGCTTCTGACGCTCCTGAATGGGCTGAGGATCCACCTGGCTCGGATTACAAGCATCCTAAGCCGTGGGAAACTGATCATCCTGTGCCAGCGGACCCGACGGAGTTTGCAAGAGTCAGGGAGGAAGCCAGGAGAAACGGTATGAAGTTTCTAGTTTATTTCAGCCCGTATTACTCGAATGCTCCAGACTTGTTCTCGGAGATGAGAAGGATTCTGAAGGAGTATAGAGTAGATGGTCTTTACTTCGACGGATGGTGTGGCCACAGGGAGGATTTCCGCCCAGGATATTACTTGATTCGAAGAGCTCGATCTATTCTTGGCGACCGACTGCTCTATCTACACTCAAGCACCGAACCATTCGGCACCTGCCGCGTATACTTGCCGTTTGCACACGCTTATGCAGACTATGTGTTGAGAGGAGAAGCTGGACGTGAAGGTTTGGAGCGTGAAGAATTCCTTCGCTACACGGTCAGTGGTTATCAGATTCATAATGCTGTGGGCCTCTGGTGTTACTATGGTTCGATGGGATTACCTGGATATCATAATGTTGTCCCAACCTCCCAAGATATTGATGCAGCTCTTAGAAACCATGTTCGGATATGGCGAACCGCGCAAGCATGGTCTAAAATGCCGGAGGAGTTAGAGAGGTTTGACAGGGAATACTACGGTAAACTAGCTAGGATTAACCCTAAAAGGTTAAGGAAAACGGGTTCACAGTATGATTTGAGATTAGGATGGCTACTCTGAAAACAGAGGGTTCACATACTCTTTATAGATGAGAGGAAGCAGTCCAAAACGGTTTGAAAAACCTGGTCGCCAGCGTCAGGCGTTACTCTACTCCAGCGTGCGAGCCGGGCTTCGTAAGATCCTTTTTCAAAAGCCTCTTTATCAGGAATGTAGCCAATATAATCCTCTGAATAAGTAGATATTATTGCAGACCTATACCCCATCGAACAAGCCGCCTCACACATCCTCAACCCGAATTCCACAAATAGTTCTCCGGGGATAGATATTAAAACAACTTCACCCCCTATGGTTAAAGTCTGAATAAGTGTTTCAACCGACTTCTTACCTTCTTTGGCAACCTCGTATTCCTCATCCGCGTAAAGAAGGCTGGTGACACACTCCTGGTTATCCAGCCGGTTCCTGCAAAGCTCATACTGCTCTAAGAACTTTCTCCTAGCTTCGCTGAAAAAAGGCGGATCCCTAAGCTTCAGCCTGAGAATTCTATTCTGAACATTAACCCCATCGTGGGCTGGTTCAACCGCGTCTCCCAAAGCATTCTCCAACGCGTGCTGCATGCTTAAACCTATTTTCGATATGAAAACCCTGCCCTTCTCGACAGGATCAATGTCCCCTGCTGAACCCGTTGTGAAAAAAACTTCAAACCCGTTTCCAAGCATCCTAGCATACAGTTCCCCAGGGTAGTCTGCAGAGACACCGAGATCGGTGTTGCAAACAGGGTGGCAGCAATAATTCGTCAAAACAATCTTAAAATCCCTATTCTTGATCAGCATGAAAGGCATGCATTCATCTATAACACCATTCTTATGCGTCCTATTATAGGTTAGGCCTGGGACTAGAGCAGTCTCGAATCTGATGGAGGCAGGCGTAGACTTTTCACATGCCTCTATCGCAGCCTCGATAATGCTTTCCGCGAAGAAAGCCTCCCATTGGCTTAAAACCCTTTTCTCCTCATTAGTGTAGGGGAATGTGTTCGGCCACATAGGAGTGATTGTCTCAGGCCCAGAGTGAGTATGGGTTGTTGTCAAAAATATTCGGCTTGAGCCTATTCCAACCTTTTCTTGAATAGCCCTCTTAATGTTGTCTGCGAAGCTTCTGTAGACTCCGAGCACGTCGCAATGTATTAGGAGCACATCCTCACCATACGACCCGATGTGTATGGCGCTGACCATAAGGGGATCGTGGACAGCTTGAGAAGAACGGCCGAACCTGTGCGCATAACCACCCAGCCGCAACCCTATGGGAGGCGTCACGTCTCTCTTCGCATAACCAGCCTTCATGCAGCATACGCCTCCTTCGCACTATTTCCCTGAATTTAATAATTTCGATGCCCATTATTAAGTTTTGTAGGAGAATGCTTTCCCTATCTTTGAAACCTAACTATTGTCTGAAAAAGTATCTGAAGAAGTCTTCCAGCCCGCCTTCGTAAACAGCCTCGGCTAGGAACTCTGTGCCCCTCTGGTCCCCCCAGCTATAGTATATAATTGTCTTCCCGTTTAACTCGCAGAAATCCAGATCAGAGTTGTTAATGTTTACAGCATTAGCAATCCTGTTCCTCTGCTCAGTAGTAAGCCTTTCGCTAGCAATCTTCTTGTCTTCGACTGAGGGACGCATAACTGGATTAAAAGGACTGCTCTGCCAGTCAACAAGGTTTCTCGAACGGATAGTATACGGCTCATACGTCAATCCCAGTGTCTGCTCAAGATAAACCATATAATAGTATCCATCTAGCCAGCGGATTGCAGGACAAGCAGTATACCGGTCTTTTGAAAAGGCCTCGTTAAACGGGCGCATACTCCATTTAAGCAGATCATCCGACTCGGCGAAGAAGATCGTGAACCTAACGCCAACTAGCCCCGCAGGCTCCCCCAGCTCGATCGCCATTATGTAGTGATCGCGACTCCTACAGACAGAGTTGTTGTAGATTCCACACCCGGGAAGGATGAGCGCGTCTTCCGAGCGCCACTCCTTCAAATCCCTGCTCCAGAAAACCTTAATCTTCGAACCGCCCCAAGCGTCAACACCGTAGACGAAAACCCTATCATCATCCACATAAGCACTACCCAAGTGGAAACCGTGTGCAAAAGCTGGAGTCGATTCTCCGGAGTCGACGTCGATGAAACGGAAGAACGGGATGCCTGTTTTATTCGGTTTGTAGTTTGGACGCACATATTCGAAGCGGTAAAGCCTATTCTGAAAGACTATTGGCGTCGTCTCCACCATGCCGCAATCAATGGTGCCGAGCTTGACTATGCTTGGTTTTCCCACATTTGGCGCTTTGCAAACACCGATTTAAGATTATCTGGCGCAACGAGGCGCTAACCACCGGTTTCCCACGCGTCGCTTAGAAAAATGCTGGATGGAAGGGGCGACTAAAAAAGTCACTGTAGACTGGTTTCAAGCTCCTTGATCTGCCGTCTCCTAGAACCCCTGAGCCTCAGCCTGTATTGAATCGTCAAGAGCTTCTCCGGCGCCAGTAGCATGCTCGTAGCGTAGAGGACGAGAACCGTTAGGGCTGCAGAATACGGGATTCCGAGAATGGCTTCCAAGGATATTGGCGTCATAACCATGTCTTTAGCGATCATTATGGGGTAGGATGTGGGCAGAGCGTACACTAGAAGTTTAAGAGATAGAGGCAGTGTGCTGAGGTCCCCGTACATCATCAGTAATGAGGGCACCATTATCGGAACTATTACCACTCCGAGGAGAGAGTTCGCCATCCTGACGTCGCTGCTTAATGCTCCGATCGCCACTCCGAGAGACGTTACGAAAAGTATCGCAAGAATCAGGCTGACAGCGAGAAGAATGAAGCTCTCAGGCGGGGGTGAGGGAAGCAGCCGGGAAACATCTCCCACTGGAAAATTGAAACCAGACATGGTGAGCATGTTGTTAAAGTATAGGATGAACCCTCCTGTAAACAGGATGCTCCCGATTACAGCCAGGATAGATGAGCCTAGCAGCTTAGCCAGAAGGATGTCGTAGCGCGTCACCGGGAAAGTCAAGAGAGTCTCCAGGGTTTTCTCCTCATTCTCAACCGCGGTTGCAGTAGCAGCAAACTGGACGACAGTAATTGACAGCATTAAAAGCAGCAGCGGAATCATAATGCTGTACCCCATTAAGAGTTGGTTGAAAAGTACTTGAGGAGGAATCTCGATTATTTTATCCTTGAGTATTGAGCGCGTCGAAATGTTGAACGGTTCTCGAACAACATCGGGAGAAATGTTTGGGTTAAGTTTAGAGATCAACATGTTGCTGAAAATCTTCGAGGACACGCTCAATAATCCTTCAACGGCAGAGTATGCGCCTATTGAGCCTAGGCTCATGGTCTCCATTACAACGTATACTTCAACGCTTGCCCTCCTGAAGTTAACCAGATCATTCTCAAACCCTCTCCCTATAACTATCAAAGCGGTTGAACCGAGGTTTCTCGCTTCACCGACCGCGGTTTCAATGTCAGCAACGTCAATACTCTTAACATCCGCCCCTAGGCTCCCAGAAAGGTTTAGGAAGGCGTTGCTTAACACGGTCTTATCGTAGTCGAGTACAGCTATTTTCAAACCCTTAGCCCCGGCTTCAATAGAGCTGCTCATCGATGTGGACATGAGAAAACCCAGTAACGGCATCAGTACCACGGGAACAACCAGGCCAATGTATATCCTGGGGTCTCTTAGAAGATCCTTAACCTCCTTCTCAACCAGTGAAACAAGCTTTCTCATCTACTGGTCACCTCGATAAATGCCTCTTCAAGATTCGAAGCCCCGAGTTTATTTTTAATCTCCTCCGGTGCTCCTTCAAAAAGTACATGCCCACGATGTATAAAAGCAACTCTAGTACACAAGTATTCGACCTCAAGCATATTGTGGCTTGAAAGAACCACTGTCCCACCCTCCTTGACATGTCTGCTCACAACCCCCCTTATGTGTTTCGCGTGAAAAACGTCTAGGCCTGCAGTAGGCTCGTCTAATATCGCTAGCCTCGGCTTTGTCATTAATGCTCTAGCTATCTGGAGCCTCCTCTTCATCCCCTTGCTGTAAGTCTTCATCTTATCATCCACCCTGTCACCCAGCCCTGAGATTCCTATCGCCTCCTCAACAGCTTTAGACGCCTCAATATCCGAATCAAAGTATATCCTTGCCACTATAGACAAGTATTCGCGGCCGCTCAGGTTTCTATATGTCCCAGCGTCCTCAGCCAAGTACGAGATGAAAGGCCTGATTTTACCAGCCTCCTTGACAGCGTCATACCCAAGTATGTTGACGTAGCCGCTTGTCGGCAGGAGGAGTGTCGCCATTATTCTTAGAATAGTAGTCTTGCCAGCACCGTTTGGACCTATCAACCCGAATACTTCACCCTTCTCAATTCTTAACGAAACCCCCTCTACAGCCGCCAGATCCCCGAAGCGTTTAACAAGGTTTCTGACTGCAACTATGCTTTCAGCTCCCATCACGAATCCACGTCTATTGGGAGAGAAAAACTATTTAATTCTTCCGCATAAGGGGATGGGAAAAAGCCGATCGAACGGGTTTAAAGTTTCGCAGGGTTTCCAGGAAACCATCCTTAAGAAATATTGTCGGGAATCATGCTTCCCCTTAGGAAAGATTTAATAGTGAGAAGAGCCGTTTAGGCTTAGAAATGAGCGAGTTAAGATATTATAGAGATTTTTCTTTAATTATGATGAGCCGGATTCTTGAGAAAGAGTTTGGTAAAGAGGCGCTGGACGTTTTGGTAGACTGGAGGAACAGAAGGATAGAGGAGGAATGGAGGAAGAGAGGCATAGAGGCAAAGGATAAAACTCCCAGATACTTTTTAACATTATTCAGTAAGGAGGCTCATGAATTCGAGGTTCTAGAGGAGAGCGAAGAAGCCTTGGAAGTTATCGTTAAGAAGTGCGTCCACGCGGAAGTCTTTAAAAAGTTCAACGCATCCGACGTGGGTGAAAAAATGATCTGCAGCGGCGACCACTATGTTGTGAAAGGATTTAACCATGGGATAGAACTGGTTAGAGACAAGCTTTTAATGAGAGGAGATGAATGCTGCCACTTCCTGTTCAAGCTGAAAAAACAGTGATTCTGAAAAACTTATAAAGTCGTTCCACTCACCCGCCCACATGGTTTACAGGATAGGAATAGTTGGGTCCGACAATTCTCACGCGATAACTTTTTCACAGATCGCGAACGGCATAGACAGGGAAAATTACGTCCCGGGTTTCAAAGCAACCCACCTCTTCGGGTTCGACGAAACGAGGAATAGAGAGGTTGCGGAAAAAGGCGGTATTGAAAACATTGTTTCAGATGTAAACGAGATGATTGGAAACATTGATGTCGCGTTTGTAGAGTTTAGACACGGCGGGCTACACCTGGAATACGCTAAGCCGTTCATAGAAAACAGGATTCCGGTTTTCGTGGATAAGCCTCTAGCAGCCACGGTAGCAGACGCTGAAAAAATCATCGAGTTAGCGAAGGAGAAACAAACCCTTTTAACGAGCTTTTCGACCCTGAGGTTTACGGACGCTGTGCAAGAGCTTAAAAAAATTTTTAAGAATGAGGAGCCGGTTTTCCTAAGCGTACTAGGCCCGGGAGACCTTGAAAGCGAGTATGGCGGATTAATCTTTTATGGAGTGCATTGTGCAGAGATTTTTAACGAGGTTGCGGGAACAGGGGTGAGAGAGATTTATGCAACCGTGAAGAATAAAAACATAGTTGCGACGCTGGTTCACGAGAAACAGATTGGAACAGTAAAGATCGCCCCTGAAATGCCCTATGTTTTTTCACTGGAAGGCCTAACTAAGAAAACCCATTTCTCAGCCAAGGTTGACTCCAAGGACTGCTACAAGAGGGGGATGATGAGGATTAAGGAGATGCTTGACAACAAGCGGTGGATCCTTTCAGGCGAAGAGATGCTTGAGCCAGTAGCCGTCGTTAAAGCAATTGAGGAAAGCATTAGGGAATCATCCAGAAAACCTGTCTTACAGTCTTAACCCATTTTAATGCTTATAGAGACTCCTGCTCCAGTAGGCACTATAACGGTTCTCCACATTCCGCCAGAAGTCTCGTTTAGAAAGCCCGCTATGGTGCCATACGGGTGCTTAACGTTGTGTGCAAGCATCACTCCGCCTCTAAGAATCTTGCTCTTAATCAGGTTGAAAAACTCTAAGTATTGCTCCTTTTCAATATCCATGAAGACTAGATTCAGCTCATCGACCTTCCTGACGTACTCCAACGCGTCTCCGTTAACCGGCGTGATTAGATGCTCCAAACGATGCTTGCCAACAAGCTCCTTGAGCCTTCTAAATCTTCGAATATTCTTCTCAACAGCGTAGACGTTACCATCAACCCCTGACTCTAAAAGAGCTTTAGCAATCCATACTGTTGAAAAACCTATGCCCGCACCAGCGTCCATGGCTTTCAAACATCCAAACCGTATAGCTGTCAGAAAGGCTGTTGAGAAAAGCACGCAGCCGTCATCCATCTCTATTGCAGGAACCCCTAGATCCTTAGAGACACCGTAAGCCTCCAGAATAATACGGTTCCAAGCATAGTCTTCCCGCATTGCTGCTTAACATAGCCCACGGTTTCAACTTATAAACTTAGCAGAAGACTCGCGGATTAATGTTTATGACGGGCTTGATGACAACCTTCAGTCAACTCTTCAAGCTCATCTTTAACATAGGATGAAACCAAGTCTCTGACGATGTTTGAATTAGCTTTTAAGACAGCTATCTTCGCTTGCTGGAACATGGCCAGTGCCCTCGGTCCCATCCCATAGGCGATTACTGCGTCAGGCTTAAGTTGCAGTATACGGTCAGCAGGCCGTCCTGTTCCTCCGAAATGTTCACCCTCATTGCGCACAGTCTCCTGCTTTAAGATTTTCCCCTCATCATCCAGCTCAAAGACTATGAAGAAGGGAGCCCTGCCGAAGTGTTCGGATAAGCGTGAATCCAAGCCACGATCATCCTCCACAGGTATTATAATCCTCATTCCGAATCACCATGCTTAGATACCTGCACTATACATGATGTCTATATACGTCTTACTGTTAATCGACCATTCCCTAGGGTTTTCACCGATTCTCCTAGCGCGCCCGTGGAAACCATGGGTATAGCCTTCAGAAGCACTGAGAATAAGGATGCCAGTAGGACGGTGCCAGCCACCAGAACCAGCAGAACCCGCTTGGCATATTATCACTCCCCTACTCGCTGACTTCCTTCACCGCTTAATTCTTCAAGCCGTTTTCTAACGGCTTCCAGCTGAGACTCCAAGATCTTAATCTGCTGCTCAAGAATCATTCGCTCCTGCTCCCTGGTATAAGCCGGCGGGAAGGGTATTCTAGGTGGAGCAGGTGCAGGCGGAATGCCTCCAGGAGCTGCCCCAAACCATCTTGGGTAGAAGCCGAGCCTGACGCACCCGGGGAGACCGGTTAAGTAGAAAAGATTCCTGTGCCTATACCTCATTTTTCAAACTCACCTCCCTTTTTGTGATTATGCACATTTTCCATGAATAACGAGACTGTGCACAAATATATAAATATTGCGGCTCGGAAGCTAATGAGCAATGTATGGGAGGAGACATAGGCATGGCCGAAGAGGAAGAATGCCTAAACCAGTATGGCTGGGGGCTATTCCACCGATTACCGGGCTTGACCCCGTTGGAACACATGGAAAACCGGATCCTGTTTACCTTGAGCCTGATGAACTTGAGGCTCTGAGGCTCGTTGACCTAGAGGGGCTTTCGCAGGAGGAAGCAGGGGAGAGGATGGGGGTCTCAAGAGGGACCGTATGGAGGCTTTTACAGAGCGCTAGGAGAAAGACTGCTCAAGCCCTCAGCGAAGGCAGGCCGATACGCATAGGGCCAGCTCCTCAACAAACCGGTTTAGAGGAAAACACTTGAGAAGACTGGCGGCAAAATGTTAAACTCTGTTTTCCAACGATTTAACTATCTGAATACTCTTTTCCATTCGTTAAGAATTTCGCGTGCAGTGTTAAAGCTTTCCACGCTTATAGAGAATATGATGCCCGTTTTATCTTCAAGGGAATTCGACACCCGTTTAACCCAGGACTCGGGTTTCTCACCCTCCTGGGGACCGTCAGTCCACACTAGGCACACGCGCCTACTTTGAAACAATTCGACGGTTTCTCTTAAGCTGTAGAACTTGGTTGGGCTTCCGAAGAAGAATGCTTTAAAGGCTCCGCTTGACAAGATTGGTTCAAGAACCTGTCTGCCGTCTGAAGCCTCGCTGCAGCAAAAGTGACCCATGCCTCCATTAAACGGTCTCAGTGAAAACTCGTTAACCGGGATACAGAACTTTCTGTATTGAGCCGGGTTCATCATAACAGCCACGTCTTCGCATAGTCTGACACCGCCTTTATCCATCCACACGTTAGGCGTCCCATGGAAACCCTGGTCAAGAGGTTCCCCCACTATTTTCTTCTGCTCAACCGAGAAATCCACGTATACTTCAGCAACCCTTTCAAGGAGCTCCTTTGCAAAGTCCGGGTGACGATGGAAATCGCTTAGAAGCTTTGGCCCCCTGAGGAGATAGGCGACATCTAAAGGCCCCTGGGTGTCGCATAGATATACTCTCACCCCGGTTCCGTCAAGCAGTTTAACAAAATACTCTTCGGTTTCAATAACGCGCGTCATCAAGCTTTGACGAGACGAGGGATCCTTCAACTCTCCCAAGTCTGGAGGATCCTTCTTTAAAACCGGCTCCTTAACCCACGGCATCTGGTCAGAATCATACTGTACGATCACCTCGCTTCCAAACCCGTTCGGAATAATTCCTACGCCGTAATTAGCCCTTACGCATGGCATGCCGTCATCCTGAAGGAGGGCGTGAGAATATACTGAGGCTAGTTGAGACAAAAGCATCTTATCCACATCGTGAAATGTTTCATAATATTTGAAGGAGGGCCAAGGATCCGGAGGGGGACAGTTAATGATTAAAGGAGGTGTTTCCACTTGTTTAAAATTCCATGCAGCGGCAATCCTGCTTCTCGCCTCATCGATCTTCTTAAGATCTAATTGTGAACTCACCTTCTTAATCCATTTTTCCACATCAATGCACAAAGTCGACGGGAAGCCTTTTGAAAAACTATTTAAGCTTTCTCATGAAAACCTTGGAAAGATTTATATCGTTTAAGCTTAGGCGAAAAAGCATGGGCAGCTTGAAGGTTGGTGCTCAACTAATCATCTGGGGAGCAAAACCGCGGGAAAACCTTAAAGAAGTTCTGGACGAGGCGAGGGAAGCCGGGTACGAGGGTATAGAAGCCTCTCCCGAAATATTTTCTACAGACACCATGTGGAAAAGAAGGCTTCTGCTGGAAAACGGTTTAAGGCTTGTCGCGTTGCACATGGGTGTGGGAAACATGGAGCAGGTTGAACAGGCGGCGAGGCTTTTAGAAACGCTTGAAGGAGAATATTTGACTTTTAGCGGCCCCGGTGGAAAAGGCTTAGATGAAGATTATTTTAAGTGTGCAGAGTTTTTAAACAAGGCTGGGCAAATCTCCAGGGAGCACGGGATTAAAACCTGCTACCATAATCACGGGCACGAAATAGCTGACAATCAGAGGGGAATAGAAATAATTATTCAGAACACTGAGCCGGAGTTAGTCGGACTATGCGTTGACACTTACTGGGTTAAATTCGGAGGAGTAGACCCGCTTCAGTTCATTAAGACAAATAGGGAGAGGATTGTTTACCTGCATCTTAAAGATGGTTCTGAGGAAGATATGAAGAACAAGAGGTTCTCAGAGCTTGGAAAGGGTTCGATAGAGTTTCCAGCCATACTTAGCTTCACGGCACAGCTTAACGTGAAGTGGGTTGTCGTTGAACAGGATTGGACTCCAGGAAGCCCGTTTAAAAGCATGCTGGAGAGCAGGAATTATCTGAGAAAAATCGGGTATTAACATAACAGGCTGACACTCGGCATTTAACAGGGAAGGATTATAGTCTTTGAAAAACATAAATAGTCTTTTTCAGGTTCACGAGGAGAAATGATAAAGATCGGTTGTGCAGCCTACTCTTACAGGGATTATCTTAAGGACGGGAAAATGAGCTATGAGGATTTCATTGAGGAGGCTCATAACATTGGGCTGGATGGGGTGGAGATGACCCTCTACTGGCTTCCCTCAAGGGAACCGCAATACTTCAGGAATTTAAAAAGGATTGCACTTTCACGGGGACTACCAATCTCCTGTGCCGGAATCTCGACGAACTTCTGTAACCCGGATCCTATGGAAAGGGAGCGAATGATAAAGGCTGTGGAGGAAGGAGTGGGTATTGCCCGTGAGCTGGGTGCTCCCGCTCTAAGGGTTTTCGGCGGCTACGTGCCAGAGGGGTATTCTGAGGAACAGGCAATACTGTGGACGATAGGAGCTTTGAGGAGATGTGTAAAATACGCTGAGGAAAACGGTGTTGTAATAGCCTTGGAGAATCACGGAGGCATAACGGCGAGGGCGGACAGCGTGATAAGAATAATTGAGGATGTTGATTCTCCATGGCTAAGGGTTAACCTAGACCTTGGCAACTATAGGGAATCTACGTACGAAGACATTGCGAAGACAGTCCTGTACGCTGTACATATTCATGGCAAGGTAAGCGTCTCTGAAAACATTAGAGTGGACTATGAGAAGGTTAAGAGGATTCTGGAGGATAAGGGTTATAATGGGTTTATCTCGATCGAGTACGAGGAGAAGGAGGATCCTAAAACAGGAGTCCGCGAGTTTGCAAGATATCTTTTAAGGCTGTTCTGAGCCGTTGCGGAGGGATTCTTAAATGAGCAGCCGGGTGAACGTCGGGATCTCTGGACTCGGGAGAAGCGGGTGGGATATTCATGCCAACGCCCTTGAGAAATGCTCCAGCATGTACAACGTGGTTGCAGTCTTCGACCCTCTTGAGGAGAGAAGGAAAGAGGCTGTGAACAGGTTCGGTTGTAGAGCATACTCCGATTTCAACTCGCTCATAAGAGATGAAGAGGTTGAACTAGTAGTTGTAGCTACGCCGAGCCACCTTCATGCTCCTCAAACTATAGAAGCGCTGAAATCCGGGAAAAACGTCGTATGCGAGAAGCCGATGGCCACAAGCCTAGCTGAAGCAGACGAGATGATAAGGACTGCAAAAGAGTCTGGAAGGATCCTAACTGTTTTCCAAAACAAGAGGTACAGCCCGGACTTCTTAAAGGTTAAGGAGATAGTTAGATCAGGAAAGCTGGGTCGCATAGTCCTTGTGAAAATACTCCTTCACTCATTTGGTAGGCGTTGGGACTGGCAGACTTTGAGAAAGTTTGGAGGAGGGGAGCTTAACAATAATGCTTCTCATTTAATAGACCAGGCTGTTCAACTAGTGGGCGAACAGGTTGAATTAAAGTTTTGTGACCTCCAGAGAACCCTAACGCTTGGCGATGCGGAGGACCATGTTAAGATAATCCTTAGAGAGCTAGGTTCCACGCTTGTCGACATAGAGGTTACCCGTGCATGTGCTTATCCTCAGAACTATTGGCTGATAATGGGGACCCAGGGAGGCCTCGTTGGAAACGGGAATTCAATGAGATGGAAGTATTTTGACCCTAAGGACCTTACTCCAAGGCAGGTTGAAACCAGACCCACTCCGGACCGTAGCTACAATTGGGAGGAAATACCTTGGAAAGAAGAGGAATGGGTTCTAGACAAGAATGCTGGGCCTGGAGAAATACTGTTTTACGAGGAACTTTATAAAACGCTACGTGAAGGAGCATCCCTACCTGTTACCCCTGAAAGTGTTCGTAAAGTTATGTATATAATAGAAAAGTGCCGTGAAAAATGCTGCGAACAGTGTGGGAATGCGATGATTGGCTAAACATCAAAAAAATAAATAGAAGCCTAGATCCATTTTCCCCTCCAAATAGAAATGTGGACTCAATCAGTTGAAGTACGGCGTCCCCTAGACCTCTCCAGAATCGTAATGGACCTGGATCAGAAAACCTACTTCATCACTCTTAACATAGCCAATAAGAGCGGTGCACTGGCCTCCTTCCTTTCAATACTTAAAAAACACAATTTAAATCTGATCGGAATAATCAGTGAAACCATCTCTCGCAAAGAAGAAATCGAGATTTCGATGTTTTTAGAGGCTCCGGTTAAAATGGGGCGAGAAGAGCTTGAGAAGCTTCTTACAGAAGAAATATCAAGGGAGAAAATCGATGTTGTAAGAGGAATAAGGATATTTGAACATTTAGAAGGCTTCGATGCAGATGTTTACCACTTCCCCCTCACCATGGGAGATATGCGAGCAGTAATTTTCCCTATGAACGTTTTAGAGAGCTTTATAGTAGGTGTTAGAAAAACCTTTGACGCCCCGGTTGTTCAAACAATGCTGTGGTACCAGGGGAGGGAGATCGGTAAAAATATTTTAGAATCATGTAGAGAAAAATATGGAGTAACAGGAATAAGGGCTTTAGAATTTCTTAAGATAAGAGCCTTGATGCTTGGATGGGCTCTCATAGAAGCCGTCGAATTGGATGAAAAAATGAAGAAAGCAAGGATGAGGATTTTTGAGAATTGGGAGTGCCTCATGTATAAAGGTAGTAATGCACCGCAGAGCCATTTCTTAAGAGGCTTTTTAGCAGGCTTCTTCAGCTCCCTCTTTGGAGTGGAGGCAGAAGTTACAGAAGTGACCTGCATATCTAAGGGAGATCCTTATTGCGAATTCGTCGTGGAAAAAAAGAGAGAAACGGTTAAATCATAGAATCATAAAGAGAAATAGGAATGGTCTCGGATGGTTCGTTGCAATCAACGACTATTTTACGCAATTCTACGTATGATGCAACGGCGGGTTTAAAAGCGAGTAAGTTGCGTTGTGAGTATAGGGTAAACCCACTTGGGATCGATGTTTTAAAGCCTAGGTTAAGCTGGGTTGTCGAATCATCTGAAAGAGGACAGTTCCAGACGGCTTACCAGATTATAGTTTCAAGCACAAGGCTAAATTTAGAGAATGATATTGGTGATTTATGGAATAGTGGGAAAGTAGAGTCGAGCGAAACTAATCAAATCGAGTATGATGGGGAGAAACTTTTATCCAGAATGGAGTGCTGGTGGAAGGTAAGGGTTTGGGATAAGTATGGAAGACCTTCCAAGTGGAGCGAGTCCGCATATTGGACAATGGGCTTGCTTAAGCCGGAGGATTGGGAGGCGAAGTGGATCGGGTATGATGAATATGCTGAATGGGAGGAACCGAATTTTAAAGGCTGCAGATGGATATGGTTTAAGGAGGGTGAGCCTCTTAAAGAGGCTCCTGTCGCCGACCGCTATTTCCGCCGCGCAATAAGACTTCCGGCAGACAGGAAAATAAAGAGGGGAATCTTTTTGCTAACCGCCGACGATCAGTTCGTGCTTTTTGTAAATGGAACCGAAGCGGGGAGGAGTGATGGAAAACCCTATGCCTGGCAGCGTCCAAAGATATTTGAAGTTACAAGCCTGCTGCACGCCGGGTTGAACATATTCGCTATAAAGGCCACTAATACTGGTGGTCAGGCAGGTGTTCTTGGAAAAATAATGATTCTGTTCGAAGATGGTGAACAGCTAACCCTGATTACCGACCGGCACTGGAAAGCTTCTGCACAGGTTGAGGAGGGCTGGGAAGAGCCTGGCTTTCAAGACGCTGATTGGATGGAAGCGCTTGAGCTGGGTGATTTCAGAACTGCCCCGTGGGGTGTTTTGGCAACGAAGCCTCCGTATGTTCGGCCACCACCACTATTGAGGAAAACTTTCATCGTTAAGAAGCGAGTTAGGCGAGCCCTCCTATATGTTAGCGCCCTAGGAAGTTGTGAGCTCCGCATAAACGGTAAGCGTATTACTGAGGATTATTTCGTCCCAGGATGGTCTGACTTCCGGAGACGCGCATACTACCGTGCATACGAGGTTACGGATCTTCTTAACCCCGGAGGAAACGCGATAGGAGCAATTCTGCACAGCGAGTGGTACTCAGGGTATCAGGGTGGATGGGGTAGGCTGAACAAGTTTGGAAGTGGACCACGCCTGCTGCTGCAGCTGGAGATAGAATATGTTGATGGTGAACGACAGCTTGTTGTTAGCAATGAGACTTGGAAAGCAGCATATGGGCCGATTCTTGAAGCAGACAACTATATGGGCGAAACATACGATGCTAGGCGCGAGATCCAAGGGTGGGACGAGCCGTGGTTCGAAGACAATGGTTGGGAGAAAGTTTTAGTTTACGAGGTGGGCTTACGGCCAACGGCTCATCCGGGGGAGCCTGTTAGGAAGGAGATGGAGCTGCCGGCTAGGTCAGTGAGGGAGATTTGCCCCGGTGTCTTCATATTCGATTTCGGCCAGAACATGGTTGGCGTCGTTAGGCTACGGGTTAGAAACGCGGAGCCAGGCGCGAGGATCACGCTGCGTTTCGCAGAGGTCCTTAACCCAGACGGCACCCTGCATACTGCAAACCTTAGAGGAGCAAGAGCTACTGATGTCTATATTTGTAAGGGTGGTGGAGAGGAGGTTTTTGAACCACGTTTCACCTACCATGGCTTCAGGTATGTTGAAGTCACCGGTTACCCAAGTAGGCCGCCTATGGACGCGGTGATAGGCATCGTTATTCATACAGACATTCCGATAACCGGAGATTTTAAATGTTCAAACCAGCTTTTAAACAGGCTTGTGCAAAACATTCTTTGGAGCCTGCGAGGTAACTACTTCGAGGTGCCGACGGATTGTCCTCAGCGCGACGAGCGGCAGGGCTGGACGGGGGATGCGCAGATATTTGCGAGAACCGCAGCCTACTTCGCCGATATCTCAGCTTTCATGACTAAATGGTTGATCGACTTGAACGATAGCCAGAGAGAAGACGGAGCCTATCCTGACGTCGCACCCGCGACTGGAGCAGGGTTTGGAACACCATGCTGGGGGGACGCTGGAATCATCATACCCCACGTGCTTTGGCGGACATACGGGGATACACGTGTAATCCGGCTTTACTACGATAAGATGAGGCACTACATCAATTATCTTGTGGAAAACAGCAGAGGGTTCCTCCGGCCGGAAACAGGGTATGGCGACTGGGTTCCAGCAGGCTCTGAAACGCCGAGAGATGTGCTTGCAACAGCCTATTTCGCATACGTCGTTAAGCTTATGGCTGTAATGGCCCGGGAAATAGGGGAAACTGGTGACGCGGAACGCTTTGAAGAATTATTCGAAAATGTTCGCTCAGCATTCCTTAAAGAGTATGTTCAACCAGAGGGGCGGATAAAAGGAGAAACGCAGACTTGTTACGCCCTTGCACTTGATTTGAAACTGCTCCCCGAGGAGATGGAGAGAACAGCGTTAGAACACTTGGTTAAGGATGTTGAGAACCGCGGATGGCATCTCACCACAGGATTCGTAGGGACGCTGCACCTCATGCGGGCGCTAACCAAGTATGGCAGGACTGACGTGGCTTACAGGCTTCTCCTGCAGGAAACCTATCCATCATGGCTCTACCCGGTTAAACTTGGAGCTACAACCATTTGGGAACGGTGGAACAGTATGACTGAAGAAGGGATTCACGAACCAGGGATGAACTCTTTCAACCATTATGCTTTCGGAAGCGTGGGTGAATGGCTTTTCTCAACCGTCGCGGGAATAGACACTGAAGACGCTGGCTTTAAACGCATCATTATCAAGCCCAACCCGTTGAGGGAACTAGGGCATGTTCACGCGAGATACGAGTCGATTCGTGGAACGGTTTCAGTCGAATGGTGGTTCTCCGGCGAGGCTTTCCGCCTGCAGCTCATCCTCCCGGCTAACACTTCAGCACTAGTATATGTTCCAGCAACCGAGCCGGGTAGGGTGAGGGAAAACGGGAAGCCGGCTGAAAAATCCGATGGAGTGGAGCTAGTCGGTATGAAAAAGGGTTGCGTCGTGTATAGAGTCCTATCCGGATGCTACAGCTTCACAGTAGCTTGACGCTGACCGTCGGGTCTCAGCGTTTTTCAAACCCTCGAGAATATTTCAGCAGCCCCTCTGTAAGAATTCTTTCAATTCCTTAAGAGTCGCGGCGGCAGCCATCCTCATAAAGCCTAGGTCACTGCCCACGTTCAACAGTCTGAACCCAAGCTCTATGTGTTTCTCAGCATCCTTGGGGTTGGAGGCTATTCCCGGGCACACTTTCGTCCCTTTGTGCATATTAGCTATATGCGTTATCGCCTCGGCAACCCTCGGCTCATCAGGGTAGCCCAAGTAGCCTAGGGAAGCAGACAAGTCTGCAGGGCCCACCATCGTGCCATCCACACCTGGAACAGAAAGTATTTCACCCAGGTTTCTCAAAGCGTCGCCAGTTTCTATTTGAACAACCACTACCACGTTCTCATTAGCCCCCCTAACATACTCGGTGAAACCCTTGTACCAAACCGGCCTCCTTGGGCCACAGCCCCTAATCCCCTCCGGAGGATACTTGCAGGCCATAACTGCCTTTACAGCCTCATCCCTACTGTTGACCCAAGGAACAATAACACCAGTAGGCCCTAGGTCTAGAGCCCTCTTTATATAAACAGGATCGTTCCAAGGAACCCTGACCAGGGTTGCTGCCTCATATCTTCCAATGGCTTGAAGAATCGTTTGAACATCCTTGAAATCAAGTGGGCAATGCTCCATGTCTATCCAGAACCAGTCGAACCCCAGGGTGCCCATGAGCTCCGCAGCATCCGGCTCCGGAGTCTCTATCATAGCGCCCATCAAAACCTCCCCGCTTCTCATTCTCTCCTTAAAGCTGCTCATGCTTCCTCACGGATAACCCGGCTTAGAGCCCTAAAAGCTTTTTATCCCTGTATCGTTAATGCAGGAAAACCCGTGGAGTCGATAACGCCTCGAGAACGGTTTCTCCAAGTAGCCTTGTTTAAAAACCCTAGTAAGATACCGTTGTGGGGCGTTGGAAGCATTAGGCCAGCCACTTTGAGAAAATGGGTTAAGCAGGGGCTTCCGGAAAACACGGCGGTAGCTGAATACCTTGGCGTCAAGGGCTGCGAGGTTGAAGCCATCAACATAGCATCCTACCCGAGTGAAGGATTCGAGTGGAAGCCAGACCCAAGCGTAATCGACCTTGGGCCTAGGCCAGTGTTCGAATACCGGGTGGTAAGGGAGGACGAGAGACACAGGGTTTGGGTTGACAGCCTCGGGATAAAGCAGATAGGGTTTCAAGATGATTGGAAAAACGGTTGGAGCGGCTTCGCTACAAGGAGCTGGGTTGACTTCCCGGTTAAGAATCGCGAAGACTTCTTGAAGATTAAGAAGCGTTACGACCCGACTGACGCTGAGAGATACCCTGGGAGCTGGGATTCCCAGATTAAGAAACACCGTGAGAGAAACTATCCACTATACGTATCCATAAGGGGGCCATTCTGGTGGACTAGGGACATGGTTGGCTTAAAGGGTATTGCTCTCGGAATCCATAGGAACCCGGGCCTTATAAAGGAGATCATGGATTTCTGTGCAGAGTTTCAAACCCGAGTTCTGCATAGGGCTGTAGACGATTTGGACCTGGACTTCGTGATCTTAAACGAGGACATGGCTTACAAGAATGGGCCGATGATAGGGCCTGAAACCGTTAAAGAGTTCATGAGTAAAGCGTACAGCGAGATAGCCGGGTTCTTCAGGGAGCATGGCGTAAAGGTTTTGATTGTAGACAGTGATGGAAACGTTGAGCTTCTGATACCTATTTGGCTTAAGCTCGGCTTCAACGGCGTGATACCGTGTGAAGTAGCAGCAGGCATGGACGTGGTAAAACTTGGAAAGAAGTACCCTGATTTAATCATGATAGGCGGGATAGATAAGAGAGAGCTTGCAAAGGATAAAGAATCGGTTGAAAAAGAGGTTGGTTACAGAGTTCCTCCGCTGGTGAAAAGAAAAGGGTATTTCCCTGGGGTGGATCACGCTGTGCCTGCAGATGTGCCTCTTGAGAACTACAAATACTTTATTACGCTCTTAAAGAAGCATTGCGGGTGGGTGACATACTGCTAGAGGTAGGCGCCCTGTTGAACCAGGCTTTCCCTAAGCTCCTTTCCGTCTAGCTGTCTTGGCCTAACCCCCTTCTTAACGCAGAGTGCGGCAGCAACCCCCGCTGCCTGGCCTATTGCCCTCATGTTCGGCTGGATTCTTACCGCGCCGTGAGCTTCGAAGGATGCTGAGAGAGCCCTGCATGCAACAATCAGGTTTTCAACCTTAACCGGTATCAGTGACCTGTAAGGTATCTCATGATACTCTCCGGGGCCTAGTTTCCTCTCGCCTGGCAGGCGGCTGGTTGGCAGATGTATGTCAATCGGATACCTGTTTCGAGAAACAGCGTCTTCAAACTTTCTGGCGTTGAAATAGTCCTGTGCAGAAAGAACGTACTCGCCAACTATCCTCCTCGACTCCCTTACACCGACCATCGGCGCAGTCATGGCGAGGTAAGATTCTTCGAAGCCAGGGATTTTCTTCCTGAGAAAACTGAAAAGCCTACTAATTCTCCTCCTACCCTGTATCACTGCTTCCGTAAGATGATCCGCGTCGAAACCCTTATAGTTGCCTATTATTCTTGGACAGTTGAACGCTACGACCCCGGGCATTCCAGGGACGCTGAACGCTTGAAAATAGACTATGTCAGAATCATTCAGAAAGCCTTCTTCAACACCTTCTCGGAAGAATTTTTCAAGAGGCCAGCCTCCGCCTGGAACTATTGCGAACTCTATTAGCGGCGGGTCGACGTAACTCCTACTGTCGTTTTCAAGCAGGAAATCAGCCAGTTTGCTTAAGTCAACGTTCCCCACCATGAACCTTAACGACATCGGTTGACTAACACCGTCCTCCTTTCTTCCGGATTCGAAAGGGACTCCCGCGAGCGCAGCCACATCCCCGTCTCCAGTCGAGTCTATGACGATTTTCGATAAAACCGCTTGCCTCCCCGACTTATTGGCCACAACTATTCCCCTAAGCTCTTCACCCTCCATTATGACATCCTCGACAAGCGTGAAATAGAGGATTTCCCCACCAGCCTCTAAAACCATTTCCTCCAACACGAATTTTAAGGCCTCTGGATTGAACCAGCCCTCATTACCGTTTTTATCTGTTGCAGCACAGCCCAGTTCTAGAAGACGACTCTGTATCTCTTGGCTTATCCCTCTGACCAAGGGTTTCCCCTCCACATGGTTCGGCATCATGGGTATGACGAGGGCGGCTGACCCGCTTCCCCCTAGGAAACCGAACTGCTCTACAACAAGGGTTTTCACACCATTTCTCGCAGCCGCTATTGCGGCCACGGCTCCAGCAGTACCTCCCCCCGCCACCACTACGTCGAAACTCCCATATGGTTTAAGCCGCATAGCCTCCTCCAGCCTCATCCTCCACAGTGTAGGCGAGAAGCCTATTTTAATCTAACTTGATACCAGCTAGGCGACCCTTAGACATTGCTTACTGAACAGCCGATCGATAAGCGTTCAGAATTTTGAAAACGCTTCTTTCACAGCCTCCTTAAGCTCTGGATGTTGCAAAGGGTATAGGAAGAAGCAGACTCCGCTCGAGCCTTTTTCCAAGGCAACGTTCACCGCTTCCTCCACGTCCCTCCTGCTCCTTAAAAATTGAAACTGGATTCCGGCAACTATCATTTTACCGCACGCAACACCCTCCATGACTGCTTCACCAATCCATTTTATGTTTTTCTCATAGTACTCATGGTATATCATCGGTTCAAAACTGTCAAGCGGCCACTCGCACCACTTTTGAAAAACAATCCTATACGCGTATCCCGGTGTCGCGAAAACAGCGGCTGAAGTCTCAATAGCATTATCATAGTTTTTCACAGTCCTATGGAAGTTTTTAACTATCTCAGTAATCCTTTCAGCTCTCCACGCGTGCCACTCATACCATTTTCGCGACCCGAACCCGATTTCCAAGGGATCTATGCCAAACTCCTTCTTAAACCCGTTTCTACATTTTTCACAATAGCAGAAGTCGAACTCCCCCCTGTAGACGTCTACCTCCCTTTCCAAGCCGTATCTATCCCTTAACCCTTCAGGGAGGAAGATATCTGGAAGCCTAATATAGTCGAGATGAACACCATCCAAGTCATAGGTCTCCATAAGCTCCTGGACTGTGCCAGTGAAATAGCTCTTCACCTCATCGTTCGAGGGACAGAGCCATTTGTAGCCTTCAACGTAAGGCGGGCTGTCAACGCAGCTCTTCCCCTCTCTGCTCACAACAAACCAGTCCTTCCTTTTAGCAGCCAGCTCCCTATTCGGCTTGTTTAAAGCAACCACCCATGCGTGAACCTTTAACCCGCTTCTCTTCGCTTCCCTTATAACGTCTCCTATCAAGCTCTTTTGAGCAGCCTCCTTTGCAACAACTGAAATCTTAGCGGGGTAGAGGGCTCCCTCGCCATCTATGCTCAGCAGAAAAATTTCGTCAGCACCCATTTCCACTATTTCTCTAACATGTTTCTCAGGGTTCTCGGCAATAGGCTTCGGATTCACCCAAAACGCCTTCTTATAACCACTCGTCATACTGCCTACTTTAAACAACGTTTTTATAAACTTTTATCAGTAGGCTGAAAAGACGTTTTGCATGTTCCAGCGTAAGCAATTTCTAAGGCTATTTCTCGGGGAAAAACATGTTTTCCAAGGCAACCCACTTTTAAATACCCGGTTTTATTTGGTTAAGCAAGCAGTATTGGGAAACAGGAAAATATCCATAGTGATACCAACGTTCAACGAGGAGAAGTATATTGGGAAACTGCTCACGACGCTAAGCTGGCAAACCATCCCAAGGTCGGATTACGAGATCATCATTGTAGATGGGGGGAGCAGAGACAGGACTCTAGATATATGTAGAAAGTATGCTGACAAGATAGTGAGGCAAGAGACCCCTACAGTCGGAGGAGCGAGAAACGACGGGGTGAAAAATGCTGAGGCAGACCTGGTTTTCACAACCGATGCAGACTGCATGGCTACGCCCTATCTGCTTGAGAGAGTAATCCACGATTTTAACACCCACCCGGATGTCGTTATGGTGTATGGCGTGGTGACCCCGATAGAAAGGAGTTTTAAAAACACTTTCCTGATAGAGTTGAACAATGTTTTCGTGAAAATCCTTTACAGGTTTAGGATATACATGAGTGTCGGCGCTAACACAGCTTTCAGGAAAAAGCAATTCATAATTATGAGAGGCTTTCCGGCAGTAGGGGCGGGTGACGACTACGGGCTTCAGTTCAGAATGAGAAAAACCGGTAGAATAATGTTCGACGGAGGGCTTAGAGTATACTTCTCCATGAGAAGGTATGAGAAGTATGGTTTCGGCAGAAGCTTCTACGAATGGCTTTACAACGTTTTTAGCGAGCTTCTCAAGAGAAAGGTTCCGCCTGAAAAAAGATACTATAGAAAGCTGTATTAACTGTTCGTGAAATCTTATCTAGAAAGAGAGACGGGGGCAGAGGGATAAAAATGACTTTTAGAAGACTTCGGAAGCAAAGCATCGACGTTTAAACAAGCAATCGACTTAGAACACTGAACAAGGTTAGAAAGCTTTTTAACTATGCATGCTGAGAATTTTCAGCATGCTGCCAGCAGGTGTTCCAGAAATAATCTTTAGCACAACCCAGTCTATCACGTTGTTCTGGGCAATGGATAAGGCAACTAGAATAGTTCTAAACAGGGTTAAAAACAGGAATTACGAGTTCTCAGTAAAGGGGCTTAGAATACACCATTGGCTGGTTGGAGTAATAGTTGCCGTGCTAGGCGTATTAACGCTTTCAGCTCAAAACCTGGTGATGCTTATATACGAGGCTGGTTTAACCAGCATCCCTTGGAAGCTGAGTTCAAGCACCGTGACCGTGGGGTTCAGGCTTTTCCTAGATGATTTGAAGGATTTGAAGAAGCAACTAAAGAGTTTTACCAGGATGCTAAAAAGATAAATCAGGCTATACTCTAGTTTTTGAACCAGGTTGAGCATAGTACTCGGAGTAGATCTTGGAGCAACAAACGTGAGGGTCGCCTTATCCGACGCGGAGGGAAGGATACTTCTGAAGAAGACAGGGAGGACAACTGGTGGAACAGGGCGAGATGTTGTGAGGCAGATTGTTGAAATGGGGAGAAATGCCCTCAGCTCTCTAGAATTAACGGATAGAAGCTTGAAGGCGGTTGGAGTAGGGTCGATAGGGCCACTCGACTTGAAGAAAGGATTGATAGTCAACCCTCCAAACCTGCGGGTGGGTATAATTCCGATTGTTGAAGGCATTGAAAAACATTTTAACGCACCAGTCAGACTTTTAAACGATTGTGTTGCAGCCGTCCTTGGGGAAAAGAGGTTTGGAGCAGGCAGGAACATGGAGAATATTGTTTACGTTACAATAAGCACTGGGATAGGTGGTGGAGCGATAGTTGACGGACACCTTCTGCTTGGAAAAGACGGCAACGCGCATGAGGTTGGCCACATAGTAGTGGATAAGGAAGGGCTTCTCGAGTGCGGATGTGGAAAACGTGGACACTGGGAAGCTTATTGCAGCGGGACCGGAATGGTCAATTACGCGAAGCTACTCTTAAAAGAATGGTGCGTAGATTTCAACAAGAGCTCCCTGAGAAAGCTTTTCCAAGAGGATTTTTCGAATGCCGCCCCCAAAATGCTTTTCGAAGCCGCTAGGGGAGGAGACGAGATGGCGCTTAGAATCATCGGGGAAATAGGGTTGCTTAACGCAATCGGCTTTGCCAACATAGTAAACACGTATGACCCTGAGCTAATAACAGTCGGTGGCTCAGTCGCTCTTTTCAACAGCGAACTCATACTCGAACCGGTTAAGAAAAATATTCCTAAGTATGCTATAAACAGACTGCCGGAGATAACTATAACCCCGCTTGGCGAGGACGCGGTTCTCTACGGTGCCTTGGCTGCCGCGTTAGAATAAAGAGTTTAAGCCGGTCTTAGCTAGAAGCCAGTTTAAAACAGTTTTCAACATTTCCCTGGATTCCTGGTCTATTAAACATAGAGTGGTGAAATAAACAACCACGCCGGCTAGGATGACGGGCATCAGCGACGTTAATACGACCATTATCTGCCCGCTTTTAGCTGATTCAGGATACAGCGTTAGCAGTACAGCTGACATAAGAACCCCCGAGATAAAGATTTTGAATACTCTCTTGAAATCTAAACTGAAGACGACTAGACGCTTGGAGAGCCGTATGTAGTAAAGAGCTATTGAGAGGTTAACCAGCAAGTAGCATACAGCTGCAGACGTGGAGAATAGCATTAGCGGGCTCTCCAAATCCTGCAGGATCTTAGACACTACTCCGGCCACTGTTACGTAAGCAACTGAACCAGCTAAGTCGATAAGGGGGATTCTTATGAGATACGATTCCAATAGTTTTTTCCACGAAGCATTTTCACCAACATCAGTCTTCTCAACGCCCAGTATGACTGTTGAGAAAAAACTTTTCATCACGATAACTGCAGAGCACACAGCCATTACTCTGAGAACATTGTGCACAGGCGCATAACCTTCCCTCAAAAGATATAGTAGGGGCTCAGCAAGTATCAGCTGCCCGAGTGTCATGGGTATCAGGAAGAGCAGTACGAGCTCCAGCGACTCCTTGACATCCCTGCCTGTTCCACCAGACAGGAGTTTCGGGTAAAGCCCTATTGCCAAAGCCCCGGCGAAAAGTATAACTCCTGCGAAAATGTTCGCAGCCCTAATGTATGCTACTGGAAGCAGAGACCCTGTTAACAGCGTTAGGACTAGGGCATCCTGAGAATACACGATGCCGGGAGCAATCGATGCTAAAGGAATCCAGCCCATCCTGAACCATCGGCCAACCTCTCCCAGCTTGAATGAACCCTTAAGATGTTTAGAGAGCCTCAGCGAGTAGTACAGCGCCTGAATTATTAAGGCTAGGTCCACTGATAGAACTGCACCGAAAAGGGATAGCCTGAAGTACCCGACTAGCGTTGCTCCGACAACCACCTTAGAAGCCTCGAAAATAATTGTCCCATAGCCGACTACATGGGGCTCAACCCCGTGACATACGGATTCCAAGCTCGACGTGTGATGTATCGCTACTATCCACATTATGAACGCGAGTATCGTTAACGGGTCGACGCTCACGCTCGATGCGAAAACCGGGGACAGGACGGTGAAGACCGCTGCTGAAACCAGTGAAACCACGCTGTTGAATAAAACTCCTGATTTCGCAACCGGCTTCCCTCTTCCTGTAAACCTGGTAAGCCAGTAGTTTGAGATGCTTGAAGGTATTGTGAAATAACTTAGCAGGCTTGCATAAAACTGCCAGGTTCCGAAAAGCTCTTCGGTAAGCCTTCTGGTAACAAGCATCGTAAAAAGTAATCCTGTTAGGACTGAAATCATCCTCGAGGCGAAGTTGACCAGTCCAGAGTACTTCAGCCTAATGCTGCTCACATTAGTTTCAAACAATCGATACGCGTTTAAAAACCTATTCTAAGCAGGGTCAGGGGCTGCGTCAAACCAGCTTCCATCACTAGCAGTAACCTATTCATCTCGCCAGGATTTTAAACAAGGCAAACTGGATGCAAAGCATCCTGCAAAAATGTCTCCCATGCTTGCTAAGAAAAACCTAGCGCGCTAGGCATTATGCGCCTGCCCGTTAAGCCTCTATGCAGCCCTCGCTTTAGGAAAAGCTAAAAACACCTCCCGGTAGAGAATGAGCTATGTGCAGGCTCTTGGGAGCAGTTTTCGTCGGAACCGGCAGTGTTGAGCAACATCTTTTAAACACGGAATGCTCCCTCTTCACCCAGGCGTTTAAAGGAAGGCAGTCAGACGGCTGGGGGATAGGTTTCTACCCTGGGGGGAGTAACCCAATAGTCTTCAAAAGCGATAAACCGGTTTACGAGGATAGAGACAGCTTTGAGAAGGCTGCTAAAGCTGCGAAGGGCCGGATAATCATCGCGCACGTGAGGAAAGCCAGCAACCCTAGGGGGTTAGCGCGAGAAATGCTTATATCGCTTGAAAACTCTCAGCCGTTCAACCACTCGAAATACGTTTTAGCCCACAACGGCACGATCAATATTCCTGACGAGGTTTCAAGAAGGCTAGGCTCATACGCGAGGCTGGTGAAGGGACGGAACGACAGCGAGGTGTACTTCTACCTGCTACTCAGCCTAATCGAGAAAGAGGGGGATGTAGTCACCGCCTTCAGAAAGGTTGAGCAGACACTTATGGAAATATTTGCAGAGGAGAAGGTGAGCAGGTTTGAAGCCCCGTTCACAAGTTTAAACACAATATTCTCAGACGGCAGCAAGCTCTATGCCTTCACGAGATACCTGTATAATCCTGGCTCATCAATGTGCTATGGAGATGCCCCGGTATACGAAATGTGTTTCAAAATTAACACTGATCACCTTGTAGTCGCGTCTGAGAAAACAGTGAGGGGAAACTGGGTTCCGTTGAAAAACAATAATTTACTCGTATGCTGGGTCGACGGTGGAGAATTAAGACACGACGTGGTGGATTTCAACGTTTAAAGAGGAGTAGTAGGCTTCAAAAAAGAAAAGGCTTTGGAACAATCCTCTTCAGAAACCTCAATACCTCCCCACGCTTCCCTGCGAAAACCTCTATATCGTAGTCAGCGTATGATACGTGGAAATCCTTGACTCTAACAGCCGGCTTAAAGTGAAGCTCAATCTCTCCGAAACACAGGTCTGGGCCAGAATTGTAGGACTGAACACATCCCTTCGGACCATCTGGGTCAGCCTTCGCCGCGTCGAGACACTCCTCTTGGCTAACCGGGGCCATCATGGTCCCCATGGATATGAGGAAAACCTCGTTCTTCCCGTGCTCCACATAATAAATTATTCTTGAGCAGCCTGGCTGAAGAATATCCTCCGGAGCTATGCCCAGCTTATAGATGGCGACACCGTCTATTTTAAACGAGACATGGTCGCTGGAGACCCTCAACCTGTCTCCCGGTATTTTCCCGAAGTAGTGTATTGGCTTAGCGCCTCTGCGCGTAGGGATAATTACTGTGCCACTCCTACTCTCCCCGGGACGCACCTGTGTTAAAGACCAAAGGTTAACCCCGTTTTTAACCTCCCCCCTAGCCGCCATAGCGTCCCTGACCCTAAGCCCCACATACTCTAAGCCCTTCCTGATGCTTTCGCCACGGATTGAGATCTGCCTCGAAAAAGAAATGTGCACCCTAGTTTGGCTCGCGAAATCCTCTAGCTCCGCCTCCCCATCGAGATTCACGCTTTTTATGCTGGAGCTGGCTATTGACCAGCCTCCAGGGTCGAGTGAAGACTGGCACAGCCATTCTTCAAAGCATTCAGGCCTCCGATAGTAGAACCTTCTCTCAGGAGAAACCCAGAGCCTGTTTCCCCCGATGTTCCACTCCCCGCTGCTTATTACCGCTTGCAGATTCTTCGAAACCCAGAAGGGGTTTTGCCTATCGCCGACGAATACGCCGAGCACTCTGGCACCGTACTCTGTAACTATTGCTGAACCCACGTCGGTCTCCAACGCGATGGTCTTTGTCAACCCTTCTAAAGCAGAGAGAAGCCTCTCCATTTGTTTCCGGCCTGACATTTTGAATATTCATTGTCGGATATGGGAAATAAGTCTTTAGCCGATTAAAGCCTAATGGGCTAGTGTTCTAAAAAATAGCATTATATACCCCTAGACTCGTTGAGTAAGCATTATGAACGGGTTGAAACTGAAGGTTTTTCTAGGGGTACTGGTGGTGCTGGCTGCTGCAACAATCATTATAATCGGTTTTCAAAGAAAGCCGGAGAAAATAATGGAGTTAACGGTTTCAGGCGGTTTTTGGGCCAAGCGTGAAAAATACGAGTATTATTCGAACAGAAGCATTGTCTTTAACGACCCTGCTAGGAACAGGAGCGGCTCCTCAGTAGTACCAATTTCAACAAACGACGAATTGCTGCACAGGATGAAGACTCTTCTCGAAGCATACCCGGATGGCTTAAAACTTGATCCTGGAAGCGGGGCAGACTATTTCATTTACAACCTGACTATTTACAGCAAGGGTAGGACAGTAACCTATTATTGGACGGATGTCAGCGGAGAACCGCCTGGAGAACTCCACTACCTCGCCAGCCTGCTGCTAGAATTGAACAGTTTCGCATCAGGCTACTCGAAAATAGTTTTCTACTTGAAGACGGATAAGCTGGTCATCAACAAGGGTGAAACTTTGAAAATACTTGCAATGGCTTTTAACCCGGCGCAGGAGGATTTCACCTACGCTGCCCCAACGCCGTGTAGCCCGGATTTCAAAATACGTCTTCAGACCCCGGGCGGCGGGATAATCGAGCTCTACCCGGTTGGCCACGATCCTGAAAAACCATGCGTGCAGGTTATTCAAAACCGTGTTTTAAAAGCAGGTGGAGCTGTCGAATCCGAGTACAACTATGCTTTCAACGAGGCAGGCACGTATGTTTTAGAAGCCTTCTTCCCTTATGCTGAGTGGAGCGAGACCAGGTGCACTTATATACTCACGGTCCTAGTACTGCAGGCAGGCTCCTAACCCACCCTGATTTACCTTCATGAGCCTGGCTGTCGGTTTTAACCTGTTAATTGATAAAAACCTAAATATGATGTTTCACACAAGGAGGTACAGGGTGGTTAGGATGCCCGTGGTTATAGTTGAAATGTGGGAGGGCCGTTCTGAGGAGCAGAAGGAGAAGCTTATAAAAGGGATTACGAGAGCCTTCGAGGAGATAGGGGTTAGGCCGGAGTGGCTTAACATAATAATACACGATGTCCCGAGGAGCAACTGGGGGCTTAACGGCCAGCAGGCTTCAAAGATAAAGCCTTAGGAAAAACGGGGTGTCTATTGACCGAGGTGCCCAGCATCATCGAGTACATCAGGGGGCTGCCGTCGGAAAACATTGACGAGTTCCTGAAAAGGATCTTAGACAAGCTTAGGAGTTTCAGAAAACACTATACTTGGGTCGGAATATACATGGTGGAAAACGGGTTCCTAGTGCTGCGTGCTTTTTCAGGCGACGAGGAGACGAGTCACGTAAAGATAAGGATTGGGGAGGGTGTTTGCGGCCTGGTTGCTCAGAAAGGCGAGACGATCATTGTTCCAGACGTCAGCAAGGAGGAAAGATATATTGAATGCTTCCCGTCCACCAGGTCCGAAATCGTCGTTCCAATACTTCTTGGGAAGAAAGTAGCGGGAGAGATTGATGTAGACAGTCACCTGTTGAACGCTTTTGATGACGAGGACAGGGTACTGCTTGAAGAAGTTGCGAGAATAATTTCAGAAAAGCTGGCGGCGAAGAAAGCCTAGTATAGCTAGTCCTTAACCAGGCGTGAAGCCAGCTCCGCCAGCCTCCTACCCATTCTTCTACATAGCTCCAAGTCCTCTTCACCAGGCTTCCCGACGCAGGCAACCCCGTAGTGCTTATCCTCCGCGTCCCCCTGAATAATCATACCGTGGACAAGCAGGGCCTGCAGTATCGACATGATGGTTGTTTCAGCCCCTGTTGCACTCCCCCCGGAGGATGTGAAGGCACCACCAACCTTTCCCTCAAGCTTCCCATGTATCTTAACGCTTTCATCCAAAAGCCTTTTCACAGGAGCCGCCATCAACCCGTAGTAGGTTGGCGACCCAACTATTATAACATCCGACTCCACCAAGTCTCCTAAAGAGGTTTCCTCAACACGCTTAAGAGAGGCAGTAACACCCTTAACCTCCTTCGCCCCCTCGGCTACGGCTCTCGCCATCCTTTCCGTGTTTCCAGTTTCAGAGTAGTAGGTTACTAACACCCTCATGCTCAACCAACAGTAACCGATGGCCACTCCGGAATATAAGTTTTAATCTCACGCTCCAAGTTATGTGAACACGATATCAATACTCACTGCAACCCTTATCGAGACTCTTAGTCTGAGTGGTTTAGGATGGGAATCGACTTAATGATACTTGTTTGACTAGATGTACTCTAAAAGGTCTAGAAGCCCTATAAGACAGGAGAGTAGCGCGCGGGACATTGTCCTCAATGATTTACGATTTGACTGACCTTAAAGCAGAGGTCTGTTTCGGTCTACGACGCATAAAAATCGGCAACGGCCCTTCTCGCTCAATGATCCTGTTGGATAGAACAAATAGGCAGTGATCCTATCCGATAAGCCGATCAAGCTAGATGAGCTTTGGGATTAAACAATACGAATAGTGCGTCTAAGCGTCTGGGTTAAATAAGCATACTACTTTCTAACGTTATCACATCTGGCTGATTGAGCTTTTAAATTTCTAAAGTCGGCCGTAGAAAGAATTTTTGAAAAAATACATTCGCATGCTCTATGTTTTAATCTCAGCCTTAGAAGAACCGTCTTCTTGAACAGTTACTTCTATAATGTTTGAAGCTTCTTCCTCACAAATATTGTAGTGGGTTACGAGTATCATTTGAGAGAGTTGCTTAGATGCTTCGCCTATGTAGCTTGCAACCTGGGGAAGGTTTTCTGAGTCAACACCGTAGGTTGGTTCATCCAGTATCAGCAGTGAATTCAGGTTTAGCGCATCGAGGAGCGCGAGGCGTATGGCTAGGGCTAAAATAGTTTGATGCCCTCCCCCAACTCTGCTTGCAGGAATAGGATCTGTCAATCCTTTCGGATGCACTGAAACAGAATAGTCCTCCGGGTTTATGATTATAGCGTCGTAAACATGCTGATCCGTCATAGCCCTATAGTATTCTAATGCTCGAAACTCTATGCGTTTTATCAGTTCCCTCCTTCTAGTTTCAACAGCCTGGTCGAAGAGTTGAGAAAGCCTGTGCGCGAGACCAGCCTTCTCCACCCTTCTTTTAAGCTCGTTGAGCAGCCTCCTATAGTCCTCTAGTTTCTTACTGGTATCCGCTCTAATACTCTTCTTCTTCTCTAAAATCTTCTTCTTCTCAGCAAGCTCACTCCTCCTCTTGGCCAACTCCTCTGGCTGGAGGGGGAGCTGCTGGGCTAGCTTCAGCTTCAGTTCAGGATCCTCGTGGGTGAAAGGCAGTTCAAGGACTGTTAGCTTCTCCTTTATCATAGCTAGGGTTTCACTCCTTATTTTCACGCGGGCTTCAGCGGAATCCAAATACTCTTTTAGACGGTTTCTCAGGGCCCTCATCCTTGAATACTCGCCTTCAGCAGTGTTTATTTTTTCAACAAGTTTTTGAAGCTCAACGTTTTTCATCTCGTAAACCTTCCTCGCCTCAGCCTCCTCGAGACTAGCCCTGGCTAACGAGCCGCGATCCTCCTCCAGAATCCTCTGGATTACAGCGGGTTGCAGGTCTTGGCCGCACGTTGGGCATTTAGAAGCCCCGCTTCCAGCGAGAGACTCGCGCTCCCTTACTTGCCTCGCAAGGTTTTCAACACGGCTTTTCACGCTTAACCATTTCTCCATTGATGCATCAAGCTCCTTCTTCAAACTGTTTCTCGCTGCTTTCAGCGTTTCCAGCTCCTTACCATTTAGACTCATTTTTTCCTCCAACTCCTCAATCGAAGAGACGCCGGCATGCTCCAGAAGCTCTTGACTCCTTGAAGAAATCTTCTTCAGCTCCTCCTCAATCTCCTCCCTCTTCTTAATGCATTTGAGAAGCTCGGTTAACTCTGTTGATTCAGCCTTCTTCAAAAGGTTTTCAAGATCCTGAACCTCGCTAATCAACTGGCCAATGTCTTCATCCATCTGTCTTAGGCTGGAATCGAGCTCCGGCACCCGTTCCTCAATATTCTGAAGCTCGGTTGCAACATCCTTCCCGTTAAACCTCTCGAGCTCTCTCCGTGCTCCATCTAACTGTTCACGCAGCTCTCTTAACAGCGTTATCCCCAGTACTGAATCCATGCGTTCTCTCTGCGGCTCCAGTATCTCGGTTAACCCACCCTGCCTAATATAGACCAGGTTGATAAACTTCCTTAAACTCATCCCGAGAAGTTCAGTAATCCTGCTCCTCAAGTCCTCCTCGCTCTCCAGAGACACGTTTTTACCGTCGATCCGGAGCAGTCTTTCCCCTGTCCTGTAATCCCCGTTCCTGTCTAAACCACCCCTCCTCTCAACTTCAACAATCTGGCCGCTAACCGGGCTCCTGAACCTTACGTAGATACTCATCTCCCCTGAGCCCGGCAGCTTTGAAACCAGTAGCTTCGGCCTAGCCTCCGGCACTTCGCCGAAAAGCGCGAACGTCAATGCGTTGAGCAGAGTAGTTTTACCCGTTGAATTCCTACCTTTTATGAGGTTAAGCCCAGCTGAGAAATCCAGCTGAACACTCCTGTAACGCTCCAGGTTTCGGAGTCTAAGCGTTTCGATTAAGCCATTCATTTCAACCACCCGCCTTATCTAAAATCTGAACCCAGCGTTTTACGAAGCGGCTCCTATCGGAGTCTGTGAGAAGCCCTGTTCTCTGACTTGCCTTTTCATCGAGAGTTATACTTAGCTCATCCACGATCTTCATCGCTTCATCCGACATCTCCCCGAGTGATTTCAAAATCTCCATCGCGTAGTCGAGACCACTGCCAAGCCTGGAGAATACTGCTCTCTGCCTAACATCTTCAACACGGTTAACCAAGTCGACATGCAGCAACCTGGTTGAAACGGTTTTCTTCTCAATCTCCCTCCGGAGAGACATGTCTATGTTATGCGGGTCATTCTCAGTGTACCCGATTAAAACTAGGCGAAGCATCCCATCAATACTCCTCGCCTGAAGATCTGAGGAGTAGGCGTCTATCTCGCGAGCAGACTGCTCGATGAACCATTCACAAGGTTTCACCGCGCCCTTTGAATCCACTTTAATGTTGCGTATTTCATGCAGAGGCTTTATTGGCAGGAACTTTACTTGTCTCCCTTCCAGCACGTAGACGCCGAACGGGCCTTCATCAGAAAGGTCGACTGCCTCAGTTGCACCAGGCGTTAGGAAAAGCGTCCCGGTACTCTCCATCGGGTTAACCCTCCCATGATAGTGTCCGGCTAAAACGATATTGACTCCAAGCTCGTCGAAATCCCTTACTGTGAGATAGTTATGCGGCGGGACTCCCGGAGGAACCTCGTGATACCCCTGAATAAAATTGTGTATTGCGAGAATCTTAACCTCTCCCTCTTTCTTAAACCCTCTCTGGATTACGTTCTTGACATTCTTGAAGACACGCGATATGTATGGATGGTAAGGCAGCCCTATTAACCGGATGCCGTTGAAAAAATAGGATTCCTCCTCCCCCTTTATCGCAGCCTCACCAACCACCTTAAGATATTTTGCGAGAGGATGCTTAACGAAATCCAGAGCATTATTGTCAAGGGCACCGTCATGGTTCCCCCTAATGAGGAATACGGATACTTCTCCACCGTGTTCCTCGCGAATAGAGTTGACCAAGCGCTGCAACTCTTCCTTGACGAAAACACTGTCCTCAGATATCATGCTACGTTTCTCAAAAAGGTCTCCCGCATGGAACACGCATTCCACTTTCTCCTTTATGAAAATATTAATAGCCTGAGCGAAGGCGTGGCGATAAGCGTTTCTCCTGAGTTCGCCGACCTCTCTAGGTATGTTTCTCCCTATATGGGTGTCGGCAAAAACCCCTATCTTCACTGCATCTCACCATTTACCCATTTCCCTTTGCCTAAGCTGCTCATTAATCCTTTCCATGATATTGCTGAGCTCAGGCGTTACACCGTGGTGGACAGTCCTCCTGTCCAGGGTCTTCACGTGAGCCGGAAGAGGCACGAAAGGCCCGACGAGCACAGCCTCCCCCTGGTTTAGCCCTGGAAGATCCTCTATAAGCCTATGGTAAAAGCTTTCACTCGCATTCTCTATCACGCTCTGATCCTGCTGGTTGGTTATTCTCATCACCGCGTAGTTCCCGACGTTGCTCAATATGTCTGGGTCTATGTTTCTCGGACGCTGGCTTATCAGGGTTATGAAGAGCCCAAACTTAGCACCCTCCCTTATAGCTGTCGATATGGTTCTGACAGCATAGCCCCCGCTTTTCTCAGAAGCTATACGGTGAGCCTCTTCGATAAAGAGGAAGACAGGGGTAAAATTCTTCTCGCCACTCTTACTTGAAACCTGGTGTCTAAACAGGGTGTCTACAATTATACTTGCGTACGCGTCTTGAACTCTTGAACGCAGCCCGTTTAGACAGATGACGCTCAGAGTCTTAGGAGCCAGCAGCTCGGAGACACTCATCCCGGTTGGCGGGAGCGAGACCTCTTCCCCCAAGTCTTCCAGCCTAGCGAGAAGACCCTCATACCTTGCTCTGTCCTCCCCCTTAAGCACTGGCTTACCATTACTATCAGTCTCTTCCAGCCTGCTCCTGATTAAGCCAGTTATATCCCCCAGCCCGAAGGGACGCCTTTCCGATTTAAGCCTTCTCAAAATGTTTCTCAAAACTATTTTCTGCCTCTCCCCGAGAGTAGTTCCGAGAAGCGCGATTATAGCCTCGTACGTCAGCTGCTCAGGGCTTAGCTGGAGTTCCCTCTGCTCAGCGGTCACGCCGCCTACTTTCGGAGCACCGGGTGGATAGTAGACAACGATGTTGAAGCCGCCATGCCTACCGCCTTTAACCAGCCTATCCATCATAACGTAGTCCGCATGAATATCTATGACGACTACTGGGAAAGGCGTGTTCAAAAGAATCTCCTCGATCAACCTGCCGGCGAAATAGGATTTCCCCGCTCTAGTGGCTGCGAAAACGCCTAAATGGAACTGAAGGTCCTGAAGGTGTATGGGAACCTTAACCATGGGCCTGTTGAGAAGCATCGCTACGTGCAAGGGTATTCTCCTCTTTACTCCTGAGAAGAATGTTTGAAGAAGCTCGTCGTCAGCCCTGTAGACGGGCGCGTTAGGGTCTGGAGCAACCTTCGGCCTCATGATCCGCCCATCCTTAAGATACCCCACCACCTCTGTTGAAACCAGCTTGTAGGAATATGGTGACACCTGTTGCTCAGCAGCCAGCCTCTCCGTCGCAAGAGGGTTTTTAGAAGCCAGGCCAACGATCTCTGCTAAAACCCTAACCTTCTCCAGCCTTCCATCATCAAAATTATTCACCTCTACAAAGACATAGTCGTGGAGAGCTACCGGATTATCTATACCTGTTTTAAAAACGAATCCGTATGGGGTGGACTCCTCTATTACTCTTCCAAGCGGCTCCATCAGTATCCCCTCAACACAGCATCCCTAATGCTTCTCCTCCTAGGGCTTGCTTTAAAACCTCTCCTCCTCAGCTCTTCGACAACAACCGGCTCGTAAGCATCCTTGTAGACGCTCCTACTAAGCCTAGCGATGGAGTCTACTTCAGCGAGCGGGTGTACAACATGAGGCTCGTGCTGCAGCCTGTTTAACACGCTGAATATCTTTTGCGCTTTTTCAACGCCTGAATCATCTATGAAAAAGTCACCTGAAAGGCTTCCACCCGCGCCACCGTGCCCTAGAATGCTTGAAGGCACGTCGACCCTGTAGACCCTTGGGCTCACACCAGGCCTCCAGTATGTTAACGCTACCGGAGGATTTGAGAAGTAGTCGTCAAGCGCCTCGAGAACCCCTTTTAACTCTTCATCCCGCTTTAGACGCGACCTGAACCCTGAGTCCCACCAGCTGGTTGACTTAGCCTCCCCTGTTAGGAAAATGGTCTGCGGCGCGAGGAGAAGCGGCTTCGTGAAGCCTGGGCCGGGGGCTATCTCGCTGTACACTCCTTCATCTGAAAAATCCTGCTCCAACTCCTCGAAACAGGTTTTCAACATTGAGTCTGGAGATAAACCCCTAACCTTCTCGCCTAACACTTCCCTAATCCTCCTTATGCTTCTTCCCCTTGCCTCGGCAGCAAGCTCAGGATCTAGGCTGCGCAGAATATCAATCATTATCTTAGCCCTGAGGTAACTAATGTCACTATCCTTTGAAATGCCCACCACCATCTTCTCCTCGTCAACAAGCCTCATCAGAAGGCTAAGCTCCCTAACGTAATTTTCGAATATCCTTGAAAAAGATCTTAAGCGGTCCCTGTGGTGGAGAAAAGTCAGGTAGAGGCTTCCGTCGAAAATACCGAGGACCCTCACATGCGACTGGGAAGCCTTTTCCAAAGCCCGTCTCAGCGTCCTAAGCTCCAGAGCCCTTAGAAACAACTCTCTGCCCTGAAGCCTATAGCCTGCTTCCACCCCAGCCTCCAGCAGGCTGGTCGGCTCGCTTCCCCTCGAGTAAACATGCGCCACGGATCTGGCGACCCAGACAACCAAGCCTCCGGAGAAGCTGGATTCGCTGATGCTTCCATCACAAGCCGCTACGGCTCCATCCGGCTCACATGCTTCATCATAGGGGCACCATTTTGAAAGATAGGAAGCCTTGAAGGGCGACGAGTTGAAGCCCGGTGGGCTCAGCCTGCTTACTGATTCACGCAGCCCGCTTAGGAACATCTGGAAGAACTGCTCCTCAGCCATCCTTCTTGAAAACCGGCTCTAAGCCTTTATTATCCTTTCTCATGCTGGCCTTGACGTGAAATCCTTGAAAGAACCTTTATTTCACCTGAACACTGCTGAAGAAGACTGTTCTAAAGCCTATGGTTCTAGTTTCACCCGTAACCTTGAAACTGCCTCTAAGCCTTATGTCCTCCGAAGAACCGCCGATAAAGACTTCGAAGACACCTGGCTCAACCACCAGCCTCATGTGCTCATCGTAGAAGGCAAGCTGCTCGGTGGAGAGCGTGAACTCAACCATCCTAGTCTCCCCTGGTTCAAGACTCAACCTTTTGAAACCCTTAAGCTCCATCACCGGCCTGGTGACGCTTGCCACCGGATCCCTCACGTAAAGCTGAACAACCTCGTCGCCCTTCAGGCCGCCAGTATTACTAAGTTTAAAACGTATTTTAACACTGCCTGTGGAACTGGCTTCCCGGGGCTCGATCTCGAGAGAACTGTATTCGAAGACCGTGTAGCTTAAACCATGGCCGAATGGGAATGCTGGCTTAGCATCCATCCCGACGTAGCTCCTGAACGACGAAGGCTTCCTGTTATAGTTCAGCGGAATCTGGCCGGCGTCCTTGGGAAAAGAAACTGGAAGCCTCCCCCCCGGATTATAGTATCCGAAGAGCACGTCTGCAACAGCGTTACCTCCCTCTTCACCAGGGTACCATGCTTCAAGTATTGCTGAACAATTTTCAGCCATCCAGCCTAGGGAAACCGGCCTGCCGTTAACAAGCACCAGTATAACCGGCTTACCGGTTTTGCAGAGTTCCCTCACCAAATCCTCCTGGACCCCGGGCAGCCCCAGGGAAAACCTGTCACACCCCTCGCCGGACACTCCTCTTTCAAACATTCCAGACTTTTCACCCATCACGGCTATCACTACATCCGATTCCAAGGCTGCTTTAACAGCTTCGCCAAACCCTTCTCTCGACCCCCCGGTGATGTCGCAGCCCTTAGCGTATTTCACCAATACTTTTCCGGAAGCCCTGCTCCTGATGCCCTCAAGTATGCTGACCGTCCTCACCGCACCCTCCTTGAAAACCTCGTCGTAACCAGGCGGCGGGTTAGCCATATCCATGTGAGCCGTGAAACTATAGTCCCCGTGTAGATTCCTCTTGCTGTCGGCATTCGGCCCTATGACTGCTATCGACTTAACTGTCTCCCGGATCGGGAGAACCCCGTTGTTCTTCAGGAGGACGATCGACTCCCTCGCAGCCCTGAGGGCGAGAGCCCTATCCTCATCCCTGTCGAACTGGCTTTTAGCCTCCTCAGGGTTGACGTACGGGTTTTCGAAAAGGCCTAGTAGAAACTTGGCTCTTAAAACCCTAGAAACAGCCAGGTCGACAAGCCCTTCGGAAACCCTGCCCTCTCTAACAGCCTGTAGCAGTGGCTCCCCGTAGCAGTCTACACGGGGAAGCTCAACATCAATCCCGGCTTGAATCGCCTGGACTGCAGCATCCTTAGCGTCTTTAGCAGTGTTGTGAAAGTTTTCAAGCATCCTGATGGCGAAATAGTCTGAGACAACAAACCCTTGGAAACCCCATTCCCCCCTAAGGATATCTGTGAGAAGCATTCTGGAAGAGGCGCAGGGAACCCCGTCTATCTCGTGGTAAGCGTTCATAACCGATAGGACCCCGGCAACCTTAACCGCGGCCTCGAAGGGAAACAGGAAAACCTCTCTTAGCTCCCTAGGACCTGCGTGAACCGGGGCGCAGTTCCTCCCGCCTTCTGGAAAACCGTGGGCTGCGAAATGCTTGACGGTTGCTATGACACCGTTCCTCAAATCCTCTCCCTGGAGACCCTTAACGTAGGCAACCCCCATGCTTGCAACCAGGTAGGGGTCCTCGCCGTAGGTCTCCTCCGTCCTGCCCCATCTCGGGTCTCTTAGAACATCCAGAACAGGTGCAAGACCCTGATGGGCTCCCGAAGCCCTAACCTGCCTCCTTATCACTGAAGCGACTTTTTCAACAAGCTCGGGATCCCACGTGCTTGCTAAGCCTATCGCCTGGGGGAACACTGTAGCCCCCATCGCTAGGAAGCCTGTTAAACACTCCTCGTGGACAATAGCAGGTACGTGAAGCCTAGTCTTCTCAACCAGGAACCTCTGGATCTCGTTAGCCATTCTAGCACCGTCCCCAGGATTAACCCCCAGGGCTCCTGATAGGCGTGTCAACTCCCCTATGCCTGTTTTAAGAAGCTCTTCCAGCTTTTCACGCGGCATAGCCGCCACTCCGAAAACCCTTGGCCAGACCGACTGGAGTTGAGCAAGCTTCTCCTCCAGCGTCATCCTTTTCAAAAGATCCCTAACCCTGAGCTCAACAGGGGCTGAGGAGTCAAGGTAAACAGGCTTATCCTCCATCTTTACTCACAAATTAAGCCACTCTTCTTCAATATTTATGTTTTCAATCCGTCAGCCACTGCTCGAAGTCAAAGGGTTGCGGCTTCAAACCGTTAGAATTAAAATAGCGCGCGCCGGCTGCACACCTCACCTTCCTCACGGGCGCCAGCATAGTCACCTGGATAGTGCAGGGTATAGTGTCGACGAGGATAATGCTAAAACAGGAGTCGTGATGACGCCGAAGCAGGTTGCTGAAGCACTTTTTAAGGAAGAGTCTTGGCGCAGGTCCTGTCCAGCCTAGTGGTATGCTTCTTCGCGAGAGGAGTCTACAAGCCTGATATTGCTTTAGAATCCCTGAGGACCATCGGGTTTTATCCAGATATTACTCTTGAAGACTTTAACAGGATTGGGGTTGAGACGCTTAAGAGTAAACACGTGTTAAAGCTAGGGAGGGTTTCAACCATAGGAACATGAAGATACCTGGGAGAATAGTTGAAACTGAAACGCTCATCGGGTCTTTGGATGAAGAGTTTATCAGGGAAGGTATGGAAGAGTTTTTCAGGCTGCTGCAGCGAATTTTCAGAATTCGCGTGAGCCTTTTCGAACAGTTGGATTGCGCGCAAACACTACGGTGAGCCTTTTAAAACCTTCGACCCGGCGTGGATAAGCTCAGCTTTAAGATTAACCGCCGTAACCCTGGTAACCAGAATCGTCCAGGGCTCGTCCTCAATGTTAACAAGGCCGAAGTTACTGTTCTCCCCGTCGAACCTGCCCTGAGCAGGCTGGTCTGAGTACTGGAACCAGTGGTAGCCAACCACGTAGGGCTCGGATAAGATTTTGCCGACATAGTTTTCGAAACGCTCAGCCCTATCTCCCTGAGTCGGTAAAGGTGTTCCAGCACCCCTAGTGTTAGGCAGGCCGGAGTCCCTAGCCTTAAAGGAGAACTCGGTAACCATTACTGGAAGGCCCGTTAGACGGTTTATAGCATTAAGGTCCTCCAGGGGAGGCTCCCAACCATAGTTGTTAACCGAAACCACGTCCATGTATCCGACGCACCCCTTCAAAACCTCGTCTGGAGGCCTGAAAGCGAACCTGCATCCCAGTATGAGGTGGTTGGGATCATGCTTCCTTATCGCGTCGTGGCAAACCTTGAAGTATCTCTTTGAAACCACCTCTAGGAAGCCAAGCCTGTCGGAATCCAGGGAGGCTCCGCCAGGAGGCTCGTAGATATTCAGAATATCCTCGAATGATTTGAATCCAGACCCCCATTTAGCGTTAAGCTCGCCTATGCTCCCATACTTATCCCTTAAATACTGGACTAGCACTCTTTTACCCGGAGCATCCTTTTCAAGAGCAAGATAATCGTCGAAAAGGTGCTTTGAAGCCCTCCAGTCCGGCCCCCACCTCAGCTCGTTGTCAGTGAAATAACCCAGGAGATACGGGTCGTCCCTCCGGGGCGCGCACATCTTCTCCGCAACCTCGTCAGCAACCTTCTCAAACTTCTCCGAAAAATAGTCTACGACGCTGCCGCTCAACCATTCTGAGCCGGCTGAAGCGGCAATGTCGAGAATTACAGTGTATGGTGTTCCAAGCCCGTATAGCTCTCTGCTGGACCATGCTCCAATCGTGTTGAAGCCGAAGCCGCGCAGCCTTTCCACAGCAGCTCTTGCCCAAGAATCTACGCTGCCATATTTCTTCAGAACAGCCTTGTTGTACGGGCTGTATCCTAGAGAAGGAGAGTAATCCCCGTCGAAGCTAACATGATTCACCCCTTTAGATATGAAGCCGTTTCCCTCAGGATCTATGATCCACCAGACGCCGTCAATCTTCTCAACGTGGAAGAAGCCTGTAGCCGTACCTTTAACACGCAACGTCCCACCGTAAGAATCATAGAGGAGGATTGATATAAGGCTTGCCAGGCTTTTGAAGCTTTCACTGTATTCAGCGAGCTGACGGTTAAGCTCCCTGGTTGATTGCGTTAAAACGGATAAGTTGTAGAGTGAAAACGCAAGGATTATCAGCATGATTACGAGGAGCAGGCACATTATCTTAAAACTCCGCGTCATCAACTGGTCTAACGCCACCGTTTTTAAAAACTTTCCGTCAGACTTGAAACCAACTAATACGTGAAAAGATTGTGAAAAAGATGAAAAAAATGGTTTTTTAAGGTTGGAACAGGGTTTGCATCTTCGGGAATACTACTCCAAGGTTCAGCAGCGCAGCGGGCAGCCACATAGCGCCGAAGCCCAGGATCCATCCTGCTACGATGGGCATAGCGTACTCCTCATACCTCTTTATTCCAATAGTCCTGATCACGACGAATTTTATTATCAAAGCGATCAGCGAGGTGAGCCACATGTATGTCGGTATAGTCATAGATATGTAGAGTGCTGGAACACTTATGAACCAGAAGAGCGGAACCTTAAGCTTCAATATGTAGAGTACAAGCGCCAAGAGTATTCCCAGGGCATAGCATATTTCAAGAGAGTATTCTACTGTCAGCTCCGCCGGCCCAGCCCACCTGCCTCTGTGGTAGTAGCCTGCAGCCACCCAGGGCCACCATGTGAACACACGGTCACCCAGCTGGTTTACACCGCCCTGCGTGTTGAAGATGAAATAGGTGTCCAGCGGAACAAACACGAACAACAGCACAACCATGCCGATGATCAAAGCTATCAGGAAATCCCTCATCCGCATCCTGAGCTCGTAGGCAAGCTTGTAAAGCGTTACTTGGAACCCGCCGGATAGTGGGCCGAAGGAAACGTTCCAGTGGCCAGCGTTCGCCATATGCCTAGCTATCGTGAACCAGGCTGGGTCAGTCATGGGCGTGTCCCAAGTTACGGCTGTGGGCGCGGGCCACCCTCTTAGGGCTGACCCTACGATGTACGTTGGGTCCCAGGCGGCGGGGCCAGCACCCCAGCCCGTTCCAACGTGCCAGAACACCTCCGCGTATACCCTCGCGTAGGTCACGTGGAAGACCAATGCCCATAGGGGTACTAGGAGGGCGATCAACGGGTCTGCTCCTTCAATCAGCATTAACGCGTACCATCCGAACGCGCCTATAAGTAGTAGCAATGGAATTGTTCTCATGGATAGACCCCTCTCCTCCCCTCCCTTCCACAGGGATGAGAAGACGCTTGCAAACCTCTTCCTCTGAGTGTAGAGGCACCATATCGCGATTCCAAGGCCCACGCCGGTTGAAGCAACATACCTGTATGGGAAGGGCATCCATACTCCCGGGTATGCTTCCCAAGGCCACACGTACTCCATTCCAGCCTGGTATGCAACTATGCCCATGCTTACGCCTATGCCCTGGTAGAGCACGCCGAAGATGATCCAGCCGAGTATCAGGGTTATCAGAGCATCGTTAGGCATGACCAGTCCCACGGCTATCTGAGGTATGAAGAATATTGCTGACGCGTATATCCCTGGCCAGAGCGCGGCGAGAAAAGGCAGGTTCACATTCTGCTCACCCCACCATGCGGACGCTGGGAACTCCGGCCAGAGCTCAGCTATCAAGGGCTGTATTCCGCTTATCATGCCTATTACGAACATGCCCCAGAAAATCTTTGATGTTGGAACCTTGAAGTTGAATAGCCTAGACTTGTTGGTAGTGGGGTCCACCTCACCCGCTTCCCTGAACAGGTAGAGAGCTGGAACCGCTAGCGGGAAGATCAGCCTCTCCTCCTCAACCCAGACCTTGCCGAAGACGAATGTCACGAATATGCTTATGAAGGCGTAGAACATGTAGACTAGGCCCCAGTATATTATTGCGTTCATTATGTAGCCCCATGGAACAGCTTGCCCAGGAGCCTTACCGTTCATCAGCATCGTGGCGATCTCGAAGCGTATCGGCTCAGGAGCAATTATTACGGCGGGAACAGCCCTGCTCCAGTAGTCTCTCAAGGCGTCTATTGAGAACGCTTCGTAATCGCTTAGGGCACCGTACACGGGCATGCTTAAAGGATTGTTGTGGGCTGCAGCATGCATCGTTAGGTAGGAATGCATGCCTAGGAATGAGATGACTGAGAATACGAAGACTAACTCCTGCGGCGTCAGCCTCATCTTGGGGTTGGCTCTCCCTAGAAGTTCAAATATCACGACTAAGTACACCATAGGTAGGATGAAGGTACCGAATGTAGATGTCTTGTCGGTGTAAAGTCCTACTACAACCGACATGTATGCGAAGAATATTGCGAGAGGGATGGAGACGGCGAGTGATTTTGCTGTTAAACCTGTTCTAAGCTCTACTTCCGTAGCCATAATGTTTTCACCTTCGTTTGTGTTATACATTTGCAAAATTTAAACTTTACGCATGTAAACATCCGTTTCATAGCATCAAGGCTTCAAAATGGGTTCATAAACCCACGGATGACTATGCAAACCCCTTTTACTTCCCAAGTTAGATTTATTTGGCGAAAATACACCGGCATAGGGGTAATGTCCTGGGTTCAGAGCGTGAAGAAGGCGCTTGAAAAGTACGAAGTATCTTTCGAGGAAACAGGGAAGGGAAACCTTGTTGTAAAGCACGTTGAAAACCCGCAAATAAGGCTGATTATCCTCGTGAGAAGGATGCAGTTCAGCTTCGAAAGGAAGTTTGAAATAACCGGTGTGCTTGAAATCCCTGAAGAAAGGCTTGAAAAACACGATAAGCGTCAGCTTTTAAGAAGGATGCTTTCAGAGTCCGTGGAACTGGAGTTGAAAGGGGTTTTAAGAAGAAGCGTGAAGGCAAGCAGGTGGAGTGGACTCTCATCATTAACCGGGATAAACATGCCCGAGGAGGAGGGAATTATGCGAGTCATCGGGAGCAGGGATGTTGAGGAACTGGTTAAGAAGGGGGGAGGCGACTTGATAGAAATCTTCCCATCCATCATACCGGTCGAACTATTCGAAACATACTTGATGACTTCAGACAGAGGGCTGATGATCAGCAGCCTGGTTAAAAAACACTTGGAGGCTCCTCAATCCATATCTTGGATCGTGAGGATGCACATGCTGTATGGCCTCCAGTCTGCAGGAGTGGTTCAGAGAGCATTCCTCACCATTATTAGCCTGCTTAAGAAAATAGAAGAGTATACTTACACTACGCTTTTGCCATAGATATGTAGCTTGCTTTCTCAGCCGCTGAGAAGGATCCCCACATTATTAGCTGTTTCCTCAAGTCGTTTACGAACCTGTAGTTTGAAGTTACCCATGTGCTCTGCGGCCCCGTAAGCCTCTCCAGGTGGAGCACGGCATCGTATCTTTTCACCTCCTCGTTCAGCCTTACGGCAATATCAACCCTTTGAGAAACACCCACTTCGAACGGCGAGAGGCTGACTGTCAAGCTTAACGATAGGTCCTCGTAGTTCGGAGGCTGCAGCTCCTTAACCATGTGCACACCCTCTTTCACAGCCCCGGCACCTTCGTAGTATTCGTGTAAATACGCTAAAAGTCCTCTTCCCTCCTCAACCGTTGAAACACTTATGAGTAGGGGTATATCCCACTCGTCTCCCTTTGGCTTAGTCTTAAACTTCCATCTTCTTTCAAGCGAGGGCGTGGCCACTTTTGAGGCTATGTAAGACGGGTATGCAGCTGCTGCAAGTGCTGCGGCTATCGTCACCAATGTGCCTAGGATAGCAAACGCGGAGGCGAAGTTGAAAACATGTTCAGAGGGAAGTACTCCGAGAAGCATGAAGATTCTCGTCGCGAAGTATCCGGCAATATACCCTATTAAAGCGCTTATTATAGCATAAACTATTACCTCAGTCATGAAGAATACTGTTACACCCATCGGGGATAACCCGACTATGCTGAACACGTGGACTTCCCTAACCCTCTCCTTAAGACTTCCCAGAACAGTTGTAAAGATGTTTAAAGCTCCTAGAATAACGATCATCCATATTATCTCCCATCCTCCCAGCAGGACTGTGGTGAAAGTCGAAAGCAGGTATGGGGAGCCTCCTTTTGAAACGTAGATTTGAAGGTCCAGAGAGTACGCCAACTCTTTGGCTAGGCTGAATATCTCGTTGAAGGAAAGGTTTTCTTTCGGAACCATGGCTATGGAGGCAATGTATCCTCCGATCATTAAAGCCCTCTTGTAAGGTATTATGATGGTGGTTGAGACCCCGAGGTTTGGAGGAGATGAACCTGCCTGCGCTGAGACGGCCATGTCCCTGCTTATGGATGGGAAGAAGCTTGGGTTAGCTGGAAAGATGTTGTAGCCATCAGCCTCTTGGAGGAAATCCACTTCGTTCGAGTCCACTATCCCCGCTATCGTGAACCTGATGCCTGAAACGTAAATAGTGTCTCCTATTGTTACACTCAAATTGGTCGCCAATGACCTCGATATTACTGCTTGATCCGAGTCGTCTGATAATAGTCCTCCCCTCACAATACTGCTGCGTCTCACTAACATGTTGAACTCCTCTACAGTCATACCCATGAGGGCAGGCACTCTCGTAGTATTGGTTGCACTCCAAACCCTGAAGGAGGTGGTCCATGCAGCCCTGTCTACTGGACCGTAAACCCATACCCTTGGGAAAACGTAGTATCTGTCTCCAGCAAATATTTTTGCTATATCTAAAACCTTGTCTGAGAGAATGTTCGGGGGAACACCTCTTCCCTGCTTTATTAGGATTTCATCGCTGTAAGAATTACACTCGTAACCATACCTTGTTACGGGCAAGGTTACTCTTCCGGGCATAAGTGAGGTGAAGGATGTCATAGCCACAACCATGGTGATCAAAGTTAAGAATACGAGTATGGCGCGGAAGGGCCTGCGACGCATATGCTCGCTTCCAAGCGAAAAAGATATCATCGCCGTGTCTAGCCTGCTAACCTCTGCCCTGTGAACACCCAGAACCCGTTTCTCAATGCCTTTCCTAACCTCTTCACTTATCGAGACTATTATTATGAAAACTATGAGGATCACGATCAGTATTAGTGAGCCCATCATACCTAGTGATATGTTGCTCATCAACCCGAATGCAGGATGTAGGATACTGAAGAACGCTAGAAATACGGCAGCGAGAACAACGAGAAAGATTATGCGTCTAGATCCATGAGCGTGAATGACAAGCTTCTCCAGGAAGAAGGCGCCGAATATGACTAGTATGAACATGTAGAGTAGGGATTTGGCTGAATCATTTATAAGGGGCATGACTTCCACGGCGTATGCTCTACTCGCGTAAGCCCTAGCTAGAAGCGCGTATGCATACATGCCGCTGTACTCCCTGTTGCTCAGACTTTTCTCAACCTCCTCTATGTATTTTCTAGCCTTATTCAGAGTCTCGTCTGCACTCGGGCTACCCATGTTTCTTTTAACGAGCTCAAGATACCTTCCGTATGAAACATAGTAGAGATCTTTAGCAGTACTAAAAGTAGAGAAACGTATCCTCTCCCTACTTCCATACTCTACGGAGAAGCCGCTTCCCTCAGTGTTCTCTGCCGAGGAATTCGTTAAAAGTATCCCAGTGGGGCTGACAATAACAAATCTAAGCCCGGGCTGAACCCACACTATAGACACGGGCTCCCAACCGTTAGAATAGTATCCATAGCTTATAGGCGGACCCTTGGCGAACAAGTCGAATGAGAAGATGGAAACTGGTTGAGGTGGGCTCCTCCACATTTCAAAGGCACCGGCTCTCGGATCTATTATGCTGGGCGTCATTATGATGGAGGGAATTTCAAAGTCCAATACTTCTACAGAGACTGCTTTAGCAATCACTACGGTAACATTCTCGTATGCGTGTAGAACTGTTATTTCAAGCGGGAAGTTCATCATGCCGAACTGCCCTAAGTCGGTAGCCATCGTGATAACGCCTTCATCATTAAGCACCCACCCTCTGGCGATCCATCTCGAGAATATTATTACAGTACCTCCTCCCCCAGCAGCACCTGCGATAGGCACGCCGTGCACGGTGAAAGACCCGTCCTCGCCGCTTTTCATAACTATCCTGTTAAGCTTATAGGTTGAAGTAACAAGTTTGACATCCACCAGGGCGTTTGGAACACCATCGTACCATCCCTTACTATAATTATAGACGACGACCCTGCCTTGAAGAGCAGCGTAACCCGGGTATCCTCTTGTATTTGAAAGAAGGAACCTGGTTGGTTTGATTGAGGCCCTGTCGATATTCCAGTCCATTCGGAGAAGCCTGTCAACTATATGGAGAGCGAGCTGAAGATAAAGGTCTAAAGCGTTAAAATCAGCATAATACCCATCGTCTATGGGAACACCAACGTAGAGTCTGTTCGAGCGTCTAGTAGTTATTGAAAATGCAGGTATACCAGCGATTGAAGCAGGCTCTGAGTCAAGCATGTAGGGAATTGGCTCAGTTCCTGAGAAACCCGTGGTCGTGAAGAAGATGCTTACGAGTGATGAGATGAATGCGCTCGATGAGGCTGAAACGTTAATGTTAGGGATTCTTCTGGCGAAACTCCTGACTTCGGCTGAATCAACTATGGTGCCCACTGTTGTACTAAACCAGGATAACCTAAGGGGGAAGCCACCTCCATGTATAGCAGTTCCACCATAGGTCGAGTACTGGCCGGCGTGAAGCAGCTGTAAACCATCTGAGTCGCTAGCCATAAGGTCGAAGTTTATGTTTCCAAGTATCGTTATCCTGCCACTGCTAACGTCCTCTCTGAAAAAGTATTCTTCGACAAACTCTCTTGCACCAGCAAGCGCCTGCCAGTGACCAGAGTATATTGCTAGCCACACGCTGTATCTGGGCGGGTTCGACTTTAGGTAGCGAGCATATTCGAGCAGTAGAGCCAGAGGCGCGAGCTCAGTCTTACTCGCAGACAACGCTGGAACAACAGACCACGAGTCGAAGTGTGTTGAAAGTATTACAACCTCGTTAGCCCTATCCGTCCCGTTTACGAACCCGATTACGTTCACCGCCTCAACCTCCTTCCAGACTATTCTTGAAACAAGCCTGACTTTCGTAGCACCCTTCAAACGCTCCCAATCAGTCTTCTTAACATAAACCCTTGTAAAACCCATGGGAGTATCTAAGAATTTAGCGTAGCACTCCTGATATGTTGTTTGCTCCGGCTCTATGAATAAGACGGCTTCAGCCCCAAGGTTGGCTGCCTTAAGCCAGTTATCCCGCGAGTTGAACTCCATAGCAACTATGCCTCCCTCGACATCTTTACCGTCAAACTCCCTTAGGTCACCTCCCCCAACGTAGATTAAGCGTCCGACTATCCCTTCACGAGGCGTGGGGGAAGGATTAATCCCGTTAGGATATAGGGCGTAAGCGTTAACCCTGGCTTTGAAAGGCTCCAGGGCTTCAACATATGTCTCCTCATCGTACGGCACCAGCACCTTATACTTATGCATCACTACCGCTATGCCCAGCTCGTTAAGATAGTTGTAAAGGTATTCCAGCGTCTTATAGTAGCCGGGGTATCCAGTCATCCTAGACCCGTAGGACGAGACTTCCATTATGAACCGGCTCATCCTATCTACGTCTATGGGAAACAGGTTTTCCCCGTTGGCTGAGATGATGTTGGGGGTTGATTTAGAATGGCTCTCTCCGGATGGGAGAATCGGCGGGACTAATGCTATTAGGAACAGTAGCAAAAGCATCATGGATACAAGCCTAATTTTATTAATCATTTCCTTGGCTGAAAACATTCCATGCCGTCTTATAAGTCTTTAGTCTAGTATGATAAGTTGGACGATAAAAAATAAATTTTATATTTAAGTACTAGGGTAGTAAAAGCCCGAGGTGAGAGCCCACTGATACAGCCTCAACAGGAATTCTCTCCGGGTTTAACCTGGAGAAGCATGCTGGCAATGATAATGGCAGCATTAATCTTCCTGCCGTCTTCAATCTACCTGTGGTTTGCAGTGGGCTCCGGAGTTAGTACAGCAGCTACCTACGTGACAGCCATTCTTTTCACAGCTTTGACCCAGATATACGGCAGAAAGCTTTCTAGGCAGGAACTGTTCATTATATATTCCATTGTCGGAGGGATAGGCGGAGCCATGCCGATGTACTACTGGCTCGTCTACAGGTCGTACTACGTTACAAATCCTTTAAGCTTGGAGTTTAGGCTTTTGGAAACCCCACTAAGGGAATATGTTCCCACATGGATGTCCCCCCCAGTAACCTCACCGGCTCACCAGTTAAGAACCCTTTTCCATCCAGACTGGTTTTTCGCCCTGGGCGTAAACATTGCTTTCGCAGTACTAGGATTAGCGGCAGAACTATCTATAGGCATACTGTTCTCCTACCTGTATGTTGTGGAGGAGCCTCTGCCGTTCCCGTTCGCACAGATCGACACGGCCATGGTGAACACGCTGCACGACAGGAGGCCTCAAGACCTGCTTTACTTCATTCTGTCTTTAACAATGGGCTCCATATATGGTTTAATACTTTACCTAACACCTATGCTCATAGGGCCGCAGGCACGGTTAATCCCATACCCATGGATTGACTTAACACCCTATACGCAGTTCTTCCTCCCGGGTGCAGTCATAGGTGTGGCAACGGATCCTCTTAGCTTCCTCTATGGGATGATTCTGCCGCCCTCCTTGACCTTCGCGATGATGGTTGGATCAATCATCACATGGGTCATAGGCAACACTCTTACACTCACTACTTTCACAAGCTTTTCCCCCCAGTGGGTTGAAGAATACTCTCCGGGCATGGGGATATTTTTGATACTTCAGAGAGCAGGCTTAAGACTATGGCTTTCACTATTCATGGGCTTATCCTTCGGCCTAGCGATCTTCCTTTTAGCCGCCAGCAGCAGGAAAATCGTAGCAGCATTTAGAACGCTTCCAAGGCTTAGTAGTCTTAAGGGTGGACCGGGTTATCCTTCGCCCAAGAAGCTGTTAATCATATTCCTCTGCTCCACGGTGTTGAGTGCAATGCTTTACAACCTGCTTCTCCCAGAGGTTCCACTCTGGCTTCCATTATTGGTTTCAGTAGGGTTCAGCTTCATATTGGCATCCGTTGGCGCTAGGATCTACGGTGAGCTTGGGCTAACCTTCTCTTCCGACTTCATATACAACATGTGGAAGGCAGCAATATACTTTAGCCCCTACAACGGTTACGCCGGGTGGATTTTCACACCGGCCATAGCAGGGTTCTCAACACCCTACTTCGCTAACTCTACTAAAGTGGCGTATGCGACGGGGACCAAGCCCATGGATTATTTTAGGGCAGTCATAGTATCGTTCATAATCGTAACTGTTTTCGGTCTGATACTCACAGATTTCTTCTGGAGGATAGCTCCGATACCGTCTTACATGTTCCCGTATGTGTACGGCATATGGCCAAACTATGCTATAAGCGACTCGCTGTTTGCAACCCGTCAGATACTTATAAAGCCGGATCAGATATTGATGGGCATTGGCATAGCTATAGGAGTCAGCCTCATATCAATACCTTTAAACAAGCTGGGAATACCTTTAAACCCTGTTGGCCTGGTTGGTGGAATGTACAGTATCCTGCCATACACTATGATGGTCTTCATCATGTCTCTCGTGAGCAAGTACTTGATGACACGCATACTGGGGGCTGAAAAATGGTCCTCCATAAGAGGCATAGTCTTAGCTGGGTTCTCAGCTGGAATAGGCATCGTCGTAGCGGTAGGAACAACCATCACCCTGGTTTCAAGGGCTTCATGGATATGGCCCTGGTAGGAGAATACAGCCTTAACATTTTTCTAGGATTCAAAAACGTAGCCGGGAAAGGATTCTTTCAGCCTAGACGCCGAGCAACCCGCTGCAAGATTTATTAACTTCAAAAGAGCTTTTTAAATAGCATGAGAAAAGTTGTTTTAATACCAATGGTGATAGGCTTGATCTTGTCTTCAATCCTCCTTCAAAAATTATTTAAACCGGTGAACGTTGAGAAAAGAATGTTCCAATTCTATCTTCCCTGGGATGACTGTGAGCACAGCGTAACGAGTATGAGTGGTAGCCTTCATAAGCCTGCGGGCAGCCTAGGACATATTTATGCCGGAGAGGATGGGCACCTGTATGTTAATAGGGAAAGAATAAAGTTTCTAGGTGTTAATATTTGCGGAGGGGCATGCTTCCCAGATAAGGATGAGGCTGAGAAGATAGCGGGGAGGCTCGCCAAATTCGGGGTTAACGGGGTGCGTTTCCACCACATGGATGCGAGCGGGGAGGCTTTCAACATATTCGAGAAGATAACAGGAGGCACACGCCGCTTCAGTAAGGATGCGCTCGACAGGCTTGACTACTTTATTTCAAAGCTTAAGGAGAATGGCATATATGTTGACCTGAACCTGCTCGTATCGAGAAGGTTTACTTCCGCAGACGGCTTACCTAGAGAAGTGGAGACAGTAGACTGGAAGGACCAGCAGGTCCTCGGGTTTTTCATCAACGAGTTTGAAGAGCTTGAGAAAGAGTATGCTAGGCAACTCTTAACTCATTTAAACACCTATACTGGAATGACTTACGCTGAGGATCCTGCAGTGGCCTTCGTTGAAATAGTGAACGAGCAGGGGCTTATTCATTCTTGGCTTGGCGGCGTTGTCGACACGCTTCCAAACGTCTTTAAAAACAGGCTTCAGGAGAAATGGAACGCCTATTTGGGCTCGAAATACGTGTCTGACGAGGAGTTTAGAAAGGCATGGGGCGTTGAAACAGGCCCAGGGGCTCAGGCCGAGGTTCTCAGAAACGGCTGCTTCGAACACTGGGATGAGGCTCCGCATGTATGAGGGGAACACAGCATTGTTAACATGGAGACTAAACGATTTAGCTGGTGTGAAAACAGCCGTGGAGCCTATAACCTGCGGCACGAACTGGGGTTCGGCTCCAACTCTAGTGGAAGGGGTTAGGGCAACACTAAGGATTAAAACAGGCAGGGAGATAGAAGTATGGGCATTAGACGGCATAGGAAAAAGGATTAAGCAGGTCCAGGTTTCTAGCGAGGGACAGTATAAAGTTTTTTCAATTGGGCCTGATTTTCAGACTATCTGGTATGAGATAGCTCAATCTGAAACCGGTTAACGATACTTAATAGAGAGGCCGCGGGCAGTAGAGTGATAAGTTCTTATGCCACTTGCCAAACAAATAGTATTATGACACTGGAGGTGAAGAGGCTTAGCACCGGGGTTGAGGGACTGGACTCCCTGCTTCAAGGCGGAATACCGGAGGGGTTCTTCGTCGCCGTCACCGGAGAACCCGGATGTGGAAAAACAATACTCTCCATACATTTCATCAACAAGGGTGTTGAAGAGGGAGACAAGTGCATCTATGTCACAACTGAGGAGAGCAGGGAGTCGATAGTTAGGCAGGCATCACAGTTTAAAATGGATTTCCAGAAGAGG
>Ga0209102_1000070_pt1 | contig 65379 bp, 56 predicted proteins | sample ConPoolayeHmetaG_FD_185483 | JGI IMG/M metagenome (GOLD analysis project Ga0209102, IMG submission 185483) | Hot spring microbial mat communities from California, USA to study Microbial Dark Matter (Phase II) - Cone Pool mat layer H metaG... ... | reverse complement strand
TTGAGGGAAAGCCTCTCTAAAGTTCTTTTCGTCATATACAGCCCTCTTCTTGTCTCAAATTAAGATCTTTGCTCCTAACGCTTCTAGTGGATTTTTTCCAAAAGACCCTCTACTGTCTGAATTGCAGGAAAAATTCAGTACATTCTTGACTTTTACTGTCAATGAATCTAATATTTATCGATGATTCTAACGCTACTTTTAACGAAGAAAAAAGCGGCTTTATCTTCTCAGTTTAAACCCCAAAAAGAGAAAAAATGAAGGAATCTTACGATTTCAAAAACATAGAAGAGAAATGGCAGTTAATCTGGGAGCAAAGGGGAGTTTTCTGTGTCCAAGAAAATCCCGAGAAGAAAAAATATTACTGCCTCGAGATGTATCCCTATCCTTCGGGAAGAATTCATATGGGACATGTGCGAAACTATACCATTGGCGATGTAATCTCCCGCTTCATGTTCATGAATGGCTTCAACGTCCTCCACCCCATTGGCTGGGATGCCTTGGGAATGCCTGCAGAAAACGCCGCCATTATACAGGGAATTCATCCACAGAAATGGACATTAGAAAATATTGCTCATATGAAGGCCCAGCTGAAAAGGCTTGGGCTTAGCTACGACTGGTCAAGAGAAGTCAACACCTGTCTTCCGGAATACTATAAGTGGAATCAGTGGATTTTTCTTAAAATGTTTGAGAGAGGGATAGCCTACAGGAAGAAAAGCTGGGTGAACTGGTGTCCTCAGTGTCGCACGGTGTTGGCCAATGAGCAGGTCATCTCAGGAAGGTGCTGGCGCTGCGATTCAGAAGTGAAGCAGAAAGAAATGGAACAATGGTTCTTAAAGATTACTGATTATGCCGAGGAACTCCTTTCAGGTCATACTTTGCTTAAAAAATGGCCTGAACATGTGCTCCTGATGCAGAGGAACTGGATTGGGAAAAGTAAAGGAGCAATAATAGAGTTTCCTGTGGCTGATTCGAACCTCTCTATCGAAGTATTTACGACTCGAATCGATACAATTTACGGGGCGACCTTCCTCGTCCTCTCTCCTGAACATCCTTTAGCTCGCGATTTAATCCTGCATTCTGGAGAGAAAGAAAGGCTCGAGAGCTGGATTGAACACAGAATATCGATGCGCCTGATGAGGAAAGATTTGCTTGAAGAAGAAAAAGAAGGGATAGACACAGGAAGAGTGGCTGTTAATCCCTTTACAAAGGAAGAAATTCCCATCTGGATAGCAAATTATGTCTTGATGGAGTATGGGACGGGAGCAATTATGGCTGTCCCTGCCCATGACCACAGAGATTTAGAATTTGCCCAAAAATATTCTCTCCCCATAAAAACTGTAATCATCCAGGAAGGAAAAGTTGAAACGCGTAGCCTGGAAGAGGCATTCGAAGGCTACGGAAAGCTCGTCAACTCTGGACCTTTCTCCAATCTTACCTCCGAAGAAGCAATAGCCAAAATGACTTCATATGCAGAAGAAAAAGGGTGGGGAAAAGAAATGACTCTCTACCGTCTCAGAGACTGGGGAATTTCCCGCCAACGCTATTGGGGAACACCCATCCCCGTTGTCTACTGTGAAAAATGTGGAATTGTCGGCATCCCCTATGAAGATTTGCCTGTTGTCCTTCCCTGTGAAGTTGAATTCAAAGGAGAAGAAGGCTCTCCTCTGGAAAAGGTGGAGAGCTTTGTGAAGACAAAGTGCCCCAGATGTGGCGAAGAGGCATGCAGAGAAACAGACACCATGGATACTTTTTTCGACTCATCCTGGTATTACTTTCGCTATTGCTCCCCTAATGAAGGTGACCTTCCTTTTAACCCTGAGGCCGCAAAATATTGGCTTCCTGTGGATATCTATATAGGTGGCGTTGAGCATGCCATCCTTCATCTAATTTATGCTCGCTTCTTCTGCAAGTTCTTAAGAGATTTTGGACTAACCGACCTCGATGAACCATTTCCTCATCTTCTTGCCCAGGGAATGGTGACTAAAGATGGAGCCACCATGTCTAAATCCAAGGGGAACGTGGTCGACCCTGATGACATGGTCTCTCAGTATGGAGCCGATACCTTAAGGCTTTTCATTCTCTTTGCAGCACCTCCTGAAAAGGAGTTTGCCTGGAGCGAAAAAGGGATAGAGGGCTGCTTCAGATTCTTGAACCGAGTCTGGGAATTCTTCAGAGAAAACTTGAGTCTCTTTGCTGAAAGAGAATCAAAAAAAGAGGGAACGGAAAAACCTCACTCAAGAGTTGAAACTCTGAAGACAAAGATACATCAAACAATCAAAAAGGTGACAGAAGACATCAAAGAAAGATTACACTTTAACACTGCTATAAGCTCAATCATGGAATTTTTTAACCAAATTAAAGCAGAGCGCGATGAATTAATCAAAACGCAAGAGGGTAAAGAGGTTTTGAAAGAAGCGATGGAGAAACTAATTCTTATTCTTTCCCCGTTTGCCCCTCATATCTCAGAAGAACTCTGGGAAAAAATGGGAAAGAAGAGCCTCCTCATCCATAGCTCATGGCCCTCTTTTGACCCCCGCCTTGCAGTTGAAGAAAAAGTAACCATCGTGGTTCAGGTTAATGGGAAGTTAAGAGACAGGTTTGAAACAAAGAGAGACGAAGCTGAAGATGAAGTCAAAAAGATTGCCCTCAATTTGAAGAAAATTCAAAACATAATCAAAGATAGAAAAGTGAAAAATGTCATTTATGTAAGAAACAGATTGGTAAACATTGTCCTCTAATTACAAAAAAGGAAAACTTTTGAGAAACGCTCTCATCTGCGGAATGATTACGCTTTTCTTCGTTCAATGTGGATACAACCTTCGAGGGAGAGGAAGTTTTCTCCCGCCTCATGTAAAAAAAATGAACATCCCCATGTTTAAAAATATGACTACTCGCTTTGAGCTCGATGTAAAATTAACTCAGAGAGTAATTGATGAAATCGTAGCCAGAGGGAGAGTGGAAATAGTCCCAGATTCTCAAAATGCAGACGCACTCTTAATAGGGGAAATTACATCTTTTAACGTTAATCCCATAGCCTTTACAGGAGAGACAACTGCTGATCGCTATAATATTGTCATCACAGCCAAGATTACTCTCAGAGATCTCATCAACAAGAAGGTCATTTTTTCTAACCCTTCTTTTGTGTATCAAGAAGAATATGAAGTTCCTGAAGGAACAGATTTTGAAAGTGTCGAATCCGAAGCTATTGACAAGGTAGCCGAAAAATTTGCCAGGAGTCTGGTAATCACCATTTTAGAAGGATTTTAAGAGTGTGCAAAGCTTTCTCCTGAAGAAAGAAATTAACGGAAAGAATCTTCTCCCTTGTTATTTTTTCTATGGAAACGAACTCTATCTTGTTCATCAATTCATAGAGGAACTAAAACAAGCCCTCATTCCCCCAGAAGCTCGGGATTATTGCCTTGAGAAATTCAATCTTGAAGAAAATACCTGGCAAGAAGTAATTGACTCAGCCCGAACAGTTTCCATTTTTTTCGCCTCCTGGCGTATCATCCAGGTAGAAATAGACCCTACAAAGGGAAATGAACTCTCTTCTTCAGAAAAAAGATTAATTAAAGACTGGCTCCACTCTAATGCGTCACAAACCACCTTGGTGGTAGTCTATCCTGAAAAACTTGCTAAAAACTCCAGTTTGCTGAATTTTTTCCAATCCTTTTCTCCCTCTAAAGTCTTCCTCAAGGAGTTAAAACCTCTCAAGGAGAAGGAGCTTCAGGCTTGGATGGATAAAAAATTTGAATCATTAGGAAAGAATATTACTTCAGAAGCAAGAATGAAACTTTTAGAGCTAGTGGGCAACGAGCTGAGAAAGATTGACAATGAGCTGGAAAAATTAGCCACCTTCGTGGGGACTAAGAAAATTATTGAGCTCGATGATGTTTATCAAGTCTTAGGATGGACAAAATCTCATCTTGAATGGGAATTCATAGATAGTCTCGAAAAAGCCGACTTAGATAAAAGCCTTCTTATCCTTAACAGTTTCTTCAGGGAAGAAGCAAAGCCTGAATTTATTCTAAATTCAATAGCAAAGTTCTTCAAAGAAATCCTGCTCGCCAAGCTCTGGCTTAAAGAAAGAAGCAAAGAAAAGAAGGATATTTTCAAGTTACTGAGACCACAAATTAAGGAAGAATATGGAACTTTTTATGCCCATAAATTTAAAAGATTTTTCGCCCTTGTTGAAAGCTTTTCTCTAAAAGACCTAAATTTTCTTTTTGAAAAGCTTGAAGCAGTTGATATTAAAATTAAAACCTCTGACCTCTCGGCGCGAAATCTTTTAGAAAACTTTCTTTTTGATTACTGTAAATTCTGGAGAAAAGAGTGAATCACTTGGAAGAGGATGGCTCAAGAGCTTCAACGAGACGGGTGAGTCGCGATTTGTATCTATTTCCTGTGTTTCTGTGGATGGTGCCTTTCTTTACAGATTTATCAATGAGAGAAATTGTCTGGGGAAGGAGTCTTCTTGCCTCTTCTATATTTTTATTCTCAGCAGCTTGCTTTAATCTTTTCATCTGCGTCCTTAGCCTGGATTTATTTGCCTTGTTGATAGCCCTTCTTCTCAAGCTTCTCCGCCATTGCCGAACTGCTGATTGATGATGAGCCACTTAATCTCCTTTCTCAAGCTGGATATGATATGATATACGACGAATAAAGTCAATCGCTTGCTTAGATTGGAAGAGGGAGTTTTTGAAAGGATAAAAAGGTGAATGATTTCAAGAGTCTCGCCGCAAATAAAGAAAATAATAGACAACTTGTGCGCTCTACTTTTTCTGTAGCAGCACCCACCCTCTTGAGCAGAGTCCTGGGTTACTTAAGAGACATGATTCAGGCTTTCTATTTGGGAACAGGAATGGGAGCGGATGCCTTTACCATCGCTTATATCATCCCTAATCTCCTGAGAAGATTGAGTGCAGAAGGAGCGATGACTGCGGCCTTTGTCCCGGTCTTCACAGAAATAAGAAAACAGAAACCTGAGAAGGAGGTGTGGAGGTTTGCCAATTCCTTCTTTTTTGACCTTACTCTTGTCATGTTGCTGGTGACTATTCTGGGGATTGTCTTTTCTCCATTTTTAGTAAAGATTATTGCCTTTGGTTTCAAGGATGTCGAAGGTAAATGGGAGCTTACAACTCTTCTCACCCGAATCATGTTTCCTTACATTTTTCTGATAAGCCTCGCCTCCCTGGCAATGGCGATCCTTAATTCATTCCATAAATTCTTTGTTCCTGCCTTCACGCCTGTTTTGTTAAACTTGGTCATCATTGGCTTGGCCTTGGTTTTCGCTCGAAGAGTAGAAAAACCTGCAGTAATCTTTGCTATAGGGGTTGTTATGGGGGGAATCCTTCAGGTAGCTTTTCAGATTCCTTTTCTCTGGAATAAAGGGATGAGGTTCAAGCCATCTCTTTCTTTTTCACATCCCGCGGTTCGCAAGGTAGGTGAGCTCATGGTGCCAGGTGTGTTTGGAGTTGGGATTTCACAAATAAACTTCGCCCTAAGCAGGATGATTGCTTCCCAGCTAGAAGAAGGAAGCGTCTCTTCCCTGTATTATGCTTCGAGGGTTGAAGAGCTAACCCTGGGACTCTTCTCCATAGCACTCTCCATCGCCCTTCTTCCCATGTTCTCTGATTTTGCGGCTGAAAAAGATGTTCAAGGAATAAAAAGAACGCTCATCTTTTCTTTCAAACTCATTTCCTTGATAACTTTTCCGGCCATGGTGGGTCTCATGGTCCTCAATCGTCAGATCATTCAGGTTCTTTTTGAAAGAGGTATTTTCAATGCCCAATCAACCACAACAACAGCCTCCTGTTTACTCTATTTTGCAGTTGGTCTCCCTTTCATCTCTGCCACCAAGGTTCTTGCGCCTGCTTTTTATTCTCTTAAAGATACAAAAACCCCCGTCATTGTCGCCTTCTTCGTCATGTTGAGCTACATTTCCTTTTCGCTAATCCTGATGAAACCCCTTAAGGTGGGAGGAATTGCCTTTGCCCTCTCTCTTTCTTCTGCTTTGAATCTTCTCCTCCTTTTCATTCTCTTAGAGAAAAAAATCGGGAAAATAGAAAAAAAACCTATCTTTTCCTCAGCTTGCAGGGCTCTTTCATCCGCAGGAGTAATGGGTCTGGCGGTCTGGTTTTTCATGAAAGAGTTCAACTTCGCTCAACTTGACTTACTCTACCAACTGGGTCTTCTCCTATCGGCAATTCTAATGGGAATAATGATTTACTTTCTTCTTCAGGTTTTATTCAATCGAGAGGATACTAAAATCCTAAAAAATGCATTTTCGGGAAAATGATTCTCAAAGAATAGAAAAAAATGAAAATAATCCTTCAAAGAGTCAAACAAGCTGCAGTAAAAGTAGAAGGTAAGAAGGTAGCAGAAATCGGAAAGGGAATTTGCCTTCTAGTAGGCGTAGAAAAGGGTGATGGAGAGGAAGATGCTCAATATCTCGCCAATAAAATAGTTGAACTCAGAATCTTTCCTGATGAACAAGATAAGATGAATCTAAGCTTGCTTGATATTCATGGAGAAGCCTTGGCTGTTTCACAGTTTACGCTTGCTGCAACGTTGAGAAAAGGACGAAGACCAAGCTTCGATAAAGCAGAAGAGCCTCAAAAGGCAAAAACACTATTCGAGTACTTTTTCGACCTCATCGAAAAAAGAGGAATTAAAGCCAAGAAAGGAGTGTTCGGAGCCCTTATGGAAGTAGAGTTGATAAACGATGGACCTGTCACTTTCATCCTTGACTCAAAAAAGTTAAATAAAGCCTGAGCCCTCAAAGTTAAAACTCAGAGAGGTAGCTTTTGTCTTTGTCTAAGCAGAGAAAATACCTTATCCTCAGCTTTTTCCCCAAATTTATTTCTTACCTGAATTTAAAGAAAGAAGTTCAATTGGAACTTATATGAAAGAGCTTCCGAAAATTTCCTAATTCAATCTCACAATTTTTGGGCAATTTTAGCCAAATCACAATGCGGAGCATGCTTTTGAAAAAGATCTTGATTGAAGCTCTTGAGCTTGTATTAGCGAAACCCAATTTAAGTCCAAAAAGCCTAGAATTTATAAATATATAATTTTCCGCAGCTGAATTTTCTCTATCCCAACAAAATAAAAGAATTTTAGAAAAATTTAAGCTTTTTTTTGAAAATTCCTCAAATTTAAATTATCGCTATGTTAAGATAAGGAAGAAGGATAATCAAGCGAACTTAATTTCTGCAATTTTTCGCATCGCCTCTTCTGCTGATTTCCGAACAAAATGATTCCCATCTTTCATCAATTTAGCCAGCAGGGCGAGAGCCTGTTTTCCCCCAATTTCCCCGAGTGCTTGAGCAGCACACCTCCGAACCTCTGCGTTTGAGTCATCTACGGCCTCTTCAATAAGACTAAATGCTTCTTGTCTCTTTTGCAGAGCCAGTATTTTCATTACCGAACTTTTTACATACCAGGGTGGTCTCTTAAGTTTCAAGGAAAGAAGAACAAGGTTTACTCTCTTTTTCTGACCGAGTTCCTGAATCAGGAAATCACGGATCTCTTCAGAAGGGTCATCGAGGGCTTCAATCAAAACCTCATCTATCCAGGGTGCATTTCCTTTTGCCACCGCTTTTATTATCTTCAGTCTCTTCTGATTTTGTGTCGAAGACCTTATTTTATTGAGGACGGAGTTAACCCAGAATCTATGACTTCTTTTTTTGGGAGCTTTTACGCTCTTCGCTGTGCCTCTATCTTCTTTGCTCGGCACTTGACTGCTTTAATTAAATTATATTTTAATCAAGAAAAATTCTTTATCTCATTATTGAGGGGCTCTTCCCTATACCATTTCCAGAATATGTCCCAATTTTTCTTTTTTTGTCTTCAAGTACCTCAGGTTTTCAGGTGTAGGGGGTATTTCTATGGGTATTCTTTCCACTATCTCCAGCCCGTACCCCGCCAGCCCTATGAATTTTCGAGGGTTATTGGTTATGAGCCGTATTTTGGTTACCCCAAGAGAAACAAGAATCTGGGCCCCTATTCCGTAATCTCTCTGGTCAGGCTTAAATCCGAGCTTGCAATTAGCTTCGACTGTATCTACGCCCTGGTCCTGAATGGCATACGCCTTGATTTTGTTGACCAGACCTATGCCTCTTCCTTCCTGGTTAAGAATATAGAGGATTACTCCTCTGCCTTCCTTTTCGATGATTTCCATCGCCCGATGGAGCTGCTCACCACAATCACAACGAGTTGAGCTGAAGGTGTCCCCAGTGAGACACTGGGAATGAGCCCGAACAAGGACAGGTTCATCAGGCTTTACCTCACCTTTTACTAGGGCAAGATGATGCTCTTTATGGATGAGGTCTTCGAATACCAATAATTTAAACCTACCAAATTTAGTGGGCAATTCTGCCTCTTCTATTTTTCTCACGAGCCGTTCATGACGCATGCGATATTTGATTAAATCGGCAATAGTCAAGATAGGGATTTGATGTTCCTGGCTGAATTTCTCTAGTTGAGGCATGCGAGCCATTGTCCCATCCTCATTCAATATCTCACAGATTACTCCCGCAGGAATCATCCCTGCCAGTCGAGCCAAGTCCACGGCTGCTTCTGTCTGACCTGCTCTCTCCAGAACGCCGCCATCCCTTGCCTGAAGAGGAAAGATATGCCCTGGCCGAGCAAGGTCGGAAGGTTTCGTTTTGGGGTCTATGGCTACCTGGATAGTCTTTGCCCGGTCGTGAGCAGAAATTCCTGTTGTTATTCCTTCCTTGGCATCAATAGAAACTGTGAACGCAGTCCCGAATCGAGCGGTATTGTCAGTAACCATCAAGGGAAGGTCGAGCTCCTTCAGCCTTTCCTTTGTCAGGGGAAGACATATTAATCCCCTCCCTTTTTTAGTCATGAAATTGATTATTTCGGGTGTGACTTTTTCTGCAGCAACCATCAGGTCGCCTTCATTCTCTCTATCTTCATCGTCGACGATGATTATTAACTGGCCATCCTTGACACATTGAATTGCTTTTTCCACTGAGACTGTCTTCGGCTTACTTTCCATCCTCAAACCTTTTTTACTATCTTTATTTTTTCCAATAAATTATACACATATTTCGCGATTATGTCACACTCGATGTTTACTGAATCTCCAGTTTTTAAATCCCCTAAATTTGAATTCTTTAGAGTTATGGGGATGAGTTCAACCTCAAAAGAATATGTCCTGATTGATGCCACGGTAAGGCTCACACCGTTAAGAGCAATTGACCCTTTGGGAACCAAGAAAGGAGACAATTGAGAGGGTAAAGAAATGGTCAATCTCTTTCCTGTTCTTGTCTTAAGGATTCTCTCCACATTCCCCGTAGAATCGACATGCCCTGTGATAAGATGGCCGCTCAGCAGGAAGGAAGGTGTTAAAGGTAATTCGAGGTTCAACCTTTCGCCCCTGCGAAGATGACCAAGGTTGGTAGTTCTCAGAGTTTCTTCAGAGAGGTTAAAAAGTAAACAATTATCTTCTTTCTTAACCAGGCTCAAGCAGACGCCATTCACAGCCAGGCTTTCCCCAATTTTGATTTTCTCCACAATTTCAGCTGCTTCAATGATAAGCTCTTTCTTTCCTTGCCTGTATTCTTTAAACACACCGATGTGAGAAATTATTCCTGTAAACATCAGAAGTACCCTTCGACAATGATTTCTTCGTCGAGATCATACCAATTCATTTTTCTCAATTTTAGAGAATCTCTGACAAACCTGACCCCCTCTCCCTCGAAAAATGTGAGTGCCTTCTCTCCTCCAATCAATTTAGGCGAAATTGAAACATAAATCTTATCTATTGCTTTTTCCTCCAGAAAAGAAGTAAGCACCCGCCCTCCTCCTTCCACTAACACACTCGATATTCCCTTGTTTGCCAGTGAGGAGAGAACCTTTTTAATTTCTATTTTGAAGTTACCAAGAGGAATGACTTCAACCCCTTTCTCCCTCAGCAAATCAGCCTTTTCTTGGGATGCATTGCTAAGGGTGAAAATGAAAATTTTACCCTCTTCAAGAGTTTCAAGGATTTTTGCTTTTAGAGGAAAACGAAGATGGGAATCAAGGACTATTCTGAAAAGATGTTTTCCCTTCCAATGAGGATGACGGACTGTGAGAAGAGGATCATCCTTGAGAATCGTGTTCACCCCAACCATCAGGGATGAATATTCACCCCTAAGCAAATGGACATATTCTCTTGTGCGCGGAGAAGAAATCCACTTTGAATCAAATTCTCGGGTAGCTATCTTCCCGTCAAGGCTAGTTGCAACCTTGGCAGTAACAAAAGGAAGGTTTCTCGTTATATATTTGATGTAGACTTCGTTAAGCTCATCATTTTTTTCTTTTAGTAATCCTACCGAAACCTCTATCCCAGCTTCTCTGAGTTTTTTAACTCCTTTCTTGAAAACCACAGGATTGGGGTCAAGAGAAGAGATTACAACTCTCTTCAGCCTCGCCTCAATGAGTCTATCTACACAAGGAGGGGTACGTCCCCAGTGAGTACAGGGCTCTAAGGTAATATAGGCAGTCGCATCTCTTGCACTTGAGCCCGCTTTCTCAATAGCAATTATTTCAGCATGGGGTGTACCCGGTTTTTCATGATATCCATGACCAATGATCACATCTTTCTTGACTATCAAAGCTCCAACATAAGGATTCGGACTTGACCATCCTTTTGCTTTTTCTGCCAGGGCATAAGCCATTTGAAGATAAGAAATGTCCTTAGTGTTCATCATGAAAGAAGAGCCCTGGTAAATTCTTCCGCTGAAAAGGGGAGGAGATCCTTTTCTCTTTCCCCTATGCCTATGAATTTAACTGGAATTTTCAACTCCTCCACAATTCCAATGACACTTCCTCCCTTTGCTGTGCCATCGAGCTTGGTCAAGAAAACCCCAGTTATACCAGAAAATTTGAGAAACTCACGAGCCTGAATGAGTGCGTTTTGACCTGTACTGCAATCCAAGATAAGGAAGATTTCCTGAGGTGCACCCTCAATCTCTCTGGCTATGACTCTCTTTATTTTCTCCAGCTCATTCATCAGATTAAGATTAGTATGAATTCTTCCCGCAGTATCGACGAGGAGGAAATCTATGGAACGAGCCTTCAGAGACTGGAGGGCATCAAAGACCACAGAAGCAGAATCAGCTCCATATTGACCCTTTATTACCGGAAAGTTTAGTCTTTTTCCCCAAAATAAAAGCTGTTCCTGAGCTGCTGCTCGAAAAGTATCGGCAGCCACAGCCATGACACTTTTTCCCTGACTCTGAATAAAGTAAGCGAATTTGGCGAGCGAGGTCGTCTTTCCTCCTCCATTAACCCCCACAAACATGACCACCGTCTGAGGCGCACCTGATTTTAATTCGGGGGAAAATTGAGAGAGAACCTTCATTATTTCTTCCTCCAGAAAAGATTTTATTACTGAAAAAGAGTCTTCTTTATTGCATTTCTTGCGCACATTATCCAAGATTTTCTCAGCCGTATTTATTCCCACATCGGCAAGTATCAGCATTTCAAAAAGGTCGGCGAAGATTTCCTCTCTATTCTTATTACTTTGAATTATCTCTGCAAATTTTCTTAGGAAAGCTTTGCGTGTCTGGAAAAGCTTCTCTCTCAGGCTGGTAATCATAGAATAATTATATTTTTCAAGGATAATTAAAGTCAATTTGATTACCCTCTTTCTTATTTCTCTCTTAAAAATTTTGCCAGAGCAGAAAAATTATCACCTCCAAATAAATAAGAATCACATCCTCTCCTTCGTCAAATGAATAAATTTGGGAATCATCTGCAATTAAGATGAAAAGAATAATTCAAAAGAAATGGGGCACAAATTCATCTTAAATGGGTGGGGAAAAAATCCAAGAGCGCTTTTTTAAGAAATTGAGGACTCCCTTGCCCTCATCAAAACAGGAGGCGTTGATGGGGCAAGTTGTCGATTCCCTCTACTTATGTTAAATTGAAAAAGCGATGAATGAGCCAATCTGGAGAATCAATCCCTACCGAGGAGAAGCAAAAAGACTCTCCCGAGAACTTGGTTTGTCTCTTTCTGCTGCTCAAGTACTAGTCAATCGAAAAATCTATCAACCTGAAGAAGCCCATAAATTTCTTTACGGTGGACTAGATGACCTTTATGACCCCTTTCTCATGAGAGACATGAGGAAAGCAGTCTCAAGAATTAAAAAAGCGATTGCGGATAGGGAAAAAATTTTTATTTTTGGAGATTATGATGCAGACGGCGTCCTTTCTGTGGTTATCCTCCTCAAAGCCCTCAGAAAACTGGGTGCAAAAGTCAACTATTTCATACCCAATAGATTAGAGAATGGATATGGAATTAAGGAAGAATACCTCACCATGGTCAAGGCTTCTCAGGCAAGCCTGGTCATCAGTGCAGATTGCGGAATAAAAGCAACAAAATTCCTAAAAGTCACAAAAGAAGCAGGTATAGATGTCATCATCACCGATCACCATCATCCAGGAACTGAGCCTCTCCAAGCTTTCGCAGTTTTAAATCCCATCCTGGATGACTCCGGCTATCCAGAGAAGAGATTGACAGGAGTGGGAGTTGTCTTCAAGTTAATCCAAGCCCTCTTCGCCTGCAACCAGATTATCTCAGGGTTTGATGATTACCTAAAGTTAGTCTCCCTCGGAACCATTGCCGATGCAGCAGAGTTACGCGGGGAGAACAGGCTGCTAGTAAAATCAGGTTTAGAGGGGCTTGAGAATGCATCCAGCCCGAGTTTAAAGAGCCTCCTCGAAGTATGCGGCCTGGGTCAGGGTCAAAGGAAAATTTATGAGTCTGATGTTGCCTTGAGAATCGTCCCCCGGATAAATGCCGCGGGAAGGATGGGGATGGCAGAGCTTGCCGTAGAGCTCTTTTTCACCCATTCAAGAGCTAAGACAAAATCGATAGCTAACATTCTGGATGAGCTCAACTCAAAGAGGCAGAAGATTGAAGATAAGGTTTATGAGTGTGCGCTTAGATTTATAAGAAAAAAAGGTCTTGCTCAAAAATATAAAATTCTGGTAATAGGTTGTCGCAAGTGGCATCGAGGGGTTATTGGAATAGTCGCCTCAAGAATAAAAGACACTTTCTATCGCCCTGTGCTTCTTGTTTCCTATGAGGATTCCAAAGGCTACGGCTCAGGAAGGAGCATATCAGAAATCTCACTCATCGATTGCCTCAATAAGCACAAAGAATTTTTCATCAATTTCGGAGGACATGAATTTGCAGTTGGCTTTGAAATTGAAAGAGAGAAAGTTTGCGAACTTAAAAAAGCCCTCAACCAATTTGCAGAGTTGAAAATAAATGAAGATGATTTGAGAAAAAAAATCTACATCGATGCTAAAATAAATTTCTCAGAACTTGACTCTTCCTTAATCGAGTTTCACTCACTCCTCTCCCCCTTCGGCGCAGGAAATCCCACGCCACTCTATCTCACCCTAAAAGCTGAGATTCTGAATGAACCTCAGAAGATTGAAGGTAAACATCTAAAACTCCTGCTTAAACAGGAGGGGAAGGTGTTTGAAGCCTTCGGCTGGGAGAGGGCTGATTGGGAAGAGAAGTTGAGAGAAGGAAACAGAGTAGACCTGGTTTATTCTTTTCAACCAGGTGACTATTTTGGAGAAAAAAACGTTACTCTTTACCTTGAAGACTTGAGAATGAGTGAGTAAGGAGAGATGGGAAAAAGTAAATCCCTAAGATTGACCCTAGAATTCTTTCTCCTCGCCTTTATTCTCGCCATGAGCCTGGATTTCCTTTTCCACTTAAGAAAAAGACCCGAAGTCATTCACCCCCCAGATAAAATTCCCTCTCAAAAAGTGGAAATGAAAAGGAAGATAGAACATCTTGAATTAAGAGGGGAAAGAGGCAATGTTCGAGTAAGAGCAGATAAACAATATATGGGAGAGGATTTTCTCTATCACCTTGAAGGCAATGTTGAGGTTGTCTTCTTGAAGAAAAGAGAAGGCAAAGATGTGATTCTTCAAGGGGATGAAGTTATCTATGACAAGAATTGGGACGAGTTCTCGATCAGGGGCTCTGCAAAGATATCTCACAAAGACATAACAGTCAAATCCTCCACCTTGGTTTACAACACAATTGCCGAAGTTCTCAGAACAGAGGAAAAGGTTGAGTTCTCTTCTTCACGTCTTTCAGGTTCAGGAAAAGGCATGTTCTATATAGTCCAGAAAGATAAATTGGAGCTCCTAAAGGATGTTCGACTTCAGGTAAAGCCGAAGCTTGAAACTTCTCTCCCTTTGTTAATTGAGTCTCAAGGAGTGAAGTACTTCCGTGAGGAAAAAAGGGGAATACTGGAAGGGCAGGTAAATCTATCCCAGGAAGAAAGCCATGCCTCTGCAGAAAAAATCTGGTTTGAATTGGATGAGGATGAAGAGCAGATTAAGTCTCTTACCTTAAAGGGAAGAGCCAAGGCCCGGCTCATCGAAAAAGAAAAGGAAGAAGAGATTCCTTCCTCTCAAGCTTTCACGCTCCTCAAATCTTCGCAAAAAGAGGTAGAGGGTGAGAGAGTTGAGCTTCGCGGATATGAGGGACTAACCGCAATTCAATCCGTGCATGCCAAAGGAGGGAGTCTGGCTAAGTTTGCCTCCTCTTCAGGAGCATATACTCTCATTAAGGCAGAAGCAATTCATTTCTTGCTCAGAAGTGACGGGACGCTTGAAGAATTCCAGGCATCAGGGAAATCTCAAATCATCGAGGAAAAAGGGCTTCCCACAGAGCAAATCAGGGGAGAAGGGAATAATATGTTTATAGGGAAAGGAAGCAAGCTCCTTGAGATCCGGGGGGGAAAGAGATTCAAGGCAAAAATAATCCTTGGGGTGAATGAGATCCTCGCTGAAAAAATCAGCTTAAATTTGGACACTCAGGATGTGGAAGCCAAAAGCTCTGTAGAAATGACTCGCAGAGAAAAGCAAAAAGAAGAGCCCTCTTTAGTCTTTTTTGAAAATAAAAATCCGACATTCCTCACTGCTGAAGAGGTGAGATACTCCAAGGCAAAAAAACGTTTCTTTGTGAGAGGGAAGGTGAAAATGTGGCAAGAGAAAAAGAGCCTTCAAGCTGAAGAGGTTACTCTTTTTGAGGAAACGGGAGAAGCACACTGCAAGAGCAATGTCAATTCCAGCCTTCCTTCCCCCAGAAAAGACAAAGAAGAGGAAGAAGAAAGGATTGAAATATCATCTCAAAAGATGAACTTCATTCCCGCAGAAAATCTCATAAGCTACGAAGAACAAGGGACACTCCGAATAAAGGATATCATTCTTAATTCTCCATCTCTCCTCATTCATCTTGACCCTGAGACAAGAGAAATAGAAAAAATTGAAGCCAAGGGAGATACGACCATCACTCAAGGTTCACGCGAAGCGATAGGTAAAAAGGCATTATACGAGCCAAGGAAAGAAACGATGGTTCTTCTGGGTAATCCAGTCTTGATCGATAAGGATAAGGGTAAGGTGGAGGGGGACAAATTGACTTTTCACCTCTCGGATGGTAGAATCGTCGTAGAAAATAAAGGAAAAGAAAGGTCTATAATTTTAATAAAATCGTGAAGAATGAAGGCTCAACTGGAAGCAATTGGATTAGAGAAGAGCTACGCAAAGAAGAAAGTCGTAGAGGATGTTTCTTTGACTGTCTCAAGGGAGGAAATAGTTGGCCTCCTCGGTCCAAATGGGGCAGGAAAGACCACAACTTTTTCTCTTATTTTAGGGCTTGTTCCCCCAGATAAGGGAAAAATCTATTTAAATGGAGAAGACATCACCGAGCTTCCCATGTATCTAAAGGTACGGAAGGGACTCTGTCTTCTTCCTCAAGAGCCATCTGCCTTTAGAGGCCTCAGTGTGGAAGAGAACCTCCTTGCAATAAGGGAAGCCTTTCGAAACTCTAATTCTTGGAGCTTCGAACCTCTAGAGAGAATTCTTGAGGAATTCGGTCTTGAAAAAGTAGCTAAAAGCAAAGCCTATGCTCTCTCTGGAGGGGAAAGGCGAAGACTTGAAATTGCTCGAGCCTTGATTACAGATCCTGATTACATTCTTCTCGATGAACCCTTTACCGGGATTGACCCCTTAGGAGTAAATGACCTTCAGCAGTTAATCCTCAACCTTAAAAAGAAAGGCATCGGAATACTTGTCACCGACCATAGCGTCAGAGAAACCCTTAAGATTACAGATAGAGCTTACATCATTGACAGAGGAAGAATCTTCAAGGAAGGAACCCCCCTGGAGTTAATAAACTCCGAGGAAGTCAGAAGAAATTACTTGGGAGATTATTTCTCTCTTGATTAAGCCCGTAGACTTAATTCGAGTCTGAAAATGTCTATCAAGCAACGTCTGGACCAGAGGCAGGTGCAAAAGCTCATCCTTGCACCTGCCCTCCAGCAGGCAATAAAACTCCTTCCCTTAACAAACCTGGAGCTGATTGAGATAATAGATTCAGAACTTTCCCAAAACCCTGTCCTCGAAATAGAAGAAGAACTGACAGAAAAAGAAGAGGTTGCGGATGAAAAAGAGAAGAAGGAACAAGAATGGCTGGAAGAAAAAAAAGAAGAGAGAGAAGAATTCTATCAAGAAGTAGGGTCTGAAGATAAAGATTTTGAATATTATTTTCAAGAATATTTTGATGAAGGGTTTCGTCCCTTTTCTTTTGAACAAAAAGAAACTCCGCCCTTAGAGAACATACTCTCGAAGAGCCCCTCACTTTGGGACCATCTTAACTGGCAGGCCAATTTGACCTTTTTCGACGAGGAAGAACGAAAAATTGCCCTGAATATTATAGGAAACTTGAATGAGGATGGATATCTTGTGGCTTCACCTGAAGAGATATCCCGTCTCACGGGTGCTTCTCTGGCTGAAGTAAACAAAATCAGGGAAAAAATAAAGAGGTTTGACCCAGTGGGAGTTGCTTCCTTAGACCTCAAAGAAGCTCTTCTGACTCAAATGGACTCCCTTGGAATAGATGATGAAATTGCAAGAAAAATCATAAGCAATAATCTCCACCATCTGGAAAAGTCAGATTTTCCAGGCTTGGCCCGAGAATTGGGAATTCCCCTCTCAGATATAAAGCATCATCTGGAAGTAATAAAAGCCTTAGACCCTGCGCCAGGGAGGAAATACAGCCAAGAGAAAACCTCATATGTCGTTCCCGACATTTTAGTTTCTAAGGAAGGAAATGAGTTAAAAATATCCCTTAATGATGAGGGCTTACCCCGCCTGAAAATAAACAGCTACTACCGAAGATTATTGAACCAAGCTTCTAAGGATAACCCCGAAGCCGTCAGGTATCTAAGAGAGAAGATGAAAAAGGCACTCTGGTTTTTAAAAAGCCTTGATCAGAGGAATCGAACAATCTATAAAGTTGCTCAATACATAGTGGAAAAACAGAAAGAATTCATCGAAAAAGGGATTGAGTTTCTAAAACCCCTAACCTTAATGGAACTCGCCCAGGAAATCGGAGTCCACGAATCTACCGTGGGCAGGGTTGTAGCTAACAAATACATCATGACACCTCAAGGCGTGTTTCCTCTCAAGTATTTCTTTCACAAATCAATTCCCAGCGATTTTGGCGAAGAGGTCTCCTCTTTGAGGATAAAGGAAAAAATAAAGAAACTCATCGAAAATGAGGATAGAAAGCTCCCCCTGAGTGACATCGAAATTGAGAAAATTCTGGCAAAAGAAAATCTGAGAATAGCTCGCCGAACTATTGCTAAATACAGGAATCAATTGAAGATCCTCCCTTCTCATATAAGGAAGAAAAAATACATGATGGAGGAAGGATAATGGGCCTAAATCTTAAGACTCGCCGAGCAAATCTCACTCCAGAGATAGAGAAGTATTGCGAAAAGAGGCTAAGACGGCTGGAAAGACTCATAGGACAGCCAATCGGAGTTGATGTTTTACTTGGAATCGAAAAAGGTAGAAGCAAGGTTGAAATCAATGTGAAAACAAAAAAATCCTCTTTCAATACCATAGAAGAAACCCACGACATGTCAACTTCCCTAACCCTCGCCTTCGACAATATCGAAAAAAGAATAAAAAAAGAAAAAGAAAAAATCAGGGAAAAGAAAAGGAGAAAAAATCGAGTGGCTAAACCTTTCCCCATTTCTCTCCAAGAAAAAGAAGAGGCAATCCCTATCGCAAGATACAGGGATTACTCTCTGAAACCGATGCCGCTTGAGGAAGCACTCCAGCAATTTAGGCTGAATAGAAAAGAAATCTTCGCTTTCAAGACTATTGAGACGGAAAAGTGGGCCGTGCTTTTCAGAAAGAAGGACGGAAATGTGGGACTCATGGAATTAGAATGATCTTCTTAAAAGGAAAGTGAAAAATTGAAAATACACAATTTCTTAAGCCAAGAGATGGTTATACCTGACCTTGTAAGTAGAGATAGAGAGGGTGTTTTGAGGGAAATGGTTCTCTATCTCAAGAAGAAAAACTACGTCTCCAAGGAAAAACAGCTTTATGAGAAGCTCCTGCAAAGGGAAAATCTGGGAAGCACAGCAATCGCAGATGGAATTGCCATACCTCATTGTAAATTCAAGGGTGTGAAGAATGCCCTCGTCTTACTTGCCATTTCCAGGCAAGGAGTCAATTTCAATTCTCTGGATGGCAAACCATCTCACCTTTTCTTCCTTGTCATCTCTTCTCCTGACAACCCCAGCCTGAATCTCCAGATTCTTGCAGCAATAGCCTGCCTCGTGCGTAAGGCTCCCTCCTTAAGGGAAAAGATACTAGGCGCAGAAAATAAAGAAATGATTCTTAATATCATCCGCGAGGAAGAAGAAAAAATAGATGAATAATGAAAGTAGTCAATCTTTCGCTGGAAGCAATTTCTACAAGAAATTAAAGAAATCCCTTAAGCTTACTCCCGTTGTTGGATTAGCTGAATTTAAGAGAAGACTCAATCTCTATGGGCTGAAAAAATGCTCACTCGGGGTGAAGGTCTGGGGTAAAAAAGAAATGACGAGACTCGAAGCTCTCTCTACTGAAGAAAAAGAGAGGTTCTTGAGAAGGAGGATGAAAAAGGAAGTTCTCTGCCTTATTGTTGCAGACAATCTATCTTTTCTAAAAGAAATCAAGGATGAAGCAAAAAAAAGAGCCATCTCCCTCTTTCTCTCTCCCCTTCCCCAGAAAAAATGTCGTCAGGAACTCGATGGACTGATTAGGAAATTTTCCCTTCAGACATGCCTGATTTCAGGTGGATTGCTTCAGATTTTCGGCTTGGGAGTTCTCATCATTGGAGATAGCGGGATAGGAAAGAGCGAAAGTGCCCTAGAACTCATCTCTAGGGGGCATCTTTTTGTCTCAGATGATGTAGTCTCCATCAAAGTCGTAGAAAACAAGCTATTTGGAGAAGCTCCTCCCCTCAGTCGATACTTCATGGAGATAAGAGGTCTGGGAATCATCAACATCAGAGAAATCTTCGGCCCCAAGGCGGTGCTGGAGCACACAGAAATAAACCTTGTCATCCATCTGAAAAAGTGGGAAAGAGGAAAAGAATATGATAGGCTTGGACTCGAATTTTCAGAAAATTATAAGGTCTTGGAATACAATCTTCCCCAGATAAGCATCCCCGTGGCACCGGGAAGAAATATCGCCACTCTGATTGAAGTCGCCTGTAAGGTTCATATCCTGAGAGAAAAGGGATATCTAGCCTCTAGAGAAATAGATAAAAAATTGAGGCGCGCACTTTCAACACCTTGAAAGAAAAAAAGATTTACCAGGAAAACAGATTCCTCATCATCACCGGTCTCTCAGGCTCGGGGAAGACCACGGTGAGTCGTTTTCTAGAAGACATGGGATATTATTGTATGGATAATCTCCCCACCAAGCTCATCCCGAATTTTGTAGACCTGTGGATGAGAAGAGAGGTGGAAATAGGAAATGTGGCCCTTGTAGTCGACATCCGGGAAGCACGCTTTACGAAAGAATTCCCCAAAGTACTGGAGGAAATTCGCCAAAAAATTTCCCCAAAAATAATCTTTCTTGAAGCCTCAGATGAAACCCTTGTTAAGAGATTCAAGGAAACGAGAAGGCCACACCCCCTTGCCAAAAGGAAATCTGTGCTGGAAAGCGTCGCTCTGGAAAGAAAGCGTCTTGAAGGGATAAAGAAGCTGGCGGATGAAGTAATAGATACGACAAACATAAATGTCTGGGAGTTGAAAAAATTTTTGACCTCAAGGCTTCTAAAAATAAAAGCCCAGAAGCTTCAAATCCTAATCACCAGTTTCGGCTATAAATACGGCATCCCCTTAGATTCTGACCTTGTCTTCGATACCAGATTCCTACCTAATCCATTTTATATCGACAAGCTAAGAGAAAAGACAGGGAAAAATCCCTCGGTCAAGGCCTATGTGCTCGAAGCTGAGGAAACCAAGGAATTCCTTGCTGAATTATTCCGTTTTGTTGAGTTTCTCCTGCCTAAATTTATCGAAGAAGGAAAGAGCTTTCTAAATATCTCCATAGGATGCACAGGGGGGAAGCACAGGGCGGTCGTTCTTGCAGAGGCACTGAAGGATTATCTCAAGGAAAAGAATTTCCCCACAAGAATCTACCACCGTGATATCTATAAATAGTTCGACTCATAGAAATTCCTCAAACTCAGGTTTAAAACCATGTTTATTCTCTTGCAATTAAGTGGTAAAATACATTCAAAAATCAATAATTTGAAAAGCGAAAGATGATTGGCGGAATCATTGTCTCCCACGGAAAGCTGGCAGAAGAACTTCTCAATGCGCTGACCATAATCCTGGGAGAAGTTGTCAACATCGAAGCGATTTCCATAGGCTGGTATGATGACGTCGAAGAATCAAGAAAAAAGATTAACCAGAGCCTGAAGCGGGTCGACCAGAAGAATGGAGTGATAATCTTCACTGATATGTTTGGAGGGACTCCTTCCAATCTGAGCTTCAGCTTTTTAAAAGATAATCAAGTTGAAATTATTACTGGTGTAAATCTGCCCATGCTGATAAAGTTTGTTTCTCTACAGAGGAGCCACAATCTAAAAGAAGTTGCAAGAAAGGTTGTTGAACAGGGCAAGAAGAATATTCATCTCGCAAGCGCTCTGCTCAATTCAAAACATTAAAGCTATCTTCCTGAAAATGGTTGAAAAAAAAGTCAAAATCAAAAACAAATTAGGATTACACGCTCGAGCTGCCGTGAAATTTGTAAATCTGGCCAATCGCTTTCGATCCTCTGTCAGAATTGAAAAGGATGGAAACGAAGTTGATGGAAAGAGCATCCTGGGAATACTTACCCTGGCAGCTGTTCAGGGAACAGAACTCATTCTGAAGGTTTCAGGTAAAGATGAAGAAGGAGCACTCAAGGCTTTGGTCGCTCTCGTGAATAATAAATTCGATGAGAAAGAATAGAAATCGATGGAGTATTTCAGATTAAGAGGAATTGGAGTCTCACCGGGAATAGCAATAGGTGAGGCCTGTCTTACTGAAAGAGTCGTTTTCACTTCGAGAAAGAAGACAATCTCTGCGGATGAGGTTCCAATAGAGCTTACAAGGCTGAGAAACGCCTTTAAAGAAACTAAGAATCAGCTTACTCAGATAAAAGAGAAGATAAAAGAAATAAGCGGGGAGGAACATTCGTTCATTTTCGAGGCTCACCTCCTCATTCTCGAAGACCAATCCCTCTTCTCCAGCATCGAAAAAACAATCGTAAGGGATAAGGCAAACGCAGAATGGGCAATCTCTAGAGTGCATGATAAATACAAAGAACTCTTTGAGTCTTTGAGCGATGAATATTTTAAACAGAGACTTTCCGATGTTTCTGATGTATTGACAAGAATATATAAGAATCTTGAACCCGAAGAAGAGAAAAAGGGGGACGACGATTCAGAAAAAATATTGGTGGCTCATGACCTTCTTCCTTCTGAGGCTGCCTTGACTCTAAGCAGAGGAAATACTCTGGCAGTAGCCATGGACATGGGAGGCCAGACTTCTCATACAGCAATCCTTGCCCGCTCTCTTAATATCCCCGCCGTGGTTGCACTGCGAGAAATAACCCAGAAAGTAAGGAATGGGGATGTTTTGATTGTCGATGGAACCGACGGTGAGGTAATCATTAACCCACCGCCTGCAATAAAAAGAGAATTCTTGAGCAAGAAGAAGAAGTATGATGATTATCGAAAAGAATTGCGGAAAATAGCCAAACTTAAGTCTATGACTCTGGATGAGGTTAAATTTTTTCCGCTTGCGAACATAGAGCTCCCAGAGGAGGTAGGTCTTGCTTTCTCCCTCGGTGCCGAAGGAATAGGTTTATTTCGTTCAGAGTTTCTCTATCTCCAGAGAACCTCCCTTCCCAGTGAAGAAGACCACTTCCAAATTTATTCACGAATCGCAAGAGATGCCTATCCCTCCCCTGTCTACCTCAGAACCGTTGATGTTGGAGGGGAGAAAAACCTGCCCCAGCTGAAGGTTGAGAAGGAACCAAATCCAGCTCTCGGACTGAGGGCAGTCCGTCTTTCATTGAGGGATAAGGAGCTCTTCAAGACCCAGATCAGGGCTATCTTGAGAGCAAGCTTGATGAAAAATGTGAGGATTATGATTCCGATGATTACCGAGGTTGAAGAGATAGAAGAAGTGAAGCTCATCTTGCGAGAAGTGAAGGAAGAGCTGAGGCTGAAAAGAGTCAAGTTCGATGAAAATATACCTCTCGGAGTGATGATTGAAGTTCCTGCAGCTGCGGCTTTAACCGATATTCTTATCAGGGAAGTGGATTATATAAGCATTGGAACAAATGACCTTATTCAGTATTATCTTGCAGTCGATAGGTCCAACGAGCTTGTTTCCTATCTCTATAAACCCCTCCATCCTTCAGTTTTAAGGCTTCTGCGCTTCATCATTACCACAGCTGAAAAAGAGGGGAAGGAAGTAACAGTCTGCGGAGAGATGGCCGCAGACCCTCTTTCTGCACTGGTCCTCCTTGGATTTGGTTTAAAGAAGTTTAGCATGAATCCGATCTTCATTCCCAGAGTCAAAAGCACACTGCGCTCTGTAGAATACAGGGGCATTCGAAATATCGTAAGGAAAGCAATCACCTTGAGGACTGCCCAGGAGATTGAAGAATATCTTTTAGAAAAGGTGTTGCTCAAGTACCCCAAGGCTTTTTTGATGAATCAAGTCAAATAATCCTCTAAGAAATTTCGGCCCAATTTTAAGAGGATTTCTGAGCTAAACCTTCTTCTAAAGATTTGAAAAGGCCGACAAATTGAGAAAGTGAAACCTGCTCAGGACGCGCATTCTCTTCTATTCTGTATTTATGGAATATTTCTTTCATCCCTAAATCTGGAGAAAACATCCTGGCTTCTTTGAGGTTGTTTAAGAGTTTCTTTCTTCTCTGTTTAAAGCAGAACCTTAGAAAAATTAAAAAAGAACAAACATCTACTGCATAAAGAGGGCGCTTTCTTTTCTTAAGGGAAATCAAAGCCGAATCCACTTTGGGTGGAGGCAAGAAGCATGAAGGAGGGACAATGAAATGAAGTCTCGTGAAGAATTCATTCTGGATGAGGATGGAGAGAGGCGCGTATCTTTTTGAGCCGGGCTCGGCACAAACCCTTTCTGCCACTTCTTTCTGGAGAAGAAATACACACTCAGAGATGACCTCTTTCTCTTCCAAGATTCTAAAGAGAATGGGGGAGGAAATGGAGTAAGGAAGGTTCCCAACGATTTTGACACTCTTTCCACTTGAAAGGCTTTTAAAATTGAGTTTAAGAACATCTTCATTGATTATCTCAACTTTGGGATAGCCTAGGGCTTCAAGATGGGGAATGAGTTCTCTGTCTTTTTCGATGGCAATCACCCGAGCCCCTCTTTGGGCAAGGTACCGGGTCAGAGCTCCTTTTCCTGCTCCTATTTCGATAACGAGCTCCTCATCTTGGGGATTGATGATGTGAACTATATTTTTGAGGATTCTCCTTTCCTTAAGAAAATGTTGTCCGAGAGTTTTTCTTTTTGCTCTTTTCATCATTATTTTCTTTAAAGTAAATAAATTCTTTCCCTCAAAAACTCTGCTTTAAAGAATATCAGGAGAGGAAAATTTTGTCGACGTCTTGCAGAAAATTTTCTTTTCGAAAAGATTGCAAAGCTAAAAATAACCTCAAAAGATGATTGTCTCCTAAAAATTTTTCTGTTATAAAATAGGCGCGCCAAAGATGAGAAACATAAAATTCTGATGCATAAACTATAAACCTGGAGTATATGGCTAACTCTAATTTCCTGAAATAAAGGAGTATCATGCGACTAAATAACTGGAAAATTATGATTAAGAAATTAACTTTCCCCCTTTTGCTTCAATTCTCTCTCCTCTCTCTTTCCCTCCTTGCCTCGGTAAACCTTTCTCAGACAGCAAGAGACTCCTTTTTCCCTGCCATTGCGGTAAACTCCTCAGGCGAGGTGATGGTAGTCTGGACAGAATGGGAAGGTGACAACAAGATGTACTACCGAATCTTCCGCAATGGCCAATGGTCACAGATCCAAAATGCAGGGATTGTGAAAGAAAGGGCCTGGAGCAATCAGCTTTCTGTCGACTCTTACGGAACCTTTCACTGGACATGCGCGGATGGCTTCTCATCAGAATCAAGAGATATATATTACAGCTATTTTACAGGAAGTGGATGGGCAGCCGCTGAGATGCTTTATCGAAGCCCCTATAACTCAGCCTGGAACAAGATGGACATAGACACTAATAACGACATCCATGTCGTCTGGTATCACAGCCATATACCCAAAGGTGATGTCTACCAATCAGATATTGTGACCATGGCTAAAAAGAGGATGGGCACCTGGCCCACAAGCTTCGAGTATGTCTCAAACAGCCGCACTCTTGAGTCTATCCACCCAGCAATCGCCGTTTTAAAAGGGAATGTCTATTGTTGCTGGATGGAGGGAGCAAGCCGTAAGCTTTATTTCAATGAGAAAGTAGGAGGGAGATGGGGTACACCAAGAGAGATTGATCCCAGAGGATACTATCCCGACATGGAGGTGGATAGTTCAGGTGATCTTCACATCGTCTTCAGCTCAAGAGCGGGAAATATCTATTACTTAACAAGGAGCGGAGGAAAATGGAGGACAAAGCAAATCCTCTCAAATGGAGGGGCTCCCCTTCAATTCCCTGACATCCATGAAAAAAATAATATTCTCGTTGCGGGCTGGGTCCAGGGACAGGGAGGAAACTGGGCGATTTATGGAGCCACAAAGCTTCCAGGTACCCAGTGGTCAGCACCTTTCAAGGTTTCAAACGCCCCAGGAGGGGAAGAAGGAAATAAACATGTTCAGGTTTTTCTCGATCAAAACAATTATGCTCATTTTGTCTGGGAACAAATAGGGGTTGGCGGAAAACATGATATCTTCTATGAGAAGATTCCCATCCGCGGCGTTGAAGGTCCTTATATTGAAGTCGATAATTCTTATCTTACCTTCCAAACAGATGGCTCATACAACCCTGAATCTCAGATCTTTAATCTTAGAGCTGGAGGTAAAGGAAGTTTTAATTATTCCTTATCCTCAAACAGAAGCTGGCTTCATGTCTCACCTAAGGAGGGGCATTCTCAAGGAGAATGGGACACAATCTCCGTTGAAGTGGATATTATAGGACTTGAAGATGGAACATATAATGGAACAATAACTATTACTGCCTCAGAAGCCTACAATAGCCCCTACGAAGTAATGGTTTCACTGACAATCGGTGAGCCACAGGGGCCGACCTATCTCGAATTAGACACTCAATCGCTTTCATTCTCTACTAAAGAAGGGAGAAACCCCGGCTCACAAGCTTTCAAGCTCAGAGCCACTGGGGGCGCAGCAAGCTATAAAATTTCCACTAACAAAGATTGGCTCCATGTCTCTCCCCAACAAGGAAGCTCCTCAGGAGAATGGGATGAGATCACTGTCTCTGTGGAATGTGAGAACCTCAAGCATGGAACTCGGAATGGAACAATTATCATCGAATCTGAAAAGGCGCAGAATAGCCCCCTTCATATAAGTGTAACTCTGGTGATCGAGAAAAGAGAGCTCCCCTCCATCCAGCTCAGCAGGACGTCCCTCTATTTCTGGGCCTATGCAAAAGGCGATAACCCTGAACCAAAGACATTTCTCATCAGGAACGGAGGGGCAAAGACTCTCGAGTATGAATTAGAGACAAACAAAGAATGGCTTAAACTCTCGCCAAAAAAGGGAAGCTCAAGCGGAGAATGGGATACGATAACTGTCTCTGTAGAGATCTCATCTTTAAATGTGAACAATCATACAGGAAAAATCACCATCAGAGCTCAGGGTGCAGATAACAGCCCCCTCTGGGTAAATCTCCAGCTTGAAATCATGCTCCCCCCAAATCCCTATCCTCCACTTAAAGTCAAGGTGACTAAAATCAACCATGAAGGCCTGATGATAAAAGAATATAAGAACAAAATCGAGTGGGAAGAAAACCCAAAAAATGATGGGCTTTTTGCAATCGAAAAATACAGAATCTACAGAAAAGACACTTCAGCCCCAGACTCGCCTTTTCTCTATCTGAATGAAGTGCAGGCAAACACCTTCATTTATTTTGACGGAGGCTTCTCAACAAAGGCTGAAAGAAATAAATATGCCTATTCAGTTACCTGTTTAAGTTCTGATGGAAAAGAAAGCTTTAGGTCAGAATCTATTGATGGGGAAGAAACCCAAGACGAGCCTCCAAAAGAAATAAATAAGAGGAAAGAAGCTTTCCCTCGCAGAAAATAAAATTTGATTTATTATCTAAATCTATTTATTCCCTCTCTTCTTAAAACCCTTACTCAAAATTTAAAAATTTTTTTTTAAGCTCATTTCTGAACCTAATCCAAAAAATTTTTTCGATTTCCTTTTATTTTTATTACATGAATTAGCTTAATAATTTAATTGCAAAACGAGCTTGAAGCTTTTAATCATCTAAACTTGAAAAACAACGATTCATTCCCTGTCCTTGGTTTGACTCACTTTTTTGCCTGTGATATACAGGAAAATCACAAAATACTTGAATCAAATTGAAAGCAAAAAAGGAAGTAAAAATTATGCATCTTCTTAAAAAATATTTTAGTATTCCCATCGAAAAAATAATATTTATTTTGACACTTTTTACCTATCTTTTCTTCATTTTTGCTTTCTTCTCACCTTCGCTACCCAGACTCGGTATCTCCTTGCGAGGAGCAAGAGAAGAGTTGTTTTTCCTTCTCCTCTTTCTCTCTTTTCTTTTTTGCTTTCTTAAAAGAAAAAAACTACTTGTGGCCTTGAAGAAGAAGAAACTAAAAATCGTATCCCTCACCTTTCTCATCATCTCCCTTACCCTACTACTTACTCGACTCCCTTACCTAATCAATGATTTCAGCCTCTTAAACGCTGACAAATCAGTCACCCTCCTCATGGTTAAGAATATTGCAGAAGGAAAAAGCTTCCCTCTCTACTTTTATGGCCAACTCTACCAGGGAAGCTTGAATGCCTATCTTACTGCTCTAATCTTTTTTCTCATCCCCTCGTTGAAGATTTCCGTTCTTCTAATAAACATCATCTTTTTCTCCCTGTTTATCCTCTTTTCCTCCCTTCTCCTTCGTCGGATTACGGATTCAACCTCTTATTTCTATCCTGTTCTCATCCTTTGCCTCCCTCTTTCTGGGTTAGTTTTTTTTTCGAATGATGAAATAAGGGGATTTTCAGTAGTCGTCTTTTTTGAAATTCTTCTCATTTATCTTGCCTACAGAATCATTTTCGACTCACGTGATTATCATTTCTCAGTCGGCATGGTCACAGGAGTCCTCTTCTGGCTCTACCAGCCCTCTCTTTCCACAATCCTTCCCATCTATGCGGGAATATTTTTTTCTGAGCTCCGCAGGAGCCCTCTGCGAAAGTCTCTCTCCAAGGGTATTCTTGCCTTAACAGGGTTTATCGCTGGAAGCTTTCCCCATCTTTTGGGAGAAATTAATAACGAGTTTACAAACACCAAGGTTCTCTTCTTTTCAGGAGATTTTCCTGCCCATATAAAATCGATGAAGCTCTCTTCCTTACTGTCTGCTCTCAAAGCCTTGCTCTTTGATTTAGATTCGCAAAGAATCATCTCCCTCTTTTTCATCCTAATTTTCTTTGCAACCATTATTATTTGTTTATGTTTATTCATTAAGAAAAAAGAGACGAAAAAAATCTTCCTCCCAGCCCTCATGGCAGCAAATCTCTTACTCCTCCTCCTTTCCATGTATCCTCCCGTTCCTCGTTACATCGTTCATTACCGCTTTTTTTCGTTTTATCCTCTTTTGATCTGCTCAACATTCTTCATGGAATTTAAAATATTCTCAAGAAAAAGATTGAAATTTGCCTTTATCATCTTTTTTGCTTTTTTCTCTGGATGGAAATCTGTGAAAAATTATCCCATGCTCAGAGAGGCTCATTTCAAGAATAAAAAGGACATCTGCGAACTAAAAGAAGGAAGAGAAAACCTTATCCTGGGTAATTACTGGGATATGATGAAATACCTTCCTTTCATGGAAGACAAACTCCTCATCTCAACCCCTTCTGAAGTCAGAATCGACGGAGTTTTTCCTTATGCCAAGTACCTTCCCCTCGGCTTTAAGCTCGGAGAATTCTGGGAGAAAGAAAGTAGAGCTTTTCTGGTGCCAAGGAAGAAAGAGGCTTCGAGCGAAGAATTTCTCAGGGATTTAGGAATTTCCTTCGCCAAGAAAGAATTTTCTTCTGGACGTTATGCTCTTTATTCGAAATTCTCAAGAGAAATCTCACCTTACCTCCTCGTGCTTCTCAATTCTGACCTCAAGAAAAGATGGGAAGGAGGAAAGAGGCCAAATTTCATCTATTTCAAAAATAAACTCCCCTCCCTTCCCGAGCTAAAGGTAAGGGAGGGGAACCTAATCCTCAATCTTCCAGAATGGGAAGACCTTCCTTCTCAAAGCAGGGGAGCTGAGTTTTTTAAGGATTGGCGGTATTGCTTAAAGACAGAGGAAGAAAAGCTAAGCTTCCCTCTCAATCTAAAATCAAGAATAACAGCTTATTCATATCCCCAGCACATTTCACTCCAAGGAAATAAATACAAAGCCTTCATTAATTTTCTCGATATTCCTATTCTCGAGGCTGGAGAGGTCGAAATTAAGGGGAATTCACCTCAAGCGAAGTTAATCATATCTCGACTAAGAGACGCCCTAACCTTCTTCCCCATCTGGGGAAAAGAGAGGAAACCCCGAATTGGAGTCCCCGTAGAAGGGCTTAAACTCGAGGTTGTTAACCCTTCCGTCGTCTCCATTGAGCTTCGTATTTTTTCCTTTTTTAACTTCGACTCATCCCTCTGGACAAACTTCTATCAGCAGACTCTTCATGTGAATGGGGAAAAAATCCCGCTTAAATATGGAGAAAACCGGATTCTTAATAAGCTTCACCAAGAAAGAGTAATTAAGTTGAACACAGAATTTAAAACTCTGCTTTATGCTCTCGATTCCAGAGGAAATGTCACCTTCCCCAATTCTGGGGCAATACTCGAAAGCATTATCCTCCATGAAAAAGGGCAAAGTTACATTCTGAATCCATTTTTATCTCCGCTTGAGTGAAATTCATTCTTAGAGGTAACCAAGAGACTTCAAAAGCTCAATCATCTTTTGGTCCGGGACCACCTCTTCGCCCTTCATTTTCAGATTATTCGCTCCGGCTTGAATCACATGTTGAAAAAGGGGGATAACCTTCCTCACCTCATATTTTTTCTGCAAATAGAGGTTGAGCCTCTCCTGCGGGTCCTCAATAAGGTCATAAAATTCATATTCGCTGTAAGGAGGCGGAGGGTTACTAAAGAAGGCAAATGTCTTTTCAGTATAGGGAATGTTATAGATCACTTTTTGATTTCTCTGGATTGTGGCTACCTTGAAGGGTAGTTCGGGAATATAGAAGCCGCTGGTAAGAGAAGAAATGAGAGCCCTCTTCTTTACTTTCCCTTTGAGGAAAAGAGAGAGGTCAATACCATCCACCGCTTTTCTTTCAAAGGGAAGACCGTAGTAATTCAAAACGAAAGGCATGATATCAATCAGACCAACTTCTGACTCTACAATCTTTCCTGCAAATTTCCCTTTTGGAAACTTGATGATAAGCGGTACGTGAATAAGTTCGTTGTAAAGAGAGTGAACATGCCCCCAACCAGAATGGTCAAAGAACTCTTCTCCGTGGTCAGAAATCAAGATTATCATCGAGTTCTCATAAAGATTCTTTCTCTTCAAGTACTCAATGAACTCTCCAAACCCGAGATCAAAGGTATAAATTTCAGCGTCATAGAGGTCTAAATAAGCCTCTATCATCGCCTGAGGAAGCTCCTTGTACTGGTCTCTGTGTTGAGAGCCAACTGTGGGAGATGAAAGAGAGGTGAATTGCGGGGATTCGTTGAAAAGCTTCAGGTTTTCCAAAGGAGGGTTGTAAGGGCTATGTGTCTGATAGGTATGAAGGAAGTAGAAGGAAGAAGGGTTTTTATTTTTTTCAAGGTCGAGGGTAGTCAATTCAAAAAGCCTTTTCGTTGCTTGCGGAGAGAATTGGTCCATCGGGATGCTGTGGTAGAAATCAAACCCTCTGAAAAACCCAAAAACAGATGAGACATAGATACCACCGTTGAAACTTCGGGTTGAAAACTCTCTCGAAAGCTCTTCAACGAGATAGTTGATCCGGGAAGAAATGACTGTTCCCCTTTTCACTCCATGATTGAATTCGTAAAGAGAAGTGAAAAGAGACATATGAGATGGAAGAGTCCAGGGCGCCTGGGCATATGCATTCTTAAAGACGACACTCTCCCTGGCAAAGGCATCGATATGGGGAGAAGTCTTGCGCTGATAACCATAGGTTTGAAGATGGTCTGCACGAAGGGTGTCAGCACAGATAAGAAATATAAGCCTCCTTTCTCCATCTCTCTTTTTTTTAAAAAAAATTGGTTCCCCGATGAGCAAAATCCCCTTCCCCGCAGCCGCCAGAGTGATTTTATCATCTTTAGCTAATCTTATTTCTTCCCTGATAGAAACAGTATTCTTAGAAGAAATATTTTTTCCACTAAGAAGTGTGCTATTCTGGTAAATTTTAACAAGAGAGTTTGTCTTTAAGCCAGAGAGAATCTCAAGGTGAAAAATATACTCTCCTTTAAGCTTGGGCCTAAAGCTTATCTTTCTCACCCCTTTCTCAAGCCTAAGAAGCTTCCCCCGCAGAGACGTCGACTCAAACTCAAAATAATCAATCCCCCTTACCTGAAAATGCTTGAGATTATTCTCTTTAAGAAAAGATTCTTCAAAAGAAGAAGATAGAGGCAAAGGAATTCTTCGAAATTCAATCCCTCTCTTCATAAAAGAGAAATAGATAATAAGCGAGAAGAAAATAAGAAGAAAAGCAAGGACTAATGCTTTCTTCATACGGATTTTATACCACACTCCCTCTTAAATTTACAGAAATTAACTCCCCCACAAAATAAAACATCTTCATCAGTAAAAAAAGAAATTAACCAAAAAATTTTTAAGAATAAGAGGCCTTAAAGATTGAATCTATAAATCAGGGAAAGGGAGTATTCGACTCCTCCAAGATTAACCCTTATTTCATCTTCCACGGTCTCAGACCAGAGATACTTGAAATAAATCTTCAGCGCCAGAAAAGGAAGAGGGTCAAAATATGTGCCTGCCTGAAGATGATATCCCACATCCGAACCGCCCACTGAAGAAATCACGAAGTCCTCCGGGTATTTTTCCTTGTAGACTATATAATCCACTCCTGTGCCAATAAAGGGAGTGAATAAATAAACCTTTCTCAAATATCTGAGGGCAAGGGAAAATGAGGTGATGGTGAGCTTGAGTTCTTCTGCGGTAAGTGAGGTCTTTCCTTCCTTACTGAAATGAGAGGCGCTTGTCCAGAGATCAAAGTTATTGATTCCTACCGGAAGAAGAAAAGAGAGCTCCCCTCTAAATACATAACCTCCATCTCCATAGACTTCTTTAAAAACAGAATCCTGGAAGAAAGAATATCCATAGGAAAACCCAACAGCAATATCTCTTATTTTTTTCTCAACTTGAGGCGTTTCCTCTTTTACAGGAGTTACACCTCTTTTGAGTTCTTCAATTTCAGCTGGCTTTGCACTCATCTCTTCTTGTTTTTCCTCTTTTTCTTCTTCGATTATCTGCTCACCTTTTTCACTCTCTTCAGAGGTTGAAAAAGCTTCTTCGGAGAAGACTATCACAATCCCATTTTCTTTTTCTTCTAAGGTATAATGGGGGATTCTTTCGATGAAGTTGAAGACTACCCGCGCCACTTCGGGCTTAAACAGTGCGCTTCTTATACTCGCTAATTCACCTTCCTCAATTTCAATAAGCGGGTCGATGCTAATTTTAGAAACAGGTGTGAAATCTAAAACGAGGCAAAGAGGGTCTTCGAGGGTAAAGACCTCATAGGTGAGCTCACCCTTATATTCAACTAAGATTTCAAGCTGATGGTCCAACTTTTGATAGATGATGCGCGATAGCTCTCCTGTGACCTCACTCTGTGCAAAGAGAATGCTCGCTGACACTAAAAGTGCAAGAAAAATTAAATTCAATCCCTTTTTCATTCTTTCCTCCTCTATGGGCTATCCTTAAAATCGTCTCTTTGCCTTTGAAAGAATAGAGCTCTTTTATAATGGATTTATCATCCTTTGTCAATTTTTTTCTAATTCAGCTCAATATCAGGAAAAATTAGGTAAATTTCGGGCTATAATGGCATGAAATATTACTTGAGGTCTTGCGATGTTTTCCGTAATATAGCTAAAGAGAAATGAATAACCAAAAAGATTTTGAAGAAAAAAGCGTTCATAAAGTACTTCTCAATAAGAAGCAATCTGCTTTAAAAAAATATTCCGCTCTCTTTATCGGAAAAGAAAACATCTGGCAGATACTTAAATATGAGCTAATCACCCTTCTTTTCTCCTGGATACCAGGGGCGCTGGGGATAATCCTGAGAAGAATCTTCTACCGCCTGATCCTCAAAAAAATTGGAAAAGGAGTGGCACTTGGGCACCACATTACCCTCCGACATCCACATAAAATCTCAATCGGAAATAATTCTTTCATAGATGATTATGCGGTACTCGATGCAAAAGGAGAGAAGAATACAGGCATTATCATAGGAGAAAACGTCATCCTCGGACGCAATACAATTCTAAGCTGTAAGGGAGGCTCAATTTTTCTTGAAGATTTCTCGAACATCTCTTCAAATTGTTCCCTTCTCTCTGAGACTGAAATAAGAGTGGGAAAATATACTTTCCTTGCCGGTCATTGTTACCTTGTTGCCGGAGGGAATCACAGCTTTGAACGCACAGACACTCCTATCATGTTTCAACCTTCAATCACAAAAGGAGGAATCCATATCGCCGAAGATTGCTGGCTTGGAGCCTCTGTGACTGTGCTTGATGGAGTAAGTATAGGAAAAGGGAGTGTAATCGGTGCAGGTTCTCTCCTCATCGATTCCCTCCCCGAATACTCGGTTGCAGTTGGCTCTCCCGCAAAGAGAATAAGGGATAGAAGAGAAGATAAAGTGTGATAGGTTTTCACCTTTCTAAAATTTTTTCCTCCAATATATCATCTCTAGTTTAATTGACTAAGGGGTTCATATTCTTTATACTTTCATCTAACTCGATGCTTATTTAAAGTTAAGATGAAAGTAATTCTCATCAATCCTCCTGCTGAGAAGCTTGTACGGACTTTTGCCCCGGACTCGATAACAGAAGAAATGGGGTTATACCCTCCTCTGGGTCTCTTGTATGTGGGAACTCATGCTCTTCAATCACTAAAGAATCAAATTCAACTCCAAATCCTCGATGCTCAGGTTGAGAAAATGAGCAGCAAGAAGATAGAAAAATTCATAGAAAAAGAAAATCCAGATGTAGTGGGAATCAGCAGTATGACCTTTCTTGTCCTCGATGCCTTGGAAGTGGCGCGCATCGTAAAGAAAACCTGTCCTGAAGCTTATGTGGTTGCCGGCGGAATCCATGCCACTATCTATCCCCACGAAATGCTCTCTCAACCCGAAATAGATGCTGTAGTCATCGGAGAAGGTGAACTCGTTTTCACCCAGCTTCTGGAGGCCCTGTTGAGAAAAAAAGAACTCTCTCAAATCAAAGGTCTTGGATACAAGGTCGATGGAAAAATAATCATAAACCAGCAAAATGAGTTTATCAGCAACCTCGATGGCCTGCCCATCCCTGAAAGGACATTACTTCCCTATAAAAAATACTACAACCTTCTTGGGACCGGTAAAGAAATAATGACCAGCCTCCTGACTTCAAGAGGATGCCCCCACAATTGTATCTTCTGCACTCAGAAGGATGGTCGAATCTGTCGCATGCGTTCCCCAGAAAATGTTCTCATGGAAATCGAGGCCTGTGTAAGACTTGGAATAACGGATTTCAATGTCGTCGATGATACCTTTACCATCAACCGTAAAAGAGTGATTGAAATATCAGATCTCATCATTCGCAAGGGATTAAAAATTACCATGGATGTCAATGCTCGAGTTGACCAGGTTGATCAGATGCTTCTCGACAAACTCGCTCAAGCAGGATGCAACCGAATCCGTTTTGGGGTTGAGAGTGGCAATCCAGAAGTGCTCAAGAACTTAAGAAAGGGGATAACCCTCAATCAGGCAAGAGAGGCTTTTAGAATGGCAAAAAAGGCTGGCATCGTCACCTTCGCCTATTTCATGGTTGGTTCTCCAGGCGAGACAAAAAAAGAAGTAAAACAAAGCATAAAACTGGCAAAGGAACTCGACCCGGATTTTGTTCAATTTCTTATCACGACTCCTTTTCCTGCTTCTGACCTGTATGAGCTGGGCAGAGAAAAGGGAATACTCAAGGGAGACTATTGGAGGGAATTTTCTGCTCATCCTGAGGAAGGGTTTACTCCTCAATGGTGGACTGAAAACTTCACGCCAGGAGAGCTTGAGAAATGGCAGAAGAGGGCACATCTTAGCTTCTATTATCGCCCAAGGTATATTCTTAGACAGCTACGGAGTTTGAAGTCTCTCAGGGAATTCAAAAGAAAAGCTCATGCAGGTTTAAGGATATTCTGGGGATAGGATGAAGACCATAAGTGTAATCATACCTGTCTTCAACGAGCAGGATACAATCCTCAAAGTAGTGAGAAAGGTCAAAGAGGTTCCTATATCCAAAGAAATAATCATCGTCGATGATGCCTCTACCGATAGAACCTCAGAACTGCTGAAGCAACTGGAAAGTGACCCTGAGATAAAGATAATTACCCATTCTAAAAACCTCGGTAGGGGAACGGCCATCAGCACAGGCCTCGAACATGCCCAGGGAAAAATTACAATCTTTCAGGATGCTGACCTCGAGCTTGACCCCGCGAACTATCCTCGATTGATTCAACCTATTCTCGAGGGAGAAACAAAAGTAGTTTTTGGCTCGAGATTCCTAGGAAAAGGATTTATCACAGGGATGGGCTTTACCTATTATGTAGGAAATGTCATCCTCACGGCTCTCACCGATCTCCTCTTTAAAAACGCAAGGCTAACCGATGTCTTGACGATGTTCCAGGTGACAGAAACGCAAATCCTTAAAAGTCTCAATCTTCGAAAGACAAGATGGGAATTTCCAATAGAAATAATGGCAAAGCTGCTGAGGAGGGGATATGATATCCTTGAGATTCCGGTGGAATACATCCCGAGGACGAAAAAGTCAGGAAAAAAAATAAACTGGAAAGCATTCTTTCCCTGCCTCTTCACGCTTCTCAAATTCAGATTTTCAAAAAAGTTCTGAATAAATTCTCACTGACTCAATCCTCAACCTTCATATTTCACACAATCTCCTGCTTAATTGATAAAAATGTTAATACTTGATTTAGTAACTAAAAGATATTATTGAGATAAGCGTGGAATTACCTTTTCCCCTACCATATGCTCATCCGCTAATTTCACGTTTATCAAACTACTTTTTTTCTCCTTCAATTTAAAAATCAACCGTGAGAGGTAAAAAATAAAGGAAGGGGAAAAGTTATCTATAGAAAGCTTCCTTCCTTTGAAGCAAAACCTTATCAAACCAGAGCGAAGTCTCTCCTGAAGCATAGATTCTTAGCCCCACAGCTGTTTCTCTCTCAAGATGAAAGCAAAGACTGAATTCCTTATACTTAAAGGAAGAATTGAAATCTCTTCCATAAACATCACGGGAAAAAAGAAGCCGTCTTTTTTTAAGATCAAAGACATCAATCTTCGCCAACCACTCACCTGGAGGGGAGGAGTCCTGAGTTTTCAAGAAAAACAAAGCTTCATATTCTCCTCTTGAAAGGGTAATTGCTTCAGATTGAACAAGAGAGGCTCTTTTTTTCTCGGCTAAAAAAGCATACCTATTTGAGGCTTCTTCATCATACCTCGGTATCCCCCCTTCCCCGAAAAATACCTCACCTTCAATGATTTTTTTCTTTCCTTCATCTTCAACCGAAGAAGGATTAAGCTCATAGAGTTCAACATGGGTTTTCCAGATGGGATAGCGGACAATTAGTCTTGCTCTTCGCATTACGTGGGGAAAATCATTCTGGTAGACCTTCTTTTCATCGAAAAAGGGATTGATAATAAGATGTGATATTCGGTATTTAGAGATAAAATCTTTTCCCTTGTTTATATATCCGGTGTGGTAGGAATGAGCCTCATGCTTGTTCTCCATAGCCATCACCGGAGCCAGAAGACCTCCTATAGACATTTTCTCAAAGGCAAATCCTAAATCTCTCGAATAAGTTCTCAGATCAAAACGAGGAAAAAATACCCAGATAAAATATTGCTTAAGGTTAAAGAATAAAGAAATCAAAATGAGTGCTGAAAGTATCACTTTTCTCAGAGAAGGAGAAAGAAATATTTTCAGTTTCCCTCTCCAGATAGAAAGAAAATAAGCACAGACAAAAGTTAATCCAAAACTGGTTCCAACAAGAAGAATTGAACAGATAGAAATCGATTTCAAATTCATCGGTTTTAATCCCAGGATAAAGAGACCACTCAAGACAAAAAGAAGCCATAAAAAAAACAGGGGATAAAAGAAAAAAGGAATCCTCGTTGGTTTTTCAATCGACTTCGCTTTTGAAAACTCAAATAGTGAACCTACGGCAAGGACAACGATGGGAAAGATGAGAGGAATAGCGTGCCTCATTGGCCTGTAGTAAATAAGCGAATAATGGATGTAATTGCTGATAAGCCAAAGTCCAGATATCCAGAACAGTGGGGTAATTTTTTGGGGGAACCTCAAGTAAAAATACAACAAAAAAGGAAGAAAAATTAGAGCAAGAATAGTTTCAACAGGCATATTGTTGAAATAATGAAGGGGTCTTATCCAGAAATTCCTGAGAGCCTCTGCTACGCCATGGGGTGAAAGCCATTTATAGTTATCTCTTGCTATATCCTGAAATAATTCTTTGTGAGGGAAATAAAAAAAGAAAAAATAAAAGATAGCTATGACTCCCATCCCAAGAATAAAAATGCCGCAGAGAGTAAATGTCTTCTTCAGGTTTTTATTGTTTTTAAAAAAAGCATGAATTAGTGCGCCAAAAACAATCGAGGGGAGGATGAGGAGGAACGTCCCTTTGACAGTGAAAGAAAGAGAACATGCTCCTCCAGCCAGGAAGTAAAATAATCTTTCTCTTCCTTTTGAAAGCTCTAAAAAGTAAATCGAAAGAAGGGTAAAGAAGAGCATGGGCATAACTCGGACTGCAATCCTGCTGAACATGGTAAACTGGTAGTTAACTCCAAGAAGTAGGACTCCAAGGAGAGCGAAATTATTCCCAAGGCTTTTCTTAAGAATGAAATAGAGGAGAAAAAGGAGGAGTGAACTGAAAAGTGCGGGGACAGAGTTCATCTGCGCAATCCCCACCCCAAAGAAACGGAAGATAGCATAGGTGATAAGGTGAGAAATTGGAGTGACATACATGAGGTTCCATTCATCTGTTTTCCATTTCCCAAAAATAACCTTATTCCTCGCATTTGAAACATACTGACCAGGGTCCCCTATGTGTCCAATGCTGTAAGGATCAAGCCTCCGGGGTGGGTCTGCACCCAAATGGATGAAACGCAGGGAGATAACAAATACAAAAATGAGGAAAAAAACAATGCTCTTCTTCATCTCTTCCATGTTTGGTCCTTTCTAAATATCATACGCTTTTAACAGGTGTCAATAAATCGCTACGCCATAACGAGACTCGACACCCGAAATATATTAGAATCAGGAAGCTTAAGAATTGTCCTTTGGCTAATCATCTTTTTACTTTAAATTTCAAGAAAATTACACAAACCCAAGCTTATATAAAAATCGTTCATCGCGCTTTTTAGTGGCTAAGCACTTCTCGTTTTTATCGCCAACAATGACTGCTGAGCATAAAAATTTGGCTCTTCTCCAAATAAGGCAATAAAAACATATATGGGAAAAAGGAAAAGAAATAGATTCTTCTTTTAATTTTGAGGGTTAAATTTATAAGAATAGAAAAAAGTCCAACTTTTATTCTCCAGTTTATATCGCGGCTCTTATTCCCACTCTTCCCTCAGCAATATCTTTCAATTACTCATTCGAAGATAAAAATTTTCATCAACTACTCTGGAGATGAACTAAAATTTTATAGGCTTTAAAAAGCAAAAAAATTCTTGAACGAGGGAAAGTATGATAAAATTCATACATGCCTTTAAAAATATTCGATTTTGTGTAAGACGCGAAGATGGAGGAAGCAGAAAAAATTTATCATTCCCTTTTCAAAGAAAAAATCCCGCTCATTTTGAACCAAAGATTTCAAGAAGCAACTGAGAAAATAATAGCCAATAATTCTAATGATTATCTCTCGAAGTCAGATTCTGCACTGGGTCGAATAAAAGATTTAGAGGCTTTAGAGATGGCTGCAAGATTCAAAAGAAGGCTCCCCTCCCTTTCTCTTAAATTTAGGATCATGGTCTTTCTTGCCGAAACCTTACCCCAGAATCAAAGAATCTTCGTCAACGCTAAAGACAACTCCTTCAAGGCTTGGGCATCTCTTCTTTTTTCTGGAATAAGGAGTGTTTTCAAATTTTTTAAAGGTATTTATCTCTTGCGGAATTTAAAGAATGTATGATGTCTTAATCATAGGGTCAGGGATTTCTGGCGTATCAACCGCACTGAGACTCTCTGACTTGGGAATAAAAACCTGTATCCTAGATGTAGGAATTGAGCCCCGTGAAAGGCATGAAATCAAAGAAAACCTTTATGACTACCGTTTGAAGAATGACTCATTTGAGCTCATGATCGGGAAAAACTTCGAGGGACTCCATAACCTGAAGAGCACTAACCAGACACTTCCGGCAAAGCTCGTCTCTCCCGGGATGAAGTTTGTCACCGAGCGAGCAGAGGAGCTTTCACCTCTTCTTTCCAGAAACTTCACTGCCGTCCAGAGTTTTGCGAAGGGTGGCCTTGCCAATGCCTGGGGAGCAGGCCTGATGAGGTTCAACCGCAGAGACCTTGAAGGTTTTCCCATCAAAGAAGAAGAGCTTGCTCCTTACTATGAGAGGTTAATAGAAGAAATCGGGATAAGCGGTGAAAATGACGACCTGACCCCTTTTTTTGGAGAAGACAAACTGCTCCAGAAACCGCTCAAGCTTTCGGCTAATGCTCGGATAATTCTTAAGAATTATTTAAAGAAAAGAAAAAGATTGAACAGAAAAGGGGTTTTCATCGGCAGGCCCCGACTTGCCGTTCTCTCCGAGGAGAAGGAAGGGAGGAAAGCCTGTGAATATCATAACCTCGAATTCTGGCAGCCTCATCTCCCCTACATCTACCATCCTTCCCTCACCCTGGATAAGCTCATCTCTTCAGGAAAAGTAATTTATAAAAGAGGGCTTCTGGCAAGGGCATGGTTTCACAGGGAAGGAAAAGTGGTGGTTGAAGCAGATTACCTCCTTGAAAAAAGAAAGATTTATCTTGAATGCCGTAAGCTTGTTTTAGCCGCTGGTGCCATTTCGAGTGCAAAACTTGCCCTGACTTCAAGAAAAGATTATCGCTCCAAGCTACCCCTTCTCGATAACACTGCACTCCAGTTTCCTTTCATCATCCCTCAAAGAATAGGGAAAAAACTCGAAACAGATGCTTTCGGGCTGACCCAGCTTAATTTTGTGTATGAAGCAAAGAATCAAGGGCTTCTTCAGGGAAGTATTCTTGAGGTTACCTCCCCTTCAAGGGCTGAATTTTTCTCAAGTCTCCCTCTTGCAGCGGCAGATAATCTGCGTTTGATAAAATATCTTCTTCCAGCCCTGATTGTGATGCAACTTTATCTCCCTTCCCTTCAACCCGCATCTTTACGCTTGAATGAAAGCGGCGAGCTCGAGATTGAAGGAGAAGTAATTAATATCCAAGAGTCTGTAAAAAGGGAAATAATCCGCATTTTCAGATCACTTGGGGCCTTCTCCTTCCCTCGCTTTGTGGTGAAGGTACCTAATGGGCTTGGAATTCATTACGCTGGGACACTCCCCATGGTTTCCTCACCTCAAAGCCCCTATCAGTGCAATAAATTTGGCGAACTCCACGGAGAGCAAGACGTATATGTGGTCGATGGAGCACTCTTCCCCCGCCTTCCTTCCAAGAACTTTTCATTTGCCGTAATGGCCAATGCCATGCGAATTGCAGAACATATCGCAAAAACTCTTTAAGGAGAATGAAAAGAGAAAGAAAATGAAAACAATCCTCATTTCAGGTGCTGATGGTTTTATTGCCGGACAACTTGCCCGAAGGCTTAAAGCATCAGGTTTAAGGCTAGTTGGGCTTGCCTTAAGAGCTCGACCTCTTAAATTTTTCGACTCTGTGTATCAGGGAACTCTCCTTACTCCTCTTGAAGGATTGTTCGAAAAGGAAAAAATTGATGCCTTCATTCACTGCGCCTACCACCCAGGAAAGGACGAACTCAGGGTAAATGTGGAGGGCACAAAACTATGGGCAGAAGAGGCAAAGAAGAATGGAGTAAGATTACAGATTTTCTTGAGTTCAATTTCGGCTCGAGAAGACTCCTTTACTAACTATGGCAAATCTAAATATGAAACAGAAAGATGGTTCTTGAAAAATGGTCAGGTAGTACTCCGTCTTGGTCTTGTCATTGGAGAGGGAGGCTTTTTCAAGAAGATGGTTTCGATGATGGAAAAGTGTCCAGTGATTCCCCTTCTTAACCGAGGAGAGTCTGCGGTCTATCTTACAGGTATAGAAGATTTATGCCAGCTCATCGAAAAAATTGTTCGAGAGGAACAAGAAATAAGGAATGGAGTTCTCTGGAATTTCTTCCAGCCCCACCCCCTGACCCTCAAAGAAGTTCTTAAAGAAATTAAAAGAGAGGAAAGCATCCGGTGCTTCTTCCTTCCCCTTCCCTATAATCTTGTGCTTTATGCTGTCATGGTCCTCGAGAAATTCCCGTTTTTAAGACTCAAGATAAACAGCAATAACATCAAAGGCTTGAAACAGAACGATCGCCTTGACTTTGATTCTGATTTTCTCAAGCTTGGTTACCAAGAAAAATCTTTTAGCGAGCTCTTAAGGATGTCAAAAAAATGAGGAACTAAGAGTTTAGGTAAAATTCCTTAGGGCATTCTTTTGGTGATGAACTTCCACAGATATTCCCTCGGGACACCTAAAAAACTTCTCCTCCATACTCTATCACATTTTGAGCATGCTTTAAGGAGTTCTATCTGCCCCTCGGCAAGCCTCATCCTCAACTCAATCATCCTTTCCCCATTCCAGATCTTCTTCAGGGATTCATGCTTGACGTTTCCCAGAATGTAGGCACCAAAAAAATCCTGGGTGCAGGCAAGAACAGAACCATCCCAGAAGACGACAAGCGCATTCCAAGGGAATGGGCAGAGAGTATATTTCTTTCCCTTCTGCCTCTCTCCCAGGTGCCCGGCCCAGTTGTGCATTTCTTTGGTAACAAACTCATTGAGTGGCAACCCCTTGAAATTATTTAAAAATTTCTTCTTTTTCTCATCTAAATCTTTTTTCTTGGTAGGCCCAAAACTTATGACTTCAATGGCTGTAACAGGCTTCTTGGACTTTTTCTCTTTCTTCAACTCAAGGAAACGGATGATGTTTGAGACTGTCTTTTCGAAATCTCCACCCTGACGAATACGCTCATAAGTTTCTTTTTCATACCCATCAAAGGAAAAGCTCAAGCGGTCGAGACCCGAGCGAATCATTTCGTTCGAGAGCTCTGCATTTAAAAGAGACCCATTGGTGTGGAGGCGCGTAAACATTCCCCTTTTTTTTGCATAACAAATGGCCTCAATGAGACGGGAATAGAGGAGGGATTCTCCTCTGTGGGCAAGGTTAACCTCGAAGGCAAATTCTCTAGCTTCATCAATGATTTTTTTTAAAAGCTCAAATTCCATAAATCCTCTATCCTTCTTTTCGAGTTCCCGGTTGGGACACATGATACACCTGTAGTTACAAATGCTTGTTAATTCTACCCAGAGTCTTAGAGGAAAGTAAGGGAGATTTTTTGATTTTTTCCAGTAATGGAAGGAAACTTCAACAAGCCTTAACCAGTAAAAAGAGGAGTCCATGCTCTTTTTTTCTCTTCAGAATTTTCGATATAAACCGCGCAAGCCATATCACCAATGATGTTGGTGGTTGTTCTGCACATATCAAGGAAGCGGTCTACTCCAAGAATGAGGGCGATACCTTCCAGGGGAATGCCGATCTGCTTGAGAACCATCGCTAAGGTTATAATCCCGGCTGCAGGTACCCCTGCAGCTCCCACTGAAGCCAGAGTTGCCATAAACACTATGGTAATCTGATCCGTGAGATGAAGAGGAATTCCATAAATTTGGGCGATGAAAACTGAGGCAACTCCCTGATAGAGAGCAGTCCCATCCATGTTGATAGTTGCTCCAAGAGGGATGATAAAACTCGAATACTCACGCTTCACTCCTATATATTCGACACATTCCATACTCACAGGAAGGGCTGCGTTTGAGCTTGAGGTGCTAAAGGCAATGATCATGGCTTCCTTTATGGCTTTGAAGAAGAGGAGAGGATTCGTCTTCCCCAGAAACCTTACTGAAAGGCTGTTAAAAGTGAAGGTATAGATGAGAAGCCCTCCCACCACGACAAGAGAATATTTGAGAAGCGTGAAGAGGATGTGAACTCCATACTGCCCGATGACAGCTGCAATCAAAGCAAGAACTCCGTAAGGTGCAAGCTTCATGGCGATGTGGACAACCTGGATGATGGCGTCATTCACGCCATCAAGAAAGTCTATGATGATTTTAGATTTTTCCCTCTTAATCATGGTCAGGATTATCCCGAAAAGAAGGGCAAGGAAAATAACCTGGAGCATGTTACCCTCGACTAGAGCTTTTACAGGATTTGTAGGTACTATGTCTACTAATACATCGATTGCAGAGGGCTTTTCCTCCAGAGTCTTGAGTCTCATTTGAGCCTTCGATTCATAATTCTTATAGAGCTCTGCTCTGACATTTTCATTGAGACCCGCTCCTGGTTTTACGAGATTAGCCAGAATAAGTCCCACCGAAATGGCAAGCATCGTAGTAACCATGAAATAGATTATTGCTTTTATCCCTATTCGTCCAAGCTTCCTTAAATCACCGAGGCTTGCTGTGCCCAGCATGAGTGAGACAAACACAAGCGGAACTACAATCATGGTAATCAACCGAATGAAGATGGTTCCCACCGGCTCTATCAGAGAGGCCTTTTCCCTGAAGACAAGACCGGTAGCAATTCCCAGGATTAAACCAATGAAGATTCTTGTATGGAGTTTAATCCTTATCTTTTTCATCTTTCCTTAAAACCAGGTCATGAAAAAACGTTAGTGTTTATGATATTGAGCTTAAAAGCCGAAGTCAATTTTTGACTAAGGCTCAGTACCAGTCAGGAAAGATATCGTTCCCCGGGGAGTCGAAAAGAAGTCGAGCTTCCCTACTTTGAAGGTCAAAAATGAAAAGTTTCCAGTCTCCGTTATGATCACGCTGAGAGGAAGAGTTGAAAGCGATATTCTTTCCATCGGGGGAGAAACAGGGAAAATAATCATAGGTCTTATCCCAGAAAGTGAGCCTTGTTTTCTCACTCCCATCATGATTCATTATCCAGATGTCGCCCTTCCCATCAGCGCTGGAGTCTACATAAACAAGTTTTTTCCCGTCCCTTGAGAAACGAGCCCTGCATCCCTTTCCCCCCTCAGTCAAAAATTCTGACTTCCTCTTCTCCAGATCATAGAGCGCTACATCCCAGCCGATTGTCCTTTTTGCGGTGAATGTAAGGAGCGGTGCTGAAGGAGAAATATGGGGAATAGCGTTATTCCTTGAGAAATCGGAGATCACCTTCTTTATTTCTCCCGTAGAAAGAGAGACTTCGAAAATGTCTATTTCCTCTCTCAAGAATTTTTTTAAATGTCTTGAAAAGGCGATTCTCTTTCCATCAGGAAACCAACAGGGAGATTTTTCATCAGAAGACAAGGAAGTCGCCGCTTTTATTCCTCCGCTTTCAAGATCGAGGACAAAGATATCGTAATTTCCTTTCGGGTTTGCGGAAAAGGCAATTCTCTTCCCTTCAGGTGACCAGACAGGGTACTCATCCTCCCAGGTGTTATCGGTCAATTTCTTCAGATTCTTCCCTTCGATGAGATAAATTTCATTGTCCCCATCAAAGTTACTCTGAAAAATAATTTTTCCTTCTATAAGAAATCTGGGGGTAAAACTCTGTTTGTTATCTTCTTCTGCAATTAAATTCCCTCCTCCCTTACATGTTCCAAGAAAAAAGAGGAAGAAAAGAGAAAATAGAAAAGTCTTTGACTTCATTTCCTCCTCATTCAATGTAACCTAAGGCCCTGAGTCTTTCTAACTCTTTCTCTGATAGATTGGGTTTAGCATCCTTCTGATCTACTCTTAAGTAACCATACTGGTTAAAGAACTCGATATATCTTTTTTCCATTTCCTTTTGAATATGCTCTTTTTCCGCAGAAATATCTTTTCTTTCTAAAGGGTCCTTATAAATGTCGAATAAATAATTTTTTTTCAGGTTCAATTGATTCAAGAGCGGAGAGTCAACCTTTACCAGATGGTAATTATTATAAACTACAGACCATGTTCCTAAGTGACCCTTGATGAAAAGGAATCTATTCTTTTTTCCTTCAAATAGATTTATCCCTTGAATTTCATAAGGAATGGAAAGCCCTGCTTCTGCAAGAAGAGTAGGGTAGATATCCATGAGGCTCACTGGGTATTTTATTCGCTTTGGCTTTCTTTTCGGCGAGTAGAATATCAATGGCACCCGCACGCTGGAATTGAAGGTAAGAGGACCGTGGTTGTAGAAGAAATTATATTCTCCTAGCTCCTCTCCATGATCTGAACTAATGATGAACAGAGAATTTTTGTCATATTGTTTTTCAAAAAAGAGGTCCACAATTTTTTTTAATTCAGAGTCGATGTATTTTATGGCTCCATCGTAGAGAGCCAGAAAATAACCTTCTTTTGTCTTCTCATCAATATATTTTCTATGACTAGCAATTATCTTTTCTTTTACCTCCATGATGACTCTTCCTTCGGGTCTCTTTTCGACAAACTCTCGGGGAGGAAGATAAGGAGAATGTGGTTCAATGTAATGGACCCAGAGAAAGAAGGGATTAGACTTGGTTTCACTTAAAAATTTTAAGATGTTCTTGGTGATGAATGGAGTCGACTCTCTCTTCTCTTCTGTCTTTTCCCATACTTGAAGATAATCATCAAAACCCTGATTGAATTTGAATTTTTCAGATAAATTGGGATTATCAACTATGGCATAATTATAATAACCTCTGAGTTTCAGAGCTTCAGCAAGGGTAATAAATTTTTCTTTGAGAAAATCTCTATTGGGTCTGGTCTTATGGACGAAAGGGTGCAGCCCTGTCATCATGGAAGCAATGGAAGCGGAAGTTTTAGGTATAGGAGCATAGGCATATTCGAAGACTACGGTTTTTTTCGCGAATTCATCGAGATGAGGCGTTGTTTGGTAAGGGTAGCCATAGAGAGAGATGTGGTCTGCTCTTAAAGCATCTATCGTAACTAATATTATGTTAGGCAGTTCTTTCTTTTCTCTGAAGTTTTTACAAGATTTGATAAAAATAAATGAAAAAAAGAAAAGAAAAATTAAATAACCTCTCTTTTTCACCCTGCTTATTTAACATTTTGAGCCCCCAAAGTCAAACAAATCCTTTAGAATTTCCCTTTATGGAGATATTTCTCAATTCTCGAGTTTTGAAATGCTTACTGGAATTTTATCTCTTTAATTCAAAACCAAAGCTAACACTTTTTAAGAATTTTTAATTTTTCCCCATCTGCACATAAAATTTTCTTTAAAACCCACCCTCCTTAGGAGAGAAAGAAGAAAAGGTAAAAAATATTATCTTTTAAGTATATTAAACCCTTTTTACATCCTTCCTTTGAAAAAAAAAGTCGACTTTTCTTTAAATTTTAATTGGCATCTATTTCTTCTCTTCCTAAGTTGATTTTCTGTTTTACTTACTTAAGCGCATTAGCTATAATTTAAAAAAATGAGCAAAGCAAAATTTCACTTTCATGTCATTGCCTTCGGCATCTTAATATTATTTTTAGTTTTAATCTCCACAATCATAAAAATAAATTTATTTTCTTTTAGAAAGAACAAATCCTTTATTGAAAAAAAAGAAATCATCCCCATTGTAAAAAAGCCTTTTGATATTTTTAAAACTCATCCATTTTTTTTTGCCATTAACAATTATTATTTAGACTTTTCTGAACTTCAAAATCAATTAACCTGGAAATTGGATGAAAACTTAGAAGGAGGATTGAATTTTGAGCTGATAATATATGTCAATAAAGAAAATGGAAAGGGAACTCTGCCAAGATTAACTACTTTTTCCTTATTTCAAAAAAATGGATATAAAGAAGAAATATTATTTCAAAAAGATATTTCTGAATTTCAATTCAAAGAGCATAAAAAATATTTTTATTTTAAAAAAAAAGTAAAGATCTTTAATAAATTTAAAGAAGGCTCTCTTCTTTGTTTTAAGTTTAATTTCCTACCTGAATATGAAAACAAACAGATTCTTTATGGAATAACGATTCCCCAAATTGAAAATTCTAATCTTATCAATGGATTATCTGAAAAAAACCCCAATCTTCTAATTTTATCCATAGATACCCTGCGTTCTGATTTCATGGGGGTTTATAAAGCTCTATCCGGGGAATCTTTCGAATTTAGCTTCTCTCCAAATCTGGATTACTTTGCACAAAGCGCAGTCCTCTTTAAAAATGCCTATACGCCCCTTTCCGCCACCTGGCCAGCGTTGGCTTCCCTGTTCACCTCGAAGTATCCCTTTGAGCATGGCATCATGTACAATCGAGAGCAGCTCTCATCCTATTTTGATACGATTGCAACCCATATGCTTAATTTGGGATATTCCTCTTTATCTCTCCACGGGAATGCCTTTGGTCTGATGATTCCGGGAATTGAAGAGAAATATGAGTTTTTTAACGATGACGTTGAATTGATTAAAGCTGCCATTCGCTTCCTCGAAAGAGACTCCCATCTTCCTTTTTTCCACTGGTATCATTTTGTAGGAGTTCACGCACCATACACTCCTCCCAAATGGGTGATGCCCATCATTGCCCGGGGGAAACAGTATCGTCAATATAAACTATCTTCAATCATGAAAGGTGAAGCTCAGGTAACGCCAGAAGACCTGGAGTATATAAGAATGCTCTATGCGGGGGAGCTTTATAACCTAGACATGGAGTTGAAAAAGATATTTGATTTCTTGAAGATAAATAATCTATGGGATAATTCTTTGATTATTGTCACCTCTGACCATGGTGAAGACCTCTATCAGCATCATAATCACTTCTATCACTATCCTTCTTTGTATAATACCTCTTTGAAAATTCCTCTCATGATTAAATTTCCTTTTCAAAGAAAACAGATTGTCATCAAGGAACCAGTTTCTCTTCTTGACCTTTTCCCTACCATAGCCAAATATTTTTCGAATGATAAACTCAAACACTACAGAGATTCAGATTTTTCAGGTCTTTCTCTGTTACCACTTCTCAAAGGAAACAAAAAAGGATTCAAAAAGAGGAATATTTTTGCTGGAGTCGAGGAATACAAAATTCTCTCTCTCTTGCATAAAGACTTGAAGGTAGTTTTTAATCCTAAAAAATTGATCCCTTTAAATCTTGTCTCCATGCCTTATCCTTATGAAGAAATAGAACTCTACAATTTGGAGAAAGACTCACTTGAAGAAAAAAATATTTACCCCAATAATGTGAGCTTAGCCCGAGAATTAATCAAACAAATTGAGGCATTCAGGAAAGAGCATATGGATAAAAAGAAAATTCAACCGGCTTATTTTATAAAGACCTCTAAAGATATATCCGAGACTATCCTGGAAAGACTGAGAACCCTTGGATATATAAAATAAATATCCTCATATTTTAAAATAAGAATATGCAAAAAAGAATCACAAGAAGAGATTTCATAATCAAAACATCGCACCTCTTAGGCCTCTCAGGGTTAACAGGGAGTGGAACATTTTTTCAAAGCTGTAAATTAAAAAAAGAATTCACAATTCTTATAAAAAATGCTCAAGTCGTTGACATATTGAAAAACAAATTAATTTTTACAGATATTGGGATAACCGGCAATATCATCAAAACTATGGGAAAGATATCAGAATCGAGAGCAGAAGTTGTAATCGAAGCTAAAGGTAAATTCATTATTCCTGGATTAATCGACATGCACGTTCATTTTACTGATCAAGCTTTTTCAGAACTTTTCCTTTCAAATGGAGTGACGAGCGTCAGAGATTTAGGAAATGAAACCTCTTTCATCCTTTCATTAAGGGATAAAATAAATTCAGGAAAACTTGAAGGGCCGAGCATCTATGCCTCAGGCCCTATCATTAACAACAGAAAGATTCCCTACGGAGCCAGTTTCTATACCATAGTGGTGAAAAATGAAGAGGAAGCGAGAAGGGTTATCCGGAGCCTAGCTGAGAAAAAGGTCGATTGGATAAAAATCTACATGACTCTACCAGGAAAACTGGTGAGAACAATAATTATGGAAGCCCAAAAAAATAATTTGCCTGTTGCTGGTCATCTGCGAAAAACAGATGCCAGGTTCGCTGCCAAATGCGGGATAAAGACCTTAGAACATACAACAGGAATAGCAGAGGCTCTTCTTGGGAAAAAAGACTTCGTTGATGCCCCACCTCTTCAGACCATATCAGATAGAGTCTGGCTTCATGTTGATAAAACGAAATATAATAGCCTGATTGAACTCTTGGTCAAAAAGGAAGTTTATATTCTTGCTAATCTCACTGTCTTTGAAATACTAGCCTCACCTCCAGAAAAGATTAAAGATGTTTCTGACGTTAAATTGATGCCCCCACATTTCATCAAGAAATGGAAAAACTTTATCTATTATCGAAAGAAAAATCCAGAAAACTGGAAGATGACAAAAAATAGGATTGAAGAATTTTTACTCCTCTTCAAGAATAAAGGGGGGAAAATCCTGGCCGGGACTGATACTCCATGGCCCCTCCTTATTCCAGGAATATCGCTTCATAGAGAATTAGAATTATTAGTTGAGGCTGGATTATCTTCACAGGAAGCGCTTTTAGCTGCAACTTTTTATCCTGCTGAGGCTCTGGGACAGATGAAAAACATAGGAACAATCGAAGAGGGAAAAAGGGCCGATTTAATAATTCTCAAAAAAAATCCTCTTCACAACATAAGTAATACTAAGAATATAGAAATCACTATCAAGGATGGAAAAATTATTCATAGAAAAGAACAATTGCCTAGAATTCCCAACCGATATATGCCTTCTTATTTCAAATAATTAAAGCAAACAATAATTTGGTGCTAATAACCTCGGAAGAGCCTAAATCTAATAAAGAGAGTAAAAATAATTCTCACAAGGGGAAAAAGTCACATTGACAAGAATAATTTGTTTGGATAATATACGTCCTAAATTTTGAATGGAGGTCAAGAAAATGAAAGGATGGAAAAAATCACTTATGATTTCAATAATATTAATTTTAATTTCTTCCAGCCTCCATGGTTCAAGAAACATATCTCGCAGTCAAGCAGGAAGCGGAGCTCCAGCTGTTGCGGTGAACAAGGATGGAGTAGTGCTTGTAGTGTGGGTTGAAGATGTAAACAAGGATGAAAATGCTGGAACTCTCTTTTATAGCGTTTATAAAAATAATGAATGGACAGACCCGAGAAATCTCGGAATCACTCTCTACTTAGCATGGACGCCACAACTCGATGTTGATGCCCAAGGCAATTTTCATCTTGCTTATGCCGATGGTGCATCAAGACTCAATAGAGAAGTGTATCACTGCGTCTATAACCCTCAGTCAGGATGGGGGAAATCTTCGATGATCTGGCTCAGCCCTGAAAACTCAGCTTGGCATAAAATAGATGTCGAGGAAGATAGAGTTTATATTGTCTGGTTCCATGAACATGCAGGAATATATGAAGGGTCAGATATTGTCATGCAATCCAAAAGAATAGATGATTCTTCATGGCCAAGCCTTTATGAAAGGCTCTCTTATACTGCCCAAGCCTTAAGCATACATCCTGCTTTTAAAGTAAAAAATAACATAGTGCACGCTGTGTGGATGGAAGGTTCACCTCTTCATGCGCCCTGGAGACTCTTCTACAAGGAGGCAGAAAGAGGGTCTAACTGGATGACAGTTCCTCATGTAGAGATATCTTCCCTTGGGTATTATCCTGAGCTCGAAATAGATGACAAGGGTAATATTCATGTTGTTTATTCCAACCGTACAGGAAACTTTTTTTATCGAAAAAAGGTTGCTCAAGGTGGATGGAAACCCGTTGAGATAATATCAAATAGATATGCTCCACTCCAGTTTGGAGATATTAGATACAACAACAATGTGCTTGTTGCTGTTTGGGTTCAAACAGAGCTACAAGGAACATCTGTCTATTACTCAAAGAAAAGCGTTGATGGGAAATGGGATATTCCAACTCAAATCGAACAGGGACATGATGCCTTTCTTCCCAAGCTATGGCTTGATGACAATGGGTATGCCCATTTTGTATGGAAAGATAGAGGAGAGATTTTCTATGAAAAAATCTCTATCCCGATTCCTGACCCCTTCTTAAGAATCAACCCTGAATCTCTTTCTTTCACAGTTGAGGGAGAAAATCCGGAACCTGGTACCCTTTCAGTAAAAAACATAGGAGAGAAGCCATTAAGTTATAGAGTTCAGGTCGATCAAACCTGGTTGAATGTGGCGCCAGGATCTGGAAGATTGGAGAAAGACGAAGAAGATGTACTCCAGTGTACAGTGGATGCAATCGAACTTGATGAGGGAACTTACACAGGACGTATAGAGGTCTCCAGTACCCAAGCTATAAATAGCCCACAATATGTGAATGTAACTTTAGAAGTCCTTGCTCCGCCCATATATCCGCCTTTAAATTTTAAAGGAGAATTATTAGAAAATAAGGCTTTATTCTTCCGTGAATACCTCCACCATCTTAGTTGGGAGCCCAATCCCCTAAACCGTGATATTGAGCATTATCGATTATATGAGATTGACGGTGTCAACCGAATATTACTTGAAGAGTTCTCTTCCTCGACGTTTGAATTCACACGCAGAAACATAGATCCTTCCAAAACATATACTTATGAACTTTGGGCGGTGGATAAAAAGGGGCGCATGAGTAACGAACCTGCTACACTCGAAATGAGCGGCTCCTTAAGCGTAACTTTAAGCAAAGAAAAATCTAGTTCATCTGGAAGTCAAAAAGGAAATTAACAGAGAAGGATAATTTTTTTTGACTAGCCTAGCCAAGAAATGTTCGTTACCGATCTAAGTTATCTCGAGATTAAAATAATTTGAAGGATGATATTTTTATCTATTAACCTTGGAGATGGGAGCTCTATCCTCAATAATACTTATTCTTCTCTCCCTTCTCACTTACTCTGCAGGTAAAGTTGGAAGAGAGAGAAATAGCGACGAAGTCAAGACAAAAATCTTCGATTTGATCATACTTATCCTCATCTGGTCTTTAGGAATATACGCAGGAACAAGGTTCGACTTAAAAAGATGGGTCTTACTTCTTATTTTTACCATCATCTCTTTTTTTCTGGGTCTACTAACAACTTCATTCAGAAAAAAGGAAAAGACTCAAAGAAACGCTTCTCATATCCAAAAAAAAAATTCTCAAAACATCTCTTCCTCTCTCTGGAATTCAGGGAAGAGATTTTTTAAAAGAGTGGGTGTATTTCAGACAAGGATCATTCTCTCTTTTTTCTATTTCATCTTCGTCTCTCCCCTCGCTCTTGGCGTAAAACTCTTATCTGACCCTTTAAAAATTAAACAGCATAAGGAAATTTCTTTCTGGTCAAAGAGAAGAGAAAAAAGAAATGATTTCGATGAATTCAGGAGACAGTTCTAATGTATATCCTAGGCATCTCTTGCTATTATCATGACGCAGCAGCGGCTTTGATCAAAGATGGCAAGCTCGTAGCAGCAGCCGAGGAAGAGAGATTCACGAGGATAAAACACGATTTTGATTTCCCGCAGAATGCCATCCAATTCTGCCTTGACCATGAAGGGATAACCGCAAAGGAGCTCGACTACGTCGTTTTCTATGAAAAGCCCTTTCAGAAATTCGAAAGAATCTTGATGACAATATTTCAGAGTTTTCCAAGGTCATGGAGTACATTTAAGGAAGCCATGATTACCTGGCTTGCTGATAAGCTCTGGATAAAGAACACCCTAAGGGAGAGGATAGGCGTCGAAGAAAAGAAAATACTCTTCAGTGAGCATCATCTATCGCATGCTGCGAGCGCCTTTTATCCTTCTCCCTTCGAGGAAGCAGCTATACTTACCGTCGATGGAGTTGGGGAGTGGACCACCGCCACCATGGGAATCGGAAAAGGAAATGAAATCAAGCTTCTCAAGGAAATAAAATTCCCGCATTCACTCGGTCTCCTATACAGCGCCTTTACGGCTTTCCTTGGTTTCAAGGTAAATGAAGGAGAATACAAAGTGATGGGGATGGCACCTTATGGAATTCCCCGCTATGTGGATAAGATTTATGACCATCTCATAAAGGTTTCTGAGGATGGTTCATTCTGGCTCAACATGGATTATTTCTCCTATCATTATTCTGATGAAAAGACATTCAACTCTAAGTTTGAATCAATTTTTGGAAAACCTAGAAATCCAGAGATGAATTTTTTCACCTCAAAGACAAGATTCCCTTCTTATTTTGGAAAAAAGCCTCATGATTTTGAGGAACTCTGTCGCAAGAATGAACACTATGCTGATATTGCTGCCAGTATTCAGCTAGTGACAGAAGAAGTTTTATTGAAACTCGCAAATCATCTCTACCGAGAAACAGGCTTAAAAAATCTCTGTATCGCCGGCGGGGTTGGGCTGAATTCAAAAGCAAACGGAAGAATTCTCATTGAGACCCCCTTTGAGAATCTCTTCGTCCAGCCTTCAGCCGGAGATGGAGGAGGTGCGCCAGGGGCTGCGTGGTATGCCTACCATGGACTTCTTGGAAAGCCGCGAAATTTCATTCTGGAACATGCCTATTGGGGAAAAGCGTATTCAGAAGAGGAAATACTAATTTTTCTCAAAAAAAATAACATATCTCATGAATATTTCTCTGATGAAGAAAAACTTCTGGAGAGGATAGTTGAATATCTTCTCCAGGGAAAGGTCGTCGGCTGGTTTCAAGGAAGGTTTGAATGGGGGCCAAGAGCCCTGGGCAATAGGAGTCTCCTCGCAGACCCAAGAAGTGAAGAGATGAAGGATCTCGTGAATCTGAAGATAAAATTCAGAGAACCTTTCAGGCCTTTTGCCCCTGTAATACTGGAAGAAAAAGCAAAAGATTTTTTTCATGGAGATGGAGTCGAAAAACAATTCCCAGCTAGATACATGCTCCTTATCCTCCCCCTCAAAGAAGAAAAGGCCCATCTTATAAACGCGGTAAATCACATGGGTACGGGAAGGCTACAGACAATTAGAGAAGAATGGAACCCCCGTTATTATAGAGTGGTAAAAAAATTTGAAGAAGCAACGGGTCTGCCCGTTCTTCTCAACACTTCTTTTAACCTTAAAGGTGAACCAATAGTGAATTCACCCTCAAACGCATTCGAAACCTTCGCCAAGAGCGGAATAGATGCTTTAGTCTTGGAAAATTTTCTCGTCACAAAATAGAATAAAAAAGAGGAAATTATGAAAACAAGAAAGAGTATAAAATTTAAGCTGGAAATATTCAGAGAGTTGTTAGTCTTTCTCTGGCAGAAGAAACTCTGGTGGCTGATCCCGATGATAATCGTCTTGATTCTTTTTGGGTTGCTCTTAATCTATACTCAGAGTTCTGTGGTTGCTCCCTTCATCTATACTCTCTTTTAGGGAGTGGAAAGAAGAATAAGAAATGAAGAAGTGGTTATTAAGAATTTTTCTTTTGCTCTTCGGCTTCCTTTTGGCTTTCCTTATTTTAGAACTTGGAACCAGGTTTTTCTGGACGAAGTTAAGCGAACTCGACCATTCTTCATATAGATAGCTTCATTCCCTACCGTAATCGTCCTTGAGCCTTACAATGTCAGCTTCATCTGAATCCCCAATCCAGATCTCCATCACCCTTGCCTCCTTGCTCCCTATGCAGCGGAGTCTGTGAGCAGATTTTCTGGGAATGAAAATTTCTTCGTTTACCCTTGCTCTCCAGGTTCTCTCCCCCAGGGTAATTTCCAAACCCTCATCAAGCACAACCCAGAACTCACTTCGGCGTTGGTGATATTGAAGAGAAAGAGCCTCACCTGGCTTTACAGAAATGATTTTTATCGACCTTGCCTTTTGATGAGGATATGAGCGGAATTTTCCCCACGGCCTTCTATCCTCGATTATCCCCTCTCTAAAGCTTCTTTCCTCTTCCTCAGTTCCTCTTTCTACCATATAAATGATGCTCAGCTTATTTTTTGTTATTTATCTATTGCTGAATTTTGCTTTAATTATGTGGGTCTTTCTCTCTTATTTACTATTTCCCTTTTATCTCTTACTCCTCAGAAAGGAATCTCCTCATCTTCTTCATCAGGGTGCGAGAGGTCAGCCTGTTCATCCGGAAAATCAGGCGGACTAGGTTCCACATAGGCTTCTTCAGGCTCAGCCTCTTCTTTTTTGCCGAGGAGGATTATGTTTTGGGCCTCAATTTCGGTAGTGAGCCTCTTCTGTCCGCTTTTATCCTGCCAGCTTCGGGAACGAAGCTTTCCCTCTAGGTAAATTTGCTTCCCCTGGTTCAGGTATTTTTCGCAGAATTCAGCAAGTTTCCCCCAGACAACAATCCGGTGCCATTCGACGCGAACATCACTCTCATTGGTGCTGGGATTAAAGAAACGCTCGTTAGTGGCAAGAGTAAACCTTGCCACTGCCCTCTCTGTCTGAGGAATGTAGCGCAACTCAGGCTTTTGTCCCAGTCGGCCGATCAAGATTACCTTGTTAAGACTGTTTATGTCCCTCATCCTTGGATTGAAGCTCCTTTATTTTCTGTTGGGCAATCTTTGTCTCCTCCTCCAGAGGATACTTACTGATTAAAAGCTTGAAAACCGCAATGGCCTCTTCTTTCCTTCCCAGTTCTGAAAGGCTTATCCCTTTTTTCAAATATGCAACAGGAATCTTATCTCCATGGGAGTAATTGAGGATTAACTCATTGAACTCATCGATGGCTTTTTCAAATTTCCCCTGGCTAAAATAACATTCTCCAATCCAGTAGGCTGCGTTATCTGCAAGCGGGCTATCCGGAAATTGTTCTACATAAAGCTGGAATCCTTCCCTCGCCAGGTCATAGTTACCGTTCAGATAATCTGAATATGCCATGTTGTAGATCTCTTGAGGTGAGAGAGTTGGGGGAGGCATGGGCCTAGGCTTTTCCTCTGCTTGTGGCTTTTCTCTCTCTTTTTGGGGTGAAGATGCCTTTCCCTCGGCCAGTTCACTCTCGGGGAAAGAAACACTCTTTAGCGCCGAAAGTTCAGCCGAGAATTTCATAAATTGCGTATTCAGCATCTCAATCTTCTCAAGGAGAACCTGATAGAGAGCAGGAATCTTCTTCTGGTCTTCATTGAAACGAGCCTGCTCTTCCTGAAATTTCCTTAAGGTTGAGAATAAATCGTTGAGCTCGCTCTTCATCACCTTCAAATCCTCAGAATTCTTCTCTATTTTCTCTTCGAGAAGAAGGATTTTCTGTTTAAGTACTTGCACGTCTTGATAGATGAGTTCGTAGGCCTTCTTGCTTTTGTCCACACCATTTAAGAGAGAAGAAAGGAGAAAAAGTAAAATTATTCCAGAGGAAATTTTATTTGCCATCTTCTATTTTTCGATGATCAGGAATTGGGCCCTCCTGTTTTTCTGCCAGGCATCCTCGTTATGCCCAGGATCAAGGGGCTGACTTTTTCCATAGGAAATCGTCTTCATCCTTTCGGGTGAGATTCCAAGGGAAACAAGATAGTCAAAGGTGCTCTTTGCCCTTCTTTCACCCAATGCAAGGTTATATTCTTCTGTTCCTCTCTCATCGCAGTGCCCCTCGATGAGGATTTTTACAGTTTTGAATTTCTTCAGCCATGCTGCGTTTGCCTCAAGAACAGGCTTTGCATCTCCACGAATGAAGTACTTGTCAAAGTCAAAATGAATCATCTTCAGCGGCATTTCCCTGTTCAGCTCATCGAGAGACTTGGCCATGAAGATTTCTTCTTCGCTGAGCTCCGGTCCTTTAACCACAGCCGGTTCTTCAACCTTCTCTACCTTTGGCTGTTCGGCAACTTTTGGTGGGGGTGGGGGAACTTCTGCTACTTTCTTACGACAGGAAAGGAAGAACGAAAAAATAAAAATGAAGGTAAGACTCATAATCACAATTTTCTTCATTCGTCCTCCAAAATAAATGGGTTTAATTTTTTCGTCCTCTTTATACCGTTTAATTCTCCTTCTGTCAATAGATATACTTAAATAATTCGCTTGAAAATCCGATTTCTTACTCTCGAGACCAATCAGGAAGCTTATTATCCCCTTTGGATGTCAGACGGCGCAAGTTTGCCCCGTCATAATCTATGCTATAAAGCTGAATCGTCCCGTCCAGGTTCGAAGAGAAAACGAGATGGCGCCCATCAGGCGACCAGGAAGGAGATTCGTTACGAGCATTGCTTTCCGTGAGTTTGATGATTTGATTCGTCCTCAAATTCAGGACATAAAGGTCGAAGATTTGGTCAACCCTCGAAACATAAGCAATCCTATCTCCCGTAGGGGACCAGGCTGGGGCATCATGATAGGTTCCTCCAAAGCTCACCCTTCTTACATTTGAGCCTTCGGCATCCATGATATATATCTGAGGCGTGCCGCTTCTATCTGAAGTAAAAGCTATCTCACGACTTGATGGAGACCAGGAAGGAGCAGTGTCAATGGAATCATTGAATGTCAGACGTTTGACATTCTTGCCGTCGCTAAAGGCAACGTAGATCTCAGGGTTTCCATCCTGGGTAGAACAGAAAGCAATCTTCTTCCCATCTGGTGAAAAATCGGGAGAAAACGATGTTCCTCGCACTGGCAGTTCTTGGAGCTTTCCTTCATAAATATCAAGGATACAGAGAGAAGTGCTTTGGCCTCGGTAAGAAGTGTAAGCTATCTTTTTCCCATCAGCCGACCAGGCAGGCATATAGTCTCTTACCTTGTTGAAGGTAATCCTAGTTTGATTAAAGCCATCGTAATCCATCATATAAAGCTCATCATTTCCATCCCTATTAGAAACAAAGACGATTTTGGTGGTAAAAATTCTCTTTTCTCCAAAAACCCTCATAATTTCATCCGCAAGTCTGTGGGCTGCAAGGCGGAGCGTTTCTTTCTGGGCCTGGTAGCGCTTGCCAAAAATGAACTTCTCACTCTTTACGTCATAAAGCTTGGCTTCAAAAAGGAAGCCCCCCTTCTCTCCTTCCGAGACCTTCCCCACGAGAAGAATCTTGGCCTGGATTGATTCCCAGTCCTTGAAGAAAATTTTTTCCACATCAAGAGGTCTTATGTAGCTGTAATAGCTTTCGGGAAGAGGAGCAAAGACCCGGCTATACTTGATGTCACTGATTAGTACCTCATAGAGTTCTTGTGAGGCTTCGACAAGGACCGAAGATTCTCCTTCCACCACAAATTTGGGTAAAGCAAAAGGAATAACAGGCATTCCTTCTTTTATACTTAAAACTACTTCCTGTTGGAGAGAGAGCATGAGTGATGAAGTAATTATCAATATTCCATAAATTAAGATAAATTTATTTTTCATTTCGAGTGTTCAAAGATGAGATGGATCACTAAATAATCTTCCTCATACTCTCCAGGGAGCGGAGGAAAGGGAGCAGAGGATTGAACCGCTCTGAGCGCAGAGAGATCGAGCGACTTCACACCGCTCGATTCTTCTATTTTCAATTCAGAAACTTGCCCATTTCTTAAAATCTTGAAATAAACGATGGTTTGAAAATTTCCGCGAAGACCAGGTTCAACAAGGGAAGTAAACCAGTTGCTAGAAACTTTTCCCAGGATGATTTGAAGATAATAGGTAAAGGGAAATGTTGAGAGCCCGATCTGGGAAGCATATCCTGAGCCTAGTCCAGTACCAGAGCCCGACCCAACTCCAATTCTCAGACCTGAACCCGAGCCTGTGCCTGAGCCTGACCCTTCTTGAAAAAAGCCTTCTCTCTTCGCTCCAGAAGCTTCCTTAGGTTCAGACTGCTTCTGAATTGAAGCCTTTTTTTCAACCTTGGGTTTAATCTCCTTTTTGGGTTTTTCCACTGGGTGTCTCAAAGATGAGCTACTTTGCTGCTCGAGTTTCTGAGGAGTCGTGAGGTCTCTGAGTGTTTCTCTGCGGGTTATTTCTGTCACTCCAATTCTCTCCGCCTTCCCGCCTCCGCCTCCACCTCCCCCTCCCCCAGGAAGCGAGATTAGATTTACATAGTGAACTAATCCCTTTTTTGAATTCTTGGGAAAATAGGGCGAAAGGAAGACAAGTAGAAAAAGAGCAATGTGGAGGGTTATAGAGAGGATGAAGGCTCTCTTCAAGGCTGTCTCCTGCTTCTTTATGCTCCCAAATTCCATCATTTTCTTGATTCAGGCTCCAAGGGCTCAACCACCAGCCCTACGACTTCCACTCCTGCTTTCTTGACAATGTCGAGGATATTAATCACAAATCCATAGGTAAGACTTTCATCAGCTCGAATGAAGACGATTTTCTTATCTTTGCCGAAAAAATGTTCCCTGAGTTTTTGTTCAAGCAGGAATTGATTTATCATTGAATCCTCTATGTGGATGTAGCGGTCCTTAGTGATGGTAAGAGTCAAACCCTCCTCAGCCGGAGTGGACTCAGTCTCAGCTTGAGGAAGATTGACCCCTATCCCGGATTGAATCATCGGTGCAGTGACCATGAAGATGATGAGGAGAACGAGCATCACATCCACGAAGGGAGTGACGTTGATTTCAGAAAGAGAGGTACCTAACTTTCTCCTTGTTATCTGAGGGGACTTAAGAGCCATAGATTCTCTCCACCAGGTTGACGAATTCTATCGAGAAATCTTCCATTTCAGTTATCATTTCTTTAATGCGATGGAGGAAATGATTGTAGGCAATTACTGCAGGAATGGCAGCAAAAAGCCCTGCCGCAGTGGCAATCAAGGCTTCAGCGATTCCAGGCGCCACTGTCACCAGGCTTGCCGACCTCACAATCCCTATGTTATGGAAGGCATCCATGATTCCCCACACTGTACCAAAAAGACCGATGAAAGGAGTCACGCTTCCGGTCGTTGCCAGAAAATTCATCATTTTCTCTAATCTTGAAATCTCCCTGTTCGAGGCTTTGACCATGGCCCTCGATAAACTCTCGAGGTTCGCAGGGGAAAGAGAAGGACGAGGGTTTGATTTCGTCAGATAAGAAAGCTCCTTAAAGCCTGCCTGAAAGAGGACAGCAAGAGGAGCGTATTTATATTTTCGAGAAGCTTCACTCACTTCCTGAAGGTTTCTGCTTCCTCTAAATACTTTTAAAAATTTTTGTGATTGAAGGAACGCAGTTCGAAGAGTACTCCTTTTAAAGAAAATTATCGCCCACGAGAAAACAGAAAAGAAAACCAAGATTACAAGGACAAGTTTTACTACTGGCCCTGCTTCTGCAATTAACCTTAAAAAGTTCATGATTTCTAAGGCAAAATTAGCACACACCCGGATTATTGTCAATCAGCCCAAAATCTGGCTAAAAGCCTCCTCCGCTCAAAAATTGAGGCATTCCTTAGGATGAAGAGAACATCTCATTTTCCTTCCGTCTCCCTCAAAATTCAGATGCATTCATCTCTTTCAAAATCGATTCTTATTAAAGTTTTTGATGGAGCTTTGAGTAATCTAAGTTGTGAATATTCCTTCGGAAAAACCCCCTTTTCTTTATGTTTAAGATAATTTTTGGAATTAACTTGAGGGATATCACTTTTTCTCTATCTGGCCCAAAGACTGACTCCCCCTCTCTTCCGCTTTCAAATATCTCTCCCTTAATTTGCCTTAATTCCATGTTTCTACTTGAATTAGAGCTTAAATTGACAAAAAATGAGGGAAATAATAGATTGAAACGAAACACCATGCTAAAGAAGATGAGATTGGAAAAAAAAGAGGAGAGAAAATTTCAACCCGCCCAAGTGCTGATAGCAAGCTTCCTCATCTCCATATTTGTGGGAACGATGCTCCTTCTTCTCCCCCTCAGCTCAAAATCAGGTCACATCTCTTTCATCGATGCCCTCTTCACTGCCACCTCTGCCATCTGTGTCACTGGTCTCACCGTCAGAGAAACGGCAACCTATTTCTCTACCTTCGGTCAAATAGTCCTCCTCACTCTCATCCAACTGGGCGGATTGGGAATAATGACATTTTCCACTCTCATCCTCTTTGTCGCAGGGAAAAAAATTTCAATAAAGGACAGGCTCATCCTCCAGGAGGGCTTTCATCCTTCTTATCCCTATGAAGTCAAGGCATTAATCAAGAAAGTCGTCCTATATTTCCTGGTCATCGAAGCTTTTGGCTTCCTCTCTCTCTTTCTAAGCTTTTATTCAAACTTTCCTCTTCCCCAAGCCATCTTCAATTCTCTCTTTCATTCTGTCTCTGCCTTCTGCAATGCAGGATTTTCGCTTTTCAGCACAAGCCTTGTTTCCTACCATGGACACATAGGAGTAAACTTAACAATCATCATTCTAATCGTTCTAGGTGGCCTTGGCTTTTTGGTTCTGGATGAAATAAGTAAAATAAAGAAGTTTTTCTCCAAGAAGGAAAAGAAGAAAGCCTCTCTCCATACGAAACTTGTCCTCAGGATGACGTCCTTCCTCATCCTCTTTCCTTTTTTACTTTTCCTTGCGCTTGAGTGGGGTCATTCGTTAAAAGGATTTTCTTTGAAAAATAAAATCATAATCTCCCTTTTTCAGGTTATTACTCCCCGCACAGCAGGTTTTAACACCATTGATTTGAACACCCTTAGTTTCGCCACCATCTTTCTCCTCATCATGCTCATGTTTGTGGGGGCTTCTCCCGGTTCAACAGGAGGAGGAGTGAAGACGATTACCATCGGAGTCATCTTCGCCTTCCTCAAGGCAAAGATTGCAGCCCGAGAGTCTATAAGCATCTATCAACGTTCCCTCCCCTTTGAAACCATAACCAAGGCCTACACCATTGTGACTCTCTCGCTTCTAATTATCTTTCTAAATTCTTTTTTGCTCCTCCTATTACATCCATGGGCGAGCATAAGTATGGTCATTTTCGAAGTTTTTTCAGCCTTCGGGACCGTGGGTCTTTCACTTGGAATGACTCCGAAGTTATGTGTTTTGGGGAAAATTGTAATCATTCTCACCATGTATATAGGCAGGATTGGTGCCCTCACTCTTCTCTATGCTCTGAGCCGCGCCACCCCCTTTGGAAAATATGCCTATGTTGAAGAAAATGTGATGATAGGATAGAATCAGCAAAGGAGATTCAAAGTAATGAAATTTGCGGTAATTGGATTGGGAAGTTTTGGCTCAAACGTGGTCAAGACACTCTATGAGGAAGGAAATGAAGTACTTGCCATAGACAGGGAGAAGGAAAAGGTTGATGCGGTGAAGAACTTTTCCTCTCATGCCGTATGCATGGATGCGACATCCAAAGAAAATCTGATGGCTCTCGGCATCCAAGAGATGGACGTAGTCGTCGTAAGCCTCGGCCCTGAGATGGAATCCTCAATTCTTACTGTCCTCCATCTCCATGAACTCGAGGTTAAGAGGATTATAGCCAAAGCCCTCAGCGAGGACCATGCCAAGATTCTCGAAGCCGTGGGTGCTACAGAAGTCATCTTCCCCGAAAAAGACATGGCCATTAAAACTGCTCATCGCCTTAGCAATCCAAACTTGCTCGAATACATCCCGCTTCTTTCTGGGTTCAGCATCCAGGAAATTGCTCCCCCCGAAAAATTCATCGGCAAAAGCCTCAAAGAGCTGGATTTAAGAAATAGATATGGCGTCCATGTCATCGCCATCAAGGAACTAATCCCTGAAAAGACAACCCTCATCCCTAGGGCTGATTTCGTGATTAAAGATAGTGATATCCTGATTATAATAGGCGAAGAGGAAAAGCTCGCCAAACTATCCTCTTAGAAGAAAAAACTCCTCGCGTAAATCCTCAATTTCTGTGAAATCTATTTCCATTCCTTGCGTTTTTCTCAAGGGTGAAAAAAATCCAAAATGAGAGAAATGAATCACCCCCAAACTCATTACTTTCAACATACATCCCTTCTGCATTTCTTCCTAACTTGGTGGAGATAAGAGGGGCCTTCTCCTCCAAGGCTCTGTGCCTTTATGTTACTCCAGAAGACTCTTGAGGATTGCGAGGGCTGCCTGTTTCGAAAGCTCTCCACTTTCTTTCGCCGGACCAACACAGGAAGGACATCCTTCTTGACAAGGACAGACTTCAATTGTCCTTGCACATTGTTCAAGGAGCTTTTTCTCGAGGTCAAAGAGAGAGGGACTAAGGCCGACCCCTCCTGGAAAATTGTCATAGATGAAAATGTTTGGTTCAAACCCAGCCTCAGCAAAGAAAATCGCCTCTTCTTCCTGAGGCTGGAATTTAAAGCTAATGTTTCGAGGAGGGAGTGAGCGGCCGCTGATGTTGTCCCCTATGCAGACCCCCACATCATGAAGGTCACACATCATGAAAAGAGGTGCAACATGGTGGATGAGGTAAGCAAGACCGAAGAGCCCGTTTATCTTCTGTTCAGGAGTGAATGGAAGCGAACCAATTATTTCGGAGGGAATGGTTAACCAGTAACTCGTGGTATGCATTTCGTTTTGAGGCAGGCTCAAGTCGCCTGCGCCCACATTCTCCATGGTGTGAAATTTTATCTTCTTAAACCCTACAACTTGAGTTGCAACATGAACCTCGCCGTGGGAAATGGTGCATTTTTCGAGATTCCTTTTATCGAAAATATGGAGAATTTTTATCTTTGTATAATCAATGGCATCAGTGAAATAATCTACATCCGTCTTCTTTACGTATGCCTTCCGCTCGCCATAGTCAAGTCTCTCCACATAATACTGTTCTCCCTCACAGATGTAGATTGCCTTGGGATGGAGGGTAGTAAGAGCAGATGAAAAATCAACTTCGGCAATAGCCTTCGTCTTTTCACTCGTATCGACAACGACGAAATTATCGGAACTGATACTTCTCAAACTCACTCCATCTGCAGGATAGGCATCGGAAACCCAGAACCATTTCCCTCCTGAATAATGGACGAGGTTCTCTTCCTCAAGGAATTTCAAAATCTCTGAAATCTCTACATTCCCGAATCTCTCTCCCTCATAAAAGGGAAGTTCGAAGGCAGCACACTCGATGTGACTAGTGAGGATGGAAAGATTGTCAGGGTTGATGAGGGCTCTCTCAGGGCTTCTGGAGAAGAAATACTCAGGGTTGTTGACGATGAACTGGTCGAGAGGAGAGCTGGAGGCTACGAGAATGGCTGCTGATTTTCCTGTCTTCCTCCCCGCGCGTCCGGCTCTCTGCCAGGTACTGGCTATTGTCCCGGGATAGGAAGCAAGCACCGCCACATCGAGACTCCCGATATCAATCCCCAGCTCAAGCGCATTGGTTGAGACTACTCCCCTAATTTTTCCTTTCCTCAGATTTTCTTCAATCTCCCTCCTCCTAAGAGGCAAATATCCTCCCCTGTAACCTCTTATCAGTCCCTCATCCTTTATGGTCTTTTCTATGTCTTCCTTGAGATAAGTGAGGAGAACTTCTGTGATCAGGCGGCTCTGGGCAAAGACAATGGTCTGGAGTCCACTCTGGAGGAAAAGGGAAGCCACCCTCCTTGATTCATTGACATAGGAACGCCTGATTCCCAGAAATTTGTTAACAACAGGAGGAGTATAGAAGATAAAATATTTTTCTCCACGCGGAGCACCATTATCATCCACAAGAGAAACAGGTGCTTCAATCATTCTCTCCCCGATTTCGAGAGGATTAGCGATGGTTGCCGTGGAGAGGATGAATTGAGGGGAGGAACCATAGAATTTTGCCACTCTTTTCAGTCTTCTCAAGACATTAGCAAGATGACTCCCAAAGATTCCCCGATAGTTATGCAACTCATCGATGACCACATATTTGAGATTCTCAAAAAGTTTTATCCACTTGGTATGATGGGGAAGAATCCCTGTATGAAGCATATCAGGATTGGTGAGGATGATATGCCCCCTTGCCCTTATCGCTTTTCTTGCATCCTGAGGGGTATCACCATCATAGGTGAAAACCCTTATTTCTTCAGGGAGAAGGGCAATTGTCTCATCCAATTCTGCTTTCTGGTCCTGGGAAAGAGCCTTGGTGGGAAAAAGATAGATGGCTCGTGAAGATGGGTCTTTAAGAATCGAATCTAAAACAGGAAGGTTATAACAGAGAGTTTTTCCTGAGGCTGTGGGAGTTACGACCACAATGTTCTTTTTTTCTTTAAGAAGCTCCCAGGAATGATATTGATGAGTATAAAGCCTTTCAAAGCCCTTTTCCTGGAGAGCCTTGAGCAAAGAGGGATGGACATCCTGGGGGTAATCCCTGTATCTTCCTTCTTGAGCAGGGAGGTGTCTTATGGCACGGATGCAATCATGCTTCGCACCAAGCTCTTCAAGAAGCCTAAGTGCTTTTAAAAGATTTTCTTCTTTCATCCACAGAGACTCTTCTCATTTTTAAATATTATTATTTGTTGGGGAAATGGTCAATCTCTTAGAAAGTTCCTCTGAATTTGATAATTTGTTTCGCAAAAAATTAGAAATGACCCGGGCAAAATGAACAGGCTATCTCATCTTAAAAAAATAATT
>Ga0209102_1000069_pt1 | contig 65557 bp, 58 predicted proteins | sample ConPoolayeHmetaG_FD_185483 | JGI IMG/M metagenome (GOLD analysis project Ga0209102, IMG submission 185483) | Hot spring microbial mat communities from California, USA to study Microbial Dark Matter (Phase II) - Cone Pool mat layer H metaG... ... | reverse complement strand
GCCTAAGGTTTCCCAGCCTTAGTGTGGAAAGGCTTTGAAAAGAGCCTCGTAAAGCCTTACTCAAGCCTTTTTATTATATGCCAGCCGAACCTTGTCTTCACAGGCTGGGAAACCTCGCCTTTTTTCAACGCGAAGGCGGCTGTTTCAAACTCGCGCACCATCTGCCCCCTGCCGAAGAACCCTAAGTCTCCCCCTCTTTTCCTAGATGGGCACAGCGATTTCTCGGAGGCCAGCTTAGAGAAGCTCACGTCCTTCTTCAACTGTTCAAGAACCTCCTTAGCCTCCTGCTCCGTCTTAACTAGGATGTGGGCACAATGTATTTTATCAGGCATGCTTCCACCAAGCCCCTGGCCTTATAAACATTTTAACATGATTCGGCATGCCACCAAATTCACTTGGGGCAACTGGAGATGGAAATTCCACTGTCGAAACTCAAGTAATAAGGTAGTCTCTACGAAAAGCGCGCGCTTCGTCAATATGCAAGTTATCTCTTGATTGGGAACCGTGGCAAATCATGAAAAAGGTAAGGATGCTCCTTGAAAATGAAGCCACACGCCTTTCTTGGGCAACATATTTTAAGAAATCTTTGAAATAAAACTTTTTATTCACCTCCTCTATTTACCTCTGTTATCGGCGGCGTTCGTCTAGTCTGGCCAGGACATCAGCCTGCCATCGACATCGGCAGACCGCTGGTAACCCGGGTTCAAATCCCGGACGCCGCATCCGTTTTTATCAGGTTTCAGACGATGATTTATGTTTCATAAATAAGTTAGTAATGCTTATTAACATGTTACTATTAGCAATAGTAGCTTAAAAATGAGACTAGTGGAAGGCTCTTCAAACTATTCAGGCACCGGTAGATCCACCGGAGTCACAGTAGCAGCGTTTCTGATAGTGGGGATTCTCATCGGCGGGTTGATAGGCTACGCTTTCAGCAGTCTGTTTATAGTAAGCAGGATAGACGAGCTTCAAAACAGGCTTTCAAACCTTGAAAACCGCGTTTCCGCCCTGCAGCAGGCACAGAATTCTTCAGGCGCCGTAACATATGTTTTCGAAGGTAACTTTTCCCTATCGCAGCTTTATGAAAAAGCTAGGGATTCGATCGTCCTGATAACGGGCACTGTTGTTAACTATGATATTTTCTACCGTCCCTATTACAGTAGTGTTCAGGGCTCAGGCTTCGTCTACAAGTTCAGAGACCAGTTTGTGATAGTGACGAATTACCACGTCGTTTACAATGCGCGCGACATAACTGTTAGGTTTAAGAGTGGAAACGCTTATCCCGCTGTTGTCAAGGGTGCTGACCCCTATGCTGACCTAGCAGTCCTTTCAGTGAATGCTTCCATCGATGAATTCAAGCCTCTTAAAATCGTAAGCTCATCGACACTCAGAGTCGGAGATACCGTGGTGGCCATAGGGAATCCATACGGGTTGGCGGGCTCAATGAGCTCCGGCATAGTGAGCGCCCTTGGTAGAACGATCTCCGAAGAAATCACGGGAGGGTATTCGATAGCGAACTGCATTCAGACGACTGCTCCGATAAACCCGGGCAACTCGGGAGGGCCTCTTCTAAATCTTAGAGGCGAAGTTGTTGGAATAACCACCGCTATAGTGAGTGACTCTCAGGGACTTGGCTTCGCCATTCCCTCCAACACGATACTGCGTGAAATAGAATCCCTAGTTACGAAGGGAACCTATGATCAGCATCCTTGGCTCGGAGTAACGGGGGTGGACATGACGTACGACATAGCTTCAGCAATGGGTGTGAACGTGACATACGGATGGCTGATAGTGGGGGTTACGGCAAACGGGCCTGCTGCTAAAGCCGGCTTACAGGGTGGAAGCAAGCAGGTGCTGATTAAAGGAAGCAGGATTACAGTGGGCGGAGACATTTGTAATAGGGGTAAACGGTACGAGGATTACAGGTGGGGACGACTCTTATCCTTCCTGGAGGAGTACACGCTTCCGAATCAAACAATTATAATAACTGTGGTAAGGAACAACCAAATTATGAACATCCCCGTCACGCTTGGAGCAAGGCCTCCGTTAACCTGATTTAACGGGAGGGGAAAAATATTCTGAAGCAGGTCAAACAGTTTTACACTCGCCTAGGGCTCGTAAGCTGGCTCCGCGGCTTCCGTCTTTCCAACTAACAGTACTGTTTAAGCTTTAAAGAACTAACGTTAAAACGGGCTTGGGCACAGGGGATTATGTATTTATCATCCATCTTAAGAACCATTATTCTGGAGCGAAGCTTGTTGAAACCATCGGGGGAAACATTCCTGAGTTTGAAAAAGACAGGTACAATTATTTTCTCCATACTGTCCGTATTATGCACCGGAATCAGTCTTTTCCCCTCCAGAGGCGTCTTAAAGACTATCGTTGTGAAATACTGTCTTACGAAGGAGTTTTGAATGGAGGCAAGATAATACGTGCTGACTATTCCTGCTGCGATTATCAGGATGGATATTGCTATTGACAATAATGGGTTAGCGTGAACAGTTTCTCCCTCGTTGCCCAGCCTCCTAATGTTCTCAACCCTCTGATCCAGCCTCGGATGGGTTGAAAGCAGCATGCTTCCTACAGAGATCGGGTAGGATAGGAATAGGCTGGATGCTAAGCGGACTATAATGCTCTCTCTAGGGAATGCTCGAGAAGCCTCATATATCTTTACAAGCGTCTTTGCCAGAAGCCCCGGCTGCCCCAGTATTCGTGCACCCTCCTCGTCGGCAAGGATTTCCCTTTCTCTTTGAGCTGTCGCAGACGCAAAGTATGCGAACGGGTTGAAGAAGGATAGTAACGCTAGTGCAACCGATGCTGTCTTAAACAGGGAATCATTGTTTTTCACGTGAGCCAGCTCGTGGGCTGCGACTGCAGCCAGCTCTCTTTCTTTCAGAGTCTTGAGCATACCTAAGGAGAATATTAGCATCGTCCTCTGCCCATGCCCTATTGTGAAGGCGTTTGGCCTCAAATCCTCCACGAGCCCAATCCTAGGAGGATTAATCCCGAGCCTCCTCGACAATTCTCCAACTCTTCTCTGTAACGACTCATACTCCTCGGGCTCAAGCTCAACTATGCGGAAAACTCTTTTAGCAACTCTGTCGTTCAAGGTTACTGTTGCAAGCAGGTAGAATGCTGACAGTGTCAACCCGGCTGCAAGAAGCATGTTTGTTACAGGCGGGTTGTTAAGCAGCTTAGCATGGTTGAAAACTATCGGGGGAGGAAGCGTAGAAATATGAGGATTGAGATGTAGAGCTAGTGGAGTGTTACGCAGACTGTAGCCTGACGCCTTGGCCTCTAACAACAGCCTCGTTATCGGCCAAGAGGAGGCGAGCGGTATGAGTAAAACAGGGATTGTAAGCGGGAACAGGTAGCATAGGCTTTTCACCCTCGCCGTTAGTAGACGATTATATTTCGCAAGAGCCTTGACGCAAATGAATGAAACCGCAAGTAGGGTGGTGGAATAGTAGAAATACGGCTGGAAAAACTGCATAAGAATATAGTTAGGATCTATGGTTAGCATCCTCGTCAACCTCCTTTTCTCCTTAAGGCTTTCTCCAGCTTTTCCTTAAAATCTTTAAACTCCTTTTCATCAGAAGAGAGTCTCTCAACCAAGTAGCTTGCAACTATGTCTCCAAAATTCTCCATGAGACTGTTTAAAACCTCATGGACGGCGGATTTTTTAAAACTATGTTCTTCAAACTTTGGCCAATACACGTAGAGGACTCCACCTCTCCCTTTCTCAACCCGCCTGTCGAGCAGCCCCTTCTCGTAAAGCCTGTCCATCGTCGTCATAACGGTGGTGTACGCGATTCTCTTTCTCCGCCTAAGCTTCTCATAAACATCTCTAACGGTGAGGGGCTGCTTGGAGCCCCACATAACCTCTATTATGCTTGTCTCCAATGGACCCAGGAAGGCTTGGAGCTCTTTTCCTTCAATGTTATACTGGGATATTTTTGCGGCTCCTCGACGCATTTTTCTTATTATGACTGTTCGCAATGGCTATTTAACCCTTTCACTACTACATGAAATAGTAACATTTATAAAGATAGTTACGACCGATTGTAGTAACAATGAATGCGAGAAACGCTCAGGCAGTAAGCGTTGCGGAAAAACGTCAAACCCTGTTCACCATTCCCATAATGGTGCTACTGGCTTTCTATCAATTAATCCCTGTTTCCGGGGAATCTTACACGGTTCTAGGCTCCGTGAAAGACGTCAACGGTAATCCTTTAAGCTATGTGGCTGTTACCATTTACGACTACTCGGGAGCATTTATAACTAGAACATGGACTCTTCTCAACGGGAATTTCGCGGTTAGCCTTGACCGCGGCACATACAGGATTCAGCTGGAAAAGAGAGGCTATGAGGGTAAGACTATAACCGTCAGCCTAAACAGGCCCTCTGTGGATCTGGGGGAGATTACTCTAGACTATTCCCTCAGGATTTCAATATCTCAAACATACTTAAAGGTCGAGTCTTTCTCGGAAGTCAGTATTCCAGTCTCCATAGAGAACAGGGGGTCGGAAGAGGAGACGATGACGATCCTAGTCGAGGCTCCGGAGGACTGGGGCGCAGGCGTTTACTCGGGTTCAGCTGAAGTAGTGAACCTGACGCTGAGCCAGGGGGGTGTTCAAAACCTTAACCTTAAAATAAGGGTTCCGTACGGCGCGCAGGGGCTTTACAGTCTGAAGATAAGGGTTTTAGGCTCAATAGTTCAGGAGAAAACTGTCTCCCTCTACGTTAGCAAGACCAGTCTTCAAATCTTAGCCTCAACCTACCCGGTTGCTCAGGCTCAGCCCGGCTCCACCGTAGTCTTCGACATGACCGTTAGGAATGTTTTATCTGAAAGGTTGACTGGGACCATATCCCTAAGCCTTCCAGCCGGCTGGACGGGCAGTGTTGTTAAAAGTGACGGCAGTGTTCTCTACGGTGTCTCATTAGGATCAGGAGAATCTGTTAACGTTAAGGCGAAGATAAATGTTCCTGTGGAGACTGCTTCCGCAAGTTACGAGGCTATTGTCATTTTTAAAACAAAGGATTTTGATTCAACACTCCCTCTTACAGTGATGGTTGTCAAGGGTTCCCCCAGGTTGAAGCTTCGAACGGACACGCCTTACGTGGATGCTTACGCTGGGGGTGTTGCCAATTATCCCATAGAGGTTGAAAACACAGGTGATTCAGACGGGGTCGTAAGCATCAACGTAGCTGGGCTTCCCTCCGGTTACAACTGGGTGGTGAAGGATTCTTCTGGAAGCGTTGTGTCCAAGCTCTACGTGAAAGCCAGTGAAACTAGGAAGCTGAACGTGATTGTAAGCATACCTCCCCTGGCTGAGCCGGATGTCTTGTCAATAGTTTTGGAGGCTAATACGGATGGGTTTGCCGACAGGCTGAACCTAGGATTGGGAATACTGGGATGGTATAGCGTTGCATATGTGACGCAGAATTTCTACTGCGAGACAACAGCCGGCGACGCAACTGTTTTTCAAGTTGAGGTTAAGAACACTGGTTACAGCTCGCTTTCAAACCTTAAGCTTGAAGTGTCTGAAGTGCCAAGCGGGTTCAACATTAAGGTTGACCCGGGCATCGTATCGTTGCTTAAGCCTCAGGAAAACGTTGTTTTCTCGCTGACCATTACCAGCGATGCTGACATAAGCGCTGGCGACTACTACGCCACCTTAAGCCTTAAGGCAGACCAGAGTCAGGCAGCTATCCGTAGCCTCCATATCTATGTTAAGCAGAGAGGGGAGGTTGTGCTGATAGGAGCGTTAATCGTGGTTATTATGGTTGGGGCGATGCTCTTGATCTACCGCAGGTATGGGAGGAGGTGAAAAACATGAGTCTAGCCGTAGAGACTGAGAGGCTGGTTAAGATTTACGGGAACGAAAAGACCATGGTGAAGGCGCTCGACGGCGTCGATATGAAGGTGCCTAAGGCGAGTGTCTTCGGGCTCTTCGGCCCCAATGGGTCTGGAAAGACGACCCTAATCTCAATCCTAGTCGGATTACTGTTGCCAACCAGTGGGAGCGCTAGGGTACTGGGCTTCGACGCTGCTAGAGACTCCGTTGAAATAAGGAGGAGGGTCAGCCTGCTCCCCGAGGGCTTCGGCTTTTACGAACATATGACTGCTCTTGAAAACCTGGTTTTCCTAGCTACTCTCGACGGTGTTCCCCCTGATCAGAGGAAGAAAAGAGCGTTACAGGCTCTTGAAACAGTCGGTTTAAAAGATAGGGCTGACGCTAAGGTTTCAACTTTCTCACGCGGCATGAAGCAGAGGCTGGGGGTAGCCCAAGCCTTGCTGAAGGATCCTGAGCTCCTAATATTCGATGAGCCGACGGTCGGAATAGACCCGGAGGGTGCTGCTGAATTCAGAAACCTAGTTAGAAGGATGAATAGGGAGGGGAAGACGATCCTACTGTCTACACACCTCCTGTACGAGGTGGGCATGATATGCACTCACGCTGCAATAATACGTGAAGGAAGACTGCTTGTGCAGGGAAGCGTGGATGAACTATACCGGTCAGTTAGAGAGGTGAAGGGTTTTCGCTACGAGATTCGCGTTAAGCCCGGGAGCGATATGCCGCTGCAGGAGATAAGATCTATGCCCAGCGTTATGGAGATAACGCAGAGTGATAATCGTGTAACAGTCTTGTCGAAGAACGATATTGGGAGCAATCTCTTCTCGCTGATGACGAAAAACCCGTATAAGGATATTGTTGAATCCTTGACACCCGTAGAGCCATCCTGGGAGGAGATATACCGGTTCTACCAGGGAGGGGGATGAGAAATGTTGAAAAACGCTTTATCGATTGCACGTAAAGAATTTACTGACACTATAACCAGTAAGAGGCTTTGGGTACTAATAGGAATATTCCTGCTGTTTTCAATAGCCAGCACATATTCAACGTCCTTCGGCTTCATAATGGGTGGTCGGCAAGCAGCGAGGCCGATGGTTCAGATAGCTTCAGCAATAGCTACGGCAATGACATACATGGCTCCACTGCTCGGCATAGCGTTAGCCTTCGACGCCGTATCGGGAGAGAGGGAACGCGGAACCCTTAGGATCCTGCTCTCGAGACCAATCTACAGGGAGGATGTGATTAACGGTAAGATAATGTCGGCGCTCGCCACAATAGGCTTAGCCATAATCCTGTCTTCATTAGCATCAGTATCCGTCTCAATACTGCTGCACAATATTTCAGTGACTATTGACGACATATCTAGGATTTGCCTCTTCGCCGTTTTCTCAGCCGTTTTATCCTTCGCATACTACGCACTCTCCCTCTTCATCTCAACGTTCTCAAACAAGTCGAGCCACTCGCTTGTAATCAGCATAGGCATTTGGATTTTCCTCGCATTCATATTATCCATAATGAGCAGCTTTATCGCGACCGCTGTGCTTGGTCCTCCCCCAGAGAGAGCCGTTGCAGTTTTTAACATGAGCAGGAGGCAATTTGGAAACTTCACGACCCCAGGGAGCGTTATGCTGCAGGAATCGGAGGAATACTTGAACTACATGAGAAAAGTATCGGAGATTTCGAGTGCAATACAGGCTTTTTCAATAAACTATCATTATACGCAGATCACTAATTCGCTTTTCGGCTTTGCTGCAGGGCCTCTTGAATTCAGGCAGAGGGAAAGCACGATGACCAGTATCTCTACAGTGCTTTCAACACGCTTAATAGACATTATAGTACTCATAGTTTTCCCAATAGTTTTCCTAACGGCTTCATACATGGTCTTCACAAGGAGACAGGAAAAATAGTTCAACGCCTCTCTTAAAACATATTAAACCCCGTTTTTTCATATTCCATCGTCAATGCTCCTATTCTCCCTGCTAAGGGTAGTCTACTGGCCACACGATCTCCATCATAAGTCTTAACATGTACTTCTCCAAACGATACCAAGTGGTTCACCATATTAACCAAGTCTGATAGCCTAGGCTCCTTGTAGAAGGGGTTTACTTCAACAATGCTTCTCGACATGTCGACGCCGCGCAGCCTCCTGACAATGTGATCGTTAAAAGCGTAGAGATGGTCTCCAATAGTTAATCCGTAAGAATTCTCGATGACCGCTATAATACTGCCACATCTTAGAATCTTATTACTGGTCCTTAAGTCTTCGAATGTTTTTTCCGTTATTTTAACAGGATAGTAGCCGAAGTTAACAACCCCGTTCCTCTCCTTGAAGCCGATGCTCTTCTTCAAAGAGGTCCAGTCGGCATCACTAGTTATCCTAAGGCTTCCTGAAGCCTCATCCAGCGGGGTTGAAACAATATAGCGGCGTCCTCTATAGATTCTTTTGAAACCTGTTTTTTCAACAAGCCTTACCGCCGTGGTATTCTTCTCCTCCACGAAGAGGTAGACATACCTCGTGTTCAAACTGTTTAAGGCTGCATTCAGCAGCCTACTTCCAATTCCTTTCCCCCTGAAATCTTTATGGACTAGAAGCCCCCCGATGTATCCACAGTCGTAAATGTAGCTTAGGGAGTGGATGCAGCCGGCTGTCTCGCCATCAGCCTCCGCCACAAATATTTTGAATGATTCCAGTTGACTCAGCATTTTCACAAGCGGAATGTTTGTTAAGTATGTGAACGGGCTGTCCTTATGCTGTTCGAACAGCCTGACAACCCTATCTATATCCCGGCTCTCTTTAACAGCAACATCCAACGTAATGCAAACCGTTCAATTACCCGTTTATTAATATTCTTCCAGAACCCCTTTTCTCTTCTTCTGACTCTCGTAGAGTTCTCTAACCCTTTTTAAAGTATCCGCTTCAGACGGTGCCTTGTCACTCCTTATTCTGGTTATCCTTGCAAACCTTAGTGCGAAGCCAGACTTATACTTCGGGCTCCTCTGGATTTCGCTGTAGGCTACTTCAACAACTATCTCCGGCTTAACCCAGACAGTGTTCCCCTCCTCCCTTATCTTGAGCTCCACCAGCCTTCTGGTCATTTCCTCAAATTCCTCGTCTGTCAAGCCTTTGAAGGTCTTGCCCACTATCTCGTAGCCCCCGGTTTCCTCATCCAGCGCCGCGAGGAAATAGTCGCTTAACCAGCCTGTCCTCCTCCCGTAGCCCCATTGCGCACCGATAATGACTAGGTCAAGGTAATCGGCTGTCTTCAGCTTAAGCCACAGCCTCCCCCTGGTGCCTGGCACGTAGGGGCTGTCGAGAGCCTTGGCGACAACCCCCTCATGACCCTCCTCTAAAGCCTTCTTTAAAAACTCCTCGGCCTCGCTGACGCTTGAAGTCACTATTCTCGGTGCAAGGTTCACTTTCCCCCCAATCTGTTCAAGCATGCTCCATCTCTGCGAGTATGGCTCATCTATCAGCTGCCTACCGTTCAAGTAGATCACGTCGAAAAGATACAGTTTAAGAGGTATTCTCCCCATCTCTTCTTCAATATTCTTAACCTTGGTGAACCTTCTCATCAAATCCTGGAAGGGCAGTGGCCTGCCGTTTAAACCGACGGCTATAACCTCCCCGTCGAGTATCGCCTCCTCAGCATTAACCCCGTTTATAGCCTCGTCGACTATTTCAGGTATACTGACAGTAACGTCTGTCAAACGCCTGCTGAAAATCCTAACGGAACCGTTCTTCCTATGAATCTGTACGCGAGCCCCGTCGAACTTGTATTCGAAAGCAGCCTTCTCGTGATACTTGAAGACTTCTTCCACACTGTAGACCATCTGTGCAAGCATGGGCTTCACCGGGTTAAATAGGGTTAAGCCTATCCTCCTCAAGCCGTTTTCGCCGGAGGTTAAAGCAGCCTCAGCAACCCTCCCCAGATTGCCCGAGAACATGAGGGCCCTCCTTACGAGATCCAGGCTGGTTCCCGAGGCTCTTGCAATAGCCTCCAGCATAACTCCCTCTCCAACTCCATGCTGCATTTCTCCAAAAATATTCTTAACAATGTACTTCGCCTCAAGCTCAGAGGCTCTCTCAAGCATGGATCTTAAGACGAGCTCCTTGTTCTCCCTCGACCTTGAGCCGGTGGCCCTCGCAATCTTTTCAAAATATTCTGCAACATTCAGGATTGTCAGAGGCTTCTTGAAGAGAGGAGCCTGAGAGGGGGATTCGAGGATCTTGCTTATCGTAGCATATCCTATTTCAAGGGTCTTGGAAGATGCCTCTGGGAATATTTCTCCGACTATCAGCAGAACAGCCGGGCCTATCTCCTCTTTTCTTAAACCCTTTAGAAACTCTCCTATCATCCTAACCTTCTCAAGCCTCCTAGTTGTCTCAGCAAGCTTCTCGCAAAGCTTGGCGAGCTCGATGAACAATGTCTCCCCGCTTTCCCTCATTTCTCCCCGGTTTCCGTTTTAAAATGCTCCTCAGGCTGATAAACCTATGCGTTTTTTAAACACGCGGGATTCTCAGCCCGAGCGCCTCATGATATTCTCTTAACGACCCTCCATTCAACAGGGTTTTCAGAGCGGAAGCCAGTTTAAAAGCCATTTTTCTCTCCCAGTCTTCCCCGAATCTCCCCCGTAGTTTTATCGCGGCGCGTCTAAGAGCCTCCGCATTATTCCACTCCACCTCGAGAAGGCTGAAGACTTCGGCAACATCACCTGGAATATCCAGCACGCCGGCTTCTTCACTGTAACTGTCGAGCAGAAGTGTCAAGTATTCGCCTACAGTAACCGTGTTACCGCCCCAGTATAGCTTTGCAGCAGCGCCTCTCAGCGCAGCCTCAGCCCTGGCTTCAAGATATGCTTCATGCGTCAGATCGTTGCAAGCATCCTTGCCGTTTCTCCATGCTAAAGCCAAGATCTTCAGTATCGTCATGACGGCGCAAACATAAGGCGGAATATTGCTGTCGCAAACCCTGAGTTCAAGCGTTGAAGGTTTATGCTTATTCTCAGGGTTGAAGTTAACCTCCCTGTAGTGATTCTGGTTCAACCCTCCTTTAGTAATGGGGATGCTGTATTTGCCACCGCCTCGCAGCAGCCTGTTAGACGAGAATCCTGTTACTCTTCTCCTCCAGACGGGAGAGTTGGCGGAAACCGCTATAATGAAAGGAATATGATCATGAATATAGTTTGCCAGGCTTCCTGCTTCCTCTCTGCTTAAGCCCTTATCCTTAAACCCGATATGGAAATGAGCTCCCGCAAACCTGTCGTTCCATCCTCCTACTGGCAGTGGAAGAGCGTTACTGACGAGGGATGAACCAGCATATTTCCCAAGTCCACTGGATATGGCTTGCAATGCTTCTCTCAAGCTTTCAAACGGCTTGGTAACATATTCTGAGCCTATGCTCTTGTCAATAGTGAACCTCTCTCCCGCTTCTTGAGACTTTACATCCGGGAGAATAACGCGTCTCGATATTTTCCACTCTTCAGTTAAAATAGTATAGCACTCTATTTCAACACCTATAGTAATAGGCTCCTCCTTCTCAACTAACACGTAGCGGACGCTCTTCGTTTCCAGTAAGGCTCGAAAGAGGCGAAATATAAATTTTATCCTATACTTAAATCTATTTTCCTGTTTAAAAAGAAGTCCTCTTTTCTTCTAATCGATGATTCGAAAAAGTTTTTCTCTTTTAAACGGAATACGGATTCCTCCGGCTGCCACTCCCGTGAAAAACAATGCTAAACCATTCCTATTTCCATTAACCATAATGCTCCCGGAAACACTTGAGAAAAACCCAGTGGCTGCGCTTTTCTTTCTATAATAAAAGCTTTTTTTGAAACAGGCTGAGAATCAAGCGCTGTAAGTAATATCTTCGCCAAGGTAGGCGTCTTTTAGAAATCGTTTTTACCACAGGACAGTTAATTTATAAAATACTTCTCGCGGAACTACCTCTTTTTGAAGAAACTTTGCATCACGTTTTCAAGAAACGCTGAATCTAAAAGATTATCGGGTTCAACCGGGTTTTAGTCAAGCGTCTTGGAAACAGGCTGTTTTTCGAAGCCATGGGCATAAATCATCGAAATATTCTCAGTCGATGAGAAGATTTTTTGGGAAAACGTGGCTTCTACACGACGATAACCATTATCCAGTCATTTGAGCCGCGTACTCTCGAGGATCACGCTGCCCAGCTTCCTCGAGCCGTGTTCAATGCGTTATGCCTATTTTAGTGTACAGTTCTCTCGGGCTCTTCGCCTCAACCACCAGGTTCACGAAATCAGCCCTGTTTACAAGCTCGGGGGGCACGTATCTTCCTGTTAAAACAATATCCGTTTCCTCGGGAGCCTCGTCCAACAGCTTCAAAACGTCTTCGACTGAAACTAGACCTATGAACGCGGCTAGGCCAAGCTCGTCCAACACTAGGAGGGCCGGCTTCTCCTTGAGTTTTTCCCTGGCTAGGATAATGCCTTTTCTCGCCGTTTCCTTGTCCTCCTCCGAGGGGTTTTTAAGGTCCACCCACTCCTCTCTGCCAGCAAGATGAATCTCGTATTCTGGCTGTAAGCGTTCAGCTATCAAATATTCTCCGGTGTTCTTCCATCCTTTCATGAACTGTATTATCACGACCTTCAGGCCGTGGCCCACTGCCCTGACAGCTAAACCTATAGCGTTTGTTGTCTTCCCAGCGCCTGTTCCAGTGTAGAGAAATACTTTACCCAAGGTCACGCCTCCTCTAGGAAACCGGGCATACGCTCCATCCGCAATCTATGCAGGTGAGGCAGCCCCCTTCCTTGATGAGCCTTTTACTGCCGCAGCTAGGGCATTCAGCATAATTATTATTACTGTTAAGGATTAGGACGGGCTTTTCTGAAGCTGCTGCTGTTTTTGAAGCCGTGCTTCCAGATTCTTTTTCAGAAACCTTTATCTCGACTCCGAGGGATCTCGCTATTTCAACGGTTGAGTTGCTTATAATCTTCGCATACTTTCCCAGTTTCGATGAGGGCGTGACTAAGACTTGATACGGGAGCGAGCCGTCACGGTAAATAGTTACACCCTTAACCCTCATGGCGCGCGCTAGAGTGAAAGCTTTCTGGACGTCCTCCACGGTAACCCAGTTCGGCATGTTTATGGTTTTGCTAACTGCGGCGCAGATCCATTTTGTGAATTCTGCTTGAGCCCTTACATGGTCCCACCACGGTATGTCGTAAGCAACCAGGAAGATGCGCGCCAGTTCCTCAGGAATAAGGTCGAGGCTCACGAGCGATCCGCCGTTGTCTGAAATAAGCTTAAGCGTCTTCTCATCGTAAAGCCCATTCTCCCTAAGTGCATTCTCAAACTCAACATCAACGTAGTAGAAGGTTCCTACACTAACCCTCTTCTCATATATTAGGGCGAACTGTGGCTCTATCCCGGAGGATACGTCGACCAGCATTGAGATGGAGCCGGTTGGCGCTATGGTGGTTACCTCAGCATTCCTTATTCCAAATCTCATTATCTCCTGCTGAAGCTCGACCCAGGGTAGCGTCTGCCAGTCCTTATGGTAGAAGCCTTCTATAGGCATCTCGCCATCAGGGTAGGATGAATCCGCATACAGCGGGAAGGCGCCGCGCTCCTTAGAAAGCCTGCAGGACTCCTTCATAGCGAAAAAGGTAAGATGTTCCGCTATCCTGCTCATCAGCCTGAAGCCCTCCTCGCTATTGTAAGGTATTCTCAGGGCGAAGAGTAAGTCAGCCAAGCCCATGACGCCTAAACCAACCTTCCTGGTGAGCTTAGTCGCGCGGTCTATCTCGCTTAAAGGAAGCTTGTTCACATCTATCACGTTGTCTAGAAACCTTAAGGCAATTCCAACTACACGACTAAACTCTTCCCAGTCGAAGAAGACCCCTTCTCTACTCTTCTTCAAAAAAGCATAAAGGTTTATCGAACCCAGGTTACAGGACTCATAGGGATATAAAGGCTCCTCTCCGCAATTATGGTTTATAAGACCATTTCCTATATATTTATGATAAGTCGGAACCGTAAAGTCGTAAAAATCCGTTAACCCTGCATCCTCGATGGAGGATACGGTAGCTAGTAAGGAATCCCTCTTAGTCTTTTTTAGGAGAAGTTTCTCAAGCTTACTTGCGTTTTCAAAGCCTATAAGTTCCTTAAATATTCTCCTACTATACCCATTTATCACTAGCTCATAGTAGCCGGAGGACATATAGCTTCTTTCTTCACCATTTTTGGCAACATAATAGAATTCTCCCTCATACGGCCTCTCATAGATTTTGGACGCTATGCCGAAGATTGTTAGAAGTAGCTGAACCTCCTTAAGCATTTGCAGGCTGGCACTCGTCAGCCTCACAGCTCTATCATTATCCACATACCCGTCAGCAGTAAAGAGCCCCTTGAGGAAGAATGCCAAGGATCTGGAACTTAGCCTCCAAACGACTTCTGGAAGTCTTCTGTCTCTGCTCTTCTCCATTAGAGAGCCCATGAGGCTCATCACATTCTTGTATACTGTGGTCCCCTCGTTATACTGTATTTTATACTCGTTCTTACTCATAACATAAGTATGGGATAAGGGGTTCCCTCCCATCTTCTCTATTCCTCTTCTCAAGCATTCCTCAGCTGATTTATCGTCCTCGCTGAAAAACCAAGCAACGAAATGTTTATTGAATGAACCGTCTCCGACAAGCCATCCCAATAGGAACGACACGTCATCATCAAGATTGTAGCTCCCCTTGTAAACAGGTTCTAGGAACCATGGATGAAGCCTGCCGGTAAATACTTTATCTCCAGGTGCGAGATCCTTAGCGTTTTTCCATCCTTCTGGAGTCAGTAGCTTGTGATCGTGAGTAACAGTCAACTCGTATCCTTCTTCTGTCTTCACCACTAAACCCGGCTTCCTACCCACGTGCCAGACCCAGGCCTCTGCTTCCCTAGGGAAAGGAAGGTTCAACTCCTCTCCGTGAATAGTTCTGTATACTACTTCATCTCCTTCTATGGTTACTAGCTTGGTCCTATAGGCTTGAGGCTCACCATCCTCGCCTAACAGGTCTTCATCAATCGCCACACCCTTAACTTGACCAGAAAACCTAGCCTTATGGAATAGCTCATCGGCTCTAATCCATCCCTCAGGAGTGAGAATCCTTGTGTCACCGGAGACACAAGGGTTAGTAGACTTTATGGGACCCTTATGCTTCGCCATTACGTTTCTCCTGTTAATGTTCTCGAGGAAGAGGACGCCAGGATCACCTGTCCTCCAAGCCATTTCAGCTATTTTCCAAAAAATATCTTTGGCACGAACGGTCTTCCAAACCTTTCCGTCCCTCGGGTTTACGAGTGGATAGGGCACGTCCTTCTCCAAGTAATTCCAGAAATCATCCTTTATGAGGACAGATATGTTGAAGTTTTCGAGTTTCCCGCGTTCAGACTTGGCCGTTATGAACGCCTCTATATCCGGATGGTTAATCTCTAGAATACCCATGTTTGCACCCCTCCTCTTACCCCCCTGTTTAACCACATCCGTAACAGTGTCTATTATTCGCATGAAGGAAACCGGGCCGCTGGCCACTCCAGAGGTGCTGGAAACAATGTCTCCAGCAGGCCTCAGCTTAGAATAGTTTATCCCTATTCCACCGCCCGATTTAAAGATGATCGCCGCCTGGGTTGCAGCGTTCATGATTGATTCGATATTGTCTTCAACGTCAAGCACGAAGCATGCTGATAGCTGGCCGAGCTTCGTTCCAGCATTAAACAGCGTCGGAGAATTCGGCATAAATTTTTTAGAAACCATGATGTCGTAATAGGCCTTAAAATTCTCATAGTATTTTTCAAACTCTCCTGAAAGAAGCATTCCCAGAAACTCGCTCCAGGAAACCTTCATCTTGCCCTGTGAATTAAGATCGTCGTAAAGCGTCTTCATACGGTCCAAGTGATGCTCGTTCCAAGTAACAGCATACCCGTTAACGCTTTTCCCTAAGCCAAGTTTATTCACGTATTGACTGGCGTTAAACTCCTCCCTCGGGAAAACCGACAGTCCCCCATCTTTTGAGAAAACCCTCGAATCGTAAAGTATATCCGGTATCACGACTGCCAGCGCGACTCTTTGAAACAACTGTTTGGGAGATTCGACAAGCTTCCCATTCTCGTCTTTAAGCAAGTATCGGCTTACAAGCAGCCTTATTGCGTTAACAGAGAACTCCTTGTCAACCTCGTCTACAAAGCTTTTCTGCAGAAGAGCCTTCTTCTCCTCCCTTATCCTCTCCCTCTCCTTCCTGTAAAGAATATAGGACTTGGCGACATCATATAGGTCGAACTTCATAAGGGCGAACTCAACTATGTCCTGTATGTCCTCAACATGCGGAGTCTCTCCTCGTTCAAACTTCTCGTTTAAAACACTCAAAACATAGTTAACAACCGTATCTAGGGTTTTCTCATCATACTGCTTCACGCTCACCATGGCCTTCGCGATAGCATTCCTAATTCTAGCCGGGTCGAAATCCACAATCCTACCGTCCCTCTTAACAACCTTCTTTTTCTCCATGCGGACCGTAAATTCCTCTACAGGGTATTAAAACATTATACGACATTCTTTTTACTTTAGTTGAAAAAAGGCCTCCCTAAAACGTCTTTAAACCGTATCTATTCGTCTTTTTATCCGGCTATTAAGTTCCGTCAAACCGAAGATTTTTCTGAACTACACGGTTAACCATATGCCTTGTTTAATTGGTTTAAAGCGTCGGGGGCGGGAGTTTCAGGCTACACCTTTTGAACCCGCACGGCGCTTTTGCGCCACGAGCTTAGCAGGCTCGCGCCTTACCAGATTCGGCACACCCCGACATGTTCAGAGATTCCTCAATGACGTAATTAATAAGGATTACCCTATGTGCTTATAAATAAAATATAGTAGAAATATCGGAGGTGGCTCATTACTGAATAAAGGATGGTGCGGCTTTGACTGCAGGAATTGTTTCTATTTTCGTAGGTTCTGTCGTGGATGTTCATTTAAGCTCTGCCTTATGTTTCAATGCCAGCGAGGATTCCATTACACTGGGATAGCTTACCCGAGGAGCTTCTGCAGGCTCAGGTCCTATTACCCAGTTAAAACAACGGGCAGAGCACCGGTTCAAACACCCTCATTGAGCGGGAGGCCGACGGCTAAGATTGGCTTTCAGATGTTCGTGCCTCAACGTGGAGAAAGCCTTATGGGAGGAAATTAGATGGGCAGCGGCTCAAGGGTAAGGCAGTATGAGCGGAGGTTCTTCGAGGGAGAGCAGGCGCGGGGAGAAAAAGAGGAAGAAGCATTCCATGCCGTAGGAGTTTTTGGAGAATACGAGGTTCGCGAGGTAAAGGGCGGCGGGTATGAACTGCTTAAGAATGGTGAAATCATTGGGATCTTCTCTGAAGCTAGGATTGAAGGGAGCAGGGTCGTCTTTAAGCTGAGTCATGGAATGAATTTAGAAATATCTGAGAAGGGGGTCAGAGAGATACTTACTCCGGAAAAGACGAAACTATGTGGCTTAATAGCTTCAGATGGTACTATTTGCAAATATTATACAAAGCCGGAAGGTAAGAGTATGGCACACGAAATTTCTTTAAGGAGTGTGAGCTATGAGCTTGCCGAAGCTTTCGATAAATTAATTAAAGAAATTTATGGCATGACTCCTCATCATTACCTTAGCCACCATGAAGTAAAGGGAGAAAAGAGACAGCATTATAGAGTTGCCATATTTAGCAAGAAAGTAGCTTATGATCTGTGGGACCTTGGCATTAAAGGTCCTGAGCCTTATGAGTTTCACGTTCCTTTTAAGTACCTCGATGAGGAGGGCAAGAGGGCTTGTCTGAGAGGCTTTTTCTCTGGGGATGGCCAGGTTTCTGTGTATAAGGGAGGCAGCCACTATATTCGTATCTCGTCGTCTTACAAGGAGGGCTTGGAGGAACTAAGAAAGCTTCTTTTAGAGTTAGAGTTTCATCCTAGCGAGGTCCATACGTATCACAGGGAGGTTTTTCCCAAAAATACAAAGGTCCTGAGTATAACCTTAATATTCCTGAGAAGGACCATTTAAGGTTCATAGAGGAAATAGGGTCGGAGAAGTTGGAACATATAAGCAAGTTTGAGTCAATAAAGTCGGTGGACGAGAAGAAGAGGAGTTCTTAGGGATGAGGGTTGCTACTGTCTGGGGGTGGGGCGACGAATTTGAAGATGTCAAAGGGAATTGCAGGAAGTACATCAGCAAGAGATGGGATGAATCAATAAAGGAATGCTGTATAGAGGTTATTGCAAAGGATAGCGAAGGTGCTTGCTATTTCCTCTCCGCCTATATAAATAATCCTAGGAGTGTTGGAGAATTTGCTGAAGGTTTATTCTATGTGGCGCTTTACGCAGGTTATAAGGTAGAACGCATTACAATCCAACTTTCCGATTCCATAATCTCGGATGAGGAAAAATACAGGGACTCGATAGAAAATGCGGAAATTAAGCTGGAAGAATACGAGCAAGCCATCAGGGAAAGGTTCACTAATGATCCTAGGGTGAATTCGATAGTACAGGAAAGGAAGATCGAATTCATATCTCCAACTAACTTGCTCTGTGAATTAGAATCCGAAATTGCCAATAAGATAGTTACTGAGGTTATTCACGAGGATTTCTCTCACGTTAAGGACTTGTCTGTTTCTTTGAACAATAGGCTGATTGAAGAAGGTTTGGCAAAGCGTGTCACGGGTTATAAGATATGGAAAAGCGTCGACGAGTTTGAAATTTACGATATGAATATTCGCGATGACGAGGCCTACATATGGCTTGGCGTATCTTCAAAGTAAAGATGAATTACCGTTCTGATCTCTGAAACAATTACCGGCGCAGTAAACTTTTCTAATATGCTTTTTAATGCGATGAAAAGTGTGAAATATGGTGGCCATGAGCCGTTAGCGGGAAGGGATTGTTTTTTAAGGCTCATGGCTGCTTGAGTATGGTCCTCCTGGAAGAGTTTAGTACACGCTTCTTGGGAGCATTGAAGGTGGAAGCTTCTCGCTCCCCCAATAGGCATCGATTGTTTCAAATCCATAAGGCTTAAAAGGCGAGTGACTGCTTCATATTCACGAAGGTCGGATGAGATGAACATAGTTGGGCTTATTATACAGATTGTAGCTAGCATCATAATGGTTGCTCCAGTGCTTTGGATTGCGGGTAGGGTTCTCGCGGGAAAAGGCAAAGCCAAGTTTACCGACGCTATTTGGATAGTCGTCCTAGGAGTGGTCCTAGGTGCGATTATCGGCGTTTTTCTCAGCGGCTGGGTGGCAACCCTCGTCGCGTTTATAGTTTGGCTGGCGCTTATAAAACACTTCTTCGACTGCGGATGGTTGAAAGCCCTTATAATAGCTGTTCTTGCGGCAATAATCTTCACAGTTATAATCGTTGTTCTGGCTCTTGTCGGAATCGGAGTAGCAGGGCTCCTCTAAAAAGCATTTGAATTATTTTTCCAATTGGTACCGTTCAACTTTATGTTTGAGAAAACCATTGTTGCGAAGCGTTGTTCAGACAGTTCTTTACCGAGACTGGTGTTTCTGCCCTCTTCGCTCTCGAGATTAAATATCCTTCGCCTTGCTTTAACCGAAACCGGCTTTTCACTCCTGAAAAATAAAAACTTAAAACGCGTGGGAAAGGAGGTACGACATGGCTAGGATACTTTGGCACCGCACGGTTATACGCGACGGCTGGCATAACGCGTTTACGGATCTCTGTTTCTGGAGGGGTTCTTACTGGCTTGCCTTCCGCAGGGGCTCAGCCCACGTCTCTCCAGACGGCAGCATAGTTATTCTCCGCTCAGTAGACTTGGAAAGATGGTGTGAAGCTGCCTTCATTAAGACTGTTGGCGACGACAGGGATCCGAAACTCTGCCCGACGGAGGAGGGCTTACATGTTTTCTTTGGAACATGGTTGCCTAAGCCTGAAGGATGGCCTGACGAGGAGTTCGGACCGCTTATCTCGCATGTCTGTGTTACGCGCGACGGAGTCCACTGGTCAGACCCGGTTCCGGTGTATCTTCAAAACACGTGGCTTTGGAGAGTAAGATTTCACAGGGAAAGCTTCTACTGTGCAGCCTACGGCTGGCAGGATCCGAGGGAAAAACACAGGTCTTTCCTGGACCTCCTCACGAGTCAAGATGGTTTTAACTGGAGAAGGGTCTCCAGGATTGCAGGCGTGGAGGATCAGCCGAACGAGGCGGATCTTTTCTTCCATTCTAACGGTGAACTCTGGTGTATCGCCCGTTCAAGCCGTAGCCCAGACCACTCTCTGCTCTATGTTTCCCAGCCTCCGTACGAGAAATGGTCCCGCACAGATCTGAGAACAACTATTCACTGCCCAGTCTTCTGTGAAACCGGAGGCAAGCTGTACGTTGCTGGGAGACGGCGTACCAACACCATGTGGAGAATGCAGTCAACGCCTCCAGGGAACACAGGTATCTTTCTTGCTGAAAGAGAGGGTGTAACGCCTTTTTTAGCTCTGCCTTCAGACGGCGACGCTGCCTACCCGGGTCTCATATCAAGACAACCAGGGAGGCTTCTGATAAGCTACTATTCGCAACACGCATACCTCAGCGGGGTCTTGCGAGGGGCTTCGCCCCACTCGTCCGATATTTACATGGCGGAGGTTTCTACAGAGGATTAGCCCACTAGCCTTTTTCAAGCAGTATTTCCCAACTCGTCACTTTTCCATTCGGGATCATCGGGATTACAAGGGAACTGTTTGCCCCGGCGTGGGCGGGGGCTGGGTGTTCATCAACCATTGCCCTAGCCAGCCGTGTGTCTAAACCGGCTGCAACAATGAAGCCCAGCTGACCCGCCGGCCGCTGCAACACGCCTTTCAAAACTCGTCTCTCCCTGTCCCAAGCTACGTTACGCAACTCGCCGCCGCTGCTCATGTGAAAGCTTGTTCCAACAATCCATGGGTGTGGCTTTTTCTCTCGAATCGCCAGCACTTTAGCCGCCGGCCCGAAGAAGGCGACTTGAAGAACATCAGTGGTGGAGCTCCAGAGTAGTTTTCCAGCATCTCCAGGGTGAACATAGCCTTTTCTCCTGGTGGTCAAGGGGGCTTCTCCGAGAAACTGGCCGGACCAGAACTCGTATATCCAGTATTTCCTGTCAGGATTCAACCCTAACAGCCTCCAGGGAATGTTAAACCTGGTTATCTGGTGCTCCCTCCCATTTTTAATCCTGGGAGGATCCCAGGCGAAGAGGCCGACTAGGATCCAGCTGTCCCATCCGGCATCTACTTGCAACACCCATATGTTTCCTCCGTCTTCCTCAACACTTCCAGCCGTGCTTTCAAAACCGCTGCGACTCATATCTTCATACGGCAATTGTTCAATTAGAACGGGTTCGAAAAGGTCTACCGGCTTGGCTGAGTATCCGGCTGGCGGCAGCACTGACAGTAAGACTTGCCACCTGTCTTCAGGCAGAATAGTCAGGTCGTCGCCAATATCAATCTCGCCACCCGATAAGTATGCTACTGTAGCACGGATCCTGGCCTCCTCCAGCGTTCCCGGCGGGCCGACGCAGAGGCAGGAGGGCTGGATTATCCCCCACCTGTGGTTTTTCCACAGGTGGGCTGCAACCGATCTGAAGTTTTCCTTCATGAAAGACCATGTTACGTATCCAGTGTTACCAGTGTCGTTGCAAGTGTAGAGCAGTTGGAAAAATCCTAAGCCGCAGGGTTCATATGGGTTGCAGTTGAGCATCAAGCATTCTGAGTCGAAATCTTTAAGGGTCTCGGCGATTATTCTACACCCTAAGCGAACAGCCTCAACACCGCCTCCGGCTACAATTCTCGGATCATGCCGGTTGCGTAGACGCGTATTACACGGGCCGTTAATGAAGTCGAACTTGAAGTATTTAACTCCCCTCTTCGCAAGCGAGGCTACTTTTTCACGCAGATAGTTCTGAGCCTCCGGATGTGTAAGGTCTAAGGCATAAACCTTCCCATATGGTTTCCAGAACCAGGTCCAATATGGGGCTGGCTTCTCCTTCTCGTCTCCAAGAAGCCACTCCGGGTGTTGAACAGCAACCTGGTCGAACTCACTGATGGTGAAAGGCGCCTTCCAGACTCCAAGGTTGAAACCCAGTTCTTCAAGCCTCTCTGAAAGCCATTTCAACCCGTGGGGGAACTGCTCATTCTCCTCGTAAGAACTGGGAAGGTAGTCCTTCTCCCAACCGAGGTCGATCTGGATGTTTTTCAACCCGAGGCTTTTTAAGCGTTCGGCCCCGATCCCAGCGTTCTCCAAGACACGTTTCTCGTCAACACCTAAACGATAAGGGTACCAGCTGCACCAGCTTACCGGCGGGCTGTCCAAGGGCCTAATACGGTATTTCTCCTTAACCAGGTTTCCAAACTCCTCGAGGAGGCGCCAAGGGTCCTGCCCAAGCATCAGCACAACCTCCTCCAGCGCAGCGGTCTGTTGAGGGTCGAGAGTTAAGTCACCGGCGTCGAAACCCATGCTCCACTTGACAACCCCGAGGGATGCGTCATACCTGGTTTCGATCATGCCGAGCCATTTTTCAAAGGTTAGGAAACCGGCTAGAAAAGCCATTCTGTCGAAAGGATTGTAGACTTCCCAACAGGTCTGGGAGCACCCATAAGCCTCTCCGGATTCCTGTTCGGAAGGCATTGCAGTCGGCTTGAGTCTTCGGCTAAGCTTACGGACGCGCCCCCAATATCCGCCGTCCTCGTAAACACGAGCCTCGCTCTGTCTCGTTCCGAAAAATGTCCCGCGGGGTTCCGTGGATTCTAGCAGAGCCAACTCGTTGAGACAGGCTTCCTTATTTGAAAAACTCGTAATTAGGCTTCGTATTTTAACGTGCTTCAGAAAGGGCTCGATCTCTTGGACTAGTGTCACGCGAGGCTTGTTGAAAACCCAAATCATTTTTAAACCGTCTTCGCTCAGCCTCTCTATTCTAAGCGCGTCTGGATAATGGGTTTCCCCGTTTAAGCGGATGCGGCATTTTAACGGTCCGATTTTAAACCCTGGCCACTGTGAAGAATGAAGGTTCCACGCGGATTCTCCTGCCTCGATCTGAAACAGATCGCCTGAAAACAGGCTTCCCGTATCCATAGGCTTCGGAGTGGCTATGAACCGGTCAGAGTAGTTAAGCCTTGTGCCTAGCGCGCTAAGTATGACTTAGAATTGCTCCTTGTTTTCTCCAAAACTTTTTCAAACGCGCTGAGGAAATACTCTATTTCCCTAATGCCCTCATAGCCCACATTGCCTATTCTCGTCGTTTCATTCCTCAGTCTTCCCATCCCTCTCGCTATCAGTATTCCATACTCTTCGTACAGCCTTCTGATCAATGCTTCCGCGTTTAAACCATTGTTTCTAAAAACTATTATCGACGTGGACCAGTATTCCCTGTTACGCGGGAAGACCTCGATGTTTTTAGACTCTAGGAATTCATATATCATTCTAGCATTCTCCCGGTGTCTCTTTATCCGTTCTTCGTAACCCTCCTCCTCCAGCATTTCAAGCGCTTCCGCCATGCCGTATACCAGTGGTACTGCAGGTGTGAAAGGAGTCTCCCTCCTGAGGTGGAACCTATGGATCTTCTCAATATCCAGGTAGAAGCTTCTCCTCCTCTGGTTGTTTAAACCCTTATCCAAAGCCCTTTTACTCACTGAGACGAAAGATAGTCCTGGAGGCCCTCCAAGCCCCTTCTGGCTTGCCGTTACGCAGACGTCGACGCCCAATTCATCCGTGTAGAAGGGTTCAACGCCAAGGTCTGAAACCGTGTCTACGAAAACCAGAATCCCCCTGTTTTTAGCAATATCGGCGACTTCCCTTATCATCCTGAAAGTCACTCCGGTAGAGGTCTCGTTGTGAACTATGAAGATGCTTTCAACGTTCTCGTTCTCAATCGCATCCACCATGCTTCTGAGGCTCGGCAGGCTCCCCCACTCCGATTTTAAAGCGACAGGCCTGGCACCAACCTTTAGAGCGTTCTCAACAAGCCTCTCGGTGAATTCCCCGAAATCCGGTATAAGTATCTTCTCGTTCTCAAGCACGAAGTTTTGGAAAACCATGTCCACCCCCGCAGTCCCAGAGCCACTTATGATGTAGACGTCGTTGCTAGTCTTGAAAACTTTTTTCAACTCTTCCTCAACCTTCCCGTATAGACTGTGAAACTCCTCCCCTCTGTGGTTTATAATGGGCCTAGCCATCGCCTTCAAAACTCTTTCCGGAAGGGTTATTGGGCCGGGTATTAGCAGCATGGGGGCTTTCTTATCCATTCCTCCGGAAGAATGCTGAAAACGTTTTTAACCCTTTCTCAGGCTAGCCGGGGGAGTGGAGCCACCTGGTGAAACCGGTTTCATTCTCATAGGCATAGGATAGTTTAAACAGGGTTGCCTCTTCAAAATGGTCCCCTATAAGCTGAAGGCCGACTGGAAGCGAATCCACAAAGCCCGCTGGAACACTTGCCGCGGGCAGTCCAGCCAGGTTGACTGCAACAGTTTCGAAATCCATCATGTATATTTCCAGCGGAGACACTAGTTCCCCAATCCTCCATGGGAGAACAGGCATGGTTGGTGTAGCTAGAGCGTCAAAGTCTTTCAACAGAAGCTTAAACTCGTCATGCACTTTCCTCCTGACTCTACAGGCCTTCATGTAAAAATCCTCCTTATAGCCTGCGGAGAGCACAAAGGTTCCTAGGAATATTCTCCTCTTGACCTCCTCCCCGAAGCCCTGCGTCCTAGTCTTTACAACCCGCTCCTCCCACTTGCCTTCAGCATTCCTACCTCCGTAACGGATCCCATCGAACCTAGCTAGATTGCTGGAGCACTCGGCCATAGCTATGATATAGTAGGCTGGAAGAGCATACTTCATGAAGGGGAGCGATACTTCTTGGATGAGGCACCCGGCTTTCTCAAGAACCCTCACAGCGTCATAAACCCTTCTCGAAACCCTTTCATCAATATCCATAAACCCCTCCTTGACAATGCCGATCCTAAGCCCCCGAGTTTTCTTCAAAGCCTCTTCAACGTAGTTCGGAGCCTCCCGGCTGGAGGCAGTCGAGTCCCTCGGATCGCTGCCAGCTATTACTTGGAGAAGCAGGGCGGTTGATAATGTGTTCCTAGCCATCGGCCCTATTTGGTCAAGGCTGCTAGCGTAGGCTATTAAGCCGTAACGTGAAACCCTTCCGTAGGTCGGCTTTAACCCAACTACTGAGTTAAAGGCGGCGGGGTTCCTTATTGACCCCCCGGTATCACTCCCGAGGGCAAGCTCCACAACCCCTGTTGCAAGCGAGACTGCGCTTCCGCCGCTGCTCCCTCCGGCAACCCTGGAATGGTCGAAAAAGTTTCTAGTAGGGCCGAAGAAAGATGTCTCTGTGCTTGAGCCCATTGCGAACTCGTCCATATTCGTCTTTCCAATAATAATGCCATCCTCCCTCTTTATCTTCTCGACAACAGTGGCGTCGTAAACCGGAACATAGTTTTCAAGCATTCTTGAGGCGCATGTTGTCCTTAGGCCCTTCGTGGAAATATTGTCTTTAACCGCGACTAGGAGACCGGCTAGCCTGCCTGTTTTCCCACCAGCTGTGATTCTACGCTTAAGCTCCTCCGCACTCCTAATCGCACCCTCCTTGTCGACGGTTATGAAAGCGTTCAGCTCCGCCGTCTTCTCTATCCTTTCAAGAGCCCTGTGGACTTTCTCAACCGGGTCGGCGGAATCAAAGCCCTGATCTAGAAAACCGTTTAACCCAGCACTTGGCCTGACACAAACCATTTCTCATCCTTCTCTCCAGCGTTCTTGAAAACATCCTCCTCCGGAAGAGCTTCCCCAGGCTCGTCTTCCCTCAGGGCCTCGCTGAAACCGGTCACGTAAGCCATCGGCTCCACATCCAGCCGCAGGCTTCTCACAGTGTTGAAATAATCCAGTATCTCGTTAACGTCTTTCTGTAGCCTCGCCACATCAGCCTCGCTCAGGGAGATTCTGCAGAGCTTCGCGTAATGCAGAACCTCTTCTTTCGAGACAACTATTTTTTCACTCATCTGGACGAGCCCTATTTCTCCCCGGCTTGTCTATTTATCAGTTTCCTCCGGCAGCACCGCTTACGCCGCTTCAGGAATGAGGCTGAGCATTCCAGTATTCCCACCTCTGAGACGGCCGCCCCGCATCCTTTAAAAAATAGACTACGCAAGCCCCCGGCCGCTGGTGTTTTTAAAAGAGTTTTGACGAGGATCCCTGAGCCTACTGAGTCTGGGAGCCGGTTTCCTCCATTTGCTGTCTAACGGCTTCAGGTATCTCTGGGAAGCTTGACTTCATTTTCTGAGAGGCTAGGATGGATGCTTCCTTCAAGATCTGGTCTGCCTCGCTGTCAGGCGCAATATACGTCTCGTAGCCTGTGACTTCACCGGCCTGTATAAGCACCCTGTTCATCATGTCCTCCACCTGTCTGAGGCTGTCAGCAACCTGTGGCGCAACATTCCTTATCTCGTTCCCAACCCTGTTGACCACGTTAACAACCGGTCCAAGGATCTTCAGGGTCTCCTTAAAGTCTATCGTGTCTTCGAGCCTAAGTATTACTCGTTCAAGCGCAAGCCTGTTGCTCAGAATTATCTTACCCATTTTCCTTACCTGGGCAACCTCGTTCGCGTAGACTTGGGCGCGGGAATTGTCCCGCTCAATAAGAGCCTTTTCAACTTCTTTGAAAAGCTGTTCATCCCTCGTCTTGATCCTGTGGTAGATCCTGTCGAGGTTCTGCTCCTGAATCTTAAGCATCGCGACTGCTTCCCTCAATGCGTCTTGAAACGCGTGTTGGTCCGCTGGTTGCGGGGGTGGTTGAGGTTTCCTTCCGAATAACGGACTCATCTTTATCACTATCCGCCTTATGTCGTGGCTTAAATATTTTTAGGAGTGCAATAAATCTTTACTTTAAGGTAGATAAAACTTAATAGGAATGCTTTATTGGTGTCAAGTGGGAGTGGAAGTGTCCAGCTTGGGCTGGCGTAGCGAGCTTGAGAAAACTGCGATAAGAAAGGCGCATGAAGCAGTTACAATGGACAGTCAGGGAGACTACAAGTCTGCATTGAAGCTTTACAGAGAGACTATTGAAATACTCATGCAGCTTTACACGCTTACTGATAACGACAGTATGAAAAGGGTCTACTTAGACCGTATAAGGGAGTATCAGAAAAGGGTTGAAAAGCTTGAAGGCCTTTTGAAGAGGAAGGAAGAGGTTGTTTACATCAATAAAACCGAGACCAAGGAGGGGGAGGACAAGTGGCTCCAGGATGTTGTCCTGATAGAGAAGCCCTCCGTCAGGTGGGAGGACATCATAAACCTGGAGGAGGCTAAGAAGAAGCTTTACGTCAACGTGATCTTTCCAACCATCCGCCCGGATGTCTACAAGCTGCCCTGGTCCACGGGGATACTTTTCTACGGGCCCCCGGGGTGTGGAAAAACACTCTTGGCAGCAGCCTTGGCCAACAGCATTAGGGCGACCTTCTACCTGGTTAAAGCTTCGTCAGTACTTTCTAAATGGCTTGGGGAATCTGAGAAGAATATTGCTAAGCTTTTCGAACACGCTAGGAGGAACAGCAGCTCCAACGAGCCGGCTATACTTTTCATAGATGAGGTTGAAAGCATCGTTGGAACCCATATTTATGAAACAGGGGGCGAGTCGAGAGCTAGACTACAGCTCCAGCAGGAGATGGATGGGCTTGCAAGCAAGGGCCGTGTTGAACACGTCTACGTGATAGCGGCGACAAACAACCCGTGGCTACTGCCGGACTCCTTCCTAAGAAGGTTTGAGGAGCGTCTTTACGTTCCTCCTCCAGACGTTAGGGCTAGGAAGAAGCTCTTCATGTACTTCACGTCTAAGCTAAGCCTTAAGCTGCCGTTAAACTACGATGAGCTGGCTCGGTTGACAGAAGGCTATTCTGCCCACGATATTGAAAACATATGTAAGGATGCTTTCAAAATGACTATTGAAGAATTCTTCGAGCAGGGCGACCCGATGAAGGGCGACCCTAGGCCCGTTAGCATGGAGGACCTTGTTAAAGCTATTAGAAACAGGGGCAGCAGCATAAGCAGGGAGAGCTTGGCTAAAATGGAGGAATGGAGGAGGGAAAGGGGCTCTGCCTAGACAAACTCCTCCTCGCGTTTTACAACAACCTTCTTCTCCTTAATGAGTTCGTTCAAAAGGCCTTCAACCTCGTTCTTCTCCATCGAGAGGTCTTTAGCGCACCTCTCTATGTTGAAGGAATCCGTGTTAGCCTTAAGATATTCTAAAACCCTCTGCTTAGCCTCCTCCCGTAGATCATGGCTCGGCACCTTTGGAAAAGTTGTTTCAAGCTTCAACAGGGCAAGCCTCTCAGCCTCCTTAATCACCCTGTCTGCCTCAGTGTCAACGATTTCCGCCCTGATGTCCGTCGTCCTCGTTATTATTGAAGCCGCCTCCTCAAGCTTAGCCTTAACCCCGACGAACTCTTTTTCAAGATTCGGCAGTGGGCTTGTCTCACTTATCCTGGAGAGCAACCTCGCCAGCTGCGGAAGCATGCCGTACAGCTCCTCGGACTCCACCATGGTTTCCAGCCTGAGCTTAATGGTTAACACGAGCAGGCTAGACTGGTAGACAAGTTTAGCAACCCTTCTCAGCATGGCTATCTCCTCAGCATAGGCCTTAGCCCTGTCGTGATCATTCTTCTCTAGAAGAAGACTTATCTTCTCAAGATACTCGCTATCCTTCCTCCTCAGGTTCTTAACTATCTTCTCAAGGTCGTAGGATACTAGCTCTACGTCGGTCAACGACTCTCTGAGCAGAAGCCTCACCCTCTCCATGCTGCCTGCGGGCTCCATCTTTACCGTCTTCTCCCCTCCAACTCTAATACTCCACCGCTCGTACCTACATAAGCATAGCTTACGACGCCTTTAAAGATACCGTTCTCCAGGATTCCAGGGGTATTGTTGAAGAAACCATCCAGCCAGTCGAGACTACGGTTCTCAGGCAGTGGGACGTCGATAATAGCGTTCCCCCAGTCTGTTATCACGGGCCCAACCTTACCGCTTCCAGTCCTGATCCTGACGGCTACTCCAAGAGTCTTTTCAACCCTCTTTTTAACCAGTAGGACCAAGTTTTGAAGAACCTCCACCGGTATTGGGAAGCCGGGCGGAATCCTTTCAACAATCTTCCTCTCATCCAGAACCAGAACCGTCTTCCTTGAAACCGAGCTCAGAACCTTCTCCGGAAGCAGAGCGCCTCCCCCGCCTTTTATCGCGGTCAACGATTCTCTTTCAACAAGGTCCGCACTATCTATAGTAACATCCACATGGTCTATCTGGTTGAAGCTCGTGGTTTCCAAGCCTTCCTCCAGAATCCTGAACTCTATTTGGCGGGACGACGGGACGAGGGAAACATCCCTGATGAGGCCCGTCCTTATTCTCTCAGCCAGCAGGGGTAGGAAAACATCCCCCATCGTGCTACCGGAGCCAAGCCCTATGATCATCCCGGATTCGACATGAGCCAAGGCTTTCTCAGAAGCCAGCCTCCTAAGACCGGCGAGGCTTCCACTCATTTCTTCAAACCAGCCGGCTCAGGTTGCTCAGGGTCTCCCTGGCGACACGGTAAGCCCTGTTCAACTCTTCTTCCAGCCTCGACAAGTCGCCCAGGATGAAGTCGGGCTCCTTGGAAGCATGCTTGCTGCCGCCGTTTAAAAGAGCAGGGGCCGCTGGAGGCTTAAACCCTACGCCGTGTTTCTGCGCTAGCAGAATGCTTCTCTTAACCATTTCAAGCCTGAGCGTCTGAAGAAGGTTCTCCAGTTTTTCAACACCCGCGTCAGGATCATTGCCCCCGCCGTTTTTCAACTCTACAATCCTCCTCCTGACGGTTTTCATCATCTCCATTATCTCAAGAACCTCGGAGACAAGGGTCTCGGACTCTGAGGACTCCTCGCCCTCGGCATCCTGTACAAGCATCTTTAGCATCATTTCCACTGCAGGGACTGACTTATATGGCTTTTTATATTGGTTTCAATACAATCTTCTTTACTAGTTTATTCAGAAAACTTTTGGAGAAAGGGCGCTCCCACTGGAGGAAGAGGTTTATCCACCTCAAACAGAGATTTCTCGCGCTAAAATCAAGCAGCATCCTTATACGAACCACGTATCCCTCCGTGCGACCAAAAAATCTAAAAAGCTCGAAAAATCCGGAAAACCGAAAATATTGCCGCTTGCTAAGGGCTAGGGAAACGGCCGGAAAACAGAAACGGTTCTCCCACCGCACGCTGCTGAAGGATCATGCACCATCCTGCTTGCAGACAAGATGTCTTAATGATGCACGAAAAGCTTAAAGCCGACGGATAAGGAAAAACACCAGCCCCAGTAGCTCAGCCTGGTTAGAGCGCCTCCTTGGTAATGCTTGAAGCGCTGATGGAGGAGGCCGTGGGTTCGAAGCCCACCTGGGGCTTCTGGTTTAAGCTGAACATCGTAATAGGTCAAATGCGTGCATTAAGTAGCGCGCGCTAAATGTCCAGATGGGTTCACATAATAACCTTAATAATATCTTTTTTGAAGAAAGCCTCGGGAGGGATTTGAACCCTCGGCTAACAGCTTCCCCGGCTTTTTCGCTTACAAGGCTGCCACTCTACCAGGCTGAGTTACCGAGGCTCACCAGCATCTTTAGAAAAAAGGGGCTTAAAACGTTTTCGCCCGAGGTCCTTCGAAGGTTGAGCGCGCGCGCTAGCTTCACTATTTGAACAATCTTCTCCACCGTCGCCTAATCCAATCTTCAAGCGTCGGAGGGACTTGCTTCCAGTAATAGTCGTTCTGGCTGAGGGCCGCTGCCGAGATTCGAACTCGGACAAGTGGCTCCACAGGCCACCGCGCTGCCTGGTTACGCTACAGCGGCCGTTTAATACGGGTTCTCGTTTAAACGGGTTTCACGGTGTTTTAAACTTTTAACGTTCCCGCTTCCTAGCCAGTAATCGCGAGGGATTGGCCTAGGGGAAAACATTATATATCGTGATGGAAAACCTATTCGCCGGGCCGGTAGTTCAGTGGTAGAATGTCCGACTTGCACTCGGAATGGGTGACCCCGAAGGGTCGTGGGTTCGAGTCCCACCCGGTCCATTTTTCGAAGATTTTTTCCAGTGTCTGAAACACTCTTCGAATCCTGAGGGATGCTCGACTCCTCTTTTCAACTAGCTTATTTGGAAGGCTCGAGCAGGGTTCTTGACTAAAAACTCTTCCACCATGCTTCGGCTGAGCCCTTCCCTCAGCATGAGGGGGACGAAATGCTTCACCAGGTAGCTGTACGGCCTGATAATGCCTCCCCTGTTCTCGCCCACGTTGTACCATCCTGCGTCCTGAGACAGGAGAAGCCTGCTGCTGAAACCGTTCTCAACCACGAGCCGTATAAGGTTTAAAACTTTAGCCGACGTGGCTTCACTAATACCATCGTATTCAACCCACGCGCCCCGCCTCAGTATTTCAAGATGATAATTCCAATCCTCCTCGGAGTCGCAGTGTGCAACTATTACCTTAGCTGGGTCCACACCCTCCTCATCAACAATGTTCAACAGTTCTACCGCTGCTATGCCGCTGGCCGTGTGGCAAACTATAGTGGCCCCGGTGGACAAGCTGCATCTAGAGGCTGCTCTCACAATTTTCTGCTGTATCGGAATTATGTGGCCAGGGTTCACCGCGATCTTGACGAAGCCTGCTTTAATACGTGTCTCCTCGACACCCTGCTCGATCTCGCTGACCCACATGCTGGCCAGCTGGTCCGCCGAGTATTCGAAGGCATACTTTGGGAGGAAAGGCTCTTTATACAGACCCGTATTGGTTAGGATATGGATTCCTGATGCTCTCGACAGGCTGGCGAGCAGCTGTGGGTATCTTCCGATAAACGCTGGCGTGCAGTCTACGAATCCTGAGACGCCAAGCTGCTTAACCTCGTTCAAGTACGGCAGCATGACGTTGAAGACCTCTAGGGGGTCGTAGCGGTCCCTACTAACCCTGTCGGCCCCTATGAAATCGCAGAGTATGTGCTCATGCACCAGTGTTAGCCCAAGCTCGTCAGGGTGAATGTCTCCCAACACTGTCCTGATCTTCACGGGACAGTTGTCGCGGCTAGAGGTAATTAGGCTTATGGCTGATGGGGAGGGTTTGGAGCCCCGTCTGCAGCCGGCCTGGTTTTCCACTGGAGAAGAATCTTTCAAAGACCTCCTGCCGGAAGCGGCTCCCCGGGCCTTTTAAACAGTCGCCGGCACGTTAGAAATGCTTAAATAAGCGTCCGGTTCACTATACTCCGGACCACACTGGAACGGCGTGCCCCCAGGACACTGGTGCAAAACCAGGTATGATAAGGGGGCTCCACGTGTGGATACACGATGTTGAGGACTCGAAAGAGTCTGATGCTGTTGAACATGTAAGGAAAGTCCACCGTCCAAGACCGTAACTCCCAAACCGGTTGATCCTGCCGGACCCCACCGCTATCGGGATGGGACTAAGCCATGCGAGTCGTGCGGCCCGGTCAGCGGGCAGCGGCGTACGGCTCCGTAATACGTGGTCAACCTACTCGGGGCACCGGGATACCCGCTGGGAAACTGCGGCTAATCCCGGATGGGCGAGGAGGCTTGGAACACCTTCTCGTCGAAAGGCCGGGTTAACGATGCTTAGCCCGGCGGCTCCGAATGGGACCACGGCCGATCAGGTTGTTGGTGAGGTAACGGCTCACCAAGCCTAAGACCGGTACGGGCCCTGAGAGGGGGAGCCCGGAGATGGGGACTGAGACAAGGCCCCAGGCCCTACGGGGCGCAGCAGGTACGAAACTTTTGCAATGCGCGAAAGCGTGACAAAGTCATCCCGAGTGCCACCCGCTGAGGGCGGCTTTTCCACAGTCTAAAAAGCTGTGGGAATAAGGGGAGGGTAAGTCGGGTGTCAGCCGCCGCGGTAATACCCGCTCCCCGAGTGGTGGGGGCTTTTACTGAGCTTAAAGCGCCCGTAGCCGGTTATGCGTGTCTCCAGTTAAATCCAGCAGCCTAACTGCTGGGCCGCTGGAGATACTGTATGACTTGGAGGCGGGAGAGGCTACCGGTAGTCCCGGGGTAGGAGTGAAATCCTCTGATCCCGGGAGGACCTGCAGTGGCGAAGGCGGGTAGCCAGAACGCGCTCGACGGTGAGGGGCGAAAGCTGGGGGAGCGAACCGGATTAGATACCCGGGTAGTCCCAGCTGTAAACGATGCGGGCTAGGTGTCGGTGCGGGTACGGCCTGCACCGGTGCCGCAGGGAAACCATTAAGCCCGCCGCTTGGGGAGTACGGTCGCAAGACTGAAACTTAAAGGAATTGGCGGGGGAGCACCACAAGGGGTGAATGCTGCGGTTTAATTGGAGTCAACGCCGGGAACCTTACCAGGGGCGACAGCTGGATGAAGGCCAGTCTGAAGGGCTTGCCAGACTAGCTGAGAGGAGGTGCATGGCCGTCGCCAGCTCGTGCCGTGAGGTGTCCTGTTAAGTCAGGTAACGAGCGAGACCTCCGCCTCCAGTTGCCACCGCTCCTCGAAAGGGGGGCGAGCACTCTGGAGGGACTGCCACCGATAAGGTGGAGGAAGGAGGAGGCAACGGCAGGTCAGTATGCCCCGAAACCCCTGGGCCACACGCGGCAGATAATGGCGAGGGCAGAGGGCTCCGACCCCGAAAGGGGAAGGTAATCCCTAATCCTCGCCGTGGTTGGGATCGAGGGCTGCAACTCGCCCTCGTGAACGTGGAATCCCTAGTAATCGCATGTCACCATCGTGCGGTGAATACGTCCCTGCTCCTTGCACACACCGCCCGTCGCTCCAACCGAGTGGGTCTGGGTCGAGGCCTGGTCCGACGAGGGTCGGGACGAGACCTAGGCCTGCGAGGCGGGAGAAGTCGTAACAAGGTCGCCGTACGGGAACGTGCGGCGGGATCACCTCCTACGTTTAGGACGGTGGACCCTTAAAACATGTTCAACAGCATCGTTGTAATGACCCTAGGCTTAACGCTTAGGCGAATGCATGAGCCCAAACGTGTTGGGCTGTGAGTGCGTCACAGGCAGGTCACAGACTGTTCCAACGGGAAGTTGGGGCCGTGGCACATGGACGCTGCCTGGTGGATGGATCGGCTCGACAGCCGATGAAGGCCGTGGCAAGCGGCGATACGCCCCGGGTAGGAGCATGCATCCGTAGATCCGGGGATCGCTGAATGGGTAACCCTCCCCGAGCTTCGGCTTGGGGAACACCCTCCGCAAGGAGGGTGTGGGAACCCGCCGAAAGGAAGCATCTGAGTAGGCGGAGGAAGGGAAATCAAAACGAGACTCCCTGAGTAACGGCGAGTGAAAAGGGATCAGCCCAAACCGAAACGGGCGTGGATGACACGCCTGTGATGTGGTGTTGAGGCGGAAGCGTTCCCTCCAACCCGGGCTGACCCGAAGGGACCTGGAATGGTCCGCCATAGAGGGTGACAGCCCCGTAGGGGTAGGCCTGGAGGAGGATGGCTTCTCAGCCCGAGTACCATAGCTCGGATATGCTATGGGAAGCAGGGAGCCAGCTGCTTCCAAGGCTAAGTACTCGTCGAGACCGATAGCGCACCAGTACGGTGACGGAAATCTGAAAAGTGCCCCGGAAGGGGGGTGAAAAGCGCCTGAAACCAGGCAGTTATAGACGTGCATGGCCTGAAAGGGTTACTCCCTTCAAAAGCGGGGGCTGGAGACGGCTCTGCGCGATGAAGGGTACCAGGGTCATGCGCTCCGTCTTGAAACACGGGCCGGGGAGTTTACCGTCATGGCGAGCTTAAGAGGCTTGAAGCCTCGTAGGCGTAGGGAAACCGACTCCACGCACAGCCTTTTTAAGGCTGGAGGTGGGGGGTGCGTTGAGCGCCCTTAGTCATGGCGGTAAGACTAGAAACCGAGCGATCTAGCCCTGGGCAGGGCGAAGCCAGGCGAAAGCCTGGTGGAGGCCCGTAGGGGTGCTGACGTGCAATTCGTTCCTCTGACCTGGGGCTAGGGGACAAAAACCAATCTAGCTCGGTGATAGCTAGTTCCCTCCGAAGTGAGTCGCAGCTCAGCCCGCCTGGAGGAGGCACTCTGGGTAGAGCACTGATCGAGTGGTAAGGGCTCGAAAGGGCCCGCTACTCTTTCAAACTCCGAACCAGCGTGCTCCTGAGAAGGGCGGAGTGGGGTTCCGCGGGTTAAGCTCGTGGACCGAGAGGGGAGCAACCCAGACCAGGGTTAAGGTCCCCAAATGCCAGCTAAGTGTCAAACCAAAGGGCGTCTTGCCTCTTAGACAACCGGGGTGTAGGCTTAGAAGCAGCCACCACTTAAAAAGTGCGTAACAGCTTACCGGTCGAGAGGCAAGGCCCCGAAAATGGACGGGGCTTAAGCTGGCTACCGATACCCTGGAGCACGCTGCGATGCGGCGTGTCTGGTAGGAGGGCGTTCGGCTTGGGGAGAAGCTGGGTCGTGAGGCCCAGTGGACCGAGTCGAAGTGTAGATCCCGGTGGTAGTAACAGCAAAGTTGGGTGAGAATCCCAACCGCCGTAAGGGCCAGGGTTCCCCGGCAATGCGTCGTCAGCCGGGGGTTAGTCGGTCCTAAGGCCTGCTCTTAACACGAGTAGGCCGATAAGGGGAAGCCGGTTAATATTCCGGCACCAGACGGGTACGTGCGGCGACGCTAGGCTCAGGAGCCGACGGCTTGGGATAGGGTGAGCAGGGTTGCTGCCCTGTTTAACCGTTTAAGCCTGGGGAGTGCCGTAAAGGCGAGAACCAGGTGAAGGCGGGAATAGCACGCCATTAGGCGTGTTCACCCGATTCCTAGGCCCATGGAAAAGGCTTCTGGGAAGGATCCCGTCTGACCGTACCGAGAACCGACACAGGTGCCCCTGGGTGAGAAGCCCAAGGCGTGTCGGGGGTAATCCATGGCGAGGGAACTCGGCAAATTAGCCACGTAACTTAGGGAGAAGTGGTGCCTGAGGCTGGGCCGCGAGGCTTGGCTTCAGGTCGCAGTGACAAGGGGGTCCCGACTGTTTACTAAAAACATAGGGAACCGTTAGCCCGAAAGGGTTTACACGGTTCCTGAATCCTGGCCAGTGGCGGTACCTGAAACCTGGGTCCAACCGGGCTAAGGGCCGCTAAACGCCGGGAGTAACTCTGACTCTCTTAAGGTAGCCAAATGCCTTGTCGGGTAAGTTCCGACGTGCATGAATGGATCAACGAGGGCCCCGCTGTCCCCGCCTGGAACCCGGTGAACCCACGTAACGTGGACGAACAGTCCACGGACTCCCAGCGGGAAAAGAAGTCCCTGTGGAGCTTTACTGCAGCCTGTCGTTGTAGTGGTGGCTCCGGTGCATAGCGTAAGCGGGAGCCGTTACCAGGCTCATCCTCTCGGGGATGGGCTGAGGCGCCAATGAAACACCGCTCACCAGGGCTGCTGCTACTGATCCTGGCGGAAGCCAGGAAACAGCGGCAGGTGGGCAGTTCGGCTGGGGCGGTCCCCCCTTGAAAAGGTATCGAGGGGGCCCAAAGGTCGGCTCAGACGGGTCAGAACTCCGTCGTGGAGGGCAAGGCCAAAAGCCGGCCTGACTGGTTCTCGCACATCAGGAGAACCAGGGGCGAAAGCCGGGCCTAGCGAACCTTCGTGTCCCCACAGCTGGGGGCCGAAGCTGGCAGAAAAGTTACCCCAGGGATAACAGGCTCGTCGCGGGCGATAGTTCCCATAGACCCCGCGGTTTGGTACCTCGATGTCGGCTCTTCCCATCCTGGCGGTGCATAAGCCGCCAAGGGTAGGGCTGCTCGCCCGTTAAAGGGGAACGTGAGCTGGGTTTAGACCGTCGCGAGACAGGTCGGACTTTATCTGCTGGGAGTGCTGGTCGCCTGAGGGGAAGATGTCCTCAGTACGAGAGGAACTGGGTGTCGCGGCCTCCGGTCTACCGGTTATCCAGCAGGGTAGACGCCGGGCAGCTGCGCCGTTGTGGATAAGGGCTGAAAGCATCTAAGCCCGAAGCCACTCCCGAAAATAGGCGACCAACCTGGGTGTAGGGCTGGGCAACCAGCCTGATCCCAGTCGAGGGCGGGAGTAGAAGACTCCGTTGATGGGGTGGGGGTGTAAGCACCAAGGATTAACGTCCGAGGTGCTCAGCCTGCCGCTCCCAATAGCCCGAGGTACACGGTTAACCACTCTCGTTGGAACAGGTGAAAACCTGCCTGTGACGCTTTCACCAAAAATTTTTAAACGTTATTCGGAACTATGCTTAGGCAGGGGGGAAGTTGAAGGACGGGCGTCGGGTCCGAAGAGGGCCTGGGGAAACTCCCTTCTTGGTGCGGGTGCTGCAGCGCCGCGAGGCGCAGGGGGAGACCCCTAGGCTGAGACAGAAACGAAGCCCCTCCGGGAGGAATGTGGATGAAGAATACTGACGACCCCTGGAACGGGCGTGAAACGGGCTCAGCCTGCAGCAAGCAAGGCCGAACAGGCCAGGTGAGTAACCCGCATGATGGCCAGGTGGGCCGCTTAGTCGAATCCCGTCTCGAACAGAAAAGGGGTTACTCTCAACATCCCCCCTGCCTTTACGCTCTGCATTTCCACGAGGATGATCCTAGGAGGTGCACAACCCTCGTCTTGAAGAAGCACGGCATGATTAAGGTGGTTTCGAAAATATCCCAAGTCCCCAGGCGCTCCATAATCTTAAACCCTGAGGCCACGGTTACGCTTTCACCCGTGGACAGGGATGTTGCGGTGAAGCATGGAATAACAGTCATAGACACCTCTTGGAAATCCGCGGACAACAGTGTCTTCCACCTTCTTAAAGCACCGTTCCAGAGGAGGCTGCCTAGGCTGCTGGCGGCGAACCCTGTTAACTACGGTTCTTCGAACATTCTCTCAAGCGCTGAAGCCCTGGCCGCAGCCCTCTTCATACTCGGTTTCCCAGAGCAGGCCTCAAGCATTCTTTCAAAGTTCAAATGGGGCGGCTCCTTCATACAGCTTAACCGTGAGCTGTTGGGGAATAGTCGTCCTGAAACCTAGCCGACTATTTTAAATCGTCTAGAGTCTTGACAACTATCTCCCTAGGCATCTTCTCAACGGTTCCTATTCTCTCGCCAACCATGATCTTCATATTCTTGCTTTGAGCCAGGTCGAGAAGCCTCTGTGAAACTATCCCGTCGAAAATAACTCCGGCAACATTGTCAAGCCCGCTTAGCCTGTCGTAAAGCTGGCTTACAGGCACCTCCTCGATAATCTCCCCATCCTCGTCTAGGAGGATCGCGGTGAAGGATTCCTTAACCCTTTCTCTAAGAGTCTTCATAACGTTCAGAAGGTTTTCAGGGGCAACAGGCTTAGCTGCCGCCTGCAGGGTGGCTAGATAAGTGTTCACGTCAACCCTCCTGCTTATCATGTCAAGGATTTCAATCGGCTTCATCTCCTCCACCTCCCTGCCCTGCGGAGCCTTGCCCACGTAGTCTATTTTCGCACCTCTTCTCAGAAGCTCTTTCACAATCATGTCGCCAACCCTGTCTCCGTCAGCCAGCACCGTAACCTCCTTCTTCCTGTGAGTCAGGTTAACCACGTACTGGGGAATGTTCACACCGTTGGTTGCAACAACGTTCTTAACACCCGCCTTCATGAGAGTGGTTAAATCAGCCCGGCCCTCCACTATGAACAGTGTTTCGCTCGTCTCAGCCTCAGGCCCGCCTTCAACATCGGCAGCGAGACTAACTATTTTACCGACGTCGCTGACCTCACTCACCTGGCTTATCATCTGGATCACCTCGCTCCTTTGAGAGGCCGACCACCTCTGCATAATGTCCTTGGCTCTCTCCATGATCCTCCTCCTCTTCTCCTCCCTAACGTCTTCGACACCGAGTAGTTTAAACCGGGCGTCGTAGGGCCCAACCCTCTCTATGCTTTCCAGCGTCGCCGCTAGAAGAGCCGCAGTAGGCTGGTCAAGATTATTGGGTATAGTCACGTTTCCAACCGTCTTCTTATCGTCTTTCTTCAGCTCAACATCTATTCTTCCAAGCTTGCCGCTCTTCTGGAGCTTCTTCAGGTCGAGGGTGTCTCCGAACAGACCTTCAGTCTGTCCGAAAATAGCGCCTATAATATCGTGTTTCTACGGGAATCTTCCCTTTTAAAGAAGATTCTCTCCACAACTCCCTCGACTTCAAACTCCACCCTAATCACGTACTTCGCAACCGGTGGGGGCTGTTCAGCAGCCATTTCCACCAAGCCTCCTTTCCTCTACGGATAAGCATGCTTTCATCAACCTCATAAAGCATCACCGTCATGCTACTGTTCAAAGGGGATTTAAACTTTTTATCCGGGAATACGGAGACCAAGCGGGTGCTGTTGCCCAGGCTTAGGAAAACGGCGAGCAGGCGCAACGCTGCTTCAGCAGAATCAGTAAGCAGGATAATGCAGGAGTTGAGCCTCGGCGACACGGGGCAACTCATAGTGGTTGAGGGAGCTAAGGACAGGGAGGCGCTTGTTAAACTCGGGGTTAAAACCAGGATAATGACGCTTAGAAGCTTCATCAGGCTCGCCGCCACCAACTGGCTGGAGAGGGAAAGCGTTTCGGAGATAATTGTCCTAACTGATTTCGACAGGAGGGGCAGGTCGCACAGCCTGAAAATAAGGAAAATCTGCTCTGGGAGGGTGAAGATTAACATGGAGTATAAGTCTAGGCTTAAGCAGGCTTTAGGAGGCTGCGCTAAGGAGGTTGAAGGCATACCCAGCTTCATCAGGGGTAAGACTAAGCAGGAGGCTGTTTAAGCTCGGCCTGACATCCTTTTTCACAGCATGCCTACCGCATGCTCCGAGGCCTCTTAAACCGAGCTCTGCTGTTTCGCCGTCCTGGGTCCTCCTCCCTCACAGCAGAGCTTAAGCCCTAAGCTCGGTTAGATCCGCTTTCGGACGGCTCGTCTAGGAAAAGCCTCCGCATGCTTTTAAGCTTTAACGCTTTAAAAAACCCTTCTCGTCAACCTCGCCCATCCTAACCCTGGTGCTGGATATGGGTTCAGAATCCTCAGCCTCCAAGAGGGGAGCTAGAAGAACCTCCAGGGGGCGCAAGCCTTTTCCACGCCTAATCCTGTTGATAAGCAGCCCGTTTCCCAGGGTGGGGAAGGTAACCAGCAGGGCTCCCTCCTCCAGGGTCGCTGCGGGACCGGCGAAATCATCCAGCTTAAAAACCCTGAAGCCCCTGCACCCTACGCTCCTTAGGAAACCTGAAACCTTCTGGAAGCGCTCTGCGAAAGCCTCAACCATGTGGGGCTTGCCGGCTGCAAACTCGTCTGAAGTAACTCCGACGATCACGCTCCTGCCCAGGGCTGCTGCCAACCCTAGGAGGAGCATGTGCCCCCTGTGAAACCTGTCGAAAGTACCGCCCAGTATCACCGTCTTCCTCCTGGCAATAGTTAGGAAACCCCCGGAAACCCATTTAAAGCCTTTCCCCGGAATTGGAAGCCGGCTGTTGAACGAGGAGGAGAAGGAGAAATACTTTGCAGCAGGCGAGATCGCCAAGAGGGTTAAGGAGGAGGCTCGTCAACGGGTTAAGGCTGGAGCGAGGCTCTTAGACCTTTGCGAGGAAATAGAGGATCGCATAAGGCAGCTCGGCGGCCAACCGGCTTTCCCCTGCAACATAGGGTTGAACGAGGTTGCAGCCCACTTCACCCCGCCCCCGGGGTTTGGAGGCGAGGTTCCAGAGGGCTCGCTGGTTAAAGTTGACCTTGGTGTTCACGTTGACGGCTGCATCGTAGACACCGCGTTTACAACACCGCTCTCCCAGGTGGACAGGGAGATGGTTGAGGCTGCTGAGAAAAGCCTTGAAAAAGCATCAAGCGTTCTAAGGAGCGGTGTTAAAATCAGCCAGGTCGGCGAGGCTGTTGAAAACACGGTTAAGTCGAGAGGCTTCAGGGTGATAAGAAACCTGACCGGCCACCAGATAGATCGTTTCAACCTTCACGCAGGGCTTTCAATCCCGAATCTTAAAACGTTCAGCGCTGAGAAGCTTAGGAGAGGCATGGTTGTGGCGATAGAGCCTTTCGTAACGCTGGCCGACGGTGCGGGTGAGGTCGGCGAGGCCAGCCAAGTCTACATATATCGCTTCAAACACTTCCCCGTGGAATACAAGGGAAGGTTGAGCAGCCGGGTTGAGAGGATGCAGAGCGCTTTCAGAACCCTCCCGTTCTGCGAAAGATGGTTTTCAAGCCTCTTCAAGGAGGCTGGTGAAAGCGTCTTCAACAGCATTGTTGAAGAACTGGGTAAAAACCTGGTTTCCTACCCTGTTCTGGTTGAGAGGAGCAGGAGGAAGATAGCTCAGGCCGAGGATACTTTCCTGATACTTGAGGACTCCGCTGTAAACCTGACTTCAGGCTAGTAGCGCTCCTCCTGCCGCCCACCCTCCAAGTATATTGCTGTGATAACCATCCTGTTTTCAACACCAGTGTCCTCACTCTTGGGACACCGGGGGCACTCCCCGCCGTATCCGTAAACATAGTCTCCCTCACGGAAAGGCCTAACAGCCTTATAGCTGCATTTCGAGCATTCTTCAACCGTTAGAACAACTATCTTCCTCTCCTTCAGCATTTTCTGCACGCTAACCTGGTATCTTCTTATCATGTAGAATGTTGAAACCAATCCGGTTAAGCCAGTCATTATGAAAAGCATGTTCGTAAAACTGTCATTCCTACCAGTGCCCGTGACCCCTTGAAAAAGAAGGATCAGCGAGAAAAGAATGAGTAGGCCAAGCAGGAAGAAGTAGAACGGGACTAGAAGACTAGCCGGGCTTTTCTCCACTGCTCTCAGCCTCCTACTGGGCGATGCCCATCGTGTTGCCAACACCTATCACCATCAACGTGTCGCCTTCGGAAGACTTCTCAACTATCCTTTTTAAAAGAAGCTGATGCGCCTCCTCAACCCCGCTGAGAACATCCTTGGTCATCGGCGTGATCGCCTCCTTCAAAGACATTTTTATAATCATCCCGTAGAGAGGAATCGCCTTCCTGGTCGCAACCTCCTCAATCTTGTATTTTTCAGTGCCTATTCCACCGATGATTGCTCCAACGCCTTCAGCAATGCTCCCGGTTTTCTCACCCTCCAGCTTGAGCCCAGCGTCCACCATGAATATCATTTTGAAACTCTCTTTTTCACTAAGCTTCATCAAAGCATCCCCGGGGGTGCCCACAGCCCCTCCCGGGCCCTTAGCCTTCATAAAGTATACTCTCCTCCCCTGAATATTCTTAACAGTGTACGCGTTGTCCCTCTCGATGTCGAATATCTCGCCGCCCCTCATCAGGCGGGCTGCGACAAGCGCTCCAGCCCCGTCGCCAATCGGCTGGCCGCTTGAAAAAGCCTGCAGCGCCCCAAGGTAGGCCTCAGCCTCCATCATCACCTGCGGGAGAATAGCCTGCAGCTGTATTATCAGAATATAGCTTGAAGTCTTCTTGCTCAGAATATAGTAGTGTCTAACAACCTTATAGTAGTAGTTTAAAGCATAGGATGCTTCGAAAAGATTCATTATGTTTAAAACCTGGCTTTCGTCGATACCGGGGATTATCTGTTTTATCTCGCCCCTAACCCTGTCCTCCGCCGTCTTAACTATGTGGTCGAGCTTCCAAACCACCCCGGCTGGATCCATGTCGACCGGGGGAATGGTTACGAACTCGAGATAATTATCCAGAAACCTGTTTATCTCTTCCCTACCGTATTTCTTCAGCTTATCCTTAGTGAACTTTACCGACTCGTCTCTCATCAAGCGTAGTCTTTCAAGAGCATACTCAATGTCTCGAAGCCGGATGATAGTCTGTATTTTCTCACCCCAGAACACGAGCGCTAGGAACATCGCCATGTAGAGTATGTTGATTATGTAGCCGATGTCCGTATTGTCCTGCCCTAGGAATAATGGTGTTTGCATCTATCTTTACGCCGCTGGTTTTCCAGCCTGAGAATATTTAAGCCTTTAATGGGAATTTTTACGCTTGATTAACAACCTGGGTGGATGGTTACCGGCTTTCAAACCTCGCGTGGCCGAAGACCACACTAATGTTTGAAACGGAGCCGTGTTTAACTTCCGTGTTCGGAACGGCTCCGCGGGTTTCCCCTGTACGGGTGTTTCCACGGCTCCTATGGCCGGTAACCGGGAGGGAGGAAGAGAACCCCACTATTAAATTTTTCTCCCGCTTAAAAGACAGTTTTTAAATACGATCCGCATAAGCATCTTTCTTCAGAAACAGGGTTAATCCTACCGCAGCTTGTGCACATTGTTTTCGGAGAATGCATGAGGAAGCTGGTCCTACCGGCTTTCCTCAGGATCCCAAGCTCCTCTAAACCCTGAAGATGGATAATGTTAGACTCAGGCGTAAGGCTCTTAAGCCTGGATTCAAACCTGAACCATTCTTCGAAAGCCGTGTTCCTCGGGAAAACGTTCACACGGCTTCCTCCAAACCTCTGCGCAGCCTCCTCGTGGCTCACAAGGCTGACGAGCACCCTGTTCTCCCTCTTGGAAGACTTGTGGATAAGCTCGTTCATCCTTTTAACGATCTTCTCAGCCTCCGGGAAACTGGTGGAAGCATCCTGAGAGTCAACGAGCCTGCAGGCAGCGTCGTAAAGCCCGGTTAACTCTATTATTGAACAGCCTTTCTCCGAGAGGAAGTATGTTTCACCATTAACCCTGCTCGACAGGGGGAGGAGCTTCCTGCCCTCCATAATGCTTCTCAAACTCTCCTTCTTAAGCTCGAAAGTCTCGATGATCCTGCTCACGATCTCGCTCAGGTTTTTCCAGAAGGCGTCCTCGTTCAGAGAGGAGTTTTCAAGAATACGCGGCAGGTTCAGGCTTACAGAGCTCAAGACGCCTGTTCTAACATGGTTGCCGGCGGCATCGTTTAAGACAGCAAGATGATGAGTGGGGCAGGAGTTTTGAGAACCCGCTAGCACGAGGGCGCCTCCAGCGTTTAAAATCTTCGCTAAACTGCTCGCGAAACCCTCTTCAAAAACCTTCCTGTCGTAGCCGACGAGCGAGAGAGAGAAACTGGATAAAACCGTTTTCTCAGCTATTTCCCCAAGCCTTCTCAAGAGCTCGGGGGCAACGGATTCCAGCTCCACGCTTAAAATAATGTTCCACCTCCTCTGGCTTATCGCAATGCTTTTCAAAAACTCGTATAAAAGCTCCAGGTCCCAGCTGTCTAAGAGGAGGCTGTTCGCATGCATGGAGGAGCTGCTGAACGCCTCGACAATCCTCCACGCGGCCTGCTTAAGCGACGACTCTCCTCCGGAGAAAGCAATATACGAATGGGTTTTCAAAAGGCTTAGGCTCGCCAGCGAGTTTACAGGCTCGTCTGGCTTAAACATGAAGCTGGCTAAATGATTAATGTTAACCGTTCCACTAAGGTGTGCGTCACCAACTTCCCTCGGAAGCTTGGCGAGAAACGCGTACTGCCTTAAAACCTCTTCACCAGCCTCGTTCACAACATCGTCTAGGCTCCGCTTAACAGATATCAGCTCAGAAACGTCGTGCACAGGCAGCCCAAGCCTCGTCAACCTATGCCTGTAGTTCTCCATCTTCTTCTCAAGGAGAACAGCGTTAACATACTCCCTGATAAGGGGCGCGGTTAAATACTTCACTCCGAGGGAATACAGTCTCTCCTCTATCTCTAGGGCTATTGTTTCAGCAGTATCCTGATCCATGCCGGCCTCTCTGACGAGGCACTCCTCAATCCTCTTCCTCTCGAAAAGCTCGATCGACGAGTCTGTTCTCCTGACGAGGAGAACATTCTCCTTCCTCCTGAGCGATTCGAAAAGATTCATAGCATGGTTCAGAACATCCTTGCCCAGCGGGGTTATCACGTATATCTTGTTCTCAGGCTTATACTCGACAAGCCCGTTCTCCATGAGCTTGCTCAAATGGTATGCGAACTTCCCAGCGTCGCTGAACCTGTCAAGCCTAACAGTCTTCATCAGCTCACTGTATCTGAGCGGGGTCTTCTCCAGTATTTTCAGTATTTCAACTCGTACTGGAAACCCTAGTGCCTTGAAGATGTCGCTTAACGTTTTGAAACCCTTGTTTTCTTCCTCCATCTTGATAATAATCTGCACAATAGGGTGAAACTATTTTAACTTAATGCCTAAGGATAATCACCTTATTCTCCCATGAATCAGCGTCTTAACGCTCAATGCAAACTAGAAAAGACATAAGCAACGGTTAATCGGAGAAAGCAATCCGCATAATAAAACCCTTAACCAATCATAAATCTGGAACCGCAACGCTTAAAAAGAAAGCTTTTCAACACCATGCTGCAAAAACAGAGCGCACGCTCAAGAAAAGGGGGTATGGGCTAAAGGCGAAACCGGCCAACTTGGTAGGCTCCATGGCTCGGGCCCATGTGATCCCGGTTCGAAAACACCTGTTGGTGCCGAAAATCCGGGTACCCCCATCAAACAGCGTGCGCTAAACTGCCTCCTGTTTAAATGCGATAGGCATCCACTTGATAGTTTACTTAAAAATACACTCGATTTTTAACCTTATCAATTCCGCTCAGCTTGAACCTTAATCCATACTTATAATACTTGTCACGTTAAACGATAAAGTTAAATCAATCGAAAGTTTATGGGGGCACTGGGATTTGAACCCAGGTCTCGTGGGATCTCGGATTTTTAATCTCCCAAGCCACGGAGCCTAGACCATGCTAGCCGATGCCCCCGGCAGGTTTTTTCCTCCCCTGTAATTTAAAAAGATTTTGTTTCAGATAATGTGAGATGATGCGGAGCGTCTAAAATACTTTAAGGAATTAGTTTGATGCGTTTGAAGAATGCCGGAGGCGGGTCTCGATCCCGCGACCTCCAGATTATGAGTTTCATCAACCCCTTAGGGTTCTGGCGCTTTAGCCTCCTAGGGTCTAGCCATCTGAGCTACTCCGGCACCCTTTTTCTTCAAGGGAGAACCGGGTTTTAAATTTTTATCCAAGTATCTGTATGGACACCCATTTTAAGCACGAGCTAAGCTGGCGGTGTCAACCCGTTTTATAATCTGCGCCTAGGCTTGCTCCAGGCTCGGGTACCCGAGCGCCTTCAAGACGAGCCTCAAACCTTCTTCAGTAACCCTTTGCCCAGACACGACTCTGTTTCTCTCAGGGTGAATGATAAACCCCTTGTACATCCCGCCCATGTTGACGATGTAGAAAACCTGTATTACGAATATCAGCATGTTGAGCTGCTTACTCGTCAGCCTCTCGAGAAGCAGCCTCTCGGTTTTCAAGGATATTGCGCATCTCTTCCTAAGGCTCTCAGCGAGGCTCTCCCTGTCCTCATCCATAACCGCCACCACGTCCGCCGCCGTTAAACCCTGCTCCTTAAGATAGTCGTCAACAGCCTTCTTAAGCGGAATAAAGTAGCCTGGAAGACTCATTTCAGCCTCACGGGTAGACGATTGTCTGAGTCCGGGGATACGGGACCGCGTACTTAATGCTGGGCAGCCGCAGAATATGGGCTAGGAGTCTTTCAAACCCTAGGCCGAAGCCTGAATGCGGGACTGAGCCGTACTTCCTGAGGTCAAGATACCAAGCGTAGTCCTCAGGATTATAGCCTGACTCCACTATCCTATTCAAGAGAACATTATAATCGTCAATCCTCTGCCCGCCGCCGACTATCTCTCCGTACGGCCAGACCAGAAGGTCTGCTGCAAGCACAACCCTGGGGTCCCCGGGGTCAGGCATATGGTAGAAGGCTCTGACCTCCCTGGGGTAGTGGGTTACGAAAACCGGTTGCCCAACCCTGGTGGCGATAATCTTCTCCTCCCTGACGCCTAGGTCCCTGCCCCACTCCATCTCCACGCCGCTGCCCCTCAGGAGCTCAACAGCCCGCGTGTAGGTTATTCTCTTAAAGGGTTTTTCGAAAGGCTTGAAACCAGGGTTGAACCTTTCAACATCCTCCCTGTGCTTCTCGTAGAATTCTCCAACAACCTCCGTAAGCATGTCCTCCTCAAGCTGGAGCAGCTGGTGGAAATCCATGTTGCACGCTTCAACCTCGAGATGCCAGTATTCCGAGAGGTGTCTCCTCGTCTTAGACTCCTCCGCCCTGAAGCTCGGCTGGAAGCAGAAGACTTTTTCAAGCGAGAAGATCGCGCCCTCAAGATAGAACTGTGAGCTCTGAGTCAGGAAAGCCTTCTTGTCGAAATACTTGACTTCAAACATTCTCGCACCCCCTTCGGTTGCAGCAGTAACTATCGATGGCGCGCTGACCTCGTAGTAGCCGTGGTCCAGAAGCCACTGCCTCAGTATTGTTGAAAGAGAAGACCTGAGCTTCAAAACAGTAGTCATGGTTCTGCCCCGTATGAAAAGATGACGATGCTTCCACACGGTTTCAGGAGACATGTTCCTCCTTAAGGGAGGGTCCTCCAGAGAGGGAGACACTACCCTGACGGCTTCAGCTAGAAGCTCAACACCCCCGGGGGCGCGGGCATCCCTCCTGACAAGCCCCTCGACAACGAGCGAGGATTCTCTCCTAAGCCTCTTAACCTGGTCGAAAACCTGTTCCCCAACCATGTTCCTCTTGACGACGACCTGCACCACGCCGGTGGAGTCCCGGACCCTTAGGAAAACCAGTTTGCCGACAGTATTCTTCACGTAGAGCCAGCCGCGGATCCTCGCTCTGCCCCCTATGAGGCTAGCTAAGCCTGAAACATGCTGCTCCTCCACGTTGCGGGATTCAGAGGTCAAGTCAGACTGGTTCCTACGGCGGTCCCTACGGATATAAACGTATCTTGGGGCTAAACAGTTTTAACCAGGGCTGGGAGCATTTCTCGTCATGAGTAGGGAGGTTGTTGACTACAGGCTGGAAGGGGTTAAAGCCTTCTCGGAGCTTCTCGGCAGAATGGGGCAGGGGTGGGGGTTTGAGGCAGCGCAGCTTGCTAGGGCCCACGAGATCATGCTTGAAATGGTTAGGGACAGGGAGTGCGTCAAATTCCTGTCTCTGACTGCAAACATTGTTTCAACAGGCTTAAGGGGAGTCATTGCTGAAATGGTTGAGAAAGGGCTGTGCGACGTCATAATAACCACGGGCGGGACCTTCGACCACGACATCGCCAAAAGCATGAGGAAATACTACAGGGGGGAGTTCATCATGAACGACAGGGATTTGAGGAAGAAGGAAACCCACAGGCTTGGAAACATCCTTATACCGCAGGACTCCTACGGGGTGGCGATCGAATCCTTCACAATACCCCTGCTTAGAGAAATAACGAGGGAGAAGAAGGTTTTCAGCAGCAGGGAGCTTGCGGAGGAGGTTGGGAAAAGGCTGAAAGACAGGAACTCGATACTTAGGGCAGCGTACGAGAAGAAAGTGCCTGTCTACACGCCTGGGCTTGTCGACTCAGCGTTCGGCACGCAGCTCTTCATATTCTCGCAGACGAACGAGTTCAGCCTGAACCCTTTGAAAGACATGAAGGAGCTTTCAGACATCGTTTTCTCCTCCAGGAAAACCGGCGCCCTAATACTCGGGGGAGGAATAAGCAAGCACCACACTATCTGGTGGAACCAGTTTAAAGGAGGATTGGACTACGCTGTCTCCCTCACGACAGCATACGAGTTCGACGGAAGCCTCTCGGGAGCAAGGCTGGAGGAAGCAATAACCTGGAACAAGGTTAGGGAGAACGCTGCCATAGCGCTCGTCCACGTGGACGTCACGCTGGCGCTACCCATTCTGCTGGCAGCGATCTACGAGGAAACAAGGGGACAAGGCTGAATACAGGATTCGAAACCACTGGTTAAACTCTTAATACTAAACCTTAGGGCGAAAACAGCGGGCCCGGAGGGATTTGAACCCTCGACCCTCAGGTTAAGAGCCTGCTGCTCTACCATGCTGCTCCGAGACGTATTTAAATCCTTCTCGTCTGAGCTACGGGCCCTTGTGTTTTTCAGCGTAACGGGGGTAATAAAAGTTTTTCCTTCACAGTATTTAGGCTTATGAGTATCGAAATGCTTCGCAATGCTATTGTAGGCTGTTTATCTCTGTTATTCAGGGGATACTCCTAGCCGCGTGGAGGCAAAGCTTTCAGCTGCTCAGCCTTATGGCTGCTTAAACACGAGGGTTTTCCCTTCCCCGTAAGCTTAAGCCTCTTTACGGCGGGTGTTGGACCCAGGCTTCTTCAACCGGAGTGCTTTTATAGTGATGGGAATCCACAGTATGGTGGAGACCAGGCTATGAGCAGGGGAGGCAGGGTTGTTCTCACCACGGGTGTTTTCGACATTATTCACCCGGGGCACATCAGGTTTCTGGAGGAGGCTAAGCGTCTGGCGGGCGAGGACGGCATGCTTCTCGTGATCGTCGCGTGCGACAGTGTCGTCAAGGGTAGTAAGGGCAGGAGCCCGATGTTCAGGGCTAGGGACCGTGCTTTCATGGTTTCAAGGCTTAAGCCGGTTGACAGGGTTTACGTCGGGAGGAGGGGTGATATTGATAAGAATATTGAGTGGTTTCTGAAGAGGCTTAAGCCGGATATTATTGTCTTCGGCTACGATCAGGCCAGTATCATGAGGAGGACTAAAAGGGTTTTGAAAAGGCTTGGGCTTGAAGTCAAGACTGTTAGAATGAGGAAGTTTTTCGACACGAGCTCAAGCAAGATTATTGAGAAGATTAGGAACACTTAGCGGGTTTTCTCACCAGCCTAGTTCCCTCAAACTGTTTCCACGGTCTTGAACGTGAAGGTTACGGTGTCACCGTCCCTGAGCCTCAGCTCCTTCCTGAGATTGTGGGGTGAAATTATTTCGACGACGGAGCTGTCGTAAACCGTTCTCAAAGCCTTAACTATGGCTCCCTCGTAATTGTTGCCCACGATAACCGGGTAGCAGTACCCGTCTCCAAAGGTTCTCTCATGGTCTGTGAAACCCTGGATGAAGACCGGTGGCTTGGACATTTTCTCGATGAGCAGAAGCTGATCCATATACTGTTCTATTCTAAGGTTCAGAGTACCCGGGTAAGGGTAGAAGCCGAGCTTAGAGTAGAACTGCTCCAGATACGGTTTTCTAGAAACATAGTATGCTCCCTCGCCCAGCCCGGTGAAAACCTTCCCGGTGAAAACATAGGCCTTGTCAACCCTGTTTATCAACGATAGGACTGTGCCGGCGTGAAGCTTAATCTGGTTCAACCCCCTGCTTGAAAGCTTTATCACCCTCCCCTTGGGCGTCATCACTGTTTCAACCAGGCCTTCCTTCTCAAGCTCCCTGAGATACCTGGAGGCGGATTGATGAGACACTCCGACAGCGCTTGAGAGCCTTCTCGTCGAAACAGGCTTCTCCTCTCCAGCAAGCTTCGCAATAGTGATCAGCATGAATATCCTCCTATACTCTTTCATCACCAGCCACCAGCGTTAACGCTCTCCTGGAGAACCTGTGAGCAGCCTCAAGAGGTATGGGGAGCCGCCGGTCCCCCAGAGTGGTTTTCCCAAGCACTTTGAACGCTCCTTCAAGAGTCACCATGTTTCCCACACTGTAGTAAAACCTGTCTTCAAACACTCTTAAATTGTTAACGTTATGCTCTGCGTCAAGCCTCCCCAATGGTTCTCTAGCAACCCCTATAGTGGGCTTCTTAAGAAGTACTCCGAGGTATGTGGCTAGGCCGCATTTCCTAGGGTGTGCGAGCCCATGGCCGTTAACCAGGAGAACGTCATACTCTCGGATGAACCTTCTGAGAGTGGGGAGGACAACCGGCCCCTCTCTGAAGCACAGGAGCGAGGAGAAATACGGTATTCGCGAACGGGTTCTGGAGACGCTTACAAGGATTATCCTGTTCTCCGGGATGCTGAAAACCGTGAAGCCCACGGCGGCTGAATCCCCACGGTAGGAAGCGTCAACACCCGCAACCCTCTCAAAGCCCCTGGCGAAACCATCCTGGAGCACAACCATTTCAGAGACGCGCCTCTGGGCTTCGCAAAGCCTCTCGTACAGAGCCTGACCCGGCTCAAGCCTCTCCAAGGGTTTAGACGCGTCAGCGGGGCTTCTCAAAGTATTTTTCCATGGATGATAAGAATGTTCTCCTACGCAGCTCCTCGTTAAGTATTGAGAACGCGGACTCCACCGAGGACCTGTTAACATCTATCTTCCTCTTGAAGCCGGGTAGAGCAGAGTCTCCGAGCGCGATCGTCGAAACATTCTCGTAGAGCTGCACCATTATCCTGTAGGTTTCCTCCGCCTCTTTCAAACGGCCTCTCCGAAGATGCTCGAGCATGACTCTTTTCAACTCGCCTATGAAGTCTGAGACAGCGTAGAGAATCGAAGCCGGGGGAGGCTTAACCCTAAGCCTATACTCCCTGCCGGATGTGAACCAGTATACTAGAACAGCCTCGAGAAACTCCTGGTATGTCTGCACTATCGGGGGCCATGTTTCCCACACCCCCTCCTGGTAAGCAGTCTTAACCAGTCTCGCAATGTCGCGCTGCACGTCGTCCAGTATCCTTCTCGAAGCCTTGAAGTCCTGCGCGTAGGATTCTTTAACGGAGCTCCTGCACTTCTTCACAACCCTGCTTATGCTCCTCAACAGGTCGTACTTAACGTCCTCCTGCCTCTTCAAATACTCGTAGGACTCTCTGATGAGGAGGCTTACCCTGCTGTTTAAATCAGCCGTCAAAGCCTAGACAACTCTCACGGTCCTCTGCAGTTTCTTATTCTGCCAGGAGTATCTTCTTATCCTCGGGCTCCTGCCGAAGCCGCATGCAGCGCAATACTTCTTCCTAATGTTGAAAGACCTTCTCCCGCATCTCCTGCATATCTTGTGCGTCGACTTCTTATGGAGGCGTCCGAAGGCTGTTGTACCCGCCGAGGTCTTACCCATTCCCCTCTACTCCTTCCCCTCAGGCTTATACTCTATCGGGGGAGAGATCAGGATAACGTTGTCCCCCCTTATAACTATCAGTCCAAGCCTAGTCGTCTCGTTGCCCCTCAGCTCCTCAGCGTCGGAAAGAACAATGTTGAGATGAGGATCATACCCGTCTAGGATTCCACGTATCTTCGCTCCTCCCCTGAGCTTCACTATTATGCTCTTCCCTAGGGATGCTTGAAGCAGCTCCATCGTAGTGTCCGCGGACAATTCTCAAGGATTCCGCGGGAAGCTTAAATAAATACTTTTCCAGCTGACGGTGGGAAACAGGCTTCAGGCTTAAAAACACGGCTTTTCCACGAGTGTTCAGAGAGCCCTGTAGGTTTCCAGAAGCCTAGGCGAGTAAACGTTCTCCCCGTAGATCCTGCTGAGAAGCTTCTTCATGTTCTGGATCTTCTTAGCCTCCCCGTGGACGAGAAACAGTGGCCCCCTCTTAGTGTATACTCGTCTAACGTAGTTTAGTATCTGGTTCCTGTCGGAGTGGCCGGAGAAGCCGTCAACCCTCTCCACAGTGCTCCTTATGGTTATCGCCTCAACCCTGCCGTTAGCGTTCTGCATCGTAAGCTCCTTAAGCCCGTTTAAAACCCTGTTTCCAAGAGTCCCCTCTATCTGGTAGTTTACGAATATCACTGTCGAGTTCTCCTGCGGGGCGATCAGCTTGAAATACTCTATCACCGGGCCTCCTTCAAGCATGCCTGAGGGTGAAAGAATTATGTTGCGCCTGCCCTCCGTTATCTCCTCTCTCGGAATAGAGTTTTTAACTGGAATCACGTACTCGGATTTAAACGGGTTAACCCCGTTGCTCATCATCTCCCTCAGGTCCTTAGACAAGTAGTTTGGGAATGAAGCGTGTATCGCAGTCACCTCCGAGATCATGCCGTCCACATAGATCGGCACCTCAGGGATCTTCCTGCTCCTTATAGCGTTGTCTAGAACCAGCATTATCTCCTGAGCCCTTCCGACGGCGAGCGTGGGAATAAGGACGTTCCCATTCTTCTCCAGCGTGGAGTTAACCAGGGAGACAAGCCTGTTCTCAACCTCCTCCCTCGGCGGCATCGTGTCGTTAACACCGCCGTACGTGCACTCCGTTATAAGCGTCTCAACCCTGGGGAACATTGTTGAAGCATGCTCGAGCAGAATGGAGCGGTCGTACTTCAAGTCCCCGGTGAAAACAATGTTGTGAAGCCCCTCCCCGATGTGGAGGTGGATTATCGCTGAGCCAAGAATGTGGCCAGCGTTCCTGAAAGTCAGCTTAACATCCGGGGCGACGTCGACGACCACGCCGAACTTCACCGGGATCGTGTGCTGCAGAATAGTCCTGAGATCCTTAAGCTCGAAGAACGGTGTCACACCGTTCTTCTGAAGAACATCGTAGAGATCGTTAAGCAGGAGGAACATCAAGTATACTGTGGGCTCAGTCATGTATACTGGGCCGCGGTAGCCGTATTTGAAGAGCAGCGGGAGCCCACCCATGTGGTCCAGGTGGGCGTGTGAAACCACGACGGCGTCAATGTCTTCAACCGAGACCGGTATCCTGTCGATCCTCGGGAAGGAGTCTGAGTAGGAGCTTGCAGCAGGGTTTATCCCGAAGTCCATGAGGACATTGCTCTCGTCGGTTGAAACGAGTATGCTGGACCTCCCAACCTGTTCAGCACCGCCAAGAAAAGTCAGAGTAATGTTTTCAGTCTTGAAAAGGGGTTTCCTGAATATTCTCTCACCGATCTCCCTGAGAATCCTGAACCTTTCCTCCGCATTCTGGTTGAAGACATACATTACCTGCGGTATGACTGTCGTGCTCAGCGGCGGTATTCTAATGATGCTGGGCTTCCAGCCTGTTTCAACCATAATGTCGTTCAGAATCTTCTCGCCAAGCTCCTCGACAGCATCCGGGTGCCTTACGGAAACCAGAACCTCGCCGAAAACATCGTTGAACACAACGGCTTCGACGCCAGCCTTCTTGGGAACCAGCTGTTTAATCGTCTTCTCAGCCTCTTCCTTCGGCTTCCTCGCTTTAACAGCCGGCCTCACGACAATCCTTTTCCTAAGCTGCTTCGCAACCTCAGCCAGAACCTGCTGCCCGCTCATCAGGAAGCCTAGGTTCTCAACGTAGACGGCTATCGCAGGCCCCTCCATCTCTATGCCGACTATCTGAGCCTCTCTAGGTATTTTCTCGAAGATTACTTCCTTTATGTCCTTCTCAGCGCTCATCTTAAACCAGTCAGCCTTGTCTTCTCCTCGAGCGGGAGCTCCCTACACCCGTTCGAGTTGACAACCATGACTTCGAAATCATTACCCGTGGCGGTGTCCCTCTGCATGGCTGCGAGAATGGATTTAACCGCGATGGGTATCGCCTCCCCAACCCTAACCGGGGGCTTGAGCTCAGCCTCAAGGTATCCGAGCGCAACAGGGGAGCCTGACCCCGACCCTACGAAAACCTCTTTCGAGAAGCCTCCGAGCGGGTCTAGAACGTACAGGCTAGCTCCCTCCCTGTCGTAGCCTCCTATTATCAGCTGGATGTAGAGTGGCGCCATGCGCGTCGAAGAAAGGATTATTGAGGCAATGTTAGCTGCTGCCTTAACAGGCATGTTAACCCCTCTCTCAAGCTTGTAGGACCTCGCCTCCCATTGGAGAGAGCTTATGAGGGCCTGCGCGTCAGCGACTCCGCCTGAAATGGTTGCAGCAATATAGTCGTCTATCTTCAGAATCTTCTTGCCGCGTTTATGAGCGATAAAATAGTATCCCTGGACAACCCTAGTGTCTGAGGCTAGGACAACGCCGTCAGTGCAGGATATTCCGACCGTGGTGGTGCCCCATAGAGGGTCAACTACCCCCATTCTGCCTGCTCTCATATTAATGCTTGCCAACTCTTCTAAACACCTCTAGAACCCGAACCGTCTCAAGTAGGGAAAGGCTTAAAGATAAATCTTTCCCCTATCCGTGTCAACACCTTGCGAGACAAGAGTAGGCACACGGTTAGGCTCCCGAGGCGCATAATACTGGGGAGAGACGCTGTTGAGGAGCTGGGCTCCAGCGTGAAGGAGCTTGGAGCTAAGAGGGTGATCGTTTTAACAAGCAAGACCCCGATGAGGCTCTTCGGGGAGAAGATTAGGAGAACACTCTCTGAAAGCAGGCTCTTCTTCAGTCTAAGCCCCATAGGAGAGGGCGACGCTTTCACAGAGGCCCTGAGGCTTGAGAAGCGTCTAGCCAAGCGAGACAGGAAGCCGGGGGCAAGCGTGGTCGTCGGCTTCGGAGGAGGGAGGGTTATCGACGCCGGCAAGATACTCGCCTGGAGGAACAGCCTTGAGTTCATAAGCGTCCCCACTGTTCCCTCTCACGACGGGATTGCGAGCCCGCTTGCTTCAGCCCCAAGGCGGGGAAGAAGATACTCGTTCAACACGGTAATGCCCTCGGTGATAATAGGGGATGTTTCAATCCTCGCTACGGCTCCGCCAAGGTATTTCGGCGCCGGGGTTGGCGACCTTGTTGCGAAGCATACTGCGGTGAAAGACTGGCGTCTCTCCCACACGCTTCGCGGAGAATACTACGGCGAGTATGCCGCAAGCCTTGCTGAGACAATCGCGGAGAGAATAGTTAAGTGCGCCGAGACGATAGCTGGGGACAGGGTTGAAGGAGCCAGCATACTGGTTGAAGCATTGATACACGCTGGAGTACTCATAGGCATAGCTGGAAGCAGCAGGCCGTGCAGCGGCTCCGAGCATCTCTTCAGCCACGCGCTCGACTATGTTGCGGGCTACCCGGCTCTACACGGCGAGCAGGTTGGAATAGGAACGATAATGATGAGCAAGCTTCACGACGGCGACTGGCTCAGAATAAGGAGCGCGCTCTCGAAAGTCGGCGCGCCGGTTTCAGCCAGGGGGATAAACGTTTCGGAGAAACAGGTTGTTAAAGCCCTCACCCTCGCCCACACCATAAGGCCTGAAAGATACACTATACTCGGGGACAAGGGTTTAACGAGGAGGGCTGCGGAGGAGCTTGCGAGAAGCACGATGGTGATATAGGTGTCTAGCCGTGGGCATTTACAGCTACCTCGACCCGTCTGCGAGAAAAGGCATGGTCTTCACCTACATGGGTGAAGCATACGAGTGCGAGGAGTGTGCAGCCAGGGAGAGGTGCCACGGCTCTCTGGCCACGGGCTTCTCGTACAGGGTTGTCAGGAAGACGGGCGGCGAGAAGGTTTACTGCAGGCTGAGAGGAGGCGAGGCCGCGCCCTTCGAGCTGAGCATGGAGCCTCTCACTCTCCTCGCGCCCGGAAGGGTGAAGGAGGGTGCTTCCATGACGATTAGAAACAGCTTCTGCAAAGCCGGGTGCAGCAGGATCCTGGAGTGCCCCGTCGTCTTCAACACGCTGGTGTCAAACCGCAGGATCAGGGTTGTCGAGAAGCTTGGGGCTTTCAACTGCCCCGGGGAGAAACTGGTCCTGGTTAAGGCTGAGATTGCTGAGGAGTAGCCTGGGCCTCGCCGCTGGGCGCTGCCTCAGGCGCCGTGAAAACATCAATGAACTCGACGGTTTTAACGTTCTTAACAATGGTGAAAACGTCTTCTGAAACAGCCTTCTTAACGTGTTGAACACCCTCGGTGAGGAGAACCCTCTGGGGAAGCCTTATCGAAGCCCTGTCACCGTTGATCTCGACACTAACCTCCTCGACGGAAGCCTCTGGCAGACGCCTGTTAACAAGATGCTTAATCTTCTCAGCGTCATCCTCAATAACCCTGAGTATTTTAAACCTGTAGACAAGGGTCCTGCCTGCGAGAGGCGGGTTGAAGTCAACCTGAACCCTGCCTCCGCTGACGGTCCTGACAACGCCAATCCTGTTATCCATCTCAACCAGGGCCCCTGGAGCAAGCTCCTGGGGCTTGGAGAACCTTCTCGCAGCATACGTCTTAACCTTACCCGGGTCCCTGAAGCCGTAGGCTTTTTCAGGAGGTATTTCAACAGTCCTCTCGACGCCGATCTCGCTCTTGAGAAGCTCCTCCTCCCAGCTTTCCAAAACCCATTTCCCACCCAGGTGTATCAGCCTGGGGGAATACTTCTCACCCTCCCTGTATATGGAAGCCTTCCTGGCCTCCTCCTCCACAGTGGTCTCTATAACGCTGCCAGTCTCCTTAACGGTTAGAGTATAGTCGACGAGCACTAGTGAACCCGGCTCCATGCTTCAAACCCCTTTGAAAAGGATGTTTATAAACACTCCCGTTGCTTAAAAAGCCTCGTCCGAGGATGCTAGAGACCTTACTCTCTCAGGCCCGTCGATGCTCACCAGATACTTGTGGACACTGGCGGGGACAAGCTGGCTCCAGTCGACGCCGAGAATAATCCTCCTCCTTATCTCAGCGCCCGAGTATCTCTCCCTCTCCAGGAAGGGGATGGGCCTAACCTCGTAGCCAGCCTCCTTGAAAAGCCTCCCGGTGAAAGGCTGGTTAGTGTAGACCAGTTTGAAAGGCGGGCACATGGCTTCGACGAGACGGACCCAGAGGAAGTGCGCGTAAGGAATATCCGGGACCCCGGTTACGACTGTTTTCTCAAGCCCTATCCCAGCCTCCTCAAGAGCCAGGTGGAGCATTTGAAGCCTCTCTCCGAAGGTGAAAGGATTATCCTTATCATGGCTCGTCAGCGAGCTGCCTATTGCGATAAGAATCCTCTCATGGTTTGAAACAATATGTTTTATAGCGTGGACGTGACCATGGTGGACAGGCTGGAAACGGCCAATGTAAAGCGGGTATGCTTCACCGCTCATTCTGCGGAATGCGGAAACAGCCTTATTGATAAACCTTAGTCCACCCGGCGCCTGAAGCCAACGCCCTCAACCGTGTAGCCCCCGGGGGAGCCGACACCACCTTCAACACGGAACCTAACCGGGAGAAAGAGCTCGACGAGCCTTATCGTCGTCAAAGTGTGGAGGGTAATCTCGCACGTCTTAAGCTTCGAAACCCCTTCAGCCAGGGCGGCGTAGACCACAAGCTGGTCGGCAAGGCTCCTGTCAACCGGAGCCCCTGTCTCAACCTGTTTAACGAACTCTGAAGCAGCCTCGAAGCCAACTTTTTCAGAAGGCTTACCCCTCTCGCCCAGGCTGCTGGAGGCGAAAACAATATTGTTCTCAAGCGTCCCGAGGATCATGATGCCGCACCCGGGGTCGAGGGGAGCATTACTCTCCCCGCCCGTAAGGAACTCGACCTCAACACTAGGCTGAACCCCAAGCCTCCTGCTAAGCTCGTTAGAGGCTGAGCGGGCAATCCTTTCAGCAACATGCCTCGGAAGCCGGGCGCTGTAGACGAGAATCCGGATGCTGCGGAGCCCAGGGAACCCGGTTAGGTTGAAAGCCCTCAGTGCCTCGACAGGCCTAGACCTGAGCCTTACGACGCCCCCGCCCCTGGGGTAGAAGCCCCTGCGCTCAACACTAACGTCGACACGGTAGCCCATTTCAGCGAGAACCCCGGCGAGAACCTCCTTAACATAGTCTATCGGGGGAGCCCTGGGATTATTCGTCCCACCCTTGAGAACAAGGCTCGCCCCACGGCTTGAAAACGCTAAAACAGGCATCAACGCCTGGAGGACCAGCGGCACGCTGCCGGCTGTTCCAACGTCTAGAGTAGCCTCTAGAACCTCAGCCCCGCCCGGGGTGAAAACAATCTCCCTGGAGCCGACTTCAAGGCCCTCAACCCTGGCCCCGGTTAGGCGGGCGACAGCGTTCACAGCGGCGAAGTGCTGCGGCCTCAAGCCAGGGTTAGACCGCCTAGCCCTAATGTTGAAAACCCTGATAGGCCTTCTGAGAAGGGCTGAAAGAGCCACGGCGGTCCTTAAAACCTGGCCGCCGCCCTCGCCCATTGAACCGTCTATCTCAAGAGTCTCAACCATTACTCAGCGTTAGGCTTACGCGGAGGCTTTTCTATAAAAGCTTATTTTCCACCCGGGCTGGTTGAAGAGCGGAGAAAGGTGGTTAGTAAACATGGGTGAATACGTGCCTGGCGCAACCGTCGTGGGGCTCGTCTACCGGGACGGTGTCATACTCGGGGCGGACAGGAGGGCAGCCTACGGGACGTTCATAATAGGCAAGTCGGTTAAGAAAATATTCCAGATAACCCCTAAAATAGGCCTCGCCTCCGCAGGCTTAATATCAGACGTTCAGACGATAGTCAGGGAGCTCAACTATCATGCTCGAATGTTCCAGTACAATACTTCCAGGGAGATTACTGCGAAAGCCCTTTCAAAACTATTGTCGAACATTCTTTTCGCGAACAGGCTCTACCCGTTGATAACGCAGACCATTATCGGAGGCTTCACGTTCAACACGCACGGCATCTACGTTCTAGACGCGCTCGGCTCAGTCATAGAGGACAAGTATGCTGCAGCCGGAAGCGGAACCGAGGTGGCGCTCGGAATACTGGAGGCGGAGTACAGGGAGGAGATGAGCAGGGAGGAGGCTAAGCAGCTTGCTTTAAAAGCCGTAAGGACGGCGCTGCAGAGGGACTCGGCGAGCGGAAACGGGATAGACCTGCTTATTCTGGATAAGGCTGGGCCGGCTGAGGAAAACTACGCTGGTTGAAAACCCGGCCCACGGTTGGGGCTTAAAACAGTTTTAAAAACATTCTAGACAGGCGTGAGCAGGAAGCCTCGTGAAGACGTTAGAAGCATTGCTGAAACCTACGGGGAGCTCAGGCTCCAGGCGGAGGAGAACATCAGGAGGATGAGGGAGTGCTCGAAAACGCTTTTCAAAGCCTTCCTGAAATACGTTGAAGCCAGGAGTGGCGAAGGCGTCGCGGCTCAAAAGCTTCTCCAAGCCTTCCTGGCGGAGGAGCTTGGCCTAGACGGGGAGCAGCACAGGGCTACGAGGCTCTCCCTGGCGAGAAGATTCTACACTCTGGCGGCGGAGCGTTCACGCAGCCGGGGGCAGGCGAGCCTCCTGCAATACTTGGAGAAACAGCCCCAGCTCACGCGAGACCGGGAAACCGTTAAAGAGGCTCCAGAGGCTTAACGTTGCCGTGGACAGGCCTAGGCCTGTCAACCGGGGCGCACCATTTCACAGCGTTCCCAATAACCCTGAGAACATTAGAATCATAGTACGTGGGATAAGTCTCGTGGCCTGGCCTGAAGTAGAAAACTTTGCCGAGGCCCCTGTGGAAGCAGCAGCCGCTCCTGAAAACCTCGCCCCCCTTAAACCAACTTATGAAGACAAGCTCATCCGGCTGAGGAATCTCAAAAGGCTCGCCGTACATCTCCTCATGCTCAATCTCAAAATAGTCGCCCAGGCCCTCGGCAATAGGGTGGCCCCCTCCCACAACCCATATCCTCTCCTTCTCACCCGCCTCCCTCCATTTAACGTTGCAGGGAGTACCCATTAGACGCCTGAAAACCCTTGATAAATGGGCTGAGTGAAGCGCAATAAGCCCCATGCCCTCGTCGACAATCCTCCGGTAAACCCTTTCGACAACACTTTCCTCAACCCTTTCGTGAGCCATGTGGCCCCACCAGATTAAAACATCAGTATTGTTCAAAACATCCTGGGTTAAACCGTGCTCAGGCTCGCTTAACGTGGCTGTCTTGACTTCAAAACCCTGGCTGCGCAGGAAACCCGCTATAACACTATGCATCCCGTCGGGATAGATCTCGGCAATCCTGGGGTCCTGCTTCTCATGCAGAAACTCGTTCCAGACGGTTACGCGCATCCTCCTCATAGGCCTCATCAAGCAGTTTGAGTCACTGCTAGAGATAAGTCTTCCCCCCGGGGCGTAAACAGGATGAGTGGGATTCAAGCCTGCACCAGACTGCTTGAAAAACCTCTTTTTCAAGCCGGTAAAACAAGCCCTACCTGCATGGTGGAAACAAGGCTGCACGCCCTCCCCATGGTTAAACAGGACCCGGGGGGGGAAGGATGAACCGGGAGAGCCGTTGAGAACCCCTATCCCGGATCCAAGCATTCCAGAAACCCCTTTCGGAGAAAAGAACCATTATGAACCTTTCTAAACCGAATTAAAGCCTTTTCAAAGAGATTTCTCGGGAAAAACGTTAAAACGCTTATTAGAAGCCCGCTGGAAGCCTTTATAGCGAAAACCAATGAGGAGAATGAGAATCGTCACGGTAAGCCTCCTCCTGGCAGCCCTAACAATACTCGCATTAGCCCAGGCTGAGCCCATCAGTCAACTCATATCCCACTTGGAAGTAGCCATGCAGCAGGCTGAGCCACAACCCCCCTCGGAGGATAATCCACAGGACCCGCCTGAACCCGTGGATGGACCCAGGCTCCTGACGGATAAGATGGAGTACATGGTTGACGAGACAGTGTTTTTCTCAGGAGAGGGTTACACGCCGGGCACAAAATATGTAATAGTAATAAAGTTAGGGGGAGAAGTCAAAGGCACAGTGGAGTTCTTCTCCACTTCCGAGCCCGCTTCAGAGGAGGACGAGGAGAACACTATGCCCCCGGGCTCAATACCCCCTGGAACAAGCTGGAGAATACCCTTCGACGCTGAAGGCGGAACATACGTTGCCGAGGTCTTCGAAGCAGCCGAGGATTCTGAAGAAGAGGGGGATGAAACCCCGCTGGCCTCGGTTGAATTCAAGGTCGACGCCTCCATAGAGGCCAGGATCGAAGCAATCTTCCGGGAGCTCGACGCTCTGAACGAGGCTGTCGAGGCGGATGTAGAAGGGATAGAGAACAGCTTGACTCAGAAGATAAGCGTGGTCAAGAAGAAGATAGAGCAGTTCACGAAATGGGTTGAAGAGGATAAGGAGAATACTGCGGCGAACATGCTTAACGCAGCCGTGAACAACCTGAAAGCGTTAATCCATCATGTTGAAGCCCAGAAGGGCAAGCACATAGACGAGGAGACCGCGGACCAGCTTATAGCCCAAGCCGAGGAGCTTATAATGAAAATGGAGACAACGATGTCAAGCATGAATACGAAGGGCAAGGGGAAACAGGTTTCAACACAAGCCCGGACGCAGGAACAGGAAATGGAGAGAGAAGGGAGGGGGCAGGGAGAAAGCAACGGCAAGGGGAAGGCTAAAGGCAAAAACAAGTAGCAGGAAAACCCCGTCTTTTTTCTCCTAATAATAGGTTTCAAAAAATGAAGCAGGTATGCGTGTGCAAAGCTGATCGAAACAGTGGAAAGACGTTCAGCGGAAGAATTTAAAGCCGGCGTCTAACAAAGCATAGGCGTATTTAACAAAGCGTGCGCACTCCTTTAGATGTGGCTAGGAGTGCGCGGATTTCCCAGGTCGACTAGCCCACCCTGTTTCCACATCCCCGTAACGAATTAAAACTTTTTTCAACCTTGTGAACGAAAATGAACTTTTTTAAAGGCGTTTAAACGAAAATAAACCATATCCATGTCTGTAAAACTCTGAACAAACTAAAGCTTAAAAGAAAGCCGTATAAGCCGGGGAAAAACGCTATTTTAACAATGGTGAAACACAGTTGAGAAAACAATTAGTAGGATACATATTATTAGGCATAATACTGGCAAGCATACCATACTTACCCATAATGGGTACTGTGCAAGCTGGAACCACGCTTACGGCCAGTGTCTACGTTACCCCTCACTGGACGATAACGTACGGGTGGACAATCGACAAGTCTGTTACTCCTGATTCTTGGGAGTTTCGTCCAGGCGAATCCGGCACATCAACCTACACGATCACGGTGACGAAAGACAGCGGAACCGAGGAAGCTTGGGTTGAAGGCCAGGTCTGCATTACTAACGGCGGAAACGTGGCGACGGAAAACCTAGAAATAGTTGTTGTGTTGAAAAATGGATACCCACCACCGAATGATTACTTGACGGAAGCACCTGTTGATGTAAGTAGTAATCCCGTCTTAGATCCTGGTGAAACCGGTTGCTACAATTACAGAATTAATATACCTATCAGTGGCGGAGATTCCCCTCAGCCACATGCCAGCGGCACCTATAAGGTCACAGCCGATGTAACGATAACAAACCACTCTGGGAGTTTGGGCGTGCCATTCGGTCCCAACCCTAGTGCTACGACAATCTTTCCAAGCATGCCGACGCTGATTAACAGCGTGATTCATGTTGATGACACTAACGGCGGTTCATGGGAATTCAGCGAAAGCAGCTATGTAACCTATGATAAAACCTTTACATGCGCAGACGTTGGAGTAAACGTGAACACTGCAACCATTCGGGAAACTGGACAATCTGATTCTGCCACTGTCACGGTGACTTGCATTACGCCACCTCAAGCAACTATTAGCGGCGTCAAATATTACGATGTAAACGTAAACGGAGAACGAAACTATGGCGAGGTAGGCATACAAGGCTGGAAGATCCAACTATGGAAAGAGGAGGATGGCGCATGGACTCTTGAAGAAGAGGTTGAAACGGGTAGCGAGGGCGACTACGTCTTCACGGTTACTGAAGCCGGAACCTATGGGATTGTTGAAGTTATGCCGTCTGGAATGTGGGTTCGGACAGCTCCTGAGGACGGCCGCTATACAATCATAGTCACCTTAGGCGGAGACTACCCGGGTAACGACTTTGGGAACGTCTGCTTAATGCCGGGCACTGGAGGCAAAACGCTGGGCTTCTGGAGCAATAAGAATGGACAAGCACTGATAACTTTTGACGATGTGAACGCGCTGAACGATCTTAACCTTTATCAGCCAAGCGAATGGGCATATCCACCATTCGACACTACGGATCTAGCGAAGGCTAAAACTCAGATTAAAAACTACTTGTTAAGTGCAACCGCAAGAGACATGCGTTGGATGCTTTCAGCCCAACTTATCGCAACTAGGCTAAATGTTCTACACGGCTTCCTCAGCGGGTCAACCATCGTCTATGTTGGTCCTTCGACCTACGTGCCCAGTGGTTTCATAAGCATCAATAAGATTATGGAAAACGCGAAAGACGCATTATTTAATGGAAACAAAGCTGAGCAAGAGTATTGGAAGAACCTGTTGGACGGGCTTAACAATAACCGGCTACCGTTCGTTTGTCCAGAACCCTGCTATCCTATAGAATATCCTCCGTAAGCAAACATTAATCCCCAAATACCCTTTTTATTTTTTGTTGGTTTCCAGATTGATTGTAGAATTTAAACTGCTACTTCTCATTGAAACATATATTCTCATCTTGCCTTCGAAACGAGCGATGCTGGCCTACTCTCCACGTCTCTCTGATGCTCTTGCCACCTCTTTCTCGAAACCTTAGAGGTCTTTCTCCAAGCGCTGTCTTTAAACCTTAAGCTGATAGAGGCTTTTAGGGTTCTCGCAGAACCACATTCTAGCGAGTTCAACAGCCTCGTTCTCAGTCATGAAGCCTTCTTCGACCCGTCTCCCCAGAACCATTGCAACGTCTTCACGCGCCATGACGAGGTGTCCATAAACCTTCTCCACCGGTATTTCATAGTCTCCGCCGAAAGCAATGATCTTGTTCACCGGTACGAGGTCAATCATCTCGTCGAGAGCTGTACATGCGAGCCGCTGGGAGATGATGTGGCACCAGCACATGTTAAGCCAGACATTGGGGAAATTCTTCCCGATGATGATTGCTTCTCTAACGTATGGGACGCCCAGGTGATACATGTCGAACCTCGTAGCCGGATGCCTCTCAACGATGGGGATCATATGCTGCGGGTCAAGCTCCCTGAAATCACCCCACATGCCGGTGTGGACGGCGACAACCATGTTTAGTTCAGCAGCCATGTCTATAATCTCCTCCACCAGGAAGCAGTAGAGCGGATTCATGAATGGAAGCTCCTTCCCACTGTTATGCATCAGCCCGTCGAAAAGAGCTGCAGCCCTGCTTCTACTGGGCTTCAAATACCTGTGCGACGACATTTTAAGCCCAACTACGCCCTCCCTCCTCCACTTCTCCAAGCCCTCTCTAACCATCTCCAGGTAGTCGTCTAGACTCCTGACGCTCCAGCCCAGCCTAGCAGCATGCTCATCCACCGACTTCCTAGACCCGACTGAAGCATAGACGTCGAGAGGCATCAAAGGTATTAGAAGATCCAGGTCGTAGTCAGTCCGGTTCTGCTGAGTAAGCGCAACCCTAATCCTGCATTTCTCACGCAGAATCCTACGGTAGATGCCTGGCTTGTTCTCCGCCGCAATCCTCTCGGAAACCTCCTTGTAATTCCTCTCGTTAACATCGTCGAAGCCATAGATCTCTCTAGCAGCTATGAAGGCTGGGCGAGCATAGGAGCCATACCTTATCATTTTCAAGTAGGGTGCAAACATCTCCCAGCGTTTCTCCAGCGGGATGGAAGGGTTGTGAATCATATGCCAGTAGTCCCCAGCCATACCGGGCTCCAATAAGCCGTCTCTACGCTTAGGCATGCCGGCGGCCCATAGGTCAACCCTAGTGTAGTGGCTGAACAATGTGAAAACATCCGCCTTATGCTCCAGGCGGACGCTTTCAGGCGGGAGGTGTTCGTGAGCATCAATAATCTCAAACTCCTGGATCGCTCTCAGAATACTCTCCCCAACGGATGAAAGCCTCATCCCTGCTTCATGATTAAGCATTATTTTAAAACCTTTCTATACTCGCCTAAACTTTTTCTCGCAAAGCCCCTATCGTGACTGCATCAAGGGTCTTCCTTAAGGATGCGCATTGTTTACAAAAGCCTTTATCCACCATCCTAATACGTGCGTGAAGAAACCAGCTATTAGACCCCTTGAGAAGCGGTCGTAGCTTACTAGGCTGCGCGTTTATAAACTCAGGCTTCTGCTTCACACAGTCTTAAGAAGACTTTCAATCTTAGCCAGGTGGCTTAGCTCCACGTCTATTATACTGTATATTTCCCGCCTGTCCTCATTCCCGGCGGCCATCGCTATCGAATGGTATAGGAGCACAGTGTCCTTCTCCATCTGGACAGCAGCCTGCATAGCGG
>Ga0209102_1000068_pt1 | contig 66582 bp, 60 predicted proteins | sample ConPoolayeHmetaG_FD_185483 | JGI IMG/M metagenome (GOLD analysis project Ga0209102, IMG submission 185483) | Hot spring microbial mat communities from California, USA to study Microbial Dark Matter (Phase II) - Cone Pool mat layer H metaG... ... | reverse complement strand
GCCAAATATATTGCCGCCCGCTGGGTATATGGAATACCGCAGACTGGTGTTATTGCCAGCATGTTTTTTGGCATGTGTTCTGGGAGTGCTCCAGCCAACGTAGCTGGAACTGGATCGTTTACTATTCCTTTAAATAAAAGCATTGGCGTCCCAGCAAAATTCGCGGGCGCTATCGAAGCTGTCGCTTCTTCCGGCGGTCTTATCATGCCCCCGGTAATGGGGGCGGCGGCTTTTATAATTGCTGCCTACTTAGGTACAAGCTATTGGTATATAGTTTTAGTAGGGTTTACGCCGGCCTTAATGTTCTATGGTATTGTAGCTTTCTCAGTATATCTTATAAGTCGCCAGTATATGAAAGGCCTGACTATCAAGTTAGAAAAACCCTCTTTATCTCTTATTTTTAAAGATCTCTCGCCCTTGATTGCCGCTTTAATTGTCTTACTTGCTTATCTATCGCAACTTTTCGATCCGTTAATCGCCGCTTCTCGCGCCGTCATCACTCTTTTAATTGGCTCTTTTATTTTGTATTATTCTCGATATAAAGGCAGAGGTATGCGGCTCACTTTATCAGAATTTGGTAAGGCCTTTATGAATGGTATAATTAGTGGCGCGGAAATAGCAGCGACTACTGCGGTCATGCTTGCTACTATTATGATGATCGTTTCAGTGCTAACTGTTTCTGGTTTAGGGGTGAAACTTTCTATGGGGCTGGTTTATTTGGCCGGGGGCAGTCTTTTTTGGTTAAGTGTGCTTTCGGCGATTGTTTGTATTGTCTTCGGTATGGGCGTGTCAGCTACCGCCGCTTATCTGCTTACTATAATTATCGCTGCTCCTGCTTTTATCTCAATAGGAGTTAAGCCGTTGAATGCGCATTTCTTTGTCTTCTACTTTTCTATTCTTTCAGCTATCACCCCTCCAGTGGCTATTGCCTCTGTAGTGGCTTCCCGAATCTCTGGGGCTCCTTATTTTTCTCTCTGTTTAGAAGCCATAAAAATAGGATTGCCTCTCTTTATTCTGCCCGCCATTTTTATTATTTACCCTGATATTTTTGCCTTGAATTTGGCCATGTTGAGAATTGTTCTCGTAATGTTTTTGGCCTTTGTGGGAATGAGTATGGGAATGTTCGGTTCCGAGATCTACCCTTGGAAAGGTGGCTTACTTGTCAGAGGAACTATTTTTATCTTGGGAGCTTCGCTCATTATAGTGCCCTATTATATTAACTGGACGGTAGCTTATTTTCTGGCTATTATATTGATCCTTTTAATGCTTGTTCCCCGTTTTTTAATGCGGCGGTCTTGAAGAATTTTCCATTGCCCTTTTACTGAATACAATCCCTCTCAGAGAGGCTTTAGCGTAACTAAAGTTGCCCCCCACCCACCGACCTCTTCTCCGGCTAAACGGAAAGAAATTACTTCGGGAAGCTTACTTAAAAGGGCATGCACGGTATCCCTTAAAATACCTCTGCCTTTGCCATGGATTATGCGGATTTCGAGAATATTCTTTGCCCGACATTCAGCCAAGTATTCCTTTAACAAATCTCTTATTTCTGGGGGGCGAAAAGTGTGTAGGTCTAATGTATCAGTAATGGGAATTTTTACTAATTCTTCCATGCCATTTTTCCGTGAATTTAAGCTGGGGGACGGAAAAGGATCGTTTTTAATATACTCGGTAATTTAAAGGGCCAACGCCAAACAGGCCATTTGATCTCTTCTTTATCGCAGACTGTGGACATACTGGCCTGATTAAAAATCTCTTTCAGTTCATGCAGTTTCCGCGATCTTAAAGGCTCATCTAAGGAATTTATCTGATCGATTTTGGCTATCATCTGCTTAGCCAGAAGAATACGTTCTTCAGTCTTCTGAGCTATTTCTTTATTAATATAACCATATTTTTGTTTTAGTCGGTTAAGCTTGAGGCCAGCTTGGTAAGAAATGTTGACAATATCTTCTCGACTCATCCATTTGGTTTCATAACTCAAAGTATATTTCCAACTGGGTGATAAAAGTGCTTGCCGATAATCTTCCAAAGTGCGGCAGAATATGCGGTAACCAAGCTCCTCCGCTTTTTCAAAGGCAAGGGAACCAGGATCAAGAAAAGGAGCTAAAGGAGAAATAAATAAATTAAGTCTTCTGTCGAATTTTTGCATCAAGTATTCACAATAAGCAATAGTTTCCATAACAGAAGCAGTGGTCTGCTGGGGAAGACCGATCATAAAGAAGACGTCGAATTTGGAGCAGCCGTGAGTTAGAGCGTATTGGATAGTTTTTTCCATCTCTTCATTTGTATAAAACTTACCAGTGGCGTGACGAACTTTTTCATCATGGGATTCAGGAGAGATTTCGAAATTAAAATGCGGGAAAGCTTCCGCTACTTCTTTAAAATAAGATTCCCCAGCGGGCGTAAATAGTTCCAAAACAACTTGGTTGCGTGGCCGAACTTTTTTAAGGGGGGCTAAAATTCGCTGCGCATATTCCATACCACCCTGGCGTAAATCGCCCACGATGAAGATGGGCGCATTGGTCAGGCGCGAGATGGTAATAATATCCTGGGCAATTTTCTCTGGATTACGAAAAGCGGGCGAATTTCGATAGCAATAATGTTGACCAGCAAAGTGCGAACCACCACAAAAGACGCAATTATGAATACAACCCCGGCAAGTCATTACTGCTGTAATCGGATATTCCCACCAGTCATAAATAGGTATCAAAGACTTTAAATCTAAGTATTTCAAAGCCTGCCGGAATAGATGAGGATAATTATTCCCTAAATCATTTAAATTATTAACTACATGGGTAAGGGGGTTAATACGAATTTTTCCTTCCTTATCCTTCCAGGTTAAATTAGGCACTTCCCTAAAGGAAATCTGGCCTTTAATCGCCATAATCAATTGCCGTAAAGGTTCCTCAGCCGAATCTCCGCGCACTACATAATCTACCTGGGGATAACGAATCAATTCTTCATGAAAATAAGTAGCCGAGTAGCCACCGAAAATAATGGGCACATTTGGATGGTGTTTTTTGCATAACGCGGCCACTTCCAGCGAACCATGAGCATGGGGCAACCAATGCAGATCTATTCCAAAAGCTTTTGTTTTTAAGCGGGAAATAAATTTTTCTACATCAAATTTTCGGTCTTTGAGCATGCGGCCCGCCAGGTTAACGATGCGAACTTTAAGCCCATTTCTCTCCAAATGTTCGCTGATGAAAGAAAAACCGATAGGATACATCTCAAAAATCGGGGTGGAAGGTACGAGGTCAGAAATTGGCCCAAAGAGGATAGGCATTTGGCGAAAGTCATAAACTGATGGAGCATGCAAAAGAATTAAGTCAACTTTGGAAACCATCAATTAATTCTCCAGGAAATTTAGAACTTGATTTAAAATAACAATAGAAAGGCGCAATTTCAAGAATATTCTTTTTGCCTGTCTCCTTAATTTTACCTCTTTCCAAATATTTCATATTTCCCAACCAAAAAGTTTTTCCTCATTTAACTTAAGGATTAGTAATGTCTCATATGATAGGTGGCCTAATAATAAAAATTAGTTCCTCTTATTTCGGAGGGCAAGACTTTATGACTGGCCAAATTCGGCCAGGGCAACCCTTTGCCCCGCAGGCAAATACGGAGTACCGGAATGATGGAAAATTGGAATAGGGGAAAAACGGCGTGAATCATAATCCCTTCGCACCTCCCTTTAAAAAGGGGAGGATACCCACCCCTCTTTCCTAAATAGGGGACGGGGTAGATTATAGGACGCAGATGAATGCAGATTTTCAGGATTAAAAATAATTAATTAATAATCCCTTTTTCTCTGTGGGCTCTGTACTCTCAGCGTGCTCTACGGTGAATTATTCCACCATTTATGGCCTGCTGCATACGGCAAGGGATGAAACCTTGCCCTACGCCGTACTGCGTTGCTTAACGCCTCATTTAAAACCTTATATAAAAATGGCTACATGCCCCAGAAGTTATTATTTCCAAATTGGCAGCCTAAAAAGTTAAAGTTTCCACCCTTCAATGATGCATTAAAAATTATTTTTTTTTCTTATTGTGGAAGAATAAAAATAAGCTTATACTTATTTAAGTATTTTCCACCCATTTAATTGGCAGAGAATTAAAATTTTATATAGAGGAAAATTTATGCGCGCCGATGTGAAAAAGATGAACGATGAGGAAATATTAAAAAGATTAAGTGAAATTGGGATTTCTATTTCAATTCCGGAATTTAAAGAAGCAGCCTTGCATGCTGGCAGCCCATCTAAATTGATCAAAAAATGGGAACCCTTAATAGATGGAATAAATCTTGATGAAGAAGATTTTGTTTACGAAGCCGTCATTGAGTTTTGGAAGAGGCATCTTAAAAATGTCCGTTGTCTTGAGTTTGTCCGTCATTCTTTTGAAGAAATAATAGATTATTATGAAGAATTTCAGCATCATAACCGGGATACACTTTTAAATATTTATGAAAAACTTACTAGCATCTATCAAGAATTTTTTAAAGATGGTGGAACACCAGATGCTGATTTTTATATGGAAACTGTGGGCAGTTCTTACCATGACATTGAAGGTTTTTTACTTGAGTTCCCTTTTGAATTAGCTCGGCTTGGATTAATTGATGAAGCCATAAATATTGGACGTTGGTTTAGTGCCCTTTCCAGCCAACCTGAAAATTTTTATCGGGATATGGGGTGCATCCTGGCTGAGGCGGGACGTAAAGAGGAAGCTTTAAAACAAATAGAAGAAAATTTAAAAATGTTCCCCGACGATATCTGGGTGGTAATTAATGCTGGTGATGCCCTTTACACCCTCGGCGATCCCAAGGCCGAAGAGTATTTTCTTAAAGCTTACGAAATGGCCGGTGACAATAAATATAATAGAGAAGGAGCGTTGGATCGTCTAATAGATTTTTATAAATGGCAAGGAGATAAGGAAAAAGTCCAAAAATTTGAAGAAGAATTTGAAAAATTAGTAAACCCTCCCCCGCCTCCGCCTCGGCAGATTATTAATAAAGTAAAAATTGGCCGTAATGAACCCTGTCCTTGCGGCAGCGGCAAAAAGTATAAAAAATGCTGCTTGAATAAAGCGAATTAGAAATTCCTACTCTCCAAGTGGCCAAGTGATTTTATACAAGAGGCTCATCGCCATCAGCAGGATTAGGCTCTCCTCTTAATACCCGGAAGTATGGGACTAAGCAGGGTTAAGATGGCTAAGATTAAAATGACCACAGTAATGGGATGGGAGAGGAAGATAGAAATGTTTCCATCGGAAACGATAAGGGCTCTCCGCAAATTCACCTCCATCATGAAGCCCAAGACCAAGGCCAGGACGATGGGGGCCATAGGAATTTCAACTTTTCTCAATATATAGCCTCCAATTCCGCAGGAAATCATTACCCACACCGGATACATACTATTGCCATAAGAGTAAGCGCCTAAAACGCAAATTCCCGTGACCACCGTGGCCAATAAACTCTTAGGAATATTAACCACTCGCATCCAGAGGCGAGCTCCCAGAAGGCCTATGGCCACCATCCCCGGAACACCGAAAAGTAGCGAGGCAAAGATAGAATAAGGGATTTCCGGGTTTTTAGTAAACAGAAGAGGTCCAGGCTGAATACCTTGAATAGTCAAAGCCCCTATCATAATGGCCGTACTGGCTGAACCGGGAATTCCCAGAGCAAGCAGGGGAGCCATGGCTCCGCTGACCGATGAATTATTTGCCGCCTCGGAGGCCATGATCCCTTCGGGGTTCCCTTTACCAAAGGACTCTTGGTCTTTGGACCAGCGTTTAGCTTCATTGTAACTTACCATCGAGGCAATTGTGGCCCCTGCTCCGGGAATTACCCCTATGATATACCCGATGACCGAAGACCGGATTAACACTTTCCATTTTTCTTTGAAGAAACCCAAAGGCAATCCGATACCTTTTAATGGCTCGGGGGTGATCGGTTTTTCCTTCACATCTTCCAGCATATAAAAGACTTCCGATAAAGCAAATAAACCAATAAGGGCGGGAAGGAAAGGAATCCCTTCGAAAAAATCAGATGTAAAAGTAAAACGCGGTGTTCCATTAATAGGATCGAGGCCGATGGTTACTAATAAAAGTCCAATGATCATGCCCAGGAGGCCTTTTAGTAATGATTTGCCTCCTAAGCTACTCACTAAACTGAGTCCGAAGACGGATAAAGCAAAGTATTCTGAAGGGCCGAAAGCCAAGGCGAAAGCGGCCAAAGGGATAGCCGTGATTATCAATAAAATAGTGCTTAAGAGAGCCCCAAAACCAGAAGAAAGAATAGATATAGCTAAAGCCTTCCCTGATTGTCCGCTTTTAGCCAGGGGATAGCCATCGAAGGCCGTAGCGGCTGCGGCAGCTGTTCCGGGTGCATTCAATAAGATAGCCGTGATACCGCCACCATATTCCGCAGCCATGTATAAGGCCACGAGCATGATCATGGAGAATACTGGGTCCATACCAAAAGTAAACGGAATCATAAGAGCAATGCCGATACTGGGCGTAAGTCCGGGCATGGCGCCTACAAAATATCCCACAAGCGTCCCGATGAAGAGGCCGAGTAGATTTTTGCCGGTTAACAGTAGTACAAATCCTGAGTAAATTCCTTCAATCATGTTATTTCCTGAAGTTATTTTGGCAAAGGAACTTTTAACAAGAGATCAAAAGCCCCCCAGGCAAAAAGTATAAAACCTATAGTAATTCCAACGATGCGCAGCCCTTGGCGCTCCATAGCCAGAAAGAGCATCATGGGCAAGAAAAAAACCGTGGATAGATAGTATCCGATTTTGGGCATAAACCAGGCATAGAGCACAATCAGCGTCATGATGGCCAAAATATTTGCCCGATATTTCATAGGAAAGCTTTCCGTTTTATTTGGCCGCCGAATTACCTGCCCAATCCATCCAGCCCCTAAGGCCATCTGGATAAAAGAAATAATTTTAGGAAGCAGAGCAGGCCCAAAATCATGGGGGTTCAGGGAGGGAGGAAAATCCATCGCTAATAGAAAAAATGAAAGTCCCCAGATCATTAAGCAAAAAGCGACTATAAATTCAGCAACAGCCATGCCGCCCGCCTTTTTCAGGTTATGGGAGAGGGGACTTTTTTAAAGCCCCCTCGGTTAAAGTCTTTTTTTTATTTAATTAACCCGAGTTCCTTATACCAATATATGGTCAGCTTTTCCTGTTGTTGAATGAAATTGGTGAAAGCCTTGCGGTCCATACTTCCATCAACCATCTGGGTCTTTTTCAGGTAATCTACAAAAGCGGGAGTTTGGGCAGCTTGCATGAAAACTTGACTAATTTTTTCCTGGATGGATTCTGGAATTTCTTTACGGCCAAAGATGCCGCGGAATTGATCCCACCCTGCTTCTACGGGAAAGCCAGCCTCAGCATAAGTTGGAACATCAGGAAGTCCAGGAAGTCTTTTTTCGCCCATCACCCCTAAGACGCGTAACTTTTGAGCTTCCACAAACTGCATTACTTGGCCTGGATTAGAGTTTGCGGCATCCACGTGACCCCCCAGAACGGCCGTGACCGCGTCATTTGTTCCTTCATAAGGGGTCCAAATGGCTTGGATGCCCGCGGCCTTGGCCAATATATTAAAAGCAATATTATGCCCGGAACCAACCGCTCCATAACCGCCTACTTTTAATTTTCCAGGATTCTTACGGGCAAATTCTACAAGTTCTGCTAAAGTTTTCCAGGGTTTGTCGCTGCGCACGATAATAACATAAGGATCGATTTCCACGCGGCAAAGCCAGGAAAAATCTTGAATAGAAAATTTTCCTTTGAGCGGTCCATGCATCGCACCCACATGCGTAGGAGTACATGCTCCTAAAGTATACCCATCAGCTGGTGAGGAACGTAAGGCGGCCATCTGGGTGGCGCCGCTCCCCCCTGGTTTATTAACGACCACTATGGGTTGCCCAAAGATCGGTTCTGCTGATTTGCCCAATTGGCGAACCATAACATCAGTGGGAGAGCCGGCCTTAGTATGGGTAATTAAAGTAATGGGTTTTATAGGAAATTTGTCCTGCCCCTCTACGGGACTAGGCCCTATGAAAAAACACCTACAGACTAACATTCCCAAAACTACTAAAACTCTTAAAAACTGTCTCATTTCCTTGACCTCCTTCAAATTTTATATAATCCCTTTATTCTTTAACTCAAAAATCTTTTCCGGCGGATAGCCCAAAAGATTCCTGAGCACCTGCTCTGTGTGTTCTCCCAAGGCAGGAGGAGGGTTATGATTTGGCTTCACTCCCGAAGCTTTGACCGGGCAGCCGACATCTTTTAAACGTCCTACATGGGGCGAGTCAATCTCCACCACCATATCTCGCGCCAGAACCTGCGGGTCTTCTAAGGCTTTATCTAAAGTATATATAGGTCCCGCAGGGACTTCTAATTTATTGAAAAGATCCCACCATTCAGCAGTTGTTTTCTTGAGGAAGGCTTCTTCTAAAATGCGGTCTAATTGGTGTCTGTTTTCGAGCCTCTTGGCGCGACTATTAAAACGGGGATCATCGGGCAAATGGTCCAGTCCCATACATTTACACAAATTCTTAAAAAAATGATCCATGTGCGCTTCGATGACAATGTAAGAATCTTTGGTATGGTAGGCCCGGAGAGGAACATTACTCACATGAGCAGTTCCTACGGGCTGCGGTATTTCACCGGCCACAAAATAATATTTGGCCCGGTAGGTATGTAAAGCAATCTGCACGTCCAGCATGGAGATATCCACCATGCGTCCTTCGCCGGTTAGGGAGCGGGAGATTAAGGCCGATAGAATGCCAATCACTCCAAAAACTGCTCCACCCAAATCGCCGATGGGAATGCCGCATCTCACCGGAGGCTGGCCCGGTTCTCCAGTATAGCTCATCACGCCCCCCATAGCTTGCACAATAATATCGTAAGAAGGCCTCTCCCGATAAGGACCCGTCTGGCCATAACCAGTCACGGAAGCATAAATAATGCGCGGATTAACTTTCTGCAAATCTTCATATCCTAACCCAAGCTTTTCCATTGTTCCTGGGGTGAAGTTATTGATTACGACATCAGACTTTTTAGTCAAAGCATAAAAAATTTCCTTTCCTTCAGGGTTTTTTAGATCCAGAGTGAGACTCTTTTTGTTCCGATTCAAAGCTAAAAAGTAAGCGCTTTGGTCATCTCTTAAGTTATATGGGGGTATTTTTCGTGTTGGATCGCCAACGCCCGGACGTTCGATCTTTATAACTTCGGCGCCTAAATCTCCCAGGATTTGGGTGCAGAAAGGACCAGCCAAGACATGCGTTAAATCAAGGACTCTAATCCCCTTCAGCAAATGGGCCATATTTGTATTCCTCCTTCTCCTTATTCAACATCTTCATAGCCTTGAAGTTTAAAGCGCTAGGCGCTTTGCGCCAAGCGCTTAGCCTCAATTGATTAGACCGGCATATTCCCATGCTTCTTGTCAAGTTTAGGAGGTTTTTTGGTCGCCAAAATTCTTAAGGCCTGAACAATCTTGGGACGCGTTTCCTCCGGTTTAATCACATCATCTACATACATCTTGCGGGCCGACTCAAAGGGCCCGCCGAAGATCTTTTCATACTCTTCAATCAATCTTTTTCGCGTCGCTTCGGGATCCGAAGACTCCTGAATCTCTTGGCGACAGATTACCTTCACGGCCCCTTCCGCCCCCATGACGGCCAACTCGGCGCTCGGCCAGGCCAAGACTAAGTCTGCTCCCATGGGTTTGCTGCACATAGCTTGTTTGCCACCACCGTAGGCTTTGCGGACGATGATCGTAATCTTGGGCACAGTTGCTTCCGCATAAGCAAAAAGCATTTTAGCTCCGTGGCGGATGATCCCTCGGTACTCTTGTTCCACACCAGGCAAATAGCCGGGTACGTCCACGAAAGTTAATATGGGGATGTTGAAAGCATCACAGAAGCGGATAAATCTCGAAGCCTTATCCGCAGCATCCACATCCAAAGCCCCAGCCAAGTGCATGGGCTGATTGGCGATGATCCCTACAGGTCTTCCTTCTACCCGGCCAAAACCAGTCAGGATATTACGGGCATATTTAGGCTTTAGCTCAAAGAAATAACCATCATCAAGAATACACTGGAGAATCTTCTTCATGTCATAGAATTTTTTAGGTTCAGCCGGAATGATTTCTTTGAGCCTGGCAGATGATCCTTCCAAACACTCTTTAGGCGGATTTTGCGGGGGAAAATCCTGATAATTGGCGGGTAAAAATGAGAGGAGCTCTTTAATCAAGTTAATTATTCCTGCCTCATCCGGAGCTACTAAGTCACAGACGCCACTCTTCTCTGCATGGACGGCTGCTCCGCCCAGGGCTTCGAAAGAGACCTCTTCATGCGTAACTGCTTTAATAACTTCCGGGCCAGTGATAAAGAGCTGACTTTTCCCTTCGACCATCAAAATAAAATCCATTAAAGCTGAGCTATAAGCTATTCCACCTGCGCATCTGCCCAGAATAGCGGAAATAAGAGGGATTACTCCAGAAGCTTGGGTTAAAGCATGGAAGATGCCATCAAAGCCCACATTTTTGTTTCCTTCCTGAATACGCGCGCCCACTGAGTCTTGCAGGGCTACCACAGGAACTTTTAATTCACAGGCGCGCCGGATAAGGTTGGCGATTTTAGCTGCCTGGACATTACCTAAAGAACCTCCTTGAACTGTCTTGTCATGGGCATAAACTCCGATCGTTCGTCCGTTTACTTGCCCAAAGCCGGTAATGACTCCATCACGAGGAATATATGCTGGTGGAGGGCCAAACTCTGCCGGCTGTGGGCCAGCCAGAGTTCCCCATTCTATAAAAGTCTCGGGATCAAGAAGGAGTTTAAGCCTCTCCTCAGCCGTCAAATATCCTTCGCGGCGGAGTTTTTCTATTTTTTCTGGGCCTCCGCCAAGTTTAGCCGCTTCCCGCAATTCCTCCAGCTTTTTAATTCCTTCTTTCATCTCCATATTAAACTCCTACTTTCTCTCCATCTTTGTGTAGGTTTTTCTCTTCTTGGCTTTTCCAAAAATATACTATAAATTTAATTCACTCTTTGAATGAGCGGACTAGGTATTGCCTTAAATTTCGCAAAACTCCCTTGCCAGCACGGCGGATATGTTCCCGCACAGCCTTCTCCGCTCTTCGCGGATCTCCTTTTTCCAAAGCCTTAATAATTTGCTCATGTTCCTGGAAAGTCTCTGCTGGCCTTCGCGGCCAGGAGAGAGAAACGCTCATCATCAACCCGATGTATCCCTGAAGAATTCGATACATCCTTTCCAAAATAGGGTTGCCCGCATTCTCTATAAGAGTTTGATGAAAACTTTGATTGGCGCTGATTAATTCAGCCAGTTTACCTTCGCGGTAAGCCACCCGCGCTTCAGGCAGAGTCTTTTTCATAGCCTGCGCCGTCCCCTGGGGATCTATTTGCATAACCAATTTAGCCGCCATGGTTTCCAGCGCTTCCCTCAATAACATAATATGTTTGGCCAGTTCTTCTGATAGAGGAATAATCCGGTATCCAGAATTTGGTTTATAGACGATTAATCCTTCCTGGATTAAATAGCGGAAGGCTTCTCTGATGGGTGTTCGACTGATACCATACTGCTCAGCTAATTCCCGTTCACTCAACCGTTGTCCGGGGACGAAGCGGCCCGTAGTGATATCTTTCCTGATCAAGGCGTATAATTCGGGACCTTTAATTTTGGGGGCCGGCTTCCTTCCTCTTGTTTCAGATTCCATGCAAAAATGGTATACCATTTTAATTAAGTCGTCAAGTATTTTGGCAGAGCTCTTGTAATGTCCCAATAATCTGTCGGCTTTTAATGACCCCTTACAGGTCTCGCCTTTTTCAAGTAAGTATTACTGCCTGGCCCTGAATTTTTATCTCTAATACTCTAAAATTTTAAGGTAGCAGAAATTTGGAAGGCGTGAATTAGGGATGTAGGATAAGAGATTTAAAAAGCAAATTGAATTTTGAAACTAAATAAGAACATCCAGCAACGATTAATCGCCAATAAATATCTTTTTGCGATCAATGGATAGACCTTTGTCTTAGAAATCCATCTAGTCCACAGTCTTTGATCGGAAATAATATTGCGATGATCAAAAAAAATTTAAAAGCGGGCGAGTTTTTATTGTTAGTTTAAGCCATTTCAGAAAAAAGATTTATTGTATAGCAATAGCATCGCCAGGTGACCCAGTTGCCCCAGCAAAGGGGACTGGTACAAAGATAAATAAAAATTCATAAACACCTTCTTTGACCATCTGTTTCATCGGTAGATCATCCAAGTTTTCGAGATACCAAATGCCATGAACTGTCTGCATCAAATTATGAATGTCAAATGCTCCATTAGGATCTTCCCCCGGAATGACGTCAACTGCCCAGGTATCTGCAGCCAGTAATGAAACATTCTTATTGATCAAATATTTGGCGGCAGCCAAACCGATGCCTGGTTCACCTGAATTATAGGTCGCTGGATCCTTCCAATATTTTCCCCAGCCCGTATGAAAAATAACAGCATCTCCTTCCTGTATCGGAGCTATGCCTGCTTTCTTGATGCATGCTTCAATATCTTCTGGAGTAATTACTTCCCCTTTTTTAAGGGAATCCACGCCCTTTAGCCCTGCTACATCAATTAATACACCTCTTGTAATGCACGGACCTAATTTTTCAACACCATTCTTCTTAAACCCATAAGTGTTTTCCGAACTGTTCAATGCCCTTCCATTATAAAAACGGTCAACACCGTCTTTCCCGCGGATGCCCACATGGGCTGGTCCATCAAACTGAGTGCCTACCTGACCAAGCTCCCCAACGATGAACTCATCATTCCAAACAATGTTATTGTTTCCCAGCGGACCCCCCACAGGCAGTCCAGGAATATGCAGTGAAAAAGTTCGGTTACCAAATTTCGGCATATCGTTCGTATAGGGTCTGCCTAATCTATAAACTTTTCCAGTTTTCACAATTTTGAGGGACTTTTTGATCTTATCTGGGGTAATCGTATTGAAGGATCCTTTTTCATCATCCGGCCCCCATTTTGATGGCCACCATTTTTCAGGCCAATAAACTCCTGCCCAAAGAGAAGGAATTGTAATAATTAATAAAAACATACCCAAGACACTTATGAAAAAAATTAATTTCTTCCTCATCACTTCCTCCTTTCTTTTGCTTTAAGAGAACTCGCCCGCCCGATAGAAATTTATCAAAATAAATTAAAGGCGTCAATAAATTCAAATTTTACTTTTGATTGGGAAAGCTTTTATAACGCTCTTCAATATGCGAAATTGCTTGGGCTGCTTTGATCTTCAGGACAGAATAATAAATGGCCGAGGTGGGATGGTGGCTTAGATTAATAATTTCTTCTTTTTTCTTTTCCCATTCACTTATCTTAAATTTAAGGAACGGCAGAGCCTTGGAATTTCCTCCTATTCCCAACACCTCAATTGCTCCCAACATTAATTGATGATCATCGCCTTTGTCCAGAATATACATTAGGCGATCTGTTAGCTTAGGATCATTTAGCGCATTCAAAAGGTAGGGAATTTCCATTTTTTTCAGCAGGTCAAGTTGTTCATATTTTTCCCATAATCGGTCAGCTACTCTCGTATATCCAAGAGAAGCCAAAATATGGGCAATTTTCAAACGCGTTTGAAATTCTGGTATTCCCAGCCCAAATTTCGAAAAGGACACTCTTTTGACTATCTCCAATATTTCCTTTTCCAGCAGAGGTATTGATTCAGTATCCTTAAATTCAGCTAGATAGGCCGCGGCCCGCTGTTTTACCAATGGATCTTCTTGGGTTCTTAAAGCTTCTCGAAAAGCCGGCAAGGCTGCTTTGCCTTCTTTTTCAAAAAGTATTCGCAAATCAGCCAAAGGTTTATTAAAACGTTCATCCCCCGAACCATAACCTGCCCAGCATGCTGGACATCCTTGGGCATTTCCTCCGGTCCAGTTTATAAACCCTAAAACGAAAAGCAATACATAAATTTTTTTGATTGTCTTAACGATCATTTCCCTTTGACCAAAAGCGGTTGGCACTCCTCACCTTCCATCCGGTAAATATATCCTTCTTCAGGATTCGGTTCCACCCGGAATTTTCCAATGCAGGTGACCGGATCGAGACGATGAAAAATTGTGGGCTTAGCCATCTCTACGAACACATATTGATTATATTCTGGCTTTGGACCATAGCAGCAAGTTTGGGTAGTACGTAAGAGACAAAAATTCTTGATAACTTTGCCTTCTTGTAATGGAAACATAAAACCGGTAATTCTGACTTTTTGGCCGTTTAATTTTTTTATATTTTCCGGAGCCGGGGGATTGATTTTGGTATCATAATTCCAAGCCATCAGAGTGGTAAAAGTAAGTACAAACTCCTTTCCTTTATCTCTAATGATTGAACTTTCATCTATCCCTATTGTACTATGTCCAGCAGGTCCCGCTTCTTCAATGACCCGCACAGATTTTTCTTTTCCCTGTTCGTTGGTCACTTTTGGGGACTCAGTTCCATTCCCTATGCCCGGCATTAATATCATTAACGCCAAGCTCAGGAATAAATTGCCGTAAGTTTTTAACTTTCCAAATTCTCTCAAAGGTATTTTTAAAATATTAAGCCCAAAGTTTATTTTTTCTTATGGATTGGGTCGTAACCCTTAGGATATTTGATCACTAATTTCTGACGAATTCCTTTAAAAACAACTTCTCCATATGCCTCGAATTCTTTAATGTCTTTTAGCCATTCAGCTTGCCCAATAAAATGGGAACAACGGCCTATCCGTTCGCCAGCCAACTTCAGGGGGGCAGCCTTTAGAATCAATGTCTTTTCCTTCTCCCCGGGAAGAATCACCGTTAAAAGAATTTCGGCAGCCTCTATCGGCACTGCGCGATCTGTCTCATTCCCTCCGCCTACAAACCACGCTTCCAACCTCCCATCTTGGACAAGAATTTCAATATGGCCAAACTCTTTACCGAGGACATTAAGTACTCCCCCATGATGAGCTTTGTGTGCCTGTTTTTGTTCATGAGCCAAGGTGGTAAAAAAATTTACTTTTAACGAAGTTAAAAAAAATATCGTTAAAATAAATAAAATCCTCTTCCCCATGATGGTTATTCCTTTTTCCTTTAGGAAAACGAGGAAAGATTTTTCAAAGCTCCCAGCCGATAGGCCTGAATACCAGGTACGAGACTGGCTAATAGCCCTAAAAGGATTCCCCCAGGAATTACAAACCAATCTGCCAGGCTTAGGTAAGTTGCCGTGAAGGTAACCCCCGTCTTTACCTTGATAAAATTTGCACCTACACTAATCAAACCATGGCCCAATAAAAGCCCCAGAATGCTTCCCAAAAAGCTGATGAGCATTCCTTCGGCCAAGAGCAGGCCCATTACTGTTTTTCGAGAAGCTCCAAGTATACGAAGCAAAGCTAAATCACGCCTTCTTTCATTTAGAGCCGATATAAGCGAAAAAAACAAGAAAAAGGCGGAAAGAATGGTCATAATTCCTGCCATAGCCAAAAGTACTTGATCCACCCAACCAATAATCTCGAAAAGGCGGGGGAGTATTTCATTAGGTATAACAAGTTGATTGCGATCGGATTGATTAATAGCAAATTTAAGCCCCTGAATGCCCGGGTGTAAAGCGCCCCCGCGTATGCGTCTAATCTTAATATAAGCCCCGCTGATTTCCCTATCCTCCTCATTTTGAGCCATGGCGATGGTTTCAGGGGGATGCCCTGACAAGGTATAAAAAGCTTCCAAGGGGATGTAAAAAGCTCGATCATAAGGGGTTCCCGTGGGGGCTATTATTCCTACAATCCGCAGCGTATCTTTCTCATGGATCGGATCACCCTCGCGCACTCCACAAACAGGATTGAACTGATCCCCCAACATCATCCCTAAGCTTTTCGCGGCTTCCCATCCGGCAACTGCCTCGTCAAGGCCACCAAAAGCGCGCCCTTGCCCTCCCTCTTGGGTTGCAAAAGAAAACTTTTTGCCAGGTAGGTATTCGAAATCAGTTAAAAATTTTTTGTCGATAGCATTGACTCGGAAGCCTTTATAAGAATGGCCTACACAAAAAGGGATTGCTTCTAATACCAAGGGATCTTTTTGAACTTCTTTAAAATATGTCCATTTTACCTTTCCGGGCATGTCTTCCAAATGGTAAATTGCATTAAGGACAATTTGCAGAGGAGAACCCTTAGGAGCTAAAATAGCATCCACACCGAGACCTGTTTGCGTAAAAGTTTTATGAGTCTGTTCTTTTAAAGAGTAAACGGCCACCAATAAGGCAATGCCCAGGGCCATGCTGATCAAGGCTAGCATGCTGGAAAATAAGTGCTGCCGTAGACTTCTTATGATTATTTTCCCAATATTCATTCTCGCTTTTCACCTTCAGCTGGAAAAGCTCTATTTAGAGATGAAAAAGGTATCGCTTTTTCAAAGAGATTAAGAACATCTTTTTCATGACTAACTAAAATGAGAGTACAACCATGATCTCGCGACATGTCCTTAATTAATTGCAAAATTTTTTTCTTGTTGATCGGATCCAATGATCCAGTCGGCTCATCAGCTAAAAGGAGCTGAGGTTTATTAGCTAAAGCCCTGGCTACAGCTACTCTCTGTTGTTCCCCCAAAGAAAGTTGCCATGGATAATATTTTAGCCGGTGGGCCAGGCCCACCTGATTTAATAATATTTCCGCCTCTTTCACAATAGCTTTGCGCGATGAAAAAGCCATTCCCAGAAGTACATTTTCCATCACAGAGAACCCTGGCAATAGGTTAAAATTTTGAAAGATATAGCCGATACAATTTGCCCGAAATTTATCTCTCTCAATTTCACTCATCTGCTCAAGAGAATATCCGCATACGCATAGCTTTCCTCGGGTTATAGGAATAAGGCCAGCGAGGACATTCAGCAATGTGGACTTTCCCGACCCGGAAGGCCCGTAAATAGCTACTTGTTCACCCTTTTCCACCAACCAATAGGGAAGGTCAAGAACTTTTAGAGGCTCTTCTTGGGTATCATAAATTAGTTCTACTGAATTCAGCTCAATCAGGGACATAAGGATTTTCTTTTATTTTGGATTTAATATATGAAAAAAGCTAACTTATGTCAATGCAGCTTTAAATTCACCGTCGATCAGTCTTTAAATTCCGACTTAATTAAGGCAGGGGGGAGAGAAGCTCGCCTCTCCCCCTCCCGCCTGTTTCCTGCTGGCGAGAAATATTAAAACTGTTAGACGGTCAGAGATTTAAATTTGAATAATTAAACGCTATCCTAAAAAAATTTGCAGTTAACCTATTACTCGGAGCAATTAAATATTTACAGTTATTACCCTCACCTTCCTCCATGGGATGGTTTTATCGACTTCCCCGAATGAGACGGTGTCGTAATTCGAAATAAGTAATGAAATCAAATAAGGTAAGGGATAAAATCTTGCCCTCCAAATCTGGTCTATTGTCCATCTCATAATTCCATAACTCCCCCTCCCCCTCTTAACTTAAGAGGGGGTTGGGGGGCGTTAAACCCTTACGCTATGAATTATATTTAGCAAGCGACAAGCTGAACCCGCATCAAGATGTCATTTATTTTATGCTCCCATTAGTAATTGGAAAATGCGAGAAAGTAAATTAAAATTTGGGATTAAAATTTTAATTAGCTTTGAGTAGAGATACTGCAGGACTAATAAAGTGAAGTCTTTAACTTAAATTTTTTAGCTAAATTGCCTTTCCATATAAAAAGTAAAAGCAGTGCCAACCCCAAATTAAATTTTTTTAAACTCTTTAGAACTTGAACCAGTAGCCCAAATAAATTTCTACTTTTTTCTCTTTTCCAGAAAGTTCTTGGTAGCTTTCTGAAAATCTTTATTCTCTAACGAAGCCACCATGGGCTGGGCGGGATCAACCACTTGCTGGAGATGGGGGTCTTTTTCTATGTTAGCTAATATTTTTTTAGTTTGGCTGATCGCCCAAGGGGAATTATTTTTAATTTTTTCGCCAAGGGCTTCGGCTTGGGCAAAGATTTTATCTGGAGGGCTTACTTCTTCAACCAAGCCAATTTGCCAGGCCAGAGCTGCTTCTATCTGTTCCCCAGTAAAGACCATTCTTTTGGCCCAAGAAAGGCCGACGGCGCGCACCAGGCGATAAAAGTATTCATAACTTTCTACTAAACCCAGGCGAGCTGAAGGAACTCCCAACTTGGCCTCATTAGTTGCTATCCGCATATCGCAGCATAAGGCTAATTCTAACCCCGTCCCCAAGGCATATTTTTCAATGACGGCGATAGTAGGCGCGGGGAATTTTTCTAAGAGAGTAAAAGTGCTCTCTCGTAATTGGTGAAATATGCGCATACCCTCTTCATCAAAACTGGCTAGCTCCTTTATATCGGCTCCGGCAGAGAAACATCCCCCTTCTCCCCAAAGAAGTAAAGTTTTTACATTCTCGTCTCGATTGTATTTATTAATGACGGCGGCCAGTTCTTCTAAGAGGCCTTGATTTATAGCATTTAAAGCGTGCGGCCGATTTAGGGAAATTTTTAATATTCCTTCTACCAAACTCCATTGTACCAGAGGCATAAATCCCCCTTTATTCTTCCTCTTTGATAAATTTATCCTCCCAGATTCTTTTTTCATCTATAACATGTTTAACTTGCCAGCCTCTTTCTTGTAGAGACCGGCCGATAAAGCGTCTATGACAGCGCCAGGGAAGACGCTCGGCGCAAATAACTACAGATCGACAGCGCGAGGCCATACGTTCTAAAAGTTCCATGCCCACTAGGTATTCTAATGTTTGCGTATAAGCTTCGTATCCACCTTGACGAAACCCGCCCAATTCTTTCCCCAAATAAAAATAGCCAAGGTTTTCTTCGGCCAAGGATTGAGCAAGAGCCTCTTTTTGAAAATGGGGAAATTTACTGGTGGGGAAGCTGCGCACATCTATGACCATTTCAATTTTATAGGTCCGCAGCATTTCTACAAATTCTTCAAAAGTCCGATTGCTCGTCCCCATGGTAAAAATGATCTTCTCCAAATTTTTAATCCTCATCTAAAAAAACAGGTTTGCCTTCTCCATATACCAGCAGGCGATATGCTTTCTCCACCCGATCCCAATTCTCTTCGCGGTCTAAAGCCCAGTAGCGGCCGATTACTGAAACTATCTGGCCCAAGCCAAGGGTACCCATTTCACGCTCTATCAATTCCAGGTATTGAGCTCCGCTTTGTTTATGCTCTCCTCTCCGCCCGAGCAAGGCATGCAGGTAAACTTTCTTTAAAGATTCACGCTTGGCCAGCCTCAATAAGGAAAGGAGATGATTTACCGCACCATGGGAGCTGAAGAAAGAAACTATGCCTAAGAGATGCAAATTCTTATTTTCTCTTTTTGCTTCGCGCATGGCCCATAAGAAAGCTTCATTCTCCCCAAAGGAACCATTGGCGATAGCTTGGTCGATAAGTAAACGATCGGATAAAATTCTGCGCCCGGCGCCGATATGCATGTGCCCTGCTTCCGAATTGCCCACTGTTCCCTCCGGTAAACCTACTGCTTCTCCAGAGGCTTTTAGAATGGATAAAGGATAATTGGCCATAAGGGTATCCATCACTGTAGTTCGGGCTTGGGCTATTAGATTTCCCGCCACTTCTTTTCTATATCCCCAGCCATCCAGGATAATGAGCAAAACGCGCTCTTTAGTTTTTAAAGGGGAAGGCTTTTCTAAGAGACTCCGCCCAGTCATGGAATCCGGCTGGGGGATATGGAAGAGCTCTAAAATGGTCGGGGCTACATCGGACAATTCCCCTTCTTTCCGCAAGGTCAAAAGAGACTTTCTCTTTTCGTCATAGTCTACCAGAATAAAGGGAACTGGGCTGTCCGTATGACCGGTATCAATCGAGCCATCTGGAAAAAGCCATTTTTCTACAGTACCGTGATCAGCAGTTATCAGAGTTATGACTTTGCTCTCCTTGGCCGCTCTTAGGCATTGGCCCAGAAAATAATCCACGGTTTCGACAGCCTTTTTAATCGCCCTTTCATTTTCGAAATGTCCGACGACATCAATATTGGCAAAATTGGCCAGAATAAAATCAAATTGCTCTGCGGCTAATTTGCTGATGGTAGCTTGAGCCACGCCGGCGGCATTCATTTCTGGCTTTTGATCTAAATAAGGAACATCTTTGGGAGTAGGGATGACGATTCTTTCTTCCCCGGGAAAGGGTGGTAAAATTTTTCCGTTAAAAAAATAGCCCACATGGATGGCTTTCTCTGATTCTGAGATCTTCAGCTGCCGCAGACCGTATTTACTCAATGTCTCACTCAAGGTGGAGCGAATTTCATCCGGCCGGGGAAAAGCCACTTTTGCCGGCAGGCTTGGATGATAAGGAATCATCGTCACTAAATGCAGGTTTAATCGCTCCGTTCTAAAATGCGGAAATTTTTTGTCCAGCAAACTTTGGCATATTTCTACTTCTCTCTCCCCCCGCAAATTATAAAAAATAATGTAATCTCCATCCTGAAATCTTCCTATGGGCTTACCCTGAGCATTTACCAAAACGTGCGGTTCTAAAGTCTCCTCTTCTTCCCCATGCTGGTAAGCTTCCTGCAGCACTTTAGCCCAAATAAATTTTCCCTTCTTCTGCAAATTGGCCTCCTCCAGAGTATTCAAGTTATCTTTACTTAGGAATTAGAGCTTGTCAACTCTTCTTGCGCTCGACCGTCTAACAATTTTAATATTTCTCGCCAGCAGGAAACAGGCGGGAGGGGGAGAGGCGAGCCTCTCCCCTCCCGTCTGAATTAAGCGGGATTTAAAAAGTGATCAACGGTCAGTTCTTGCGCCCGATGTGCATCAATACCCATCGCCTTTGGGAAAAGGGCGGTATGAAAAAATCGCTTGTTTTTTTAAAAAAATTCGATATATTAATCAAATAAAAGGAGGCCGGCAAATGAACTGGGGAGGGAAAATTCTTATAGCCATCATGAGTCTTTTTTTCCTCCGTGGAGAATTAGTTTTTGGTGCGACCTCCCCCGCGGTTCCCCCAGAAGGGGAGGTGCAAGAAGTAAAAGTCTTCCAACTAATCGTCGATCCCGCCAGCCAACAACCCGTAGTCTTGCTTACTGATCATAATCAAGAAAGGGCTCTGCTTATTTGGATCGGGCCTTTCGAAGCTAACGCTATTCAATCAGAGTTACAGGGAATTAAACATCATCGCCCTCTCACCCATGATCTTTTAGAGAAACTGATTCACAAAATAGGTGGACGAGTGCAGCGGATCATCATCACGCACAGCAAGGAAGGTATTTACTTCGCTACTTTAATAATGAAGAAAAATAACGTCACTTGGGAGTTCGATGCTCGGCCGAGCGACTCTATTGTTTTAGCGCTAAAATTCAAGGCCCCCATTTTTGTCTCCCGCAAACTTTTCCAGGAGATGGCTATTTCTTTGAAAGAAACGAAGGGGGCGGAAGAAATTTACGGTTTATCTATCCAAGACCTTACACCCGAGCTAGCTCAATCATTTTCTTTCCCCTCTACGAAAGGGTCTTTAGTTGCGGAAGTTCAGCCAGGAAGCAAAGCGGAAAAGGATGGAGTTAAAGGCGGAGATATCATTGTGGAGGTTGGCCCGGAAGCTATTTCCGATAGTGCTTCTTTTAAAAATGCTTTAGCTAAAAGTAAAGGCCCCCTTAAAGCAAAAATTTTTCGCCAAGGCAAATTTCTATCTCTTACTTTAAACCCCTAAAAACACGCGCTTATCCTTCCTTTTTTATAGGTACCGCATATGGCCCCTCTTTTATAAAAGCTACGCGCACCTTATTCTGTCTCTTAGCTCTTTGGTGATAAAAATAGATGAGCGCATTTTGCACCATCTCTTGCACCTTTGCTGCTCGTCCTTTTTTCTTGCCCGCCTGGGTTAAAAACTCGTAACCACTGATTCCAGGAAGGATAACAAAATCTTGCGGGGGTATGTCCGCGGAGCAATAAATCAATCCCTGCTCACCAACCTTGCGCAAAACTCGCCCCCAAACTTCAGGCTCCCATTGGTCCTTAGTAAATTTCCAATTGGGGGACTTGATAACTTCTAAGTACCCTTCCACTCCTTGCAACTTCAGCAAATGAATTAAAGTGCGGTATTCCGGTCCGCCAATAGGCTCTTCATCCCGATTATCAGCCGCCAAGATAATAATTCCATCTTTCTTTACAGCGGGTAAAGCCCCCACCGCCGCCTTAGCCATCTGGTAGTGATTACGGCCTACATATCCCCCATGGGTCAAGACGATATCAAACTCTTCTGCTAAAGGAATCTGGACATATTTTTTTAGGTGGTCAACTGCCTTTCTTAAGACTTCTTCCAGATCTCCAGCAAAGACCCCGGTGAGGCGCATATTTTTATCCAGCGTAACCGTAATGGTCAAATCAATGCCCACAGCCTGGGCGATAGCCGTAGCTTCTTCGTGACAGGGATTTCCTTCTAAAATTAAATTAGTAGCCAACGGGGATTCTAAGAATTCTGGGCTATGAAACTTCTGAATCGTCCGTAAGTCCACCAAACCAGGGCAAACTGCTTTACGCCCTCCCGAAGCCCCGGCCATGAAATGACTTTCGGTCAAGCCGGTCACAATTTTCAAATCAGCCTCATAAAATCTTTTATTCAGAAAAACTTCCGTTCCTGTCTTAGTTTTGCCCACATAGACTAAGTTTTCTTGATTTTGACAATCGTGGTCCTCAACTTGATATGCCGAGGCTACCTCTTTCCCTAAAATTTCTTCTTTTTCTTTAGGGGTACTGGCCCGGTGTGTTCCTGTGCCGATGATAAAAATTATGTTTTTCTTTTCCACGCCTAAAGAAAGGAGTTTGCTTAGCAGAGGCTTGAGGAGACCATTTTTCCCTTTATAGGGCACGGGGCGAGTTATATCGGAAACCGTGATGGCGACTTTTAGATCATGGGCTCCTTGCCCCTTTTCTTTAATCAATTCCTCCAAATTTTTACCACCTAAGGGGTGATTAATAGCTTTTTGAATCTCTTGGGCCGGATTTTTTAGTACTTCCGCTTTTTTCATAGTTAATTCCAGGCTATCCGGAGGCACGGAAATACGCAACGGCCCGCCCGAAAATTCGACCCTTATTTTTTTCCAACCTTTAATCTTGGCTCCTTTCAAAACCGTCATTAAGTCAGGCAACATTCTTTCCTCCTTTGGGCATTATTTAATTAAATCCCCTTGCCCCCAGCCTTCGGCCAGTTTTAATAATTTTTCTGCCCTTAACGGTGCCCGCCCCTCGGCCCTTCAGCTCAATCGGCAGGAATTAAATTTAAATCTCCTGTATAAGCAGCTTCCAGAGTTGGTTTCATCAAACGATCTACATCGCCTTTTTCCGCCTCCATCGGCGTGGGCATGTTTTGAAGTTTCATCTTCAACTGCGGATCTTTGGCCGCCTGAAGCATTCTTTTAATATGGGTCCGGGAAACTCCGGCCTCTTGTAAGGTCGTCGGGAAACCCAGGGACTTAGAAAATTGAATCAAGCCCCGGGCAACTAACATAGCTAAAGCTCTTCCTTTCTTCCCTTCTATATTGGCCTTGATATACCCTCTTTCTCTTAGAATTTCAGCGAAAACAGAGAGTTGATCTTGAATTCGGGGAGCAAAAAGGACCGTATAGTAAGGATTTAAGATAGCGCAAGCTCGCCCATGGCTTAAAACATCTATCAAAGAGAAACTCCCCAAATGTGGCCCGCTTGTCCCGCCAATCATAATGGCATAACCCCCTAAATCAGTTCCTAAGCCCAAACACAGTCTGCCTTCGCGGTCTTTTAGATCAGTCTTCAATTTGGGAAGGCCATAGATGATTAAACGCAAACAGGCGCGGGCTATTTCTTTCATCTTGACATAATAAGGCTGCCCGGTGGCACCCATAAAAACTTCCCAAGCATGGGCAATACCGTCTAAACCGCCATCCAAAGTTAAATTCAGCGGAGTATGCAAAGTAACTCCATAATCAAACAAGGCTGCCTTAGGGACAATAGCTTCATCGACGATCAGTTTTTTCTGGGCCGAGACTAAATCAGTTATGTTAGCATATTTGGTCAGATGAGCTCCAGAACTGGCGGCTGTTTGCACGGCAATTAGCGGCCGCAAAGAGCGCTGCGTATAAGCCTGGACTCGGCTGACCAGACCCACGCCAAAGTATGGATCGACAGTGCTGGCTAAGGTGTCGGAAACTTCTAAGGCTCCTTTCACTTCCGCAGGAGTATAAGTGGCTAAAACATTAGCTGCTTTGGCCGCATCAATGGTACTACCACCACCCAAAACTACGACCATATCGATTTGGCTTCGCGCAATGTGGAGGGCAATCCGGTAGGTATCTTCGCGAGGAGCATTGGGCCGGGCACCTAAAATAGTTTCTACTTCTAAGCCCTTTTCTTTTAAATTATCCTCTACCCTTTTTTTGATTTCTTCCACCCATGCTAAACCAAGATCTGCTACAACTAACAAGCATTTCTTCCCAAATTGGCCAGCTAAATTTCCTAAGTTATTAAGTACATCAAAGCCAAAGATATAACTATCCTTTTTCCATTCTTTAAGCATCTGCTGGGCATTATCAATATACCTTTGCATAAAACCCCTCCTTCTTTGTATTATGGCTTTTCTGTCCCATTTCCATTCTAACTTAAACTAACTTGAACTTTATTGTTTTAAGGCTTCTTCAACCAGCGCAATCAGCTTCTTAGGAGAAATAGGTTTAGGCAGGTAAAGGTTAGCCCCTACTTCTATTCCTCTTTCTTTATCTTCCTCGCCGCTTTTCGCCGTGAGCATCATGATCGGCGTTTCCATATAAGAATTGGTTTGCCGAATTCTCTGGCAAACTTCGAAGCCATCCATCTCCGGCATGATAATATCTAAAATTATCAAGTCAAATTGTTCTTGAGCAATTTTCTCCAAAGCATCTGGGCCACTGGATGCTTTAACTACTGAAAAACCCAAGGGAGAAAGAAGCTCTTGAATAGCTATGAGGACCAACTCATCATCATCTACTACTAAAATTTTCTTAGCCATTTATTAACTCCTCTTGCGTATCTATTTCTTCCAAAGCGCTTTGCAAAGGTGGGGACAAAATAGGCAAGATGACTTTAAAAGTTGTTCCGGAATGCATTTTGCTTTCCACTTCTATTCTCCCGCCATGAGCTGCGATAATCCCATAGCATATGGATAATCCTAATCCCATCCCTTTACCCACATCTTTAGTACTAAAAAACGGCTCAAAGATCTTGTCTACGTTTTCTTCCGGAATCCCGATTCCGGTATCTTTTATAGCTACTTCCACATCGTGCCAACCATTGTGGCGCAGGAGAGAAGTAGAAATGGTCAATTCTTTTTTACCCTCTACTCTTTCCATAGCATCTTTAGCATTGGCAATAAGGTTAAGGAAAACTTGTTCTAATTGATTAGCATCTCCGCGAACTAAGGGCAAGTCAGTGGCAAAATTCTTAGTTATCTTAATTCCATGGTTTAGCAATTGCTGTCCAGTAATGAGCAGAGCATTTTCAATAGGCTCCCTAATATCCAAGTAGCGGAAATCAGATTTCGACTGCCGGGAGAAATCGCGCAGGTGGTCGATAATTTTAGCTATGCGCTCATGGCACTGTTGGATCAGCTCTAAGCGGTTTTGGTTTTGGTTATCCGCAGGTAAATTCTCTCGGACTACATGTAAAAAAGTGGTGGCGGCCATTAAGGGGTTATTCAATTCATGAGCTACTCCAGCCACCAGTTCGCCCAAGGCGCGCATCTTCCCGGCTTGCATAAGATGAGCTTGGGTTTTTTTCAATTCTTCTTCCAATTTCTTCTTTTCGCTCAAATCTTTAAAAACGCCCAGCGTACCGATTATATTTTGTTTTTCGTCCCGGAGCAAAGAGGCTGAAGTAAGAATGGGCACAAGTTTTCCTTGCCGGTTTACGCTTGTTTCATAATTTTGCAAACTTCCTTTCTCCCGCAAAATAGCCATAATTTTTCGGGCTTCGGAAATACCTTGCGCATAAAATTGATAAATTGGCGCCCCTAAAATTTTCTCTCGAGGTAGGCCTAACATCTCTTCCATAGCCCGGTTGAAAAAAGTTATGCGCCCTTTGGGATCAGTGGTGACAATCGCATCAACAGAACTTTGGACTATATTCTCTAAGAAATCCTTAGTTTCCTTGAGTTCCTTCTCCAAAGACAATCTTTCGGTGATGTCCCGGGCAATTTCTACAAAACCCAGTATTTTCCCGCTGGGGTCTTTTAAAATGGTCATTACGGCGTGGGCTGTAAAAAGGCTGCCATTCTTGCGCACCCGCTCCAGTTCGTATTCGGTCATACCTTGCGTCTCTACTTGGCGGGAAATTTCCCACAAAACTCCACGCGTCCGGTCTTCCCGCCGAAAAGTCTTGCCAATCCACATTTTTCCCACAACTTCTTCTTTGGACCAACCAAAAAGTTTAGCTGACCCGCTATTGTATTCCAGAATTATCCCTTGAGCATCGAGGGCAATTATGGAATATTCCGTTGAGCTCTCCAAAATGCTATTTAAAAGATTGGAGAGGTTCCTATATTTTTCTTCTTTCTCTTGAATTTCTACTGTGCGTACCCGGACGATGTCTTCCAGATTACGGGTGTAATTAAGCACCTGGTCGGCCATGCGGTTAAAAGATCTCCCCAAGGTACCGATTTCATCAGCCGTGGTAATATTAGCTTTTTGGGTTAAATCCCCAGCGGCCATGCGCGCCGTCACTTCCGTAAGCTCCATAATGGGTTTGGTCAGCACGCGGGAGAGACTAATAGTTAATAAGAAGGCTAAGCCAATACTGCCTATTCCTACCAAGTATATAAAAAATTTTATTTGCTCCACCCCGGCAAAAATTTCTTCTTCATATCCGCCAGCGACTATAATCCAATCCCAATCTCGGAAATATTGATATTTGTTGATCTTCATCCGGGGAGTCTTTTCGCCCAATTCCACATTTATCCATGGGTAACGGATAGTGCCCACTTCGTTTTCTTTTAGTTGGACAGCCTTCTTCGTTACTTCTTTAATATAAGCAAAACCGGAAGAGTCTTTTACTTCTAAAATATTTTCCCCTTCTTTTACAGGATGGACAACTAAATTTCCGGAACTGTCCATTATAAAAGCATAGCCAGTCTTGCCAATCTTTATAGATTTGATGGCCGTTTTTAAAGAGAGCGCACTTTGTTCAGGGATACCTACGTAAAGGGCCCCTATAACTTCTCCCCGGGCATTTAATATTGGCTCATAGGCGGTGATGTACCAGGCATTCACTACAAAAGCCCGGCCCCGGTAAGTTTCTTTGCGTAAAATAGATTTGGTAACCTCACTGGACGGAGGAAGATAAGTCCCTATAGCCCTTGTGCCATTATCGCGTAAGACATTAGTAGAAATGCGCAAAAGGCGATCACCATCTATTCTTTGAAAAATTGTACACGTGCCACCTAATAATTCTTGAACTCTATCCACAATAGTATGATCTTCAATCAAAGGTCTGTCGCCCATAACCCAAAGCGGGAAACGCGCTTTGTTTTTTTCCTTGGTAAATTGATCTTCAATTTCCATTTCTATTAGCCGAGCGGTAGAAATGGGAACTTGCCTTCCGTGCTGGTAAAAAATATGGTGGGCAATTTTTAGATCGGCCGTAAGCTTGTTTTGCAGAAGTTCTTGTTGAGCTTTGCACATGGCCTGAATATTCGCCACTATGTGCTCCAAATCTGACTCATAAGCCCCCTTCAAGCTTTCCATAAACCTGTCCAAAGAAAGCATGGAAGCCACGGCCATCGGCACTAAGGCCAAGAAGAGAGTGGAGATTATTAATTTGCTCCGGATTTTCCAGTCGCGAAATGGTTTCATCTTTGCTCTTTAGTCAATATATCAAAGATATTATAAAATCTCAAACTTTTAGCTTAAATTAGTGGCTATTTAGACTTTAATCAATTCTTTTGTTGCCAATATGTCCAAAAATTCATTTTGCCGTTTGGAAAATTATGACATTTTTTCAAAGTTAACTAGACAAAAATTCCTTATTTTGACATTTTGTCAAGGATCAATCTTCTAAAGCAAGGAAAGATTTTTGTTGGCTAAAAATTTATTAATTATTACAAAAAGTTATGCTTAAAAAGTATTGGTTAAGAAAAGGCATTTATTTTGCAAAAAATTAGGGTGGAATGTTAAGGAATTAAAAAGCGCAGATTAAAGAAGGGGAATGAGCCCAATGAAGAAAGTTAAAATAATCATAGGGAGTTTGATAAGTTGGAGCACGATCCCAAGCCAAGTATTAGCCGGCGAGATATGGGGGTATGCGATATCGCCCGTTCAAGCAAAATTCTATTTAATAATTTTAGGCGTTATAGCTTTTTCCATCCTTATGGTAGCCTCTGTTTATACCATATTCTGGCTCCTCGATTTTAAGAAAAAGGCCAAAGAGAGACTGATGATCAAGACCTTAAGTACTCAGTTAGTTAACTTAAAAGGAAAATATGCTGTGGCCAAATAAATAAAATCTTTAAGCCGCTTTAGCCAATTCTTTAGCATCTATTTTCGCCTTTGGGGGACTGGTAATAAAAGTGAGTGCCGCGGCAATAAGTAAACAAATAGAAGCGATCAAGTAAGCGTTATTAAAATTCTTAGCCTGGTCATAAATCCACCCACTTAAAATAGGTCCCAATATTCCGCCAACTCCCCAAGCAGTAAAAACCAGACCATAGTTTAGGCCGAAATTTTTTAGGCCAAAGTAATCTTTGGTTACGGAAGGGAAAACAGAAAGATTGGCTCCATAGTTAAAGCCGATGAGAATAGAGGCCATAAAAAGAGCACTATAGGTTTCTAACCAGCGTAAAATAAACATGAGTACAGCCTGGAAAATGAAAACAAAGAACATAGTCCAGGTGCGACCAATCTTGTCTGATAAAACGCCAGCAATGACACGACCACCAGCATTCCCCACGGCCAGCATGGCTACAAAAATAAACCCGGCCTTTATTCCTGCTTGCAGGTCAACGATCTTAGCCAATTTGCCAATGATCATCAATCCTGCCCCCGCCCCAAATACGTACATAATCCACAGAAGGTAAAATTGCGGGGTGCGCAACATCTCTGACCACTCATAATCGATGATTTTCCCGGTAATTTTTGCGGGTATGTTTTTTGTTCCGGGATTCTGAGAACCCCAAACAGGTTTATAATGCGCCGGAGGATTTTTTAAAATTTGAGCCAAAGCCACAACAGCTAATAGGAAAGCTACACCCAAAATTAAAAAACTCTTCTGAATGCCGAAGTTGCCTAAAAGATAATTTGCCAAAGGGGCAATATATACAGAAGCTAACCCAAATCCGGCCACCACTAATCCAGCAATTAAACCAGTCCGTTCAGGAGGAAACCATTTTACTGCTGGGGGAGTGGCGGACGCATACCCAAAGCCAATGCCCATACCTGCTAAGATACCAAAACCGATTACCAACCCGACCAAGGATTGACTTAAACTGGCCACGATAAAGCCGACTCCACAAAATATTCCTCCCAAAGTGGCTACTAAGCGGGGGCCCCATTTATCTTGCAGCCTTCCAGCTGGCACCATAGTAAAAGCAAACACCGCAATGGCCACGGAATAGGGCAGAGCTGTTTGCGTTTCACTCCATCCCCACTCCTTGGAAATTTGCTTGGAAATTATCGACCAAGCATAAAGAACTCCCAAAGCTAAATTAATACCCGTGCCCGACAAAGTCACCAACCATCCTTGGTACTTTTTCGTTTCCCAAGGCGAAAGGTCAGCCTTATTTTTAGACATAAAATTAGCCTCCTAAACAAAAACTCCCCCGTTGAAACCTTTTTTGAAGGATTTTAAACGGGGGAGTGGAATAATTTATGCTCTTTCGGCGATTAAAGTTTGCACAACGGAAGGATCAGCTAAGGTAGTCGTGTCTCCTAAGTCCCGTACCTCGCCCGCAGCTATTTTCTTCAAAATTCGGCGCATAATTTTCCCGCTTCTTGTCTTAGGGAGAGCATCAGCGAATTGAATTTTATCCGGAGTGGCTATGGGGCCTATTTCTTTGCGCACGTGCGCCACTAATGCTTTCCGTAATTCTTCGGATTTCTCTTGTCCCGCTTTTAAAGTTACAAAGGCATAGATTCCTTGCCCTTTAATTTCATGAGGCATACCCACGACGGCCGCTTCGGCCACCGCGGGATGACTGACTAGAGCACTTTCTACTTCGGCGGTGCCGATCCTATGGCCCGAAACGTTGATGACGTCATCAACCCGCCCCATCAACCAAAAATCACCATCTTCATCAACGCGCGCTCCATCACCCGTAAAATACATGCCTGGAAATTGGACGAAATAAGTCTCCTTAAATCTTTGATGCTGACCATATACGGTACGCATTATCCCTGGCCAGGGTCTTTTTATAACCAAATATCCTCCTTCGTTAACCTCTGCTGGGGATCCGTCTTCTCTAATGACCGCTGCTTCTACGCCCGGGAAAGGTTTGGTTGCTGACCCTGGTTTAATAGGTATAGCCCCCGGTAAAGGAGTAATTAAGGCACCTCCGGTCTCCGTCTGCCACCAAGTATCTACGATTGGACAGCGCTCTTTACCGATAATTTTATAGTACCACATCCAGGCTTCAGGGTTGATTGGTTCACCTACAGTCCCCAACAACCGTAAAGATGAAAGATCCCGAGCGAGAGGCCATTTATCTCCATCTCTCATCATGGCCCGCAGCGCTGTAGGGGCGGTATAAAATATATTGACCCTATATTTTTCCACGATCTGCCAGAAACGGTCTGGTTGCGGGTAGTTGGGTACTCCTTCGAACATCAGACTGGTTGCTCCGGCCGCCAGGGGGCCATAAACAATATAACTGTGTCCGGTCACCCATCCGATATCGGCCGTACACCAGAAAATATCTTCATCTTTATAATCGAAGATCCATTTAAAAGTGGTGAGCACATAGAGTAAATAACCGGCTGTGGTATGTAAAACTCCTTTAGGCTTTCCTGTGGAACCGCTGGTATAGAGGATGAATAAAGGATCTTCGGCATCCATTATTTCTGGAGGGCATTCGCCTTTAATATCCGGGGCAGCCATCTCTTCGTGCCACCAGAAGTCCCGCCCTGGCTTCATGTCTATTTTTGTATTTGTCCGATTATAGACGATGACCGATTTTACTGAAGGGCATTGTTCCAAAGCAGCATCAACATTATTTTTTAGACCAATTACCCGCCCGCCGCGATAACTGGCATCAGAAGTTATTAAAAACGAGGCCTGGGCATCCTGGATCCGATCTTTCAAAGAATCTGCACTGAATCCTCCAAAAACGATGCTATGGATGGCTCCAATACGGGCACAGGCTAACATTGCAATAGGCAATTCAGGAATCATGGGCATATAGATAGTGACCCGATCACCTTTTTTTACCCCTTTTTTCTTTAGGACATTAGCAAATTTGCATACTTCTGTATATAATTGCTGATAGGTATAGGTCCGACTTTCTCCTGGTTCTCCTTCCCAGATTATAGCGGCCTTGTTACGCCGATGAGTTTTTAGATGACGATCCAAGCAATTGACTGTAGCATTTAGCTTGCCACCAATAAACCATTTAATATATATATTATCTTTAAAGCTATAATCTAATACTTTTTCCCATTTCTTGTACCATTCTAAATTTTCCGCCAGTTCTCCCCAAAAGCCTTCCGGATCTTCCAAAGATCTTTTATAAAGCTTTTGGTATTCTTCTAAGCTCTTGATATGAGCTTTTGCGCTAAATTCCTGGGGAGGCGGAAATTTCCTAGTTTCCTCCATCATGCTGGTAATAGTCTGCTTTTCTTCAGGCATAATAAAATTACCTCCATTCTAAATTTTCCGCAGCATATTTTTTATTATATTGGAACATGCGAATTTTTCATAGTCATAAAAATAACGTCTTTTTCAATTTGGTTAATTTTAGGGGATTTAGAAACCCAACCCTTAGTGGCAAGAATTTAGGAATGCCTTCCTCATTAGCCAGAAAATTTAATGGGGAGAGGAAACGGCCCTTACGCCTTGGTTGTACTCCAAAGGTTTAGCCGCTTTTGGTTGTTCACTAACGACTTCTAAAATTTCGGAAATTAGCTCTCTTATCCGCTCTTTCAAATAGCGAATCTCTGCGCCCATGGCTTGTTTTTCCAAGGCCTGTTTTACAGTCTTGAATAAAGTTAATTTTGTAAATGGTTTTTGGATAAAATCAAAGGCTCCTTCTTTGATTGCTTCCAATCCCTGTTCTGTCTGGCCATGGCCAGTCATGAGGACAACTTCAATTTCTGGTCTAATTGATTTGGCCAACCGCAACAGTTTGTGCCCATCTATCTTAGGCATAATGATATCGGATATTATTAGATGGACTCTTTTTTCTCTCAGTATATCTAAGGCTTCTTGCCCGTTCTTGGCGGTTAAAATCTTATACCCTTCGCGTTCCAGTATTTTCTTTAGCGTTTCCCTAATGGCATCTTCGTTATCAACTACCAGAATCGTTTCTTTATCCACCTTGCCTCCTCAAATTATTACGCTAAAGGGTAAAAAAGAAGGGGCTCGATCTAATGGAGGAGGGTTTTTTTGGGTTGCCAGTCACATTTGAGCAGGGGAGTTCGCTCTTTTGTAGCCGGTGGAGATCGAACCCCTTCTTTTTTCTTTATAATAAGCAAGAATCTTGCCATTTCTTTTTTTAATGGACGACGATTTTAACATATTTAATTTATTGATTTTTTTAAAAACGCCCGGTGAATTTAGCTCAGCGGTTTTATCAATTTCTTGACAAAATGTCATAAATAACAATTCCTATTCAGAAAAAATGTCAATATAACTGATTTATATTTTATTTTTGTGACAATTTGTCAATAATATTCCAAAGCTTTCTCAATTGAACTCTATTTAAAAAATTCTAAGCGCCTGGAAGGCTCACTCGGGGAAATAGAGTAGTTTTCGTCGGCCCTGTTTAGTCTTTGGTCTTTCTTGCATCTCCTCACCCCTGAGAAGATCTTTACGACTATTTTTTCAAGAATATTGCTTTTTTAAAAAAGAGAAGATGAGTAAGTATTCCGCAAGCGCTGGTCAAAGAATCATTGAGAAGAGTAAAATTTCTCAAAAATTAACCTTAAATAATAAATAAGGGGATAAAATTTGCTGGAAAATTTTTGCGAGGTCATATAAGCTTGGGAATAGTTCAAAAAAATTATTGTAAGGGAGGTAAAGCATGTTTAAAAAAATCGATCATATGGCTATTGCCGTGCGCAATTTAGAGGAAACCAAGAAAAAAATGATCGCACTTTTTGGGGCTAAGTTTATCGTCGAAAAAATAAATGAAGAAGGGCAGTACAAAGTGGCCATTATGCAGGTGGGAGAGAGTACTTTTTCCTTCTTAGAACCCACCAGTGCAGATGGCTTCGTAGCCAAGCACATTGAAAAATTTGGCGAGACTATGCAGCATCTGGGTATGGAAGTAGAAAATCTGGATGACTTCATTCAGCATTTTAATGCCCACGGCCTAAAAACTTCTAATTATTCAGAAATACCCGGAGTTAGACGAGAAGTTTTAGTCGGGCCCAAAAACCCCCTCGGGGTAATTCTTCAGGTCTTTGAATGGCTCGGTGAATATAAAAATGCTTCTCCCGAAAAAAGAATGATCACTGTTTGGGGATAAAAAAATTAGGACCCTCAAGACACCCCAAGGGGCACAGCTGCGCATAAACGAATTAATCCCCCTCCCCCCTATGAGACTGGGTCGCCATGGTCAGGAAGGGCCAGAGGCAGGCCTGAGGAAGAGTTTGGATTATTAAATCTTTGGCCGGCGATTGAACCATGGACGTGCTGTTTCTAATTGCGCGGCCAAGCGAAAAAGAGTGGCTTCATCGCCGAAACGCCCAAGAAAATGTATTCCTATGGGCAATCCTTCCTCATTCCAGTAAAGAGGTACGGACATAGCAGGCTGGCCAGTAGCGTTAGCTAAAGGAGTAAAGGGAATAAACTCGGCTGCTCGCCGGAAGCCAAGCAGAGGATCTTCAGGAGGAGAAGTAAAGAACCCCAGTTCTACCGGCGGTTGGGCTAGGGTAGGAGTTAACCAAAGGTCATACTTGGTAAAGAATTGGGCTACCTGCCGAGAAATTCTTTGGAGAAGGTTTAAAGAAATTAAGTAAGAGGAAGCTGTGTGTTTTTGACCCATTTCATAGGAAGCCCAAGTGAGGGGTTCAAAAAATTCCGAAGAAGGCTTTCGCCCCGTGGCTAAACTAAGGCCATCAATGCTCCAAGCTAATCCTCCAGAAAATAGAGTCATAAAAGCTTGCGTTAAAAGGGGCCCATTGACCAGAGGTGATGCTTCTTCGACTTCATGCCCGAGACTTTGGCAAAGAACCGCCGCATCTTTTACAGCCTTTATACAATCTTCATGAATCTTTACTTCCGTAAAAGGTTTGGTGGTGAAAGCGATTTTTAATCTTCCTGGAGATGTTCCTACTTCTTCCAGGAAAGGCCGAGCAGGAGGAGGTGCCCAATATGGATCGCCTAAATCAGGGCCGGCAGTGGCATCCAGAAGAGCGGCGCAATCGCGCACTGAACGAGTAACAGCATGCTCAACTATTAAGCCGCTGTACATATCACCCATATCCGGACCAAGAGGGTTTCGAGCGCGCGTAGGTTTAAGGCCAAAAAGTCCGCAACACGAGGCCGGAATGCGAATGGAACCTCCCCCATCGTTAGCATGAGCCATGGGCACCATTCCCGCTGCTACCGCCGCTGCCGAACCTCCACTGGATCCTCCGGTAGTCTTTGTCTTATCCCAGGGATTGCGGCAAGGACCGAAAAGTTGGGGCTCGGTGGTGGGCAAAAGGCCAAATTCAGGAGTATTGGTTTTCCCCATAATAATTAGACCTGCTCGTTTAAGGCGGAGGACGAGTTCAGTATCATGGTCAGGAATAAAATTTTGTAAAAAAGCTGAACCTAAGGTTAAGCGCACTCCGGCGCAGAAAGCTCCTAAGTCTTTTAATAAATAAGGAACACCAGTGAAAGGACCGGCGGGCAATTTTCCGCGGGCCTGATCAAGCGCCCGATCGAACATGGGCGTAATGATCGCGTTCAGAGAAGGGTTTAAACGCTCCACTTGAGAAATGGCCGCTTCCACTAATTCTAAGGGGGTTACCTCTTTGCGTTTCACTAACTCTGCTAAGCCGAGCGCATCATATTTGCCATATTCCTCAGGGTTCATGATGATCCTCCCTCCTCAATAATTTTGGTTTGATTTTAAGCAAAATCATGCCTGCTCTGTCAAGTAATAAATGCTCTGACCGTCGATCACTTTTTCAATTCCAGCTTAATTCAGGCGGGAGGGAGAGAGGCTCATTAAAATGAGGCACTGGTTCTTTCATGGGCATGGGCGGGGAATAAAAAAGTCTCCACTTTAAATTAGGGAGGATTATTCGGGTTTTTATTTTCAAGATAAGTTTATCCCCGCCGTTTATGGCGGATAAAGGGTGGGTAAGAAGGAAATAAGCAATTCCCAGCCGATTTTAATTTCGCCTCTCCCCCTCCCGCCTGTCTCCTGCTGGCGAGAAATATAAAATCTGAACAACGGTCAGATAAATGCTCGGACCGTCGCTCAGATTTTTGATAGATATCTTAATATGACTCTGGCCTGACTCTGGCCTGCCTCTGGCCTGCCTCTGGCGGGAACATGCGGGGCTGATTAAAATAGGGAAAAATTCATAAAATTTGCAGTATAATAAGAGCTATGAAATTGAATTATTTTCTCTGGCCAATTTTGCTATGTTTTCTTTCTGGTTGTACTCCGTTATTTAACAAAGAAATAATGAAAGAAGTGGATTTTGAACTCACCTTTCCTGTGTTGATTAGAGCTCCTGAAAGATATACGGGAAAAACAATAATCTTAGGAGGGAAAATTATAAAGACCGAGATTAAAGAGAGAACCACATGGATAGAAGTATTACAACTCCCCTTGGATTGGCGAAACAAGCCGCAGGAAACTGATGAGTCTGGTGGGCGATTTTTAGCATTTTCCACTGATTTTCATGACCCGGCTATTTTTTCTCCTGGGAGAAAAATTACAGTGCTTGGCCTGGTTAGTGGAAAAAAGACTCTTCCCATCGGCGAAAAAGAATATCATTATCCTATTCTAAAAATAAAAGAAGCTCATCTTTGGCCAGAAGAACCTAAAAGCGGTCTGTTTTTTCATTTCGGCATTGGCCTCGGAGGAACTTTTTAATGATTAGGTTAGGGACTTGTTTTTTAATATTATTTTTATGCTTGAGCTCTTGTTTTCCTTTTTCTCCGGAACTGCGCCGACAAATTGATCCTACCTTAACCTTAACAAATATAAAAAAAGACCCCACCATCTATAAGGGTCGAAAAGTTTTATTAGGAGGAGTAATTATAGAGACAAAGAATAAACCGGAAGAAACAATATTGTTAATAAGGCAGGCAGAATTAGATCTGGGGAAAAGACCCAAAAATCTGGATCAAACTGCTGGCCGCTTTATGGTAAAATATAAAGGATTTTTGGATCCCGAGATTTATCAAAGTGGTCGCGAGATTACCGTTATAGGAGAGATAGAAGGGAAGGAAGTATTACCCATAGGGGAAACTTTTTATTCTTATCCCATCATCATAGCCCAAGAAATTAAACTTTGGCCGAAGAGGACGGAATATATCCCCTTTTATCCTTGGTATGGGGAACGCCCATATTTTTGGTTACCACCGTACTACCCTTAGGGGAAAAGGGGCAAAAATTTCTTAAAAATCAGTTTTTATGGGGAGGCCGAGTTTGAGGAAATTAAAAGTAGATTTAGAGTATATCGCTATCTGCATGGATGATCAGGATCGACTCGATCAGAATTATTATTTGGATGTAGAAAGCGGGGAAACCATCATGCTTCCCCGAGAAGTCATAGATGCTCTGGAGGATGAAGAACTTTTAAAGTCTCTACCTAAGGGGCAATTAAAATTAGTTGACTTGGCTAAGGATATTCTGGGGGGAAACCCTCGCTATGTAGAGATTCCCATAAAAAAGAGGAAAGAAGGATTTAATGATATATGGGAATTCGCTGAAAAAATTAATGACCCCAAAATAAAGGAAAAGATTTTCTTATCCAGGCACGGGAAGGGAATTTGGCGCAAATTTAAGGAAATCTTGCAGGAGGCCCCAGAAATTGAAAAAGAATGGCTGAAGTTTAAAAATGAAAAAGAGAAGAAAAATGTTCTGGCTTGGTTAGCAAGTATAGGTATTGAGCCCCTTGCCGATGAAGATAGGGGGGCAGTTCCAACTTAATCATTAAGGATTTGGTGCGCTAGCTTTAATTGAGGAGGAATAGAGACGCCAAAGGGACAACGCTCCAGGCAAAGTTGGCAGTGCGAGCAGGCTTGAGCATTAATGGGTAGAGACTTATACTGAAGTTTAGCCCATTCTTTAAGCCCATAGTGGCGGTAATAATTCTCAAAACGAAAAATATCGGGAATAGGAATTCCTTCCGGGCAGGGCAGGCAATAGCCACAATTCCGACAAAATCCTTGGCCGGCCGCCGCGGCTATTTCCATAAATTTTTTTAGTTCAGCTAAAGATAAATCCCGGGGTTCTTGACCAACGCGGCAGTTCTCTCGCAATTCGCCAAGGGACATCATTCCGGGGATGGCACAAGTTAGGTAAGGATTAGAAATAACATAGCGGAGAGCGATCTGGGCCGGTGATTCTCCCTTAAATAAATTTCTATCCCAACCTGACGAAGGGAAATAGCCTAACCTTCCCCCCGCCAATGGTTTCATAGCAATCAAACCCACCCCTTTGGTGGCCGCCAAAGGAAGCAGATGGGCACTCAAGCGATCTTCATCAAGGGCACTGTAAGCAACCATGAGGGCGGAGAAGGCGCCACTTTCTATAGCCTGACGCATCATGGATATTGACCCGTGAATGCTTATCCCAATTGCTCTTATTTTTCCGGCTTGCTGAGCCTTCTGCAGTTCTTCTAAGCCACCGGCCGTAAATATTTTTTCATATTCTCCACCGCGCACATCGTGAAAAAGGAGCAAATCAATCCAATCAGTACGCAGTCTGCTTAATGACCTTTCTAATTTAGCCCGCACACCATGGGCATCTCTTTCATCAACCTTAGTGGCCAGATAGAATTCTTTCCTTCTGGCTTGCAGGGCTTGGCCAATTTTCTCTTCACTATCGCCATAACAATCAGCCGTATCTATAAAATTAATCCCCATATCTAAAGCGCGGTGGAGGAGGCGACTGCATTCCTCTCTACTTAAGCGCGGCAGTTTAATCGCGCCAAACCCAATGATGGAAAGAGGCCAACCTGTTTTTCCTAAGATTCTTTTCTGCAAAGAAGATGCCTCCCGCTCATTTTTCTTCGCTAAGCAGTCGCTTGACGAAAATATGCGCTTGGCGTAAGGGTTCGGGTATTCGATAACCGCGGCAGAGGGCGAGGGTGATCTTTACCGCATTTTCCAAATCCATTTTATGACCGGGAGAAACAAATACTGGCCGCCCATGGGCCCGGGTGCGCACGGCCATGCCTACAACTTGGTCTTGGTACAGAAGAGGCGCTTTTGCTCCGGCAAAAGCAGGAAGATTTTCATAAGTGCCCACTAAGCGGCTTTTGGCACAGCCGATGGTGGGCAAATCGAGGATGATCCCCAAGTGCGCAGCAATCCCCATCGCTCGGGGGTGAGCTATGCCCTGGCCGTCAAAGATTATTAAGTCGGGTTTCCTGGATAATTGACCAAAAGCCTGCAGGAGAAGCGGCGCCTCCCGAAAAGTAAGTAGCGAAGGAATATAAGGAAAGGAAACTTCACCAGCCGCAAAAACTCTCTCCAATACATTTAAATCGGGATAAGTAAAAAGAAGAAAACCGGCATAAGTCTTTGCCTCCCAGCGCCCATAAGCTACATCACCCGCAGCAACAGTAGTCAATGGATTTGGGGGTGGGCAAAGCCGGAGTTTCTGGCGGAGCTCTAATTGAATATTCTTGGCTTCCGCGGGGCTTACTTCCCAAGAATGAAGAGGTTGATGCTTAATCATTAACTTTTTAACCCTCTTGAGTTAAGTCGGCTTCCACATTCTCCGGTTTTAATATATATCTGGCCAAGAGCTTATGATAAGTAGTCCAACGCGCCGGCTGGTCTTTTTCTTTGGCAATCCAGGCCCAAAAGGCATTAACTTTTGCATCCAGATCATCAAGATGATGCAGAATTAACGCTTCCAAGGTCATGGGTAGCTTGGGTGAGCCGAAGGCAAAATCTCCATGGTGGCTTATGAGGATATGTTCCAGTAAGAGCGCTAAATCTTCTGGGAAATCGGGAATGCTCTTTATTCTTTGATTGACCATCTCTACGGTCAAGACAATGTGGCCAAGTAACCGACCAGCGTCTGTATAATCGAAGACGCGGCTAAAGGATAATTCCGCAATTTTACCTATATCATGCAAAATCCCGCCGGTTAAGAGCAGGTCTTGATTCACCCCCGGATAACGGGGAGCCACGAGAAGGATAAGCTGGGCCACAGCTAAGGTATGCTCCAATAATCCTCCTAAATAAACATGGTGCACATTTTTAGCGGCCGGCGCTCTTTTAAATTTTTCCCTAAAATCCGGGTCTTCCAGAAAAGAGTCAAGAAGTTGGGAGAGGAAAGGTTGTTTAACCAAATGAGCTAAATCTTTTAATTCGGCAAACATTTTTTCAACGTCGGCGGAAGTTCGCGGGAGAAAATCATCAAGCCTGATCTCTTCGGCCAAGCATCGGCGTAATTTGACAATCCGCAGCTGGAGCGTCCCCTGAAATTCTTCTACTTCGGCCCGGACTTTGATAAAGTCATGGACATCAAAGATAGAAGCGAAGTCCGGAGCGTTATCCCAAACCCGCCCTTCGATCTCCCCCGTTCTATCTGCTAAGCGCAAAGACAAATAGGGCGCCCCTGCTTTCGTGCGGTTCAAGTTTTTCTCGCGCACGTGAAAATAACTTTCAATGCTTTGCCCGCGCTGCAGTTCGTTGATAAAAATTTTACTTTTACTTTCGGCGCGTTGCTCTTCAGTCATGGCCTCTCCTTTTGTCTTTAGCAGCCCCCTAATTTTTCTACTATAGCTTTGGCGGCTTTAAGACCATCCAGGGCTGAGCTGATGATTCCGCCGGCATATCCGGAACCTTCACCAATGGGGTAAAGACCGGCCAGGCTAAGGGATTGAAAATCTGGGCCGCGAATTATCCTTACCGGTGAGGAAGTACGGGTTTCCACGCCTATTAACATAGCTTCCGCTGAAGAAAAGCCGGGCATTTTTTTATGAAAATAAGGCAGCGCTTCCCGGAGGCTATGGGTAACAAATTTAGGTAAGCAATCCTCCAGAGGAGCAGGAGTGATTTCGGGTTTAAAGCTCGTCGGCCTAACGGAAGTAGTCTCGCGTCCCTCCAGAAAGTCCGAGAGCGATTGAGCTGGAGCGCGGTATCTGCCCCCTCCTAATTGGTAAGCTTTCCCTTCCCACTGGCGCTGCCATTCTATTCCTGCTAAGGGATGAGGAGCAGGGAAGTCCTCCGGAATAACTCCCACTACCAGAGCGCTATTGGCATAAGGTGAATTGCGTTGGTACATACTCATGCCATTGGTTACTAATTTATCTTCTTCAGAACTGGCCGCAATTATTGAGCCCCCAGGACACATGCAAAAAGAGTACACCGGCCGGCCTTGGGCAGTTCGGAAAGACAAGGCATATTCCGCGGGAGGCAGGGCCGGGTGGCCGGCAGCGGGACCATATTGGATTTTATTAATTAGGCTTTGGGGATGTTCTATCCGCACCCCCATAGCGAATGGCTTGGGCTCCATAGCTACTCCGGTTTGGTAAAGCATCTGGAATGTATCTCGGGCGCTATGGCCTATAGCTAAAATAAGTATGGAAGTCGACAATTCTCGCTCACGGTTAACAATCACCCCGGCCACTTGGCCTCGGGAGATGTTTAAGCCCGTAAGTTTAGTTTGAAATTGAAACTCTACTCCCTGAGCCTTGAGCCATTCGCGCATAGCGGGGATAACTTTACGCAGCCGATCTGTGCCTATATGGGGCTTTTGCCAATAGGTAATCTCTGCTGGAGCGCCAAAACGCACAAAAATTTCTAAAATTTGCGCAACCAAGGGCGTATGGAGGCGGGTATACAATTTACCATCAGAGAAAGTTCCTGCACCTCCTTCTCCGAATTGGACATTGCTTTCCGGATTGAGGATACCTTCTGCCCAGAATCTGGCTACATCCTGAATCCGCTCTTCTACCATCTTCCCGCGTTCTATAATTAAAGGAGTTAAGCCAGCGGCTACCAATTGCCAAGCACAGAAAAGAGCTGCTGGTCCTGATCCCACAATTATAGGGCGCTCTTTAAGGGACTGGGTAATTCTTTTGCTTAATGCCGGAGCAGCGGGGACAACTTTGGCCACTTTTAATTTTTTGGGGGGTTGGTCCAATACCCGGGCCTCTTCGGCAGGAGGCAAAGAAATTTCCAAAGCATAAACAAAGTGAATTTTTTTCTTTTGCCGGGCGTCGAGCGATTTTTTTATAATCCGCCAACGCTGCACATGGTGCAGGGGGAGGCCTAAAATATCAGCCACTTTCTGCGGCAAAATTGCTTCATCTTCATTCAAAAAAAGAGGGACGGGAAAGATGCGGATAGCCATCGCTATTTATTATAATGCCCCACGGCACCTAACAAAAGAGGAGAATTTCCTGCTGCTCTAATTATTATTTAGCAATTACATTCTCCGGCAACCGGCGGGTTAAAATATCGACCGCTTCTTCCACCATTTCTTCTAAGACTTGTCGAGCCGGCTTGATTTCTTTAATTAGCCCGGAGATTTGCCCAGCTAATCCACCTACATACTCATATTTTTCACTTTTAATAAAGCTGGCCAAAAGAGCAGAAGAGATCAAGACTTGCGTGGGAAAAGGAAGAGGCTCTAATCCCGATCCGTCCCAAAGGTCATGGAAGCGATTATAACTGGCCCGCAGCGTTTTACCCGTATAAGCTTTACTCACCCGCGTATCCTCATCGGTAGCTTGCAGAATTTTTTGTTTATTAATTTCTAAGGCGCCCCCTTCTTTGGTGGCTAAGAAGCGGGTGCCTACCCAAACGCCCACGCAGCCCATAGCCAAGGCAGCGGCCAAACCCCGTCCATCCCCTATTCCTCCAGCAGCCAGTACCGGAACTGGGTAAGCAGCGTCGATAGCCTGGGGAAGCAACGCCATAGTTCCAATCCTCCCCGTATGTCCCCCGCCCTCATATCCTTGAGCGACGAGGAGATCAACTCCGGCCTGAGCCATCCGCCGGGCATTTTTGGTGTTACCTGTAATGCCTAATACTTTCATGCCCACGGCATGAGCTTGGGGCACCATGAAACCTGGATTTCCTAACCCTGCGCAAAAGAGGGGCACTTTTTCTTCAATACAAACTTGGATTGCTTCTTGCGGGCGCATGGTAGTAGTATTCATGCGCACCATTATTTCCACTTCGGGTAACTCCAGTTCTTCTCTAACTTTTTTTAGCCAATCCTGATATGGCTTAGGGAGAGTTTTCAGAATAGCTGATAAAGGCAGCTCCTCTATCCCCCTTTGACCCAGCCCGCCGCCGACATCGAGCTTCTGGGGCAAAAGAAGATCGACACCAAATGGTCTATCTGTTCGGGACTTAATTTCCCGAATAGCCGCCCGCAATCCATCGATGGTGTAACCAGCTCCCCCTAATACACCCATCCCCCCTGCTTCGGAAACGGCCACCACCAGCTCTACCGGAGCGCCCGTAGTCTCGCCGATTAAGGTCGGGCCCATGCCCGCACACACGATGGGATATTCTATACCCAGGAGGTCACAGAGTTTGGTCCTTAAAATTCGCTTACCCATAAAGTTACCTCCTTTATTCTTTTTTCCTTCTGGCTTCTTCTTCGGCGCGCAGAATCTTGCGTAAAACTTTGCCGATGGCTGACTTAGGAAGGGCGTCACGAAATTCTATTATCTTAGGCACTTTATAAGCGGCTAATCTTTCGCGGCAAAAAGCAATAATTTCATCGGCCGTAGCCTTTTCTCCTGGTTTTAAGACAATGTAGGCTTTTACAGTTTCGCCGCGATAGGGGTCAGGGATACCCACGGCCACTGCTTCTTGAACTTTAGGGTGCTGGAAAAGGACTTCGTCTATTTCGCGAGGGTAGATATTAAATCCTCCCGCAATGATCATGTCTTTTTTTCGATCTACGATAAAGAAATAGCCATCTTCATCTTGGATGGCCACGTCTCCAGTATAGAGCCAACCATCCCGTAATTGTCCCGCTGTTTCTTGGGGATTATTCCAATACCCTTTCATAATCAAAGGACCTTTCATGATGATCTCTCCGGGCGTGCCTGGAGGGACATCTTCTTTTCCTTCTTGTACATCGACTAAGCGGACATCATTATCAATAAAGGGAATGCCGATACTCCCTACCTTTTTTAGCCCGAGAATGGGATTAGCAATTCCCAAGGAGGTGGACTCACTAAGGCCATACCCTTCCGTAAAAAATATGCCCATGTCTTTGACTTGTTCAATTAGTTCTACAGGCATGGGCGCAGCTCCAGAATTCAAGAGGCCTAATTTTCGTGCCAAATCAAGTTCTGGAGCTTTCGGATGATTGATAAGGGCATTGATCATGGTCGGCACGGTAGGGAAAAAAGTGATTTCCTTAAAGTTTGCCAAGAGAGTCATCAGCTCATCAATTTGAAAACGGGGAACTAGCATCTGGGTAGCGCAATTAAATATGGCCCAATTCAAGACGACAATATTTCCGTAAACATGGAAAAAAGGCAAGACGGCCAAGACAGAACGTCTTTCCGGAGAGGTATATTGCATAGTGGGATTTCCCCATTGGGAACACTGCAAAGTAGCTGCTACCACATTAGCATGGGTAAGAATAGCCCCTTTGGGTATTCCCGTAGTTCCGCCGGTGAATTGAATAAGGGCAGGTTCTTCAGGCTTTATCTCCAGTTTAGGTTGTTTGCTGCTCAGTGAATTTTCAATCAGCGTGGAAAAATGATGCCAATTTTTTTCCAATTCTAAGCTTTCCGCAGTACTTTGACCGAAGCCCTTAATATAGTCTGTAATTTTAGTAACGATTACACGGGGGATGGGGACTTCTCGATAAAAATTACGCACAGTTGAGAGAACTATATCGAAAGTAATTAAAGTAGTAAATTCCGTGTTATTAGCAATCATTTTCAGCTCTTCAGTGGTGTACATAGGATTGAGATTTACTACAATCCCTCCTAACATAAGGACCGCATAGTAGGCAATAATATACTGGGGGCAAGTAGGTAGGTGAATACCTACGCGTTCCCCTTTTTTTATTCCCAAAGCACCTAAAGCATTGGCTAAACGCAGAACTTGCTCCCGCAATTGCCAGAAGGTCATTTCTGTTCCGTAAAAATTTGACGCGGGTTTATCAGGATAGGAATTAGCTGGAATTTGCAGAAGGTCTGGTATCGTTATACGTGGATAACGCAAAGTTAAAGGGACATTATAGTCGTAATGACGATGCCACGGTTTTGTTTCCATTGTTTTAGCCTCCTTAAAGGTTTTAATTATTTAAGGTGGTTTAATTTATCCCCTGCTTTAATTAGGCCTCTCGGTGGAGAAGCTGTTTTATAATTAGTCATGCCTGCCAAGCTTTTCTCAGCAATTTTTAGGAGGAACAAGCATTTAGGTTTTAAAAAGATCCATAATTTCGAGGAACTGTATTCCTCTGGCGCAGGAATAACTTCATTTTTCACATTACGATTAAGTCTCAGGGAGAAGCCAGAAATAGACTTTAAGAAATTGTTCCTGAAAAGAATAAATTCTCTAAAGAGTAATACTAAATGCTACATAACAAAGTCAAGAAAAATATTCATGAATAATTTCATCTTGACAAGCTTTCCCATATTCGTTATTACTGGGAAAAAGTTTAAATATAGGTTGGGGATTTTTTGAAGATTAGAGAACTTGTTAAATTAACGAAGATAAGAAAAGAAACAATTCATTTTTATATAAAAGAGGGTCTCCTTCCCAAGCCTCTCAAAAAAGGAAGGAATGTCGCCGAATACAATGAGAGTTATGTGGAACGTCTACTTTTGATTAAGGAACTTCAGGATAATTATTTTCTTCCTCTAAATATTATTAAGAATATAATAAAAAACCTGAAAAAATCCCCAGAGCAAAACTCTTTTTTAGCGATCCGCCGGGAATATTTTCGGCCAATTGATCAATTTCTCCCTCAGGAAGTAGTGGGTGAGGAAGCTTTCCGCAAAGAAACTGGTTTGGGCAGAAGATGGTTAACCAAAATGGAGGAATGGGGCATCATAACTCCGGAAGAAAAAAATGGCCAGAAAGTTTACTCTCAAGATGATATTACATTAGGCAAGCTCATTGTGGAAATGGACAATGTAGGTATCGGGGTTCGAGATGGTTTTAACCCGCAGGCGCTGAAAGTTTATCGAGACATGTTCCGCGACATTGTCGTCCTTTCTCATAAATACTATATGGAAGCTGTCCTGGAGAGACTTACTCCAGAGGAATTTTCCCAAAGAATGATCAAAGGGAGAGAGTTAATGAGTACTTTTTTTTACCACCTTTATCGCAAACTTTCGCGCCAAGAATATAAAAAAATTCTAGCATTAATGGAGGAGGAGGTGAGCAGATTAAAAAAGGAAGAAAAGAGTATTCCAGAAGAAAATAAATTTATAAAAGGAGGGGCAGATGAGAACTAAGGAACAATATATCGCCGGGTTGCGCAAAATGCGCAGAAACATTTATGTCAATGGTCAGAAAATAGACCGCGACGATGAGTTGCAAATGCCGACGATTAACACTATAGGGCTTACTTTCGATTACGCCGCCGATCCGCAGTACGCAGATTTATGCACGGCTACTTCCCACTTGACTGGAGAAAAGATTAACCGCTTTTGCCATATTCATCACAGCAAAGAAGATTTGCATAAAAAACAGGATATGACGCGCCTCCTTTGCCAGGTAGCTGGAGGTTGTATTCAACGTTGTATGGGCATAGATGCAGCTAACGCCCTTTATGCGGTGACCTATGAGGCGGATAAACAAAATAATGGGGCTACGGAATATCATAAAAATTTCCTAAAATGGTTGACCCGTTTTCAAAAAGAAGATTTGGTAGGATGCTGTGCCCAGACCGATGTCAAAGGAGATCGCCTGAAGCGCCCAAGTCAACAAAAAGACCCCGACGTTTATGTGCATGTAGTGGAAAAAAGAAGTGATGGCATCGTTGTGCGCGGATCAAAGGTCCATAACTCCGAAGCTTCTGTGGCTGATGAAATTTTGGTCGTACCCACGCGGGCTCTTTTACCCGAAGAGAAAGATTGGGCAGTAGCTTTTGCTGTTCCTGGTGATTGGGAAGGAGTGAAACAGGTAGTTACGGTGCATAATTTACGGGAAAGGCAGTTCTTCAAAAGAGGATTTACCCCAGGGGCCACAGATTCTTACACGATCTTTGATAATGCTTTTATTCCTTGGGAACGTGTCTTCCTGTGTGGAGAGACAGTTCATGGGGGGATCTTGGCTCTCCTCTTTGCCCTATTTCATCGCCATAGTTATTCTGGATGTAAACCGGCCTTGGGGGATTTGATGTTGGGAACAGTAGCCCTGGCTGCGGAATACAACGGGATTGCCCGAGCTGCTCATGTCCGAGATAAATTAGCGGAAATAATTAGAGTGGCAGAATTGGGGTATGCCGCCGGATTTACGGCTTCTGAATTAGGAAAGCCGGAAGTTTATATACCAGGTATAGGCTTCCGTCCTTATGGTCCAGGGAACTACATTCCCCACTCAATTTATGCGAATGTGGGGCGTTGTTTGACTGGGGAGGCCGTTTTTCGGGAAGCGGAAATTCTTTGTGATGTTTCGGGAGGCATCCCAGCAACTTTTCCCTATGAGGGTGATTTTATGAATCCAGAGACTAGAGATTTGCTTTATAAATATATCACCCGCAATCCCGATGTGCATCCCCAAGATGCGGCTAAGTTATGGATGTATATTGGAGATTTACTTTGTTCGGCCACGGGGGGAATTCATTTATTTGGCGCCTATCATGGTGGTGGGTCCCCCATTATGGAGAATATTGCGATTACTTCTCAATATGATATAGAGGCGCGTAAAAAGTTAGTTAAGAAAATTGCGGGCATTGAGGATCGGAAAGTTAATCCAGAAGAGCCAAAGCAATGAGTTGGCATTAAAACCGGGCAAATTTTCCGGATTACTTAAAATAAAAAGGAGGATTTTGAAATGCGTGAAGTTGTGATTGCTGGCTATTTAAGAACTGCCCAGTCCCGTTCGCGGCCCAATGACCCCCCGCGGGATTGGTTTTATAAAGTGCGCTCGGATGATCTCTTAGCTAAATTGCTTCCTGAGCTAATTAAACGCACTGGCCTTAAAGCAGAGGAGATAGATGATTTCATTGTTGGTTCGGCATTGGGGGTGAGTGAGCAATGGAGTTATGGGGGGCGTTTTCCCATATTTTTAGCTAATTTACCTTATACTATCTCGGCCAAATTTGTGGATCAGCAATGCGGGTCAGCTATGGCTGGTGTTCATATAGGTTTTATGGAAATTGCCCTGGGATTTGCGGATATAGTAATGGTAGGCGGTATGGAGCATATGACCCGAGTGCCCATGGGAGCCTTAGCTCGTCCTGATGGACCAATATCACCAAATCCCCGTCTTTTTACCGAGGCTGCTTATAAGCACTGGGACATGATGACGACCATGAATATGGGTTTAACAGCGGAGAAGCTTTTTGCGATGAGTGGTTTGACCAAGGAAGATATGGATCGTTGGGGAGTCCGCTCTCATCAGCTGGCTTATAAAGCTCTACAAGAAGGTTTCTTCAAGGATGAGATCTTACCCATAGAGGCCGAGCAGGGAGATGGGAAGATGATGGTCGTCGACCGGGATCAGGCTATTCGGGGTGATACGAATCTTGAACAGATGAAAGAATTAAAACCAGCCTACAAGCCTGATGGGTTCATTACGGCCGGAAATTCCTCCCCATTAAATGCCGCCGCCACTTCCATGATCCTTATGGCCAAAGATGTGGCCCAGAAGAAAGGCATTGTGCCCATGGCGACAATTCGCTCTATCGGTTTTGCCGGAGTTGATCCCACAGTTATGGGCATGGGACCTGTGCCCGCCAGTAAGAAAGCATTACGTGCTGCCGGCCTGGAGGTGCAAGATATTGACTACTGGGAGATAAACGAGGCCTTCGCCATCGTTCCTCTTTATTGTATTAAAGAGTTAGGGATAGACCCCGACCGCGTTAACGTCATGGGAGGTGGTCTAGCCATTGGTCATCCTTTGGGGGCAACGGGTATTCGTTTAGTAGGTACTTTAGCCCGCATTTTGAAACTCAAAGGTGGACGTTACGGATTGGCTAATGCTTGTGTAGGCGGCGGCCAGGGCGTAGCCACGATTATTGAAAGGGAGGAAAAATAAACTAGACCAAATTGGAGAAAGGAGGGGAAAAATGACGGTAGATGATATCAAAAAGATTTGTGTGGTCGGTGCGGGAAATATGGGGCATCAGATTTCTCTTCTCTGTGCGATCCATGGTTACCAGACGGTCTGTACGGATGTAGTACCCGAGATCTTGCAGAAGGCGCAGAAATTTGCGGATACCTATCTTCCTGGCCGGGTCGAAAAAGGAAAGATGACTAAAGAAGCCGCGGAGAAAGCGCGGCAGAATATTTCCTTCACCTTGGATTTAAAAGAGGCGGCTAAGGATGCCGATTTTGTGATCGAGGCGGTGGTGGAGATTTTGGAGGTAAAGAGAAAAGTATTCGCCGAATTAGATAAACTCACTCCTCCCCATGCTATCTTGGCCACGAATAGTTCCTATTTAGTAAGTTCTCGAATAGCTGATGCCACTAAGCGTCCAGAGAAAGTAGTGAACATGCATTTCTTTAATCCGGCTTTAGTGATGAAGCTGGTAGAAGTGGTTAAAGGTCCGCATGTTTCTGAGGAAACGGCCAAAGTAACCATGGATTTGGCCGAGAAATTAGAGAAGATTCCTGTTTTGCTCAAAAAAGAGGTAGAAGGTTTTCTGCTCAACCGGATTTTCCGGGCGATTACTCGGGAGGCTTTGTGGATGTTAGAGATGGGCATTGCCAGTGCGGAAGATATAGATAAGGCCTGTGTGCATGGGGCTGGGCATCCTATGGGGCCCTTCCGGCTAATGGATTTAACGGGCATTGATCTTAATTATATTAGGTCCATGGAGCGTTTCCGGGAAACAGGAGATTGGGCAGACTTACCCGCCCCGAGCGTGGTGGAAAGATATATCAAAGGTCATTATGGGGAGAAAGCAGGTAAAGGTTGGTATGATTACCCATTAAAAAAGTAGTTTGAAGGAGGTTCAAGAAATGAATTTTTCATTGTCAGGCAAAATAGCTTTAGTAACGGGAGCCAGTCGCGGTATTGGCAAGGCCGCGGCGATTGGCTTAGCTCAAGCGGGGGCAGATGTAGCGATAGCCAGTCGGAAGCTCCCCGATCTGGAGAAGACGGCGGAAGAAATAAGGAAATTGGGTAAAAAATGTCTACCGGTGGCCGCCCATGTGGGCCGGATGGAGGAAATTCAGAATTTAGTAAAGAAAGTGGTCGAAGAATTCGGGCGCATAGATATTTTAGTAAATAATGCCGCCACCAATCCCACCATGGCTTCGGCTCTGGATGTGGATGAGCGGGCTTGGGATGCGATTATGAATTTGAATCTTAAGGGCCTATTTTTCCTGAGCCAAGCCGTGGCCCGGGTGATGAAAGAAAAAGGGGGAGGAAGAATCATCAATGTCTCCTCTATCGCCGGCATATCCCCTGATTTACTGCCCGTTTATTCTATAAGCAAGGCCGGGGTGATCATGGCCACTAAAGTGATGGCCCAACAGTGGGCCCAATATAATATTCGAGTGAATGCCATAGCTCCTGGCCTGACTAAAACCCGCTTTAGTGAGGCCTTATGGAGCAACCCAGATATTTTAAGAATGGCCGTGAGTAAAGCCCCTATGGGCAGAATAGCTGAACCAGAAGAGATGGTCGGAGCTATAATCTTTTTGGCCTCCGATGCGGCCAGCTATATTACCGGACAAGTTTTAGCTATAGATGGGGGAACGACTATATAATAAATTAAACTGATCGGACCCGGTTTTCTCTTTTAACCGGGTCCCCCTTGGGCATTAAAAATATTTTTTTCCCTTTTCTTTGCCTCATCCATAAAAGAAACTTTCAAGTACTCGGCAATAAGCTGATTAGTAATCCTTATCTATCTTATCCGGGCAGATTTTAAAAATTTCCCAAAAAATGAAATCTAATCAATGCTCAGTAGGTAATGCCTCACGGAAGCGTAGAGACTTTTAATTTTAAAAAGGCAAGTCCTCACCCCACCCTTATTGGTAAGTATCTTTTCAGAGACTTCTTCAGCCCATCCGCCCGTACTATAGGGTAGTTTAATATCTCCCTTTTCAGAGATCTTATAAAAAATAGTTGACAAGTATTCTTCTAATCTAATATTAAATAATACACCTGGGTTGCAATTTATTCCGAAAAAAAGAGGAACATTTTGGAAAATAATCCTGTTTCCCAAATTTCTTTCCGCTTGCCAGTGGAAGAGGAATTAATCGAAAGGGTCTCTTGGCTCATTCGTTTACGGTGGTTTGCCGCAGCTGGAGTAATAGCTACGACTTTAATAGTAGCCGACCTATTAAAATTGCCCATCGAACAAGGAAAGCTTATCCTTGTAGGGGTGTTGATAGCCGCCTATAATTTTTTCTTTTGGCAGCGGCACAAGACGCTAAAGAGTGTTCCCGGCGCCAGAGTAAAACAGTTCAGCGATTTTGCCAGCCTGCAGTTTTTTGTTGACTGGCTAGCTCTGACTATTCTGGTTCATTTTTCCGGAGGAATCGAAAGCCCCGTAATATTTTATTTTATTTTTCACGCCATCATCGCCAGCATTCTCGTGCCTCCCCGCACTTGCTATTTTCATGCTACCGTGGGCGTTCTCTTAGTCGGGACATTAGCTTTATTGGAATTTTATGAGGTCATTCCTCACGTGGCCCTGCCCGGGTTTCTGCTTGCCCATTACCAACAGCCTATTTATGTTTTAGGGACTTTCCTTTTCTTCGCCAGTGCCATTTATGTTTCCATTTATTTAGCCACTTCCATTACCAGGCGTTTATGGTCCCGGACGCGCGAATTGGCCCGGTTAAAAGAGAAGTTGGAAAACGCTTATTATAAAACGAAAACGCTCTATGATATTGCTCGGGCAGTAACTTCGACCCTCAACTTTAGAGAAGTCTTGAACACGATTGTGCAGCAAGCTACGAAAGCCATGAATGCCAAAGCTTGTTCTATTCGTCTTTTGGATCAGGAAAAACGGCAGCTTTGGATAGGCGCAGCCTATGGATTAAGCCAAGAATATTTGAGCAAAGGGGTGGTTGACTTAGATAAAAGTTTAGTAGATCGAGGAGCATTGCGGGGTAAGCCGGTCTCTGTTTTAGATGTTACTAAAGATCCTGGTTTCCAGTATCCCGAAGAAGCGAAGAAGGAAGGAATTCGTTCAGTCCTTTGTGTTCCGCTGATGGTGCGGGAACAGCCCATTGGAGTACTTAGGCTATACACGGGAGAAATTCACCGCTTCACTGAGGAAGAAATTGAATTTCTATCGGCCTTGGCTAGCCAAGGGGCAGTGGCTATTGAAAATGCCCGCACTTATCAACGTCTGGAAGAGCTGGAACAGGCTAAATCAGAATTTGTATTCACCGTGGCGCATGAATTAAAGGCGCCGGTGGCCGCCATTCAATCTATTTTGCGGGTGCTTTTAGAAGGGTACGCTGGGGAAATTTATGAAAAACAAAAAGAACTAATTGCCCGCGCTGAAAAAAGGCTGATAAGTCTGCAAAGCTTAATTCGCGATCTTTTGGCCTTGGGAGCTTTGAAAGGTGCCCTCCCCGAATTGAAAAAGACGGAGGTAATCTTAAACGGTGTCATTAAGCGCATCGTAGAAACGGTAACTCCTGAAGCAGAAGAGAAGAAAATCACCATGGAGCTTGAACTGCCGGAGAAGTTAGTGACTATTAAAGGAAACGAAGAAGATTTCGAGCGGTTGATCAGCAATTTACTTGAGAACGCCGTAAAATATACGCCCCCCCAGGGAAAGGTTCAACTCCAGCTGACCCTCGGCGATCATGAACTGCAAATTATGGTCAGCGATAACGGCATCGGCATTCCCCCCGAGGCTTTACCGCGCATCTTTGATGAGTTTTTTCGGGCTAAAAATGCGAAAGAGATGGGCCAGGAGGGCACGGGATTAGGTCTATCCTTAGTCAAACATATAGTGGAACGTTATGGAGGAAAGATCGAGGTAAATAGTAAGTTGGGTGAAGGGAGTACTTTCAAAGTGTTTTTGCCTATAGAATAAAAAACCAATTACCCAAATATGAGTGAGATCATAGGCAGAAGAAGAAGTATAAATTATATTGAATATAAAATATCTCGCCTAAGGGTTGCCCATGAAAATTATCCTCAACGAAGAAGCTCTTAAGTGGGCCAAGGAAATAAGTGAAATGATTGAACAGAATATTGCTGGCTGTTATCAGTGCGGAAAATGCACGGCCGGCTGTCCTTTGGCCTTTGCCATGGAAATACCACCCCATGAAATAATTCGTTTAGTCCAACTGGGGCGTAGGGAAGAAGCTCTTAATTCCCATACCATCTGGCTTTGTGCCTCCTGTCAGACTTGTACCTCGCGATGTCCGAAGAATATAGACATAGCTGGCGTTATGGATGCGCTGCGCGTCCTGGCTTACCGCCAGGGGCAGACAAGAACTGAAAAGGAAATTGCTCTTTTCCATAAACTCTTCTTAGATACGGTAGAGCGTTACGGCAGGATCAACGATCTGCAATTTATGGGCAGATATAATTTGCAGACTTGGCGTCCCTGGCGCGATTTCTGGCTGGGGCAAAAATTATTTCGTAAGGGAAAGCTGAGATTAACTACTCCGCCTATAAAATCCCTGCCGGAATTTCAGGAGCTGATGAAGAATTATCGGGGAGGCGAGGAGGAAGGATGAAATTTGCGTATTACCCGGGGTGTTCACTCCACTCCACGGCCAGCGATTATGCCCAATCAATCGCCGCCGTATTTAACTGTTTGCACATCGAGCTGGAAGAGATAAAAGACTGGACATGTTGCGGAGCCTCCTCAGCTCATGTCGTTAACCCTTTTTTGTCAGTCCTCATGCCGGCCAAAGATATTTGGCAGGCCCAAAGAATGGGCTTAGATATCATGGCTCCTTGTGCGGCATGTTATAATCGCTTGCGCCTGGCGGCCTATAAGCTTAAAGAGAATGAAAAGTTACGCCGCAGAGTGGCCCAGATTTTGAAAGTTGATGGGCTGATAAAAGTTAAAGTTCGACACATTTCCGATGTGGTTATAAATGAATATGGCTTAGAGCAAATCTCTCGCCATTTAGTTAAAGACTTAAAAGGATTGCCTATCGTCTGTTACTATGGTTGTCTGTCTGCCCGCCCCCAGAAAATTGTGGCTTTCGATGATCCTGTAGATCCCCAATACCTCGATCACCTCGTAAATACTCTGGGCGGAAAATCCTTGGCCTGGCCTTTGAAGACCGAATGCTGCGGTGGTTCTTTTTCCATTTCCAAAAAAGAAATGGTTCTTAAATTGAGTTATGAACTTCTTAGCTGGGCTAAAGATCAAGGGGCAGAAGCAGTGGTGGTAGACTGTCCCCTTTGTCAGTTTAATTTGGATTCTCGGCAAGGGGAGATAGAAAGAATTTATGGCCGCATTTTTTCTCTCCCCATATTTTATTTCACTCAGCTCTTAGGCCTAGGCCTAGGCCTGGGGAGTAAAGAATTAGGTTTAGAGAAAATGAATGTCAGTCCCTTTCCCTTATTGGAAAAGAGAAACATTTTAGAGAGATAGATTAAAAATTTAAGGAAGATAAATATGGCACGCATTGGCGTTTTTGTTTGTCATTGCGGGACGAACATTGCCGGGACAGTAGACGTAAAGTATGTGGCCGAAGAAGTGGCCAAAGAGAAGGGTGTGCTTATTTCCCGGGATTATAAATACATGTGCTCTGCTCCTGGGCAAAACATTATTAAAGATTATATCAGTCTTTATAAGTTAGATCGGGTAGTCGTAGCTGCTTGTTCTCCTCTACTCCACGAGCGGACTTTTCAGAACACGGTAAAAGAAGTAGGTTTAAACCCTTATCTAATGGAAATGGCCAATATCCGGGAGCAATGCTCCTGGGTGCATAAGGATCGAGTGGAGGCGACGCAAAAGGCTATAGAGTTGATTAAAATGGCCATCGCCAAAGTGCGCATGAATGAACCTTTGTATCCCAAACGCGTACCCATTGAGCGAAAAGCCCTGGTCATTGGAGGAGGGATATCTGGTATTCAAGCGGCTTTGGATATAGCTATGGTGGGTCATCCGGTTATTTTAGTAGAAAGATCGCCTTCAATTGGGGGGCGGATGGCGCAGTTTGATAAAACATTTCCAACTCTGGACTGTGCCGCTTGTATCTTAACTCCGAAGATGGTGGATGTACGCAGTCACCCCTTAATCCGCATTCTTACTTATGCGGAAGTGGAGAGCATCCAGGGATATGTGGGCAATTTTGAAGTAAAGATTCGGCAAAAGGCGCGTTCCGTGGACATGTCCAAATGCACTGGCTGCGGAGAATGTTTGCAGAAATGTCCGGTCAGGGTAGAAAGCGAGTTTGATCTGGGCTTGGGCAAAAGGAGAGCTATATATATTCCTTTCCCCCAAGCAGTCCCTAATGTGCCGGTTATAGATCGAGAGCATTGTCGATATTTCACCCAAGGGAAATGCAAGGTGTGTCAACGCGTGTGCCCAGGGGAGGCTATCGATTATGAGCAAGAGGATCAGATTATCACGGAAAAAGTGGGCGCTATTGTCGTCGCTACTGGGTTTGACTTATCGGAACCAACAGAATATAGCGAATACGGGGGAGGCCGCTATAAGGATGTAATCAGCGGTTTACAGTTTGAAAGAATGATCAATGCCGCTGGCCCCACGGAAGGACATTTAAAAAGACCTTCGGATGGACGCGAGCCTAAGACCATAGTTTTTATTCAGTGCGTGGGTTCGCGCGACGAAAGCTTAGGGCGTCCTTATTGTTCGAAGATTTGTTGTATGTATACAGCCAAACATGCCCTCTTGACCAAAGAGCATAATCCTGATGCCCAAGTATATGTTTTTTATATCGATATCAGAGCAGCCGGAAAAAATTATGAGGAATTCGTGCGCCGGGCGATTGAGCAATATGGAGCCGTTTATTTACGAGGTAGAGTTTCCCGGATTTTAGAGAAAGATGGGAAACTTATTGTGCGTGGCGCGGACACTCTGGCCCATGGCCAAGTAGAAATTGAGGCGGATATGGTGGTTTTAGCCACGGCCTTGGTCGCCCGCAAAGATGCTGTCCATTTAGCGCAGATGTTAGGTATCCCCTATGACCAAAACCATTTTTTCACCGAGTTACATCCCAAATTAGCTCCGGTGGAAAATGTAACCTCGGGTATTTATCTCACCGGAGCTTGTCAAGCCCCTAAAGATATCCCCGACTCCGTGGCTTCGGCCAGTGGTGCCTCGGTTAAGGTTTGTGCGCTATTTGCCACCGAAGAGTTAATTGCTGATCCGATAACGGCGCAATTGAATCCTGCCCTCTGTTCTTTCTGCAAAGTATGTCAAGAAATTTGTCCATTTGGGGCTATTAAAGAAGAAGAAGTAACTAAACCGGATGGCCAAGTGGTAAAACAAATGCGGGTAATTGAGGGCGTATGCCACGGCTGCGGTCTCTGTGTTTCTTCCTGTCGTCCAGGAGCCCTAACTCTCAAGGGTTTCACTGATCAACAAATTGTCGCCGAGATAAATGCCTTGGCCAGTTCGTTTTAAGGAGGGAAGAAAAAATAATTATGACCGAAAATGCCCAGAAAGGAAAAACTTGGGAACCGAAGGTTTTGGCTTTCCTTTGTCGCTGGTGCAGCTATGCTGGTGCTGATCTGACCGGCTCCTCGCGCCTAAATTATCCAGCAAACGTGCGTATTTTACGCGTGCCCTGCTCTGGAAGAGTTGACCCACTCTTTATCCTCAAGGCCCTGCGCAGCGGCTTGGATGGGGTTTTGGTCTCCGGATGCCATCCTGGAGATTGCCATTATACAGCCGGCAATTATCATGCCCGTCGCAAGTTTATCATCCTTTCTCGACTTTTGGAATATGTGGGCCTTGATCCCCGCCGGGTGCAGTTTTCTTGGGTTTCGGCCGCGGAAGGAGATAAGTTTGCTCAGGTAGTCCGGGAAGTAGTCACCGATGTTAAAGAACTCGGACCTAACGATCTCTTTCGAATTCCAGAATTTGCCCCCGAATGAAAGCTAAGGGAAGAGGAAGATGGGTATGGCCAATCAAGTAGTCGAGAACCTAAGCGATTTAATTAGCTTGCTAACTGACCTATTCCGCAACGGAGGCCTAACTTCTTTTTTGGGGTACCAAAAAGGCACCGTAAAATTTAAGTCCTCCCCCTTGATTGCTTCCCGGGCCGAAGATTTAGCAGCGCTTAATCTGGATGATTTCCTCCACTACAATTTGACTTTCTATTTAAAAGAGATTAAAGGGAAAGTAGGCCTTTTAGTGAAAGGATGCGATAGCCGATCTTTGATTTCCTTGATCAAAGAAGGGCAAATCCAGAAGGAAGATTTGTACATTATTGGTATCCCTTGCCCCGGGCAGATAGATGTAAAAAAGATAGCTTTATCGATAGGATGTGATCTTGAAGATTTAGAAGAAATAACGCGCTCAGAGGAAGACGGGGTATTAGTCCGCTTTCGGCAGCAAGTGCAGAGGCTTACTAAAGAACAAGCTCTTTTAGATAAATGTCTGGCTTGTTTTTATCCCAAACCTTTGCTTTACGACGTCCTCCTCCAAGGAGACTATCTGCCCCCCGTGCCCCCTAAGCTTCGTGGAGAAGATGAAACAGCGCGAAAGAGTGCTGCTGAAAAGTGGGCTTATTGGTCAGCTCAGTTTGCCCGTTGCCTCCGCTGTTATGCTTGTCGAAATATTTGCCCGGCCTGTTTTTGCCCGCGTTGCGTGGCAGAAGAGAATATGCCCGAGTGGATTTCACCGGTGCCCACTCCAGGAGATAATTTTGTATTCCATCTCATGCGTTTAATGCACGTAGCAGGTACTTGTACTTCTTGTGGCGAATGCGAGCGCGTTTGTCCAGTGGAAATTCCTTTAATGAAACTCAATGAAAAAATGGCGGCAGATCTTAAAGAACTGTTCGCCTTTGAACCAGGGGTAGACTTGGAAAAACCGCTTCCTTTCCGCACTTATCGCCAGGAAGACCCCAATGAATTTATTAAGTAAAGGTTGCCAATGTTTTTTAAAATTAATCAAGGAAAATTTAAGGAATGGTTGCTAGCTTTAAAAAACCAAGGAGAAGTCTATATCCCCACGAAAGAAAATAACCTTTGGGTATACGCGCCTCTGGAACGTCAGGAGTGGCCAGCTTATTTTTTGAATACGCGTATTCCCGTAAAAAATTTATTTTTCCCCAATCGCCAGGCGCTTTTGAGTTGGAAATATGAGCCAGGATCTATGGGAATGAATTCTTTCGTTCCAGAGGGGAAAAAACGCCTAATAATTGGCCTGCGCCCGTGCGATTCCCGCAGTCTCCAGCTCCTCAAATCGGTTTTTGCTGGAGAATACGCCGATATATTCTATCTAAAAAACTTAGACCGAACGGTCTTGATCGGGTTAGCCTGTTCCCAAATTTGCCCTGGCTCTTTCTGTAGAGAGATGCAGGTTGATCCTCAAGACTCGGCGGATAATGATATTTTTTTAAGAGCGACACCAGAAGGATTTGTAGCTAAGGTAATTACGGAGCGGGGTAAAGCTTTGTTGGCCCAAGGCTTTTTTGGAGAAGCAGAGGAAAACGATTGGGCTACTGCTGCCCAAGAGATGCCCGGGAGAGATGCCCTCTTTGATTTGGAAATAGTTAAAGCAAACATAAATTCTTTCTTTGCCCAGGAAGAATTCTGGCAGAAAGTTTCGACTAAGTGTTTAAATTGCGGTATCTGCACTTATCTTTGTCCCACATGCCATTGTTTTGATATTTGTGATTTAAGAACGCCGGAGAAAGGGGTGCGCTTCCGTTGTTATGATAGCTGTGCTTTTCCTAATTTTACAAAGATGGCCGTGCATAATCCACGCGCCGAAAAGTGGCGCCGCTATCGCCAAAGAGTAAGCCATAAATTTAATTTCTTTTTCCAAAATTTTCAAGCCATAGCCTGTGTAGGTTGTGGCCGATGTGTTAATTTCTGTCCCGTAAATTTAGATTTGCGGGAAATACTCAAAGCCATCCACTGAAGAGAAAGGGAGCAAGGTGGAAGAAAAGAATATTTATCAACCTCACCTTATGGAAATTATAAAAATAATTGTCGAGACGGGAGACACCAAGACTTTTCATATCCAATTTTTAGATGAGAAGTTAAGGGAGAATTTTCATTATCTGGCTGGACAATTTGGCGAATATTCCGTCTTTGGTGAGGGAGAGGCGACCTTTTGTATATCTTCCAGCCCTACCCGCCGTGGTCATTTGGAATTCAGTGTGAAAAAAGTAGGCCGAGTAACCCAGGCTCTCCACCAATTAAATGAGGGGGACGTTATCGGTTTCCGCGGGCCTTATGGAAATTATTTCCCCTTGGAGAAATTCAAAAGGAAGAATCTGCTTTTTATAGGTGGGGGAATAGGCTTGGCGCCCTTACGGTCCTTAATAAATAACGTAGTGGATACAAGGTCAGATTATGGAGAAATTACTATCTTATACGGGGCGCGCACTCCGCAAGATCTTTGTTTTAAGTATGATCTGGAAGCTTGGAGTAAGGATCCTTCTTTGCAGATGGTCACTACCGTTGATGTGGGTAATAAAGATTGGAAAGGCAAAGTAGGTTTGGTGCCCATTGTTTTAGAAGAACTCAAACCCTCTCCCCAAAATGCCGTGGCCATTACTTGCGGCCCGCCGATTATGATCCGCTATACTTTGCGGGCTCTGGATAAATTAGGATTTGCTCCGGACCAGGTTTGGACAACTTTGGAGATGAAGATGAAATGTGGCTTAGGGAAATGTGGCCGATGCAATATCGGCCCCCTCTATGTATGCCAAGATGGTCCCGTCTTCAGCCTGGATGAAATTCAAAAATTCATTTCCGATGAATTTTGAAGCCCAATCTTCATCATCTTTTTTAGGCAAAAGGTAAAAAAAATCTGCTATTAAAATTTATGTTTTTTAGATAATATCCTATCATTACCGAGATCGAAATGTTAGGTCTTACCGATAGTTTAAAATCACTTGCTTTATCCGAGGGTGCCGATTTAGTTGGCGTTGCCTCAGTTGACCGCTTTCAGGATGCCCCCAGGATGATTCACCCCCAGGGTATTATGGCCGACGCCAAAACCGTGATAGTCATAGGCATAAAATATCCTGATGCGGCTATTGATCTTTGGGGCGAACCAATGGCGGAATCAATGTTTTTCTATCAAAGCATTCAGCTTTATATGACCACCACTGTTTTGCCTTTAATAACTTTTAAGTTGTATCGGTTTTTAGAGAAGGCCGGGTATCGTGCTTTGCCCATTGCCCCTTCGGGGTTTTTTAGATACCGAGATTATAAAGAAATACGCGGCGGATTTATAGCCGATTTTTCTCATCGTCATGCTGCCGTCGCTGCCGGTCTTGGCGAATTTGGAAAACAAGGATTACTTCTTACCCCGCAATTTGGGGTACGCCAAAGATTAGCATCAGTAATCACAGATGCTTCCCTCCAACCTGATCCGTTATACCATGGAGAATCCTTATGTGATGGCTGCGGAAGATGTTTAGAAATTTGTCCCGTGTCCGCGTTTTCGGGGACAGAGCATGTGGAATTTTACATCGGCGAAAAAAAATTCTCTTATGCCAAATTGAATAAATGGCGATGTGCCTGGGCGGAACAATTAGGAATGGTTGCTGAAGCTGGCCCTAAGTATGCTGGTTATTTAACAAATTTTAATCCGCCCCCCGCACTTACTCCTGAAGATTATCTAAGAGCCATGGCCAATCGTGATCCCTTTCAGGTAAATTCTGGGTGGGGGACCATTTCTTGTGGCCGTTGTCTTCACGTCTGCCCAGCCCACCAGAAAAACAAAAAAGGCTAGGAACACCTTAAGTAATAGAATCAAGTTCTATCTTGCGCAAAGCCATGGCGGCAGCTCCTAATAAACCAGCATCGTTACCAAGCTCAGCTAATAATATTCTTACTTTTTTTAATAATAAAGGCCAAGTAAAAGAAGGAAGATTCTTTTGCACGGCTTCAAGCAATAAATTTCCGGCCGCCGAAATTCCCCCACCAATTATACACGCTTCCAAATTAAGAAGATTAATCATAATTCCCAGAGCCTGAGCAATATATTGGCCTATTTGGTCAACAGTTAAACTGGCCACTTTCTCGCCGGCAGCAGCGGCTAAAAATATTTCAGGGATCGTTTTACAAGGATATCTTCCACCACTCAATTTCTGATATAGTTCCAATATACCAGAAGCGCCTGCTAAACTTTCAAAAGTTCCAGGAATTCCACTATAATTTTTTGGCCCATTTGGATTAAGACAGATAGCTCCAATTTCGGGAGGTTCATCGTTCACCCCTTTTACTATTTTCCGATCAATAATTACACCGCCTCCTATCCCCGTGCCCAAAGTTATGACAACAAAATTGTTATATGAACGTCCGGCGCCAAATAATAGTTCACCAAGAGCTGCGCAGATGCCATCATTTTCTATAAAGGAAGGTATATTAAAATATTTACGGCAGGCTAGAGTTAGGGATTCCCCTTTTAAAGAAGGAACATTATTTGCGCCGTCTAAAAGGATACCTGTTTGGGGATGGGCGTAACCAGGAACAGAGATACCAATACCATTAATTTCTATGCGCGAATTTTTTATTAAATTTTCTATTTGTTGGCAAATTAAATTTGTTAACTCCCAAAAGGGCATTTGGGGATTATAAGGTATTGATGATTTGCTTAAGATTATCCCCTCCGAAGAAGCTAAACCGAACTTTACATTTGTACCGCCAATGTCAATAGCCCCTAAAAATTTCATTGGGTTACCTGGTTTTGATCTGCAATTTTTGAGAAAGCCCTGGATATTTCATATTTTCAGGAATTATATTTTTTGCTTTAGCCAAATAATAAGCGGTTAACTGGAAAGGGATAATAGCGCTTATTAAATCTAATTCCGCAAGTACAGTAGAAGTTGGCCAAAGAACAGGTAAGTCAAAAAAAGAGGTTTTTGTTAGGCATAAATTTAAAATTCCCCCAGGAATACCTAATTCACTAAGTACACTCATTCCTGTAGTAGCTAGTTCTAATTCTTCTGCCGTGGAAGTGATAAAGAAAACATAACTCTGGGGATTTAACCCATGAAGTCGACCGTGAAAAGCTTCTTCGGTATCAAAGGCGGCAACTGGTAAGCCACACATTTCAGTAAGTTTTAAAGAACCCTCTAAAGCGGTAGCTAAGTGTCTTCTTTGGCCCATAATTAAAATAAAATTAACTGAGGCAAGCTTTGGAATTAAGGATTTACAAATATTTGAGCATTCCTTGAGAAAAGGAGGTAATTCTGCTAAGAATTGAGAAATATCTAAATTCTTTTTTCGTTGAGCTAAAATTAAAAGCAGCAAAGTCAGGATACTGGCCGTGTATCCTTTGGTTTTAGGTCCCACCGTCTCTGGTCCCGCGGGGATAATGATTTTTTCTGAAGAGACTTGCGCAATGGGGCTGTCTGGATCGGCGGTTAAGGTAATTACCCGCATATTTAATCTTTGAGCATGCTGAACTGCTTGGATAGTAGTTTTACTAGTCCCAGTTTGAGAGAGGATAAGAGCTGTAGACTTAAGAGAGGGCGCCTTTGGTGAATTAATGAAAGATAAGGGATGGCAAGTTTTAACGAAAGGAGAAATCATTTCTGCCCATAAAGGTTCCACAGCAGCCAGAGCATTGTAGGAGGTTCCCGAACCTATAAGGAAATAATTTTCACTCCCAATTAAATTAGGGATAGAAGCTAATTTGGGGGGAATTTCGCTAATTACTCTTTGCAAAATAAGCGGTTGTTCCAAAATATAATTAATAATACTCATACCTAACCTTTTACACTGCCCTCTCCGCGTCCTTGCTTAAAATATCTTTGCATAAAAACAAAAGGAACAACTACCGGAAGGCTTAACATGACCGCGGCAGCCATTAGCCTGCCGTAGTCGATTTGATGTTGACCCAGGTAAAAAAATAAAACAACGGGAGCAGTTTGCGCGGCGGATGTTGTAGTATAAAGGAGCGCAAAAATATATTCTTGCCAGGCCAGAACGTAAGCAAACATACCAGCAGTTATAATTCCTGGTAAAGACATGCGTAATACTACTTCCCAAATTGTGCGCATATACCCACACCCATCTACCTGAGCAGCTTCTTCGAGTTCCCGCGGAATGTTTTGAAAGGTATTTGCTACCATCCATGTGCAGATAGGCAAAGTTACCGAAAGATAGGCAAAAACCAATCCCGGAATGGTATTCAGCAGCTTAAATTTAGATAATATGATGTAAAATGGAACAAAGAAGATCATAGGTGGGAAAAATTGGGAACTTAATATGCCTATTAACATTGATTTTCCCCCGATTACTCGCATCCGAGTTAGTCCGTAGGCTGCAGGGATAGAGAGCACCAAGCTTAAAATAGTAACTATAGAAGATACTAATAGGCTATTACGCAGGGCAGCAACAAATTTAGGATCTTCAAATACGCCAGCATATTGAGTCCAGGTCCAATTTTTCGTAAACCACTTTAAGGGGTATGTAAAAAATTCTTCAATGGGCTTAAAGCTGGTAAGGAGCATCCAGAGATAGGGGAAAATTACTATGGAAGAAATAAAAAATAAGAAAATATAAATTAAAGTCTTTATTATTTTTGATTTGGTTTTGCGCGAAGAGATAAAATGGCCCATTTATTTCCTTCCTTTTTCGGCAACGCGCAAATAAAGAATAATGATGGCCATGATCTGTCCAAATAAAATAAGCGAAGCAGCGGCAGCGGCTCCAAAATCGAAAGCATCAAATGCTAATTTATAAATATATAAGCCGAAAATTTCCGTGGATCGCAATGGGCCACCCCCAGTCATAACCATAGGCAGAGTAAAAGAATTATAGGCCCAAATTGTCGAAAGAAGAACGGCTGTTGATAAACTGGGAAGAATAGTAGGAAAAATGACCATGCGAAAGGTGCCAAACCAATTGGCGCCGTCTACTTGAGTCGCTTCCACTAGTTCCTGCGAAACATCCTGCAGTCCGGCAAAAATAGTGATCATAACTAAGGGGAAGAATTTCCAAGTATTAGCCAAAATTAACGAGATTTGCGCAAGCCCGGGAGAGGCTAACCAAGCGATGGGTTCTACAATTAAACCAAGGCGAAGTAGGATATCGTTTAATACTCCTAATTGCGGATGATAGATCCATATAAAAAGAATAGCGACCACTACAAAAGAAGAAATCCAGGGGATGAGCAATATTCCCGTAAAAGGACCACGAAAATGAATAATCGAGTTCAGGGAAAGAGCAATAGCCAATCCCAGGATTAATTGCAGGGAAACATTACCTATTACCCATAACAGAGTCACTCGAAAAGAATTCCAGAAAAAGGGATCGTAAAGAAGCTTAGTAAAGTTTTTAAACCCTATAAATTCCCATGATTGATTATGTAAATTATAGTTATAAAAGGCAATTCCTAAGTTATAAATAGCGGGAAAAAGAATCGCCAAAGTTAAGGCTATTAAAAGGGGGAGTGCAAAAAAATAACCTCTAAAATATTTCAGCTTGACCTTTGGCATAACCGCTCAATTTGGGAAGGACAAATTTATTAAAAAACTAAGAATAAAGGGCAGGTCAATCAAGATCTTCCCATTTTCCTGATTTATAAGATAAATAAGCTTTGTCAATTATGCGGTTTACTTCATAACCCTCTTTAAAAGTTAGTATAGGTCTCTTTTTTTCTTGGATGCATTCTAGAAAGTGTTGGATTTCATCATAATAACCATAACGCCAATATTCTTGGACGGTGGGAAATAGCCAGCCTTGGTTATGTTCTACTTTTTCGCTGAAATACCGATTAGTTTTTTTGAGAGCAAAAACTTTAATGGGCTGGGATAAAGCAGAGCGATCGTAAGAAATCATTCCTTCATCACCCCAGACTTCAAAGAGCATCTGCATTCCTCCCCGTTGAGTCCAGCTAGCCTCTACCTGTCCAAACAATTTATCCCCATAACGGATAATAGCCAAACTATTGTCCTCGCAATCCGTACGATGATATAAAGTAGGAGTATAAGCAAAGACCGTGGTAGCTCTCTTGTTGCTTATATGATTAAAGATTCCGATAAGATGGCAACCCATGTCTAAGAGAGCCCCGCCACCAGAAATGCTTCTTTCGTAAAACCAGGAAGAATGAGGGCCGGAATGGCCTTCTCTACCTCTCATCCAAAGGGGTTGGCCAATTATGCCGCGGTCAATTATAGATAAAATTTCTTGCATATCAGGGGAAAAGAATAGGTTTTCTCCATAACAGTGGATAATGCCAGCATTTTCAGCCTCTTGCAACATAATTTGAGCTTCCGCCGCTGTGCGGCCAAGTGGTTTTTCACAGATAATATGTTTTCCAGACCTGGCGGCCTTAACAGCTATTTCCAGGTGAAGATTATTGGGGAGACAGATATCGACAGCCTCAAAATCTGGGCCTTGCAAAAGGTCAGCAAAAGTAGTCGCTACATAATGGATTTGATTTTCTTCAGCAAATTTTTTTGTGCGCGCCATATCTCTGCCTAAAACTGAGACTACTTTAACATTAGGTATTTTAGCGTAAACTTGAGCGCGAAACCCGGCTATAAAACCAGTACCCAACATGGCCACGCGTATCTCTCTCCCCATAGTAACACCTCAACTAATGGATTTAATTAGCTATCATTTTAAGAGGTTGTTTATTTGTTCAGCAGCTAAATCTGCGGCTTCTTTAGCAGATTTCTTTTGGGAAAAAACAAGCTGCATAGCATTGCCCACAATGTCAGCTATTTGGCTAAATTTGTCAGTAATCGGCAGCGGCTCTCCAAAAGGTGCTGCTTCAACCCATGGCTTCCAATCAGGAGTCTGGAACCTAGGCATGGCAGCTGCTGATTTTCGGCCTGGAATCGTAACCACGCTTCGCGCTTGATTTTCTGGCTTGAGCAGAAAAGCGGTAAATTTTTGGGCATCGTCTTTGACTTTGCTCTGATTAAAAATGACATAATACCAAGAACTCATGGTAAAACGAGGTTTCTTGTCCTTGACTCGGGGAATTTGTCCTACTGACCAATTTAGCTTAGGGTTCATTTGCCGAAGGGTTCCTCTAGCCCATGGTCCATCAATCATCATGGCTACTTGATTGGTTAATAAAAGTTGGCGCACATCAGCATTGCTATTGGCTATAGCAGAAGGCTGGGCTACCTTATATTTATTCAATAAGTCCCCATAAAACTGGAAGGCGGCGACTCCAGCCTCATTATTGATAGCCGCTTTTTTACCATCTGGGGTCAAAAAGTCCCCGTGAAAAGCATACAGGATATTAAGGAACCGACCAATAAAAGTAGCGTCATTTGCTCCTACCAATCCGAACCCATATTGCTTACCCGGTATAGTTAGCTTCTGACAAACGGCAACTAATTCATCCATAGTTTTGGGAAATTCTTTTATGCCCGCTGCTTTAAACATATCCACATTGTAAAAGAACATCCAAGGATCGATCCTATCGGGGATAGCATAAATCCTATTACCCACTGTGGCTGTTTTCCATGGTAATTCGAAAAAATCCTTTTTATCGAGAGTATTAGCGAAGTCTGTCAAATCAGATAGGAAGCCAGCGGCTTGCATCTCCTGCAGCCAACGGCCATCAACGTATCCCATATCAGGCGCATCTCCCGATCTTAAGGAGACCACCAATTTTTGTTTCATGAGATGAAAAGGGATGCTAATTATTTCTACTTTCTGACCTGGATTCTGTTTATCCCAATCTGCGAAAATGCTGGTAACTTCTTTTTCCTGCTCTTTGCTATCCCACCCAGGATAAGCAATCTTTATGGTCGCGGCCTGAGACCAAGATGCTATACCCAACAATAAAAATAGAATACTCAACCAAATAAAATTTAAATTCTTCACCATTTTTTTCCTCCTTAATAATTTATTTTTTCCCCAAAAAAGGGGTTTTTAAAAATCAGCGTCCGTCTTTACGAGCCGTGGTTGGAACATAATCTTCTAAACCGATTAAAGGGAATTTAATAGTCTGTTCAGTTTCGGCGGATCGGTATAATCCCATGAGAAT
>Ga0209102_1000067_pt1 | contig 66705 bp, 57 predicted proteins | sample ConPoolayeHmetaG_FD_185483 | JGI IMG/M metagenome (GOLD analysis project Ga0209102, IMG submission 185483) | Hot spring microbial mat communities from California, USA to study Microbial Dark Matter (Phase II) - Cone Pool mat layer H metaG... ... | reverse complement strand
ACCAAAACGTCGTAGTTAAGCCAGTAGATGAGATTTCTTATCAACTGATCCATGTTTGTTCCACTGGATGGTTGAAACACGAAATCGGAAAGGACAACAAACTGTTTTGCACCAGACCCATATTCAACATCAAGCTCTCTTTGAATGTTTTTAGCAGTCAACGCGTTCATGATGACTATTTCAGTCTCATTACATCTTCTTACTTGCCCTTCAGAAATTCGAATTGGACCAAAAGGATTTCCATCCATGTCTATTAGGTTCAAGTATCCACTATCACTAATTAACCCAACAACTGTAACCTGTCTAGAAACACCTGTACCTAAAACTTCGAGAGTTAACGTTTGTCCTGGTATTGCACCTAACCTAGTGGCAACATTTACTGTTAATAAAACCTCATTTAAAGAGTTGTCGTTGAGATAGCTCCCAGATTCTATAATCTGATTTAATCCCGTATACGCACTCTCAGTTGAAGGTGTAATGCCCATTACTCCATAGATGACCCAATTTTCCCCGGTTCTTGGGTTAACCAATCTGACTACTGGTTCAGAGTAGGCAACATTCTTGAATCTTTCAGCAATCTCGCTTATGCTTGCCCATTGAGAAACCAGTTTTGAATCATTAAACCCTAGTGGGCGGAATAAGAGGGAAGTAGCATTCATCATTCTTTTCACCATAATCCCATCTGCAGGTGCGGTTCTAGATAGCCTGTCAGACACCATTCCGTATGCTGAACCGAAGGAAGTGAGGGAGACGAAAGCCAGAACAAGAATTATTATTGACAATAAGGTGAAGAATCCGCGGGTTCTTCTGCGTCTTATTTCACGTTTTCCCATAGAGAAAATTACTGTTATTGCACTTCTCCAAGACACTTCGCCTTCAATCACTCTTTCTTTCCAGATGCGTGGAATACCAAAAACAATCGCTGTTACTACAGCATATGATATAATAACTGATTGCATGAAAAGACCGAAATTTTCGTTAACAATTATGTGTGCGCCTGGATAAATGAAATATAAAGCAACTAAGAAAGCAGCATAAATTACGATGTTTGAATAAAATTTCTTCCAGTTTTCTTCAAACAAAAAGAAAGCAAGCACAGCACTGAATGTTGCCATAATAGCAGATATGTAAACAGCGTTTGTTTCACTTATTAACCGTTTAAGTTGTAGCCCAGCTGCAACCTCGTCAAACGTTGACAAGGCATATCGTATGTTTTTCCACACGTTTAGAAATTCAGCGTCCGTCTGGGCAGTTGACAAGTTTGTACTGTTTCCAATAATAATCTCGTGCGCCTGTTCAACCATTTCTCTTTCATCAAAAACGTCAAAGCCAATACTTAATGCAATGTTCAACTGAGACGAAATATCCACATATCTTCTTTGAGCATATTCTATGCCTCTTCTAAGACTATATTTGGCAATTTTGAAAGAAGTCACATCACCTTGATGCAAAAGAAAAGGCAGCGAGCCGTTATAAATCCTGAAAATATCGCTGTCAATCGGAATTATGCGGGTTGGATCGTTGGAGTAATAATATATTTTTGCCTCGAGAACAACAGGAACATCTGCCGGCACAATGGCTGTATTGGAGTCTAAACCAATATAATAAATGTCAGCAACGTCTCCAAATTTGGTCATTGTAGAAGACTCTATTTCAGTATTAGACAAAACAGTGATTTGAGTTGCACGATCCTCAGGACTTGAAGCCTGAACGAGATAAGATGTACCTTCCCATTGAATCAATGCGCCTGGATAAAGTGAAAAAGAAACGTTTTGAAGCCCAAACGTATCTAGACTTACTGTTTTCCTGTTAGAAGGAACATACTTAACATTTTTTGTAGAAAAATCACCCTCATAAGCATAAATGTAATAATTCTTTTTAATCTTTAAGAAATTTTCAGAAACAGAATATTCTCCGTTCACATCCGTGATGAATAAACCGTTACCTAAAGTTGGCGGCTCAAGTGTTTCTGCGTCCCAAAAAACTACTTTGACACCTGATATTGGCAACCCAGTTTTAGCGTCAACAACTCTTCCAAAAATGCCGAGGGTTCCTTGCGAGGATGTTTGCCCCACATTAAGACCAGCTAGACCTAGAAAGAGAATCAAAGCAAGGGAACATTTCGTTTCTGTTTTCATTTTCTAAACCCTTAAAAATAAAAAAAATGTATAATATATAATAAGCTTTCTGAATTAACATTTAAACAGCCTTTATTATGAACATTTATTGTTTTTTGATAAAATATGCTTTGCCTTGGAAATTGGTGAGTTTCACCTCAAAAGAAAGATTTTGTTTGTCTTGCATCGGTTTTATTGACTTTTTAGAAAAATACTCCTGCACAGAATAGGCATTGTTACCCTTGTCCTTAAGGCTTAATGTAATTTTTGACTCAGCAGGCTGATTCAGATGGTTAATAGCTAAAACTATGTCGCTTTCTTTTCCTTTCCAGACTGCAACCTCAACATCTGGATTACTTGATACTACCGGAGGTTTAACTTCAGCTTTCTTAAGTATCTCAAAAACCAATTCTCTTACCGTTTCGTCTCTCCTAATTTTAGATGGGAACATTAATGCGAAATCATAATGCCCAGGATAATTTGAATAATCCCACCCAAGCATGCTTGCTGATTTAACAATCATACCCTTCCCATTATTTACAACAATGACTGCTGGTTCATCGTTCTCAAATCTGGCAATAACCTTTGATTCCACGTTTGAGCTCAATTTTTCGCACATGTTCCCTACTGGAATTATTTTGCCATTAAGTCTATTGATCGAAGATAGCCTAGTTTTAATTGTGTAAACAGTATGCTTAGCAAATGGGTCAGCGACAAGCTCTGGATATACTGATACAAAGTTGCCAACAGATTGCCCCTCATAGTCCTGAATCAAAGTTCCTCCCTTCTCAACAAATCCTTTAATTTTCTCTACAATTTCTGGCGGAAGCACTGGACAACCAATTGCGCATAGAACCTTGTAACCTCGTTTTTCAAAAACACCATCTACTATTTGTTGTTCTGAAATAATGTCAACTGGAATTCCACTTCTCACAAGTGCCATGTAAAAAAGAAGATTATCTGAGCTAAATTCGTCATCCGTTTTTAGCTCCATGGTCGTCCAAGGATAGATTAATGCAACCTCAGCCTTTGACAGCTCAAAACCTTTAAGTGCACTTACGAGACTGCTGAATTCTTCATTAGCTTGTTTTGTTTGCGCCCAAAGTTTTAGGTTTCGCCAATCAACCCACCAAACTATACCTAGCGAGCCGTGAGCCAGACAAGAATATATTTGCTCAGACATTCCTGCAACGGGAACTTTATAACCTAGCCACGAATTGAAGCTTTGACCATTAGCCGTGTATAACCTATCAAATCCCATGGCAGCTCTAACTAGGTCTTTGATGTATTCATAAACGTAAATAACGTATCGATGGTCAAACTCCAATGGATACATATCTTCATGACCCACGTCGATTACGCGAGCCATACGATAAATGTCGTTACCTGAATAGACTGTCTGATACGAACACGGGTAAAAATCGTTCAATTCATGCGTTGAATTTATGGGCGAAATACTTTTGGCATAACTGATCATTTCTGCTAAAAATTTTGGAATAATTTCAGCATGGTAGTCAAACCATTCTTTCCAAAGTGACGGGTTACTTGGCTCTTTGGGCGGCTCTAATGAATCCCAATTCCTGAAAGAGGTTCCATGTTTTAAGTTAAAGTTTATAATGGTTTTGTATTTTGCCTTCATTGTTTTTCTGAAGTCTTCTACACAATGTTCGCAGTAACAGCATGGCTTTAAGGGTCCTCCGCCAAATTCTGGAATGTCAGTTCTATAATATGCTTCGTGAACAAAACTGAGAAGTGGCAATCCGCCTATCTTATAGAGTGCTGGATGATCCTTGAACTTTTCCAGGAAATTTTTAATCAGTTCTTTAGCGTTTTCTAATAGAAGCGGATGATTAAAACACCCTATATTGAAGTAACGAGGATCATCTGATGTGGAGCCATCAGCACAAATTATCCTTACTTCTGGATGTTCTTCAATAGACACTTCTGGTTGAAGAACTGGAACAACCTTTAAACCCATGTTGTAAGCACGATTCATGAAAAATTCCAATTTCTCGTTTTCTGACCTTGGAATAAAAGTCCAGACGCTAGTAGCTTTTGCTTCTTTTAATGCGGTTAAAATATTGTTAATCTCCTCGTCAAATGCCGTTCTTCGAGAAATATGTATGTATGCTGCAATGATGGGGTCGTCAAAATATGCTTTATTTATCCTCATTATGGATCAAATTTGTCATATCAAATTTATAATATATGATTTTCTATATTAGAAGCGGTTTATCTTAGGCTGCCATACTATTTCTTACATTTTTAATTAAAACTTATCTTGATGTTTTGACTTTATCTTCTATTGGTCTTGGCATTGATGGACAAACTAGATAATATAGTATCCATAAAATGGCTGTTTTGGTTATTGGACATAAATTATGAAGTAAAGGAAAACAAGCCAGAAATTTGGATGTGGGGCATAGATAATAAAGGAAAACGCATTTTGATAATTGACAGGAATTTTACACCATACTTTTTTCTCATTTTGAATTCGTTAGAGAATCCAAACATGGTTCTCGAAAGAGTTCGACAAAAACAAGCTGAAATCCCGCACATCGTCAATCTAGAGCTTACTATACGTAGATTTTTTGGGCAGCCAGTATACGCTATAAAGGTTTTATGCCAAAATCCAGATTCTATCCCAGAAGTCGCTAAATTTCTTTCGAGAGTTGATGGTGTAGAAAAATGTTTAGAAGATGATATACGCTACTCAATGAGATACATTATTGACAATGACGTTTCACCATGCGGATGGTACGAAATAGAAGTTAATGAGATAAAAAATGATTTAGGAATCCAAGTAGACCACGTTCTAATCGCGCGATCTGTCCCAAAAAGAATTGAAAAAGAAAGTCTGCCACCACTAAGAATCCTCAGTTTCTATACAATTTTATACACATCAAAAGGCAGCCCAAAATCTGACCGAGACCCTGTTTTAATAATTGCAATAGTTTCCAATACTGGAGAAAAAAGGGAATTTGTGGCAAAAAATCATGATGACGCATCATTAATTAAAGATTTCATTAAATACGTAAAGAAAGTTGATCCAGATATCCTTGCAGGGTTTGAAACAAACAGGCTACAGTGGCAATACCTTAGGGAGAGAGCGGAGAAGCATAATTTTAACCTATTTGTAGACAGATCGAACACGTTGCCTCACATGAGCGTATATGGTCATATATCAATAACTGGAAGAGCTAATTTGGACATTTTAGACTTCGCAGAGGAATTACCTGAAGTTAAGGTTAAAACCTTGGAAAACCTAGCAAACTATTTAAAAATAGATAAAGGTAAACAACGAATTTCCCTAGATGAAACAGAATATGCCTTTTATTGGGATAACGAATCTAAACGTGCGGAACTTGTTGAATTCGCGATGGAAAGAGCTGAATGCATTTCTGAAATTTTGGGAAAGATGCTCAAATATGCTGTGGAGCTTTCAAAACTTGTTGGTTTGCCCCTAGACCATATTATCAAAGCTGCAGTAGGTTTCAGAACCGAATGGTACATGATACGAGAAGCTTACAAAGTTGGCGAGCTAATTCCAGAAAGAATTGACAGACCCTACGTTCCATATGTGGGAGGAATCGTTCTTTCACCTAAACCTGGAATACACGAAAACATTGCGGTTCTTGATTTTAAATCAATGTATCCCAACATTATGATAGAGAAAAACATTTCTCCTGATACCTACATTCCTCCGTCAGAACCGGATCCACCTTCAGGTGTTAATGTGGCTCCAGAGGTAGGGCATAAATTCAGAAAAGAACCTCCTGGATTCTATAAAAAAATTCTCTCAAATCTTCTTATAGCCAGGGAAGAAATTAGAAAGAAAATGCTTCTTCTTGACACAAAAAGTGACGAATACGGTCTCCTAGACGCTAGGCAAAGGGCTGTGAAAGTGATAACTAATGCTGTTTATGGGTATACTGGTTGGTTAGGCGCAAGATGGTTCAAGAAACCCGTTGCTGAAGCAGTAGCAGCATGGGGACGCGATACGATATTGTCAAGTATTGAGATGGCAAAGGAATTTGGGTTAGAAATCATATATGGCGACACAGATAGCATCTTCATTAAATACCATCCTGAAAAAATCGAGAAATTATGTAAAACAATAAAGGAAAAACTTGGGCTTGAATTAAAGCCAGATAAACTCTACCAGAGAGTTCTATTTACCGAGGCCAAGAAACGTTATTGTGGTCTACTTCCTGATGGCACACTGGACACGGTTGGATTAGAAGTCGTGAGGGGAGATTGGGCGAAAGTAGCTAAGGACATTCAGGAAAAAGTTTTGGAAATGGTTCTCAAAGACCGTTCTATTGAAGGTGCCATGAAATTCGTTAAAGAGCATATCAATAGAATTCGCGAACAAAAAATTCCATTCGCAGATTTAGTTATTTGGAAGACTCTAACGAAATCCGCTGAGCAATACGAAGTAAATGCACCTCATGTGCATGCAGCAAAAATGTTAACCAAATTAGGATGGGATTTAACGGTCGGAGATAAAATTGGCTATGTCATCACTCAAGGAACCGGGAAATTATACGAAAGAGCTAAACCTTATGTTTTTGCTTCTTATGATGAAGTGGACAAAGAGTACTACATTTCTAACCAAGTTATTCCGTCTGCCTTAAGAATTCTCTCGTTATTCGGCGTAGATGAACAAAAACTATTAGAAGTTGAGTTACCTAAAAAGCTTAAAACGCTTACAGATTTTTTGAGCTAGATAAGACTACTCTAATACCTCATTGAATGTAAGGAGGTTTACGTTTAAAGGCTGCTTCACTACGTCGGAAACTCTTGCCGCAACAAGATATTTTATGTTTTTTTCGCTTGCAATGTCTATGAGTCTTTGCGTTGTCACGCCATCAAAAACAACAGTGTTTACACCTTCAACTTCACGAAGTTTTTCAGCAAGTTCACTTACCGGAATGCGCCCGATTTTGTTCATTTTATCGTCAAGAAGAATTGCCTCAAGTGTTCCTTTGAGTTCATTTGCAGCTTCTATAATTTCTTTGGGAACAAGGACTCTTTTTCGTTTCTTCTTTTTTCCTTTAATTTCTTCTATTGGAATCTTATTTTTGAGTGCAACTTCAACTTCCTTTGCTGTAAGGTCTTCAACTTCCTTGCCTGCTGGTGCCCTTGCAACATATTTTATATTAGCGACTTGTAATAGCTCCTTTAAGATGAGGTCACCGCCATGGTCGCCATCCAAGAACGCCGTAGCTTCTTTCTCCTTAGTTAGCTTTATTATTGTCTCCGGAACTTTTACTCCTTCAAGTGCAATCGTGTTTTGAATGCCCATTTTTAGTAAATTGATTATATCCGCCCTTCCCTCAACAATAATAATTTCCTTAGAAGAGACAATGTCTGGTCCAGCAGAGAGTTTTTCTGGGCCGTATGTCTCAACTTTTGTTGCTTTCAGGATTTCGGAGACTTCTCGAAATATTTCTTCAGTTTCTGGTCTTTTTTCAAGGTTCCAGTTGTGAAGAATTTCTTTAGCTCTTTCGATGATTGCTTTCCTCTTTATTTCCCTTACATCTTCAATTCTTACTAAGTCAACCTTTGCTTGACAAGGTCCTATTCTGTCTATGCTTTCAACGCTTGCTGCAATAATGGCTGTTGAAACTCTGTCTAGACTTGTGGGAATAATGATTGATCCATCTGTTTTGTCTTTTTCCGATTTAAGGTCTATTTCGATTCTTCCTATTCTTCCTGATTTTTGCAGTTCTCTTAAGTCAAGTTCAGTTCCGAACAGCCCTTCTGTCTGTCCAAAAACTGCTCCTATTACGTCGGGTTTTTCAACAACCCCTTCCACTTGGAATTTGGCACGGATAACATACTTAACCGTGAAAGGTTGAAAAGACAATTAACATACACCTCTTTATTTTTATCTTTTTTCAATTTTTCAGATTCCTCATTTTTGATGAAATCCAATTTAAGATTATTACCTTTATTTTTGGGAGATTTATATAAAACTCCTAGCCTATAATAGGTAAAGAAGGAGAATAAAAGGGATTCGGTTTCCAAGTTTATTATCATTATAAATTTTTCGGTAAACTATAGGAGATTTTCTAACGTGATTCCTATTTTAGAAATTCAAAAAAATTGACATATATTAATAAATTTGATTGGAAAAGTGTCTATCCAACTTTGTGTAAAGAGTTTCAATGTACGTAGCTAAGCCTTCAATATCTTTAACGTCTCGGCCAATAAGACCTAAAAGTTTTTTCCAGAAAATAATATTGACCTTTATTTGACAGTGTTCCAATTTTTTCTTAAAATAAGAAGTCATCTCTCTACCTCGTCTATCAAAATCCAAAAGCAGTATAACCTCGTCCTTGCCACTTGATTCAATTTCCTTCAGCACGCTCAAAAAAGATTTTCCTTGAGTTTTTGCAAAGAAAAAATCACCTTTGACCTTAAGTTTATTTAGACTTGCCAAATCCCGTGGTCCTTCAACAATTATAGGTATTCCGCGTCGAGTTTCAAGAATTAGGTTGTTCAAGAGTTGTTCAATTTCATCAATTCTTCTTTCCAATGAATCTGACATTTGTTAATTTCGCCTAGGTTCATGTTTTTTGTGCGTTCTTAAATACTAAAGTCTTTACTATGGTTCTTGCTAACAAACGAGCTACTCTTAATGGTTCAGGAACAGAACCATGAGAAGTAAATTTATCCAAAATTTCTTTTGTTTGGTCAAAATTCATTCCTATGAACCTTACAAAAACTTTGTGTCCCGTCTTAAGTTCCAGTTGTACCCTTTTTTTATTTTTACGGTATATTTTTATGCGATATTCGCAATCTTCAGGAAAAAGTTCCTTGAAATATTTGGCAAGTCCTTCTGACTCCTCATAGGTGACGCATATTAACGGAAGATTTGTTTCTTCAGCTACTTTGTTAAGATCGATAACATTATACCAGCTTACTACGCATCCATTAAGCAGAAGCACATTAATATCTTTTCTATTAAGATTTCTATACATTTGGATTACCTTTTCAGTAGCATCCATTCCAGCTACTGTCACCTCAGTGAAAGTAAATCCGTCAATAACTTTGTCAGCTCGCATCACAACGCCTGCTAACAGTGATTTCACACTTTTCCCCTTAACGAAACTTTCAGAGATTCCCAAGGCTCTAAAAGCTTTTTTATGAACGTGAAGCCTCAATGATTATTCCTTCTTTTTAGCATGTTGTTAATCCTGTAATTGGACACCTTAGTGTTATTCTCCTTGAAACAACATAGTAAATAATGATCTATAAAATAATTTGGCGGTGGAACCATGTTAATTTCAATAACCCAAGTCTTTGGAATATTCTGTTTCCATGTATCTTGCGTTTTGTACATAAATCATTGCTTTTGAATACACTTTTTTGTATGTGACATTTTTATTAAGTGGTCGAATAATGAATACTTATTGTGGAGGTCTTGGGATTTGTCTTCCCCAAGGGAACGTTCCCTCATTAAAGACGCGGATGCTGCATTTGAAAATAAACCCGTGAAGGTAATTGCTATAAAAAGTTTTCCAGAAATTGAACTTGTGGGTATTAACGTCGGTCCTTTCGAGGAAGGGAACGAGTATGAGGTCATGTTTTGGATTGCACGTGAGCTAGAGAATATGGGAATAGTAAAACAGAGAGAAGAAACACTGAACGCAGCAAGACTTTACCCCATTCTTCATAGGGAACGTATTCAGCCAATAAGCAATCTTTCTTCTCTTCCTGAAGATTTTTATCCAAGGTTACGGCGGGTACTTGAAGACTTGAAGAACATTTCTAAAAACAGTCCTGAAAAAATGAGAGAGTATGAGCACGTTCTTCAGATATCGAAGGATATTGCTGACTGTAGGCTTAAAAAAATTATAACTTTAGCGTCCACTTTGGGTCAAAAAGGGCAGATACTTAGAAATTTAACCGTTGAAGAATTATCACTGTATGAGCGTCTTGAAAAGATTATTGATGAATGGAGAAGAGAAATCCTTTAGGAGTAGATCAAAATTTGACAGAACTTATTTTGGATAAGCCTCAAGAAAGATTTCAAATTTTCTTTAAAACAGACAAATATCGTCAAAGAATTTCCCAAATGGCAATCAATGGTGCCACTTCTTTAGTTCTTGACTTCAATGACCTTCTGATTGTTGACAGCCAGTTAGCAGAGGGATTAATTGAAAACCCTGAAGAATTTCTGAGTTACGGAAACAATGCAGCTTTTGACCAGTTACAAATACAGGATCCCGAATACGCTGAGAAAATAAAAGAACAAGGTGTAAAGGTCAGAGTTAGGGGCATTCCGTTTAAAACTCTATTGAGAAAGTTAAGTTCTGATCACATAGGAAAACTTGTGTTACTTGAGGGTATAGTTATTCGCGCAACTAACGTCAGGCCACTTGTGACAAAAGCGGTTTTTAGATGCAACAGATGTGAAGAAACAATAGAGGTTCCGCAATCAGGCAACTATTTGACTCCGCCAGTAAAATGTACGAACTCAATATGTCGTAATACAAGTAGCTTTGAACTAGTTGAAAAGGAATCAGAATTTGTCGATTCACAAGAAATACGAATCCAGGAATATCCAGAAGAGCTTCCTCCTGGACAAACTCCTCGTTCACTAGATATTCAGCTTGTAGGAAAAGACCTAGTTGATCTAGCTAGGCCAGGGGACCGCGTGTATGTCGTGGGCATTGTTCGTGCAGAAAACAGAGCATTGCCAAGAGCTGGAAAACCTAGAGCCTTTACACTTTATATTGATGCGAACTTTATTGATTCATCAGGAAGAGAGCTTGAGTCGCTGGTTATTACTCCTGAAGATGAACAACAAATTCTGGAGTTATCAAAAGACCCGCACATTCATGACAAGATCATTCGTTCAATTGCACCCTCAGTATATGGATACGGGCACATTAAGGAAGCAATAATGTACCTTCTTTTTGGAGGAGTACCCAAACATTTACCAGACATCAGCATAAGGGGCGAACTGAACATTCTGCTTGTCGGTGACCCTGGAACAGCAAAGTCTCAGATTTTGAGGTATGTTCCAAAAATTGCTCCTAGAGGATTGTATACTAGTGGAAGAGGAACCACGGCAGCTGGGTTAACTGCAGCTGTTTTGCCCACTGCTACAGGTGGAATGACGCTTGAGGCAGGAGCACTTGTCTTAGCGGATAGAGGAATAGCTTGCATTGACGAAATGGATAAGATGCGTCCAGAAGATAGAGTGGCTATACATGAAGCCATGGAACAACACACAATCTCTATTGCAAAAGGTGGAATAGTTGCAACTCTTAATGCGCGTGCAGCCATTTTGGGAGCTGCAAACCCAGCACTTGGAAGATACGATGCGTATAGAACCGTGTCGGAGAACATTTCTCTTCCAATAACAATACTATCAAGGTTCGACCTGATTTTTGTGTTGAAGGATGTTCCAGAAAAGGAAAAAGACTCCTTGATGAGCGAGCATATTCTTGAACTTCACAGGAGAAAGGCTCCTCCAGAGTCACCGCCCATTCCAGCAGACCTCTTAAGAAAATATATAGCATACGCTAAGGGAATCACACCTGTCCTTACATCCGAAGCCTTTGAAAAGTTAAAAGATTTCTATTTGAGAATGCGGTCAGTCAGCGAGACGGAGGGATCACCTATTGCCATAACGGCTCGTCAGTTAGAATCGTTAGTCAGAATATCGGAGGCAAGAGCTCGGGCAGCATTAAGAGAACAAGTTTTGGTCGATGATGCTGAACACGCAATAGCAATTATGAAAGACTCTTTAGAGGAAGCTGGAATTGATGTTACAACGCATAAAATAGATATTGACATTATCATGACTGGAAAACCTAAAAGTCTTCAAGATAAGCTACGTGTGATTATGAATATTTTGGCTGATATGGAAAGAGAAACCGGCATGGTTAAAAGGTCTGACCTCACAAATAGGCTTGCTGCAGAATTCGAGATTGACAAACAAGAAGCTGAAAGATTACTTGGATTGATGAAAAGAGAAGGCACTATTTACGAACCTAAAGAAGGATATATCAGAAGAGCGTAGTTCCAACATAAAAAGGGTTAAAATTTGCTTTCAGAAGAATTAAGGATTCCAGAACAAGCAAAACAATTACTTGTTAAATCGGGAATTAGGGAACTTTTTCCTCCGCAAGTTGAAGCAATAAAAACAGGAGCTCTTGAAGGAAAAAACCTGCTATTAACAAGTCCAACTGCTTCTGGTAAAACCCTCGTTGCAGAGATGTGCGCAATTAAACATGTGTTAGAACAGAATGGAAAAGTTCTCTATCTGTGCCCTTTGAGGGCTCTTGCCAGCGAGAAATTCACAGAATTTAAAAAATATGAGTCCCTAAAAAAACAAGACGGCAGAAAAGTTAGGGTTGGCATAAGCACTGGTGACTTTGACAGTAGTGATTCTTGGCTGGCAAAGTTTGACATAATAGTGGCAACGAATGAGAAATGCGATTCTCTGCTTAGACATAGAGCACAATGGATAGATGAAGTTTCGCTTATTGTTGCTGACGAAGTTCACCTCCTGAACGATGCAGACAGGGGACCTACATTAGAAGTTGTATTAGCCCGTCTACTCCAAGTAAATCCTAATGTTCAATTGTTAGCCTTGAGTGCAACAGTTCGAAATTCGGAAGAAATTGCAGAATGGTTGAAAGCTATTCCAGTCACAACTCAATGGAGACCTGTTACTCTCAGAGAGGGTGTTTTATTAGGCACTGAGGTGCAATTCAAAGATGGTGGATCAGTGAATTTTGAGAAGTTGTCGAGTAACCCCATCATCAACCTTACATTACATAACATTCAACAAGGCGGGCAGGTATTGATTTTTGCTTCAACCCGAAAAGATTCGGTAGGCTTAGCTAAAAAAATAGCTCCAGAAGTTGGCAGTGTTATTTCTAAATCATTGAAGCGGTCTTTAGAGCATATTTCAGAATCGATATCTAGTTCAGGAGAAAAGACAAGAGTAAGCAGATTGTTAGCAGAGCTCGTTAAAGACAGTGTCGCCTTTCATCATGCTGGTTTAGGGTCAGCACACAGGAGAATCATCGAGGACTCGTTCAGAGAAGGAAGAATCAAAGTCCTTACAGCAACTCCGACACTTGCCTTTGGAGTAAACCTGCCAGCAAGACTGGTAATTATTAGCAGCTACAGACGTTATGATCCTGGATATGGTTACTATCCGATTAGTGTGCTTGAATACAAGCAGATGGTTGGAAGAGCAGGTCGACCTAAATATGACAAAATAGGCGAATCGGTGCTAGTTGCAAGGACTGAGGAAGAGATGGATTATCTTCTAACGAATTATGTATTAGCGCAGCCTGAACGAATATGGTCTAAGCTAGGTGTTGAAAAGGTATTAAGAACCCACGTTCTTGCAACTATAGCTTCAGAATTTGCTTATTCCGAAAAAGGAGTCTACGACTTTTTTGGCAAGACTCTCTATGCTTTTCAATACGATTTGCGAGCTATCAAGGGCGTTATTGCTAAGATTCTCAAGTTTCTCTATGACGAAGAAATGATAGAAGCGAATGGTACTGGAATTCAAGCAACACAATTCGGTAAAAGGGTGTCTCAGTTATATATTGACCCAGTCTCTGCAATAATTATCCGTGATGGCCTAAATTCAAGGGCTCCTAAACTATCAGACCTAAGCTTCCTACACATGGTTGCGCACACACCTGATATGTTTCCAAAAGTTCGATGTTCAAACCGAGAGATTGACAAAATTGCTTTGTACGTAGAAAATCACGCTGAGGAATTCATGTTCGAGCTGCCTGATGAATGGGAAGATAGAATAAAATACGAAGAATTTCTAGGTGAAGTAAAAACTGCTCTAGTTTTCAAGGCTTGGGCAGAAGAAACATCTGAGGACGAAATGATTGAAACTTTTAATGTGGAACCTGGTGACCTTTATCGTCTAATTTCCACTGCTGAATGGCTATTATATAGCAGCTCAGAACTTGCCCGTCTTTTAGGACACAAAGACATTTTGCGGAAAATTGTAGAGCTACGGGAAAGAGTCATTAAAGGAGTTAAGGCAGAACTTTTGCCATTAACAAAGCTTGAAGGAGTTGGTAGAGCAAGAGCTCGAGTTTTATATAACGCAGGATTGAGAACTCTTGAAGATCTACAAAAAGTTTCATTGGACACCCTTATCGGGCTTCCATTGATTGGCACAGCTGTTGCTAAGAAAATTAAGGAGCAAATTGGCGGCTACATAAAACGAGAAGAATGGGAGAAACTGTCTATGGAAGAAAAAGCTGAACAACAAGCACTTAGTGATTATTATGAATAAAACGCATCATGCTTCTTTTTTTAAAAAAAATCAAATTAAGAGGTCATTATGTTAAGAACGGCGAGGGTTGCATACAAAGCTTCTTCTGTCCTAATAGTTTCGGTTGCTTGGTTTGGCACTACATTTACAATAAAGTCTGCTAGGTCGTATAAGTTTAGGTTTTCTTGTCTTACAATATCGTGAAGACCTTTGGTAGGCGCACCGAAGGCGATACAGATAGTTTTAGATTCTTTCCATTTTTGGCATATTTTGTCTGCGACCCTCATGAGCAACTCTCCGAACCGTGATGTGGCAATAACCAAGTCAAAGCGTCTTTCTTTAAGCATCCGTCCCAATAATTTGTTTGAGGCGGTAACTTTGTACCCCCAATATTTTTGGATGTCTTCAGGTTTTGCCAGACGTGCCTTCAATTGCTTACCTTTTTCAACTATCAACACCGTAACGCGTGTGTTCTCCGAAATGTTTTCGCCAACAACAAAAGCGGGCCGCTCAACACCAATGTCAACTAGAACCCCATTTTTTTGTTGAGATATTGTTACTCCTTCACGAAACTCTCCAATTGTAATGTCTTTTTCCCGGTTACGCAAAGGGTGATGAGGTGTTCGGAGCGGAGGCAAAACGCCACTGTATCTAAGTTCTGGTCTAATCTTGAAAAGATGTTTCCTTAAATATTGAGGCGTCTCTAAATAGGCCAATATTGTAATGATAAGTTCAATGTCTCGGAGTTGATGCTGCAGAGATATATCCGGATAAACAATAACCTCGTCTACACGGAATGTGGCTAAAGCTCTTCCTATTAGACCGATCTTCATGGTTTTTTCTCTTAAGTGAGGAACATCAGAAACAAGCGACGCTGGAATTGCTACAGAAAGAGTTTGAGGGCGTTTTAGAGGTATGTTTTTTTGCATGGGTATCAAATCTCATCTATTCTGAAATATTTTTCTCTATATATTTAAGTTGAAATAATGACAGCATAAAAAATGTGTTCACATCGTTCTTAGCGAAGATGCATTTCTGGTATGAAGATTAACGATTGAAACGTTAGAAATATGAATGAGAATTCGTATAGTTTTTCATAGTGATTACTGTAAAATTGATGATTCAAAGAGTTCTTACTGTTTTTCTTGCAATTTTGTGCGTTGCAGCAGGTGCAATCTATTATTTAATCATCCAGGAATGCGACTAGGAACAAACTTCTACGCCCACTGTTTCCCCTCTTCTTAGCAATGTTACGGTATACTTTATTGGTGTAGGCCAAGGAGACTCGATTTTTATTGATACGCCTAACCGCGATATGCTTATAGATGGTGAAACGGAAAATGCTGGAAATACCGTTGTCAAATTCCTTCAAGATTTCGGAATCACTTATATAGACTTCGTTGTCGCTACTCACCCTCACGCTGATATAGTCGGTCTAATCCAAGTCTTAGAAGAATACAACTCAACTTGTACGCCTGTTATAATTGACTGTGGGTTCGCTACCGCATCAGAAGTTTACCAAAACTTCATTGCACTTGCGAATGAAAGAACCTTAGAACATGCTATTAGAGGTCAACTAATTATTTTAGACACTTATGTTAACCTAACTGTTCTAAACCCTCGAGAGATCCGCTTGAGTTTGGCAACTCAAATGACAACAGCATAATTTTAAGAATGCAAGTATATAACGTTACGTTCTTATTTACGGGTGACAGCGAATCAGAATCTGAAGCAGGCATTCTTGAATCTGGTCTTAATATGACCAGTGTAATTCTTAAAGTAGGTCACCACGGAAGTCGAACAGCTACTAGCTCAGAATTCTTAAAGGCAGTTAATCCGAGAGTTGCCATAATTAGTGTTGGTCTTGGAAATAGTTATGGTCATCCGCACCAAGAAAAAATTGAAAAATTGATTAATATTGGGATTATTATCTATAGAACTGAGACCTTAATGGTTCAATCGCAGTCACAACTGATGGAATTCACTACGTAATGATAATTGAAAAACCGTAGTTTCCAGATAACATTTTGAAAATCAGTCTAATTTCATACTATATTCCTTTTTTAATCTTTTGAAGTGTCAGTTTCTTTTATAAAAAGGATAAAGCTAATAAAACATTAATAAAGGAAAAAGATGTGGCTCGGAATGAAAATAACAATTATGACTAGAGTGTACTGGAAATGTTATACTACTAAATCTTTGAATGTTTCCCTTTCCTCGATAATTAAAAGAGTTGCTGCGAGCGGATATGAAGCCGTTGATTTTTGTGAGCATGTTGATGAATTCTGGCCATTAGGTCTAACCCAAAACGATAGAAAGGCCATTAGAGATTTGTTGAATTCTGTTGGACTTAAGGTTTCGAGTTTAACAACCCCTACAGCTTGGCCGCTACCTGTGGGGATAACTGTTCTTTCGCAATTAAAAAAATCAATCGAAGTTGCTTCATTTTTTGGTGCAAAAGTCATTATGTGCGGTTCAGCTCCGAAAGACGAAGAGGAATGGAGAAGAACTGTAGACCTTTACAAAGAAGTTGGTTCATACGCAGAAAATCACGGCGTGGACATTGCAATAGAGTTTATGAATATAGGGTATTCAACCACTGAAAGTATACTTAAGTTTCTTGATGAGGTTGGAATAGAAAATGTGGGGGTGTGTTTGGAAGTCGAGAACGTTAATGCAAGGCCTAAGTGTGAAACACTTATGGATCACATGACTAAAGTAAGAGAAAAAATTAAGCTTGTACACCTTGTTGACCCAGCAAATGAGGAGATGCATAAAAAAATGAACATTAACGTTTCTGAGGTTATAGAGACAGTTAAAAATTTTGGATTTGACGGCTACCTTGTAAACGAAGCTATCATAAGACAGGTTCCATGCGACAAATTAGACGCTGAAGTTTCCAAAAGTGCGAAATTTCTAAAAAACATAATACAAAAGTCTTAACATGCAAGCAATTTCTAAAAAAGTATGCGTTCAGGATGAATTTTTCAGTCTTTTGTAGAAATTCGATTCCAGAAATGATAAGTTCAGGAAGTTAGGAAAGGTTAAAATCCACTCGTAGTCAATTAACATTTGAATAATATGGAAAGCGATAAATATCGAAGGTTTTTGGAAAAACAAGCTGAGAAAAATCCTGTAAAAATTGAGGGTTCTACTGATAATAAAGGCTTCAAAATTACTTGGAATAATGTTCGAGACGAACCTAAACGTGGAAGTTCATCTGACATTCTTGATTCGCTTTATTTAGGGAAAAACATGGAGGAAACGGTTATTATAGAACGTAAGGTCGCTGGGTTACTTAAGGATAGGCTTAGAGGACTTGAGGATGAAAATCTTAGACTTAGAAAACGGTTAACTACGCTCAAAATATTGTTGATAGCACTAGGAACAAGCTTATTATTTGTCTCCATTCTGCTTCTCAGCCTGCTTATACCTCAATTTAGAATAATACTATAGGTGAGATTTGTGGATATCAGAAGCAAAATTTTACAGCTTGAAAAAGAAATTAATTTGCGGTTTGTAGGAAACGAAGAAGCTATTCGCATGATGATTTTGAATCAACTTCATCCTCGATCAACAACCCTTATTAGAGCTGGTCGCGGCGTAGGAAAATCGACATTAATGCTTTTACTGCTTAAAGGCATTTGTGGAGACGACTTGGTTGTCGTTTCTGGAGCGTCAGAAGTAAAGAGAGGCGAAGTTGTTGGAAGATTGCATATTCCATCTCTTGAGAAAGAAGGCGTTGAAAAAGTTCTCTGGGCAGCCTTCATACAAAGTAAAGGAAAAGCATTGGATGAAGTTAATAGGCTAAATCCCTACACTACTGCCAACATACATCATTTGATGCAGTTCGGTGAAGTTTGGGCTTATGGTAAAAGAGCAAGAGTTGGAGATTATGTCTTAATTGCTAATGAAAATCCTATGGATGCAACTTCATTTATTCATCCACCACCTTTTTATGATAGGTTTGACATATGCCTTTTTTTACGTTCGCTAACTCTTAGCGAAAAATTTCAACTTCAGGAAATTCTTGAAAAATATGACTGGAACCTTATTAGTTCGATGCCTCAAGTTGTGTCATTTGATGAACTTGAGGAGGCGCGGAAAGAGGTTGCCACGATTGAACTTGACCCAAGTGTTGTTGGCAACATAAACCTCTTGGTGAGAGATTTTCAAGCATGTATTCGCGATAAAGAGGAGTCTGAAATCAAACCTCCAGCATTATGTGAAGGGTGTCATTTCATAAGAGATATTTGTGGCACAATTAGAGAACCACTTAGCGAACGCGCAACTGTAGCTTTAACGCATTTAGCTAAAGCTGCTCAGTGGCTGAACGGAAAATGTGAGTTTGAGGATATTCTTAGAATGGCACTTTTGGTCTTTCCACATCGATTAACTCTTGTCCGAACAAGAAACATCATTAACGACATGGTTGAGATTCTTGAAAGGGAAAGAGTAAAAATGGCAGACAGGAATGTGAGAAAACAATGGTCACTTCTAAATGAACTATTAAAAGATTTCAACCGAGCAGCTTATGGATTAGCAAGAGAAGCAGCAATTGAGGATGTTGCGTTTGCAGAGGAGCTAATTCGCCTTGAAGATCAATGGATAAATGAAGGACGCTTAAGACGAGACGACACATTATCCACCCAGATGGGTTGGAGACGACCATCCTATCAAGGTGTTCCTTTTTAATGAAAGAACAAGAAGTAGACATACAAAATTTGTTCAGCCAAGCTTGGGTTGAACTTAGTTGTCCACCTGTTAAGCTATCTATTAGTGAAGATGATGAAAACAAAGCGAAGTTTTCTGCAGTAAATGGGACAGTCTTCTTTAAGCCTAATATTATTCCTCAAGGAGCTGATCCAAACCAGTATTTACTTTGGTTTTTTCGCCATGAGCTTTCTCATGTGCATCATTGCCCATATGATATTAAGACAGCATACAGTTTAGAGCAAGCAGCATATGAAATTGTTCAAGACTGGGATCTTGCTTACTTGGCAACTCATATTTTCTCAAATGTGCAAGTTGATGTTAATTATTTACCGAAAAGGTTTGGGGAAATTCCTTATTTTATACGGGTGATTAGCAAAAAGCAAAAGTCTCTTATAGAGCAAATCATGCAAGAGATTTATCTTTGGATTTATCCAACAATTAAGTCTGAAAACAAGGAAATTTCTGATATTGCCAAAGAAATTCTTATCATAAGTAGTCTTGAGAGAACTTGGCACACAAAGGTTCAAATGATTGCTTACATTTTGGGTAGGTTAGTATCAAGAAACTCTAAACTTTCGTCAAGAAAAAAAGTTAAAGAATTTATTAATGAAAACCCGTTACTTGTAAGAGAAGATTTTTTACATTCTTCAATCGATAGATTTACAGAAACATATGGGTCAATCTCAGATGAAGCAGCTGCAAAAGCATTTTTTAAACAATGGATGCAGCATCGCCTTTCAAAAAACGAGGCGGAAAAAATTAAGGATCTAATTGAAGAAAAATTAAAGACCCAAATTACTAATGAAGGTAAAGAAGAAAAGAAAAAAACAAACGTTTTTACAAATCAGCAATACCTAGAAAAAGCTCAACAACAAGAAGTTAGAGTTTCAAATGGACATCCACCAATTGACATGTTTGGTGCAGAACCTCGCCTTCCAACTTCAATTTCAAAACCATACAAAAAAATAAAATCTGAAATTTTAGAAAATATGCTTTGGAAAAGATACTGGTACAAATCAAGAGCTCAACAGACAATTATTCAGTATTTGTCAGCGAGTAGAAGTCGCCGCCCAGTTTGGGCAGTAATGAGATACCCCGTTGAATGGTATATTGAAGATGAAATTGAAGACCTTGACATTGAAACCAGTATGGATGAAGGCCCCCTCATTCCAGAAGTTACAACCCTCAAGTGGGTAGAAGAACCTACACCCCATGGACAATCATTGGCAAGTGGCTACGTTCCTTCAGCATTAATAGTTCTTGATGTCAGCCGTAGCATGGCTGATGCGAGAAATGAAGCCGCAGTTGCAGCATTCATTGCCTATCTAAGCGCTCGAAGGGCAGGCGGGCAAACAGCAACCATTGTTTTTTCAACAGGTTTTGTTTCCACAGATTGGAACACATCAGAGGAACTGAAAGAACTTTCGCTTACAATAGAGTTTGGCGAGTTCACTGTTTTTCCGACCCCTGAGATTTCTAGACTTGTTTCTGCTAATGCCGGACCTTGCTTCGTTGTCATAATTACAGATGGTGGGTGGCAGAATGTTGAGGAAGCTGTGCCAGCGCTTGAACACATTGTGGATGTTGGTCACAAACTTGTGATCTTACTTCTCAAAGATAAGGAATACCAAGACAGAATAGAATTAATAAAACGTACACCAGACCTAAGATTCTATAAAATTGCAGACCCCGAAGTCGACCTACAAGGATTAATCTTGTCTGAAAGTATGAAGACCTACAAAACTTTTCTCTGGTAACAACCCACATTGCAACCTTAACGCATACGAAGAGTAGGAAAGATTCGACTTTCCTATTCTTCATCAAGAAACTCATTTGGTCTAGGAGGCTCTGGGCTCATACCTCTTCGAGTTCTAATCTGTCTTATTATTTCCATTTGTAAAGATTCTGGAACAGGAGACCATCTACTGAATTGCGTTGCCCAGAAAGCTCTTCCTTGAGTAGAGGATCTTAATTCATCAGCCAATCCAAAGGATTCTGCCACTGGAATTTCTGCTTTAATTATCATCATGTCTTCCTCGTTAATCATGTCCAGTAATTTTCCTCGTCTTTTTTGAACAATCGTTATTACTGGACTTACGAAATCGTTTGGAACCTTACATTCAAAGCTCAAAATTGGTTCCAAAAGTTGTGGATTACATAGAAGGAAGCATCCCCAGATTGGACGCCATGTCATAGGTAAAATTTGAGCGGGACCCCTGTGAACTGGATCTTCATGAACAACAATATCCTCCAAATTCACCTTCAGACCATAAGCAGGCTCTTTTGCCAAGACTGATTGATGAACAGCCTCTCTAAAGCCCGATTTGACATGATCTATAATTTCTTCAACATACTGTTTTCCCTTAATTCTATTGACAAGAAGATTTGTGCCCTCAATTGCTATAATGTTACGAGCGTCTTCTGTTGTCCAACCTAAATTCCGTAACATGGTTTGTCTTTCGTCACGTTTTTGCATCTCTGAAATTTGGCCCTCTTTTAATGCATCAATAACTTCATCTGAAAGTTTCTCAACAGTCACCCACAATTTATTATGCTTGTTTGGGCTTTTGCCTAGAACGGGTGAACCTTGATAATTGCGGCTGATTGTCTCGCGGTAAATAACAATAGGTTTACTTAATCTAGCCTTCAATCCTGCTTCTTGCATACGATAAGCAGTGACTTCAAGGTGCAGTTCGCCCATTCCGCTTAATAGGTATTCCCCACTTTCTTGGTTCATCGTAAAATGAAGGTTTGGATCCTCAAGAGTTAACTTGTGCATAACCTTGTCAAATAAAGGTAGGTCCTTAATATCTTCTGGCTCAACTGCCACTGTGACAACAGGCTCAGAAACATACTTCAACGCCTCAAAAGGTTGTGTTTCAACATCTTCCTCGGCAAGTGTTTCTCCAACACGAATCGATGGCAATCCAGAAACAGCAGCTATGTTTCCAGCTGGAATCTTATCAACGATAACCCTATCCGCAGCCATGCTCATATAAACTTGCTGAATTATGCCCGATTGCCTTCCAGTTATAAGACGAACCGTCTTTCCTTTCTCAACTGATCCACTGAACACTCGCCCAATGGCAACAACTCCACTGTGCGGGTCAACCTCAACTGTTGTTATACACATCAGAAGCGGTCCATTCGGATCAACCTTGGCCATGGCTTCGCCTACACGACTTTTCAAGTCTCCAGGCCAAATTTGACTTTGCCTATATGGCTGTGCGTCGAGAGGATTTGGTAAATGTTCACAGAACATGTCTAGTATTGGTTCCCATAATGGTACCTTTTTACTTAAGGCATCAACTTTTTTACCTATATCTTCAGGCTCTCCGGTGTATGCTTCGATTACATCTTTGAAAGTTACACCCTTAGCCTTCATATAGGGAAAATTAAAGCCCCATTTGTGAAGAGCTGACCCAAATGCGACTCGACCGTCTTCAATTCTGACCTGCCAGTCCTTCTTGTGTTCGGGTGGCGCATACCTTTCGATGAGTGTATTGACCCTAACAATGATTTTGGCGAATTTGTTTTGCATTTCCTCGGGTGTGAGCTTGATTTCTTTTATAAGCCGATCGACTTTGTTAATGAAAAGAAGTGGTTTAACTCTTTCGCGTAAAGCTTGCATCAGAACAGTTTCGGTTTGTGTCATGGGACCTTCTACGGCATCTACAACTACAAGAGCGCCATCTGCAGCTCGAAGGCTTCTTGTAACAGCACCACTAAAGTCTATGTGTCCAGGAGTGTCAATCAGGTTGATGAGATAGTCTTCTCCTCTAAAGTTATGTGTTAGGCTTATATTTGACGCAAACACCGTCATTTGCCTCTTCTGTTCAAGTTCCCAAGAATCAAGGAATAACTTTTGTCCAGCTGTTTGTTCGCTTATAATGCCTGCTGCAGCGAGGAGGCTGTCTGACAGCGTTGTTTTTCCGTGGTCAACATGAGCGATTATACTAGTGTTTCTTATCCTTTTGGTTTCATTCATCAACTTAACGATTTCTTCGAGCTGTTTGTAACGTCCCACGGTTCATTTCTCCATTTTCTTTTTTTCCTTTGGCAATTATGAATTTGTTCGGAATATTAAATATCAAGGCTCAGATTTTAAGTTAACGAACTTGTTAAACCGAGACTATTTAACTTTTCGTTGCTGATCAGTAAGCAGAGGTTTGAAATGACCCGACTCGTTTACAAAAAAATATAATTTATTTTTAATCCAAAATTTTTAAGCATCAGAAAGGTTTATTTAACACCGATATATTAATTGTTACAGAATTCAATTGAGCAAAGAAATTTTTCAAGCAGACCTTGAAAAAAGTAAAAACTACGGAGACCTTTTCGTTGTGGTCAAACAGGCAGTAAAGAAGGTCTTAGGTCAAACTCGTTCAGGATTATTACTTTACTTAGGCGACTTACCTCTTAATGTAGGGGCATACCATCAAGTTGGTTCTAATGGCATAGTTTTGAATAGAAGGGTTTTAGAAATTGTTTCAAGATCAACAAAAACAGAAATCGAAATGAACTCTTTTGTTTTTTCACTTCTATTGCATGAGTATTTACATTCTCTTGGTTATCTCGACGAAGCGGAGGTTAGAAGGCTAGTTTATAATATATGTATAAAAATTTTTGGTGAAGATCATCCAACAAAAATATTGTCACTGCAAATGCCTATATCGAAAATTTACCCATCAGATATTCATAATAAAGAATCAACGCCATACTTAGAGTTAGTAAAAGATTTCGAAAGACCCGAAAAAGCATACATTGCCTAAGCAATATTTTTGTCGTCTGAAATGAGGAAATTCCGATAAATTTAAGTAGCATCCAATTATTTTCGTTTTCTAAGTGGTCTGGAATGCCATTGTTTGGAAAAAAGAAAGAGCCAGCAATTGAACAGATATCATACGAGATTTTTGGAGGCCTTACAATAATCAAAAACTCTGCAGGATACGAAATTAGGTGGAAAAATCCTGTTCCATCGACAATTATGGTGTCTCCTAAGCCACTAATTGATGCAGATATCAAGACAAGCCAAGAAGGCGACATAACTCGAATCCTTTCAACAGAATGTAAACTCATAATAACAAAGAAAGAAGGAATTACAGAAGCCAAAATCTCTTCATTATGGAGTCTCAGTTCATAAATTAAGCAATAATAAAAAGATCATTTTTTGTGGAAATTATCTAGTCGAAGGCAGAAAAAATAACCATTTTTGAATCTTAAATAACATTAAATCTGAAATGTGGTTGTCTATGGATTTCAAAACCGTATAATTTAAAAATAAGCTCAAGTATATGATTTGGGTCGTGACGAAAAATGCCAAGTCTTTTAACCGGACGACAATTAAAAAACTGCTTTAGAACCTTTTGCCCATTCGAAAAAGATGGAACCTTAAAACCAGAAGAAGAAAGAACAACAATTTTGGCTTCAAACATAAATCCACCCGTAGATCTCCAAGGAAGAGCTTTTGTAATGGCAGCTGCCCAAGACCAACAATCACCTATGATTATTCAAATAAGCTATAATTCTATGAATCTAGCTGGAGGTAAAGAAACGCACTTTAAACCACCTCAAGGTGTGACTAGGCAACCAAAACCTTATCCAGCAATTGATGGTGCAGAGATGCAAGTGGAAGTTCTTAAACACCTTATAAATCAGTATGGTGCAAAATATGTTGCTGTCTCATTGGACCATTTTAATGTGCCAAAGTTCGACGAATCATCGTTATCAAGCCAACCTATTAAAAAAAGTTTACAAAGTGAACTTGCTGAAGCCAGAATCAGAGATGCTATAGATTTTATGGAGCCCGTATTTGGAAAAATAAAACTAGAAGAAAAGACTCTACAAGCTTACATTAACTATCTCTCTAGTCCGAGTTACCTAGATTTCAAAAGAGACTTCATAAATGTTGTTGCAGCAGTTAGCCCCGCATGGGGAATGATTGACACTGAAAAACTTCCACCTGTGCTGGACTTTGTTGTAACTAGAGAGATAAGTCATGCCATTAAGAAAGAGCTTGGGAACGACGATATAATGCTAGAGGCTGAATTCGGAGCGACAGCAGCAAGTGGCAAAGAGCTCGAATACAAAGAGCTAAGGGGAAAGGAATTAGAGGACTTCGCCAACCAAGTTGTTTGTTTCATAAAGTATACAGGCGCTGAGGGAATTGCGTACCCGATCGGTATGGCGCATGCTGCAAAAATAGGCGAAACCCATGAACCTGACATCATAAGACTTGAAACCGTTCAGAGAAAACTGTACTTAGAAACAGGTGACTATGTACCGTTTGCACAACATGGTGGAACAGGGGCTGCAAGGGTAGCGCTTGGTTTAGTAGGCAAAGACAATATAAATACAAGATATCTTGTAGCTGGAGCAAACGCTGTTGCTGACCATGTTGAAGCTAATTTAAAAGCCATTAGAGCTGGAGACAAAAAAGTTTGTGGAACTGTAATTCACGATTTAATGGTCATAGCTATCTACGAAGCGACAATTGAAAAATTGAAGGAAACTGGAAGCTACCAAAAGGGGCCTTTATTAAGCTCCATAATTTAATATACATTGATGAATTCATTCAAAAATTAAACAAAATACCATTATTAATTTTTTTAATTTAGAAAAAATGGTTATTGGATTTTTATAACTCCGTCCTTATAAATTGGAGCGATTTCAGAACAATTAAGCATACATGAAAATTTTATATCGTTATCGAACCCTAGTTTTGCAAGGCTTCTAGCATGTTCACCTAAACTTATTGTTTCAAATAAAGAATTCTCAACTTGTTTGAATGCTATGAGACTTGCTATCCCTGCGTCTGAAAGATTGATTTTATTTATGGGTAGACTACTAATGATTGCTCCTGCACCGAGAAAGTCTTCTAACGAGAATGTTCCTTTTTTACCTGAAAGCACGATGCAGACGTCAACATTTTCTTTGCGTGCAATTTCAAAAGCCTTAATTCCAACAGTTTGAGCGTTAAGTAAACCTCCTATAAGAACCCAGTTATTTGACTTCACACTTACTAATGTTCGTGTCCCGCTTGTTGTTGAGAAAATCAATGTTTTTCCTTTAACAACAGATTCCCTGAATTCCAATGGTGAGTTGCCAAGATCAAATCCATGAGGCTTTAAACCTCCTCGTTCTCCAGCAAGAAGATAGTCGGGATGTTGTTTTCGAATTTTAAACGCTTCTCCCAAGCTTTTTGTAGGAATTACTTCTTTTGCTCCGTTAACAAAAGCACTTAGAAGGCTGGAGCTGAATCTAAGAACATCTATAACTATGACGACATCTTTCCTATTGACGGTTTTTATCGCATCTCTTGCACACAACTTAAGGTTCACTGCGACGACCACTGTTAAGATTCTCCTGTCATACCGAACAATGTCTAAAATAAAAACTTGACATAAATACGCATAGCGAAATTTGGCATTTTAAAACGAATTCAGAGTTAAATGGAAAAATTGATGAGTAACTTTTTAACAAAGTTGTGCATTCATAATTGTCTGTCTAGTTCGTGACGGGTTGTTTCATGCTAAAGGTTGAATGTGCCACCAAAATTGGGCTTGAGGTCCACGTTCAGTTGACAAGTTTGAAGTCTAAACTTTTTTGTAGTTGTTCCTCTGACTATAGAGGAAAAGAACCTAACTCACTAGTTTGTCCCGTATGCCTTGGATTGCCAGGTTCACTTCCTGTCCTTAATAGAAAAGCTGTTGAATATGCAGCTATGGCTGCATTAGCGCTTAAGTGCAAAATTTCTAATAGGATGTCTTTTTTTCGTAAGAACTACTTTTATCCAGATTTGCCAAAGAATTTTCAAATTACGCAATATGATAGAGCAGGAGGAGTCCCTTTAGCTGTTGATGGCTTCCTGCTCATTGAAGAACAAGGAAGGCGAAAAAAAATTAGAATTAGCCGTGTTCATCTTGAGGAAGATCCAGGCAGGCTTGTACACATTGGTCCAATTGATCAGTCACCGTATACGCTGGTTGACTATAACCGTTCTGGAATAACGCTTCTAGAGATTGTCACTGAACCTGACATGAACTCACCAAGAGAGGCAAGAATCTTTCTTCAAAAGCTTAGATCTGTTCTAGAACACTTGGGGGTTTTTGATGGTAGCTTAGAAGGCTCCATGCGGTGTGATGCGAACATATCTTTATCTGGAGGGACAAGAGTTGAGGTCAAAAATATTTCATCGTTCAAGGAAGTTGAACGTGCACTAAGCTTTGAAATTACGAGGCAAAAAGGCCTAATAGAACGCGGAGGCGTCGTTAAAAGAGAAACTCGACATTGGGATGAGACAAGACGGATAACTATATCCTTACGGTCAAAAGAAGAGGAACAAGAATATCGTTACTTTCCAGAACCAGATCTTCCGCCAATCGTGCTAAGCCCGGACTACATAGTAAAAATTGAGTCTGCTATGCCTGAACTTCCAGATGATCGAATGAAACGCTTCATTACAGTTTATGGTCTTCCAAGGTATGATGCTGGGGTACTAGTTAGCTCTAAAGCTTTAGCTGATTTTTTTGAGAAATGTGTCAAACTATGTAATAAGCCTAAAGATGTTAGTAATTGGATGATGAGCGATCTTTTAAGATATCTTTATGAAAACGATCTTGAGTTACAGGAGTCGAAAATTACGCCAGAAAAGCTTGTTGAGATGATTAATCTAATTGATAGAGGAATAATAAGTGGAAAGATAGCTAAAAAAATTCTTCCAATGATTGTAATCACAGAAAAAACCCCAAGCGAAATAGTGAAAGAAGAAGGGATGGTTAAGATATCTGATAATTATTATTTAGAAAAACTTGTTGACAAGGTCTTTAGTGAAAATCCAAAGGCAGTTGAAGATGCAACTAAAACAGAAAAAGCAGTTCATTACTTAATTGGACAGTTAATGAAACTTACTCAGGGAAAGGCTGACCCATCTTTAGCAAGTCGCATAATAAATGAAAAACTAGACCAAGTAAGGGCACGAAAAGCAAAGAATTCGGCCTAAACATGTATCGTAATCTTGGAATCATTTTTCATTTTGAGCGTCTAATGCTAATAATTTTCTAAGAAATTTATAAACTCTGAAAGCAGCTTCACGATCAACAGATAAACTAGTTGTTGAACCTATAATGCAAACTCCCCTTACCCCTTTTTTTTCGGCTAAACCAAGTAAAAGCCCAGGGGCACCTACGATTCTTCCTCCTTTATATGGTGTGGCGCCTGTTTCAATACATTTCTTTATGAGTTTCTTGGAGGTGGCTGCGACGTAGATTTCCTTTTCAGGGTGTACCACTGGAGCGCCAGCTATGGTAATAATATTTGAACATCCAATTTTGGTGACAAAATTAATAATATCGTCACAAATTTCATAGTGAGCAGGAACATCTTCCAAAGCTGGTTGACTATCTCCGATGAAAATGACTATATTTGGATTCTTTGTTGAGACAAAAAACTCAAATTTTGGAGGATGACAAACCCCTTTTTTATCAATATTAACATAATCAGGTAAAGTTGGAGAATATAGCTCAGCAAAGAGTTCCGCTCTCAAATAATCATTGAGAAGCTTGACAGTTATCCGTCCAATATCTCCTATACTTGGAAATCCAGCAATAAGGATAGGAGCATTTGGTTCTTGATTAGACATAATTCGTATGAATGTTTGTTTCATTTGAATACACTGGTAATAGACTGTAAATCATTATGTATAGAGCTCTCGTTTCTCATTTATATAAATGATTGGAATAAGTTGTATTAATAAAGGGTTTGATCGAAGAGTAGAGAAGTCAACATGAATAATCAGAAGTATGATAAGACAAAACTTTACGAAACAAGTTTGAAAGAAATAATAGAAAAAACGAAGTCTAAAACAACGGCGCAAAAGATGGCTATTGTATGTCAAATTTTAAAACACATAATTCCATATTATTTTTGGGTAGGATTTTACTTGCCACGAAACGAATATCTGGAGCTTGGACCCTCAGAAGGCCCTCCAGCGTGTTTTCGGATATCCTATTCAGGAGTATGCGGTAGAGCAGCCAAAACAGGAAAGCCAGTAATTGTTTCAGACGTAAATAGGTTTCCCGGTCATATAGCTTGTGATCCAAGATCCAAGTCGGAGATTGCTATTCCAGTTTTAGATTCAGGCGGAAAACTCTTGGCAGTCTTCGATGTTGACAGCGAAGAGATTGGAATCTTTGACGAAACGGACGAAAAGTGGCTTTATAAAATTCTGGATTTTTGCTTTAAATGAAAAATGTCAGATATAATCAAATAAAATCTGCAAGTCTTTTTTGCTTTAGTTTTTCCCTTTTTTCCGCCAGTTCTTTCTGTCCGGACACTGACTGATTATTTTGAGTAATACCTTCTTCGTTCTTTTTTGCGTTAGGAATTTCTATTTTTCCATAGACTCCGTCATATCCCGGAGTCACTTTGAGTTTTTCTTCTCTAACTTTTAGGATCGCATCGGCAATCTGCAAGTCAATTGTTTTAACTAATTCGGAAAATGGGGCATCGAGTAACACAGAGTATTCATTGCCAAACCTTGAAACAAGTTTATTGTATACACTCCAAACTTTTTGTGCGCTTGGATAAGATGCGTTTAAAACTGCTTGGATGATCTCGCTTAAAGGTAAAAGCCTAAAAAAATTAGGAACACCCTCGGGCTCGTAGCCTTGAGGTCGATCTGCCAATTCATCAACACGTTGTTCAACTCCTTTGGTAAGTTTCTTGCGACAAACAGGGCAAAAAATTCCGACCTTTTTTACTTCTTCAGAAGACATGGATATTTTGCAGTTTCTGTGACCCGTCCAGTGGTATTTGCCATACTCAGGATATGTTTCAATAGTAAATAGGAATCGTTTTGGATCCTTACTTCGAATAGCATCTACAACTGCGTCGTATGTAAATTTCTCAAGTTCAAAAACATTTGCTTCGCGTCCAATTCGCCAAGGCCAGCTTGAATGAGAATCACTGTTGGAAACAAGAGTAAACTTATCTAATTCACTCAGACGCCAATTCATAGGAGGGTCAGATGAAAGACCTGTTTCTAATGCGAAAATGTATTTTGTTGAATCTTGGTAACAATCCTCAATTCTGTCGAAACCGTTAAGGTCTCCAAAAAGACTAAACCACGGAGTCCAGATGTGCGCCGGGATTACCACGTTTTCTTTGGATACTTCCATAATTTCCTCAACAAGCGCAGCCGCAGACATGTCAAGAGTTGGCCTTCCATCGACTGATAAATTTCCATAATGGCTAAGTCTATCGGTAATTTGCTCTGCGGTTTCAAAGCATGGTGTAAAAATTAGGTGATGAATTTTCTTCATTTTTCCTTCGTAAGAAAATATTGTTGCAACTTCACCTGTGACCATAAATTTGAGCGGCGAATTTGGTGACTTTAAAGGCTTATAAAGCCTGATTTCTTCATCCTTTAGAAGGTTTTGTTTCAATTCTTTTAGCCATTGTGAATGTGTAAAATCTCCTGTTCCTACAAGATTTAATCCTTTTACAGGTGCATATCTAATAATTTCGTCAATGTTCATTTGTTCACTTGTAGCTCTGCTGTATTTGCTGTGGATGTGAAAGTCGGCCACAATTCTCATATTTTTCAGTTGACTCTCATATTGTAGCAGCATTTAAGCCTATTTGCGTTTTCTGAAGAACATTAGCTCATTTTTCACATACATATTCAAAGCCTGCATCAAGCAGCGTCTTAATTTCTTCAGGTGACTTTGCCACTTTGAGGTGGAACTCGCCTTTGCCTTCATTTCCAAATACAGTCCTTTCAATGTTGATGTAAATAAGTGTTGAGTCAAGGCTTCTTTTCAGCGAGCTAAACACATGCAATGCGGGAAATAATGATCTCCCCATTTTAAATCACACTTTCTCCTCTTTTTGGTATTCGAAATATGAATAGATAAACGTGTAAGTTGCAACCAGAATCACTGGAACGAGAATGAAAAGAAACGCATAATCTTGGAAGACCGCTCCAGGAAGAGCAGCTATTCCAGCAATTTAGAACAGTTTCCCTCCGATTATATGGGTTTTCTCCCAAACTTTGTCGCTGCTTAAAGTCCACGATGTCCTTATCCCTATAAACCAGTTTCTTTTCGCGTTTTCGTGAGCGCTACGGGTTTCCCCACATCAGAGTTGGATTTGTGAAAACATTGGGAACTCTCGGGATCAATGAAAATGCTTTTTAGATATCGCGGAAAAAGAAGTTCGTTAGAAGCTTGATGGAAGAGAGTGCGTATCGATGGTATCAAGATACAATGTTGAATTAATATCAATCAATGATAAGGATGACTTGATGAAGCGGTATGGCGAACGTTCTCTCTATGAAGAAAGAGCCGACATATATGGATGCTGCATTAAGCTTTTGACTGATGTAAAGTATGTAAAGGAGCGTTGGGAAGAAAGCTTCTACCCAATGTCTGCTCATGTCCGTTCTCATGGAAGAATGATTGTGTCAGAAGAAAAAGGTGAAAAACAACGCGTACTCTACGATCCGCTCTCAAAGACAGCTTTCCTAACCAACATAGACTATTATGGTTGGGTTAAGTCCATAGCTTTAAGCATCGCTGGTGATATTCTAGAGGACGAGCACAACATAAACTCTGTTCACGGCGCCTGTATAGATGTAGATGGGCATGGAGCATGCTTGATTGCACCTTCAGGAACAGGAAAAACAACACACACCTACGGTCTTCTCAGACTCAAAGGCGTCCGCGTCATCTCAGATGACTGGTTCTTCGTCCGCTTCATGGCGGATCAAAACGTGGCATTTAGTTCTGAGAAAAACTTCTATATTCAAGCAGACATAGCGGAGAGTTGGGGAGAATACAAGAAACTTGTCGAGAAAGCCGAGTTTGACGACAAGGGCAGAGCCATAGTGGACGTTCGATGGATTGTCGGAAAGGGAAAGATACTGCCCCTTACCACTTTGAAAACAGCCATTCTGCTTAAACGTGATCCGCAAGATGAAACAGTAGTGAAGAAATTAAAGCCAGATGAAGCGGCTCATTACATAGAAACAGTTGGTTTCTGTAACCCTCATCTGCTGGTTAAAGATTCACGCAAAAACCGGCTTCGAAAAACGTTTTTCAAAACGTTCTTCAGCCGCCTGGAAACCTACCTAGTGAACACAACATTGTCACCAACCGAAACTCACAGAATAATAAAAGAAGAAATTTTGCGGATGTAAAAACTCACCTCCCAGCCGCTTTCTTGTTCCGATATCCGTAATTATAAGCATATCAAGCGATCTTCCAATTCTCTTAGATTTTTGATTATGTAGTCTCCGGTCTTTTCTCCTGTTCTATCCAGCAGATAGCTCGAAATCCCTACTGCTCTAGGGATGTTAAAATCTTGGTAAATATCATCCCCAACATGGATCATATCTGAAGGCTTGATTCCCAATTCCTTGCAGATCATCTCATAGAATTCTGGTGTTTTCTTAGCTTGTTGAAGATCGGATACAGGAGAGAATATGCGCTTGAAGTAATGCTTGAATTTTTTTAGTATGATTTCGACAAGATCGCTTGGAATTCCGCTTGCTATGATCAAGGAAGGAAAGGACTTTCAACCTTGGCTACGTCCAGAGGACATGAAGAAACTAGTTGAGGTGTTTGGTGAAATAGAGTTTCATGTAAATACATCTTGCACTTTTGATGGTCGTCCTGACAAAGAGGTATGCGGAGAAGATGCCGATATAGAAAGCCTTTTTGCAATTCGTGTTCCGACGACAAACGTCCTACTTTATCTAACAAGCAAACGGCTAAATCTTCCAGATGCTATAGTCAAGGAGATATCACACAGATATAACGAATACTGTTGTTTAGTTCACCCCTACCCTCAAACCATACAATACTCACCTTTTACTGCTGGAGACGAAGTGGACCTTTGGATTACTGAACTTGAAAGCCTCACGATCTGGCTTAGTGAGGCTTTCTGTAGGTTGTTTACCTTCATCAGGAGCGGTTTCGATGAGACACTTATCGGTAAAAAGAGTGAAGTTTGCGGTAGATGTAGATTTGCTGAAAGTGGCTTCAAAACGTTGGACAAAGAGATTATCAAACGCAAAAGATGGCCAAAGCTACGTAGGATGATACTCAGCTAGTAGAAGTAAGCAGTAACTCATTGTAGACTTGTAAGATTGTCGGTGAAAGGATTGTGGCTCTATTGGCGAGTTGAATCAAAGATACAATCCTTTCGCAAACGCAGATTCAGAGGCAGATTTAGAGAGTAGGACTCTGTTTTCGAGAAGATGAGTACATGTATGGGAAAAGCGAAGTCTACATTCAAGTCGAACCTTACTTGAACCGAGAGAAAGATCATTGATTTCATCTCAGAACTCAGTATCTCATAGAAGTTCAAAAACAGTTATTGACACGACAACACCTGAACCTCCAGCCTTCTTACGTCTTCAGATCCTCAATTCTGCTTCTGATAACTGTGCATAATGGAACAAGTTTGTCGTGTTATGTGATGTGTTTTTTCTGGAAGACTTCTACCGCGTAGTCAACTTGAAAGAACCGAAAAACTAGGGTTAATACTCCACATACATATACGTTCCAGAAGCTTGGCTCATACTTTGTCGTGTCAAGAGTGACCAGCGATCTCAGTGATAATCCTAACTTCCTGAGGTGGCCAGTGGAACCTAGCCTACATAAGGGTTACCGTTGAAAGATGATGACAGATAATAAAGACACCCATTATATAGCATGAGCACTATAAATCAAAACTTTTCCCTAAACCACTGTGCTAACATTCATCGGTGTAGACAGGCTGAAGATTCCCCCTTTAATAGGGAATGTGGCTTCACCGAACGATGCAGTGAATCTTTTCTGGCTGCTTATGTGGAAGACATAGTCGCCTCTTTCCATTATGCCGGGTTGAGATTCCCATCTGGAGTTTCTGAAGTCCATGCTGTCCGAGGAGGCCTTCCATAAGTCAAAGTATAACGGCTTTTCCTCTGGGGTTATTCTCAAGATGCCCTCCTCCTCAGGTTTGAAGACAGTTTTTATTTCGGGCAAGTCCTTGCCTTCCATAATTGAGGACGCAAAAGCTACGATTGTGTTGATTACTCTTCGCTTGTCCTCTAGACCGTGACCTGAGTTGGGAACATAGAGCACATGTTTTCTTCCTTTCAGTTCGTCATAGTAAAGGTTGAGAGAGTCAACCGTCCAATAACTATCGTTTGTCCCGTTTACAATCAATTTAGGAACAATTATGTCGTCTTTGTAGCTGTAAGGATCAACAATCTCAACCAACCTTTGCCCAATATCAGTTTGCAGCTTTTCCTGAAGCCTTAACTTTGAGTAATCCGAGATCTGCTCGCTGTATGCTCCGTAACACTCTATCTGATGCCTCATCTGTTCTGCGAAGTTCAGGTTGTCGAATACTAGTGGAACTATCCCTTTCACTCTTTTGTCGACGGCGGAGATGAGCCACGTTGTCCAGCCTCTTTTAGAAGCACCTATCACTATGAAGCCCTTTGGCGTCTGCAAAGATTGCTCCAACATCTCCTCTAGGGCGTCGATGGCTTTCTTGGCAGCCTTCACCATAGGAATCAGAAGAGGCCACTCAATGTCTTGGCTTTCTATGAACTTCGAGAAGGTGAATGCTATTAACGCATCCTCATATAATCCATGAAACAGGGGCTGGTTTGGAACATCATGAAGAACGGCGCAAGGCAGATTAAGGCGATCGGCGATCGTTTTGCAGAAGGCTAATCCTTCAGAACCCTCTTCGGAGCCTGTGATTAACAGCAAGACATGGCTTCCTTCCTTGAAGGCTGCTGGAGAAATTAACTTCAGTCTATGCTTCCAGGCTGCTCCTTTCCATTCTTGAGACTGAAGTGTAATGTGAAGAACGTCAGAGCCTAGATACCTTTCTTTTGACTCAATATTCCAAGCATAACAGGAATCCTCCTTATCCGAATACTCTCTCAACACGCTTCTGCCTGACATTCTCAAGCTCTCCCTTTTCTCCTCAATTTACGAATATTCCACTTTTAAGTATTAATCAAATCTTGTGCATTTAGCTTTTTCGCCCATGAAGCGGTTGTCAAATTCGTTTACCCAAGCCCCTTGTAGCAGAAAGAACAGTAAACATAATCGGCAGACATAGAATTGGTTGTTGGTGAAAATAGCATGTGTTTTCCTTAGCCTTTTGCTCCTTAAGAAAAAAGGCTTCCTCCCTTTGTATTTCAGAAAAAGTTAAGGACACAAGGGTTTTCAATTAATACAAAAACCGTGTTCCTCACATATAGCGTCACACTCGGGTCTTTTCATTTGGACTGGAAGATACTTATGTCCTTCACAAACTCCAAGCTGAGCAACAGCTGCCCACACATAACAAGCTCATCAACACCCTTCCAGTCCATAAACACTCACACAAAAAAAAGAAAAACAGAGAAAACGAAAGAAAAACTTAATTACTCCACAAAGCAAAAATAAGCATAATTTGAGTTGAAATGATTCAGCAAGGAAAATACGTTTTGAGAAGAGGAAGGCCTGGTGATAGAGGTGCATCGGGTTATATCACCATACCAAAAGGTCTACCGCCTGAGTTCGTTCTTGAATACAATGGGGTGCAGATAGGAGCTGCACATGGCGGCGTTTGTTGCATAAGGCATATTGAGATCTTTGTAGATCATAACAAGGGCCATGGCACGAGGTTTATTGAGTTATGGGAAGAATACGCAAAAAGTCGGTGCGAAACATTGGAGGTTTCACCAGTCACTGTTGACAATCTAGCCCACATCTTGGAACATAAGCGTGGTTTCCAGCTGAAGCATGTGGATCAAGGTGGTGCTAAGACATACGTTAAATACTAAATTATCCAAACAGCTTTCCAAGTAGCCTAAATGTATGAGTTCACATCATGGACTCAAGTTACACTCTTCTTCCTTTGCATCGAAAAACAATAATAAGATATGCGTGCGCCCAGTATTTTGAAGGTGAGACGAAATGGAAGTTTGGGAATCGTTCTTGAGAAAGCTAATCCAGCCACAAATTACAGAAATGCATCTTGAGAGGGGAAGGGAACTAAGAGGCTTGTTGGAAGTTCTCTCAAAATACCCCTTTGATCCGGTAAAAAAGATCAAGAACATCAGAGAGAATGAAGATTTGCCCAGAGACGAAATCAGAGGCGCATCACAAAGATATATCTACGGAAATTTTGTGGACTCGATTATTTGGTCATGTTTTTCTATTGAATTTGGGCTTTTAGTAAGACTAGATGATGCCCTCTCAGATACCGAGAAAAAGGTTGTGCCTAAACCATTTACCCTTGCAAGAATAATTGAATGGGCCCACTCTTTCTCTGTATTGGATGAAAAAAGTCGGAACGCTGCAAAGGAAATATTGAAGCTAAGGAACACTCATATTCATGGCTCCAACTTCATAGCAGCCTTGATTCTTAGTTATCAGAGTTCCTTAAGATCAATGGAAAAGGTCGGAATAGGTGTCGAAGTGATCGAACGGGGCTTGGATGTGATCTCTGCACTTATGCCCAAAGGCGCTCCTAGTTCACTCTTAGGAAGATATGAACCTTCTGAGATAGTAGAGGCGTTCAAGACCATTCAATCCTTATCCATTTTTGAGTGGTGCGCTGATAAAAAGGCAATCAAAGAGGTAGAGAAAGAAGTAGACAATATCATAGCCAATGTGACTTCTGACTTACTGCAAGGGAAGGCTGAAAAGCTTAGAAAATATGATGAAGACTACTTATTGAGAGAACGGGCACTTAGAGCAATAAGAAATGCTCAAAAGGTTTTGGAAGCCATCAACATTCTATGATATGAAAAATTGAGGTCATCCTGATCGCCATTTAGTTTCTTTATCGTCCACGCTATCAAAGAGATTCACTACGTCCTCCCAGGTAACCCTATCCTCCATTGATGAAACGATAAAAAACGGCATAGTGCTTCATAACCTTTTAGTAGCTATTTTTTCCGATATCGCCAACTATCGGAATATAATTAGAAAGATGGCTAGATTCTACTAATTTTAATAATGGACAAAATATAGCTTCTAGAAAATTCCGTATCGGATCATGATATACAACAAGCAAAGAGTTATGGCAAGGATTGAGCGGAACGAGATAATCTTAAATTGCGTTAGCCCTTACTTTAAGTAATTATGGAGGCGAACGTTTGTCGTTGAGTGAAGATGCTAAGAATTTTGATAAGGACAGGAGATGGAGAAGGGAAGTCGATTCTGGACTCAAATTACTTGAGGAATTTAGGAATAAGTATCCCTTCCAAACCGACCCAAGTCTTATCGATAATCTAACTCCTGATGACCTATTCAAGGTGGGAGCCGACTACTTTTTTAGGTGGATAGAACACACTCTACGACCTTTAGGAGCATTACGGCTGGGAAGCGCCACGGTATGGAGAAACGCTTGTAAACAAATAGATGACTTTAAGGACTTACTGAGGATAGCCGTAAGCAACAGAGCTTTGTCTGAGAAAGTGGACGCTCCTTGGGAAAAGGTGAGCGGCATGGGAGGAGACAAACATATTGCTAAGAAAATAATCTCTTGCTATGACGATAAGGTCATACCAATATTCAAGACCGAAGACCTTGAATACTTTCACGACAAGCTACTAGGCAAATTAAAGTATCCGTCTAATTATGACTCCATGTCGTTAGGACAGAAATACGAGTACTTAAACCATGCTCTAGTAAATCTCAAAGAGAAAACCCCTGAAACGACGAATTGGGATAATCTCTATTTTATGAGGTTCTTGTATGAGACCTATCCGCCTCCTAGAGCTACTGAGCCTGAGAGACCACCGACAATACCTGAACCTTTAAACAAACTGGGACTACTATTCTCACCAATATCGCATGATGAAGTAACGTTTCTATTTTCCAAGTTGCATGAAAAGATTGGATTTCCGTACCTGACAAGAATACAAGCGGGATACCCCGATGTTGAGGCACTGGATAATGACCGAACCATAAAAAGAATAGAGATAGAGACCTACGCAAGCCAATTCAACCACGACCCTAAAGGTTGCGACGTAATAGTGTGCTGGGAAAATGATCTGGAAGAGATACCTAACGATTGGCCGGAAATAATACAGCTTAAAGACTATCTTTAGATACGTTTAGGGTTTCTTTTTAGCGTTCTCTTTCCCAAAGGAACTTCGCTCTTCTTGCCTGGGGAAGCTAACAAATCAAATTCCTAATATGAAAACAGCGGAAAAAGCGCTAGGTGTGGGTCAAGAGATTTCTATAGGCGAACAGGGTTCAATGTAAGAAGAAAATAAAGAAACGGCTAGGAATTCAAAGCCGAATTCTTGTGACAATAATGTGACACATGACACGGTTTGTACCTATAAAAAGGTATGGCGGAAGAAGTCGGTTGAAAAATGAGTTACGAAATAATTGCTTTGTTTTCGAATTAAGAGATTAGCCCTTTCTCAGCAGATGATTTTCGACCAAATCTCGGAAGAAAGCACGACTTATGTCTTCACGAAGATGCTCAAATAGTAAACAGGAATTCTATTCGGAGATCTGTGCTAGATCGCAAGTAACTAGCTGGTACTATCTGAGCAAAAGAATATGTCCGAGAGTACCCTAATTCATAGAAGGTGAGGAGGATTGGGAGACCGAAAATGGTTTGCCATTAATCTAATCGCCCCCGCAGAGCGCTCAGCGAAGGAAGACTTGCTGCTAAAGGTTTTTGATGATATCATATCCAAATTCAAGGATGATATCGAAAGCTGGCATTTCTTGTGGGAGTCTTTGCCCTATCCGCATACATTGTTGCTAAGGTTTTATGGCAAATCCTGCGATATTGACAGATTGAAAGTAACCTTCGGGGACTATCTTGATAGGGAGAACGTTGAGCGTATCCCAAACAATACATATGATGGAGAAGCAGCTTCGTACGGTGTCAAGGGATGGACATATGTAATGAACATTCTTCATCTGGGAGCAGACTTCGCCATAGATCTAATTAAGAATGAGAGAGTAAGAAATACTAACGACTTCCCAAAGTCGTTTTCGTGCTATATCGATAGGTGGATACATATATTTTTGAATCAACTCAGCACAAGTGTGGCTGAACATAAAGTCCTTTTCTATCTTCATGCGCATCGTTATGTCATTAATCGAGTGGGAGAAGAAAGATATCGTCAGATTGCTTCAGACCTCGAAGAAGCGATGCCTAGCTTAATGGATGCTTCGACACGCAAACTTGATGATTTTGTTATTAGGAAGGCTCAAGAAAGAGGCTGGAGTAGCTAGGCAATATTAGTAGATCTCGATAGTGATTATCGGAACACGAAAAGAAGAGAGGATAAGCCTCGTTCTGAAGAGATTGAGAATAGTTTTAAGAAAGCCGTTACTTTAAATACACTGACACTGATGTATAAACAAAAACTGCTCATTCTTCTCGTAGACAAGTTTTTCATTTCGGGACTTCTATTTTTTGCACAATACATTGTCTTCGTAACAATTGATTTTATTGTCTATGGCGGTTTATGTTTACATCATATACCCGAGGTGGTTGGTTGTCTTTTTCTGGGCTTCTGGCTTGCTCATCATTTTTCTTGGTGGGTTGCGCCATTTATTTATATCATTAAATTGTTCTGGAGTGAACTTTTCTTTAGACACAGCATCACTTTAGACGGAATCGTAGCTAGCGCCATAGTTACGATTACACTCTTAATCGGTGATTGGACAGAAAGATGCCGATTAGAATACAAAAACCATTAAATGCCTCTACACTTGTCCTAACTATTGTTGAAGCTCGGGTTTACGAAGTATACCACTTTAGAGGGAAAAGAAACTCAGAGTATTGCGTCCTTTAGAAGCAACGTTCTTCTGAAGCTAAAAGTTACCAATAACTCCGAATATTGGAACATTTTCGAGCATGGGGATCTGTATCTGTCAACATGAAAAATTGAGAACTGCATAAATTTATTAAACTTTGTCTACTATTCTAAAATGTGTGCGGTGAATCACTAGTTTGTCGTTTGAAATACAGGAATTGCCCGACGTCATAAGGGTTTTCACCCTCATAAACCTCGGCAAAGGAACACCCATAAAAAAGACTCATCTTAAGCGGAGAATTGACAGGGTCTGTAAGGGTCATGTGTGTGTCGAAATGAATGAGCTAGATGAAGCCTTGACGGAGATGGTTTCTGAAGGATTGATCGTTAGTCATGGTGATACAGTTCAGCTAACGGAGAGGGGCATCTGGCTTAGCAATGAATGGCGAAATCTACTTTTTAAGAGTGAGCCTATTCTTGAGACCGTTGCGGGAGTAGCTGACGGCTCCATAACAGGGCTCGTAGTTATTTTTTCAGCCTTCATAGCGGGGCTAGCTATTCAAACAACTATTTTCGCAGCTCTTCTGACTTTGGCAGCGGTAGCCATAACAAACTTTTCGAGTTTTCTGCTTGGTGGAACAACTGAGGACTTGGCAGACATGGTTACGCTTCAGAACTTGATGAACTACAGTCTAAGCGACATCCCAGACAAAGAGGAGAGGAGCAAATCGCTCCTTTTGGTTAAACAGCTTTTCAGCCTTCTTAACAAAGAAATCAATAGGACAAACGTTTTTTCTGCTGTAGTGTGTGGGGTGACTACTTTTGTGTCAGGCATCGTTCCTATAATGGCTTATTTGATGTTGCCTTCACCGCTCGACATCATCGTTTCGCTCTGCATAGTTGGAGGTGTTGGAGGCTTCTTCCTCATCAGTTACCGTTCCCGGAAGACAAAAGTACACTGGAAAATAACATTACTTCAAACAGTAATAATCATAGCAATCGCTGTTGCCGCATCAATGGTGCTTGGCAGCAGCGCATAGAAAAAAGGGTTCTCCCGTCAACAAAGATTCTCTCCACAACTATGAATTATTGGAAAGACCGGCGTCCCAAGCTAAGTGTAAAGTCTAAGAGAAGGGTTGAGAGGAGAGGAAGGGCGGGAGAAGAGATTTAGTCCCTTCTCCGCTTCCTCTAGCTATCTCAAGATCATATTCTGTGAAGGAGCGTGCAAACGGTTAAATATCGCAGAGACAAGTATTTTGGGTGTGGCTGGATGAACCAGTAAGATACTTCAGCATGAGGATTCTAAGTTTATCCCTCTGGTGATACGTGTTCCTTATGCTGAGAAGATGCGCCGTTTGTTCTCTATGAGCCGCACCAAAAAATTCAAGGCGAGGTGGTAACATGCAAAGTTTAGAATATCCATGTTCAAAAACTAAGGAAACGATCCCACGAATACTTTTCTTGCAGCCTCAACCATGCATAAGAGCTTTGAAGTATGCTAAGGGTCTCAAGTGGGCGCTCGGTGGCAGAATCAGAATCGTATTTGGTTACTTGTATCACACTCTGAACGAACTCTATGGATATGGTAACGAACTTTTCGATGAACTCGTCAAATTGAATCCAGATAGCCTTGAAGGTGACATCAAAAGATTGGTAAACAAGTTTCATCCTCTAGTCATCCATAGTCATAACGCTCCAGATCTTCTCACAATATCAGCTATCGAGGCTGTAAATGGCGAGGTTCCAGTAATACATGACTGCCATGAAGCTCTCTCCCTCAGAGAAACCTGTTACTACGCAACCGACGATGAGGAAACGGCGAGGAACTTATATCCTAGGCAGGAGAAGACAGCTAATGAGCGAAGCGATGGTAGGATATATGTAACCGAAGGAGTGAGAGACTACATCCATCAGAGATACGACGTAGACTCGTCAAGGGATATAGTTTTCCACAGTTATGTCTGTGAGCTAATGGTGCCCCGTAGACTTCGAAGAAGGCTATCAGAGCAGGGCGGCCAAAAGCATATCGTCTATATAGGAACTGTCACGAGCAAAATAAAGGACAGCCACTACGATCTACGGGAGATATTTAGGGAGATTGCTGAACATAAGATACACTTACACATGTACGTCTCGATCTGGGGTGCAAAGGACGAAGCCTATCACCGTTTGGCTGAAGAGAACAGTTTCATACATTACCATGGGCACCTCGACCAAAAACGTTGCTTCACGAGATAACACAATACGATTATGGTTGGGCAGGATTCAACACCAATCCTAAAAATAGGAAACACCTGGATGTCGCCATACCCAACAAGATTTTCGAGTACATCGCCTGCGGCCTTCCCGTTCTCGCATTTCCGCACAGGAGCATCAAAGAATTTTTAGATCGACATAATGTTGGTATGGTCTTCGATAGCGTAGATGAGATGACATCTCAACTAAAAAATGGAAAAGTAGAAAGTATAAAAAAGAGCGTCTTGGACTCGAGACACAAATTCACGGTCGAAGGGAATATAAGTAGGCTAATCCAATACTATGAAAAGGTGCACACTAGAAAGCCTTAAAGATCTTCTGAAATTTATTGATACCTAAAAAAGATTATGCAGGATTCCTTTGTTCCAAACAGCATATTCTTAGGGGCTTATCCGCCGGGAAGCCAATGAATCTCAAGGGTTAAATTAAAAGAATATTTTGTAGGAAGAGGAGTTCATAGAGGCTGTGCATGTTTGAGTAAATAGTTGCAATCGCAGCTCTAACAGCCATAATCTACGCATGGAGGACAGCCAAACATCTGCATGCAGCAGACGAGGCAAGCCTATGTTGAATTGGTTAGTTTCACGTAGCGTGCTTAATCGAACTTAAGGTTTGATCACTATCGTGATTTTGTTGACTGCAGCTTCGCACATCTTTCTAATTCCTCTTCTGCCCCGCTCATAACCCACCTTAATCAACTTTAGTTCTTCTAGAAGCTGCACTTGCTCACTCATGTAAGCTTCGCTTAAACCTAACCTTTCAGCGATCGTCGAAACATCCAGTCGCTCTTCTGAAAGCAGTTGGAGTACCCTGAAGCTCGTCGAAGTCAGCGCATCAGCCACCTTTAAAGCTTCTTCCCCCGCTACCGTCATCTCTCCTCTAGCCAAATGGACGCCTTCTTAATTTGTGTAATCTATTATGTTAATTCGTGATAGCTATAGCATTTAGTTATATTTATTGTTTTTCCTTGAGTATCGTTGATCGTAGAAGGAGCGCTTTGAGACTTCCTCAATAAGCTACGCCCAGATTTATAAGTAGGCTTCTGTGACGTATCTGCGCATCATCCTGTGGCTGTTGAAGTAGTAGGCTATCTTCCCTATTGAGTTCTCCATCATCCTTATCCACTCGTCCCTTCTATGGTAGAACATTGGGATGATCACGTATTCCAATTTGCTGTATAGGTCATTGAGTTCTCTGATGTGGCTCTCCTCCGTTGAGAGGCGCTCGTCTGGCCTCGGTCCCATAGCCCAGCCTGTGACACCTTCAATCCAGCCTTCGATCCACCAGCCATCTAAGACGCTGAAGTTTATCACCCCGTTATGGGCTGCCTTCATACCACTGGTGCCTGAAGCCTCTAACGGTCGCAGGGGCGTGTTCAGCCAGATGTCAACTCCCGGAATTAACTTTGCTGCGAGCTCCATATCATAATTGGCTAGATAGACGATTTTTATGTCATTCTTCAGTTTCTGAATATAGCCAAAGATCTCTTGAATCAGCCTCTTACCTTCCCAATCTTTTGGATGAGCCTTCCCGGCATAAACGATTTGGATTTTTCCCTTCCCATTAATCCTTTTCAATCTCTCCAAATCCGAGAACAATAAGTTGGCTCTTTTATACTCGGTTGCTCTTCTGGCAAATCCTAAAGTCAATACGTTGCAGTCCATACCAATGTTCGTTGCTTTGTTAACGTAATCAATCAACACCTTCTTTGCTTCCATATGGGCACTCCAAACCTCCTCATCCGGAATGCCATCCACCCTTACCAGCATCTCAGGCTCATTTGCCCATCCTGGCAGGTATTTATCGAAAAGTTTCCTAAAGCTCTCGCAGGTCCACGTATAAGAATGGATGCCATTAGTTATAGAGTGGATCTCGTAGCCCGGAAAAAGTTCTCTGGAGACATCCCGATGCTTTTTAGCTACACCGTTAATGTATTTGCTTAGGTTCAGTGCAAGAAAGGTCATGTTTAATCTGTCGTGTCCGCCAAATCTCTTTAAGATTTCCAAGTCTGCCGGTTCGCATATCAACTCACTAACAATATCATAGGGAAACTTGTCGTGCCCAGCCTCCACAGGGGTATGCGTGGTAAAGATACACAGTTCTCGAACCATTTCTACATCCATCCCATGCTTGTGCAAAAGTTCTAACGTGAGAAGGCTGGAATGTCCCTCGTTCATGTGATACTTTCTGGTCATAAAGCCTAAGGCTCCCAGCATCCTTACGCCGCCGATTCCCAAGACAATCTCCTGTTTCAGTCGGTATCTCTCGTCGCCTCCATACAGAAAATGTGTGATCTCTCTGTCTGCTGCAATGTTTCCTTCTACGTCGGTGTCGAGAAAAATTACCGGAACCACTCCCCCCGTTATGCTCTGTACATTGTAGAGCCAAGCTTTGATCTTCACTTTCCTATGTTGAATCCGCACTGTTGCCTCTGCGGGTAGCAGCGTCATAAATCTGGAGGGGTCCCACTCCTGCGGATACTCAACCTGTCTACCATCACCAGCTATTTCCTGTCTAAAGTATCCTTTTTTGCTGACTAAAGTAACCGCGACCAATGGAAGTTTCAGGTCGGCGCTTGACTTTACAGTATCGCCAGCTAAGACTCCTAAACCGCCTGAATACGTGGGGATTTCATTTTTCAACCCTATCTCCATTGAGAAATAAGCGATTTTCTGCCCTTTTTGAATCATGTGCAAATTGTCCACCTAAGCCTCACCTCCTTATGAACCCAAGTTGATTGTGACAACTGTTATGAAGATAGTACCTCAGCCAGACGGTACATGCTCATGTCTAACTCTTTTCTTTCTTTCCAAGCGTATTCCAGATCGACCGAGACTACTCTTCCCCCTTGGATCCCGACCATGTTCCTCTGTGCGCCTTCTAGAAGTATCTCTACAGCCTTAGCCCCGAATAGATTGCCAAGGATTCTGCTGCGAGCCGTCGGAGGTCCCCCTCTTTGCATGTGCCCCAAAACAGTTAAACGTACATCGTATCCTGTTTCCTTCCTGATATGTTCTACGATGGATGAAGAGTTTCCCGCGCCTTCAGCCATAACAATAATCTCGGATGTCTTTCCTTGGCTTCGACCTTGTCTAAGTCTTCTGCATACATCTTGTAGGCTGTACTCTATTTCTGGAATAAGAATGAATTCTGCGCCTTCAGCGAAACCTACCTCTAAGGCGAGGAAGCCCCGTTTTCGTCCCATCACCTCCACTACGAATATCCTTTCAAGGGATGTGGCTGTATCCCGAATTCGGTCAATTGCAAACAATGCCGTGTTGACGGCTGTGTCAAAACCTATTGTAGTGTCCGTGCCGGCAACATCGTTGTCAATGGTGGCGGGCACTCCTATTATGGGTAATCCGCTGGCTTCGCGTAATTCATTGGCGGCCCTAAAGGTTCCGTCTCCTCCAATCACTATTAGCCCGTCAATCCCGTTGGTCTTTAGTGTATTTGCAGCTTTTCGGATACCTTGTTCTGTCTTGATTTCTTCGCATCGGGCAGTTTTAAGCATGGTTCCACCGAGGTTGATTATGCCGCTTACTGACCGGGCACCTAAAGGGCGAATTTGTTGTTCAATGAGACCAGCATATCCTCTTTCTATTCCCATGACCTCTAGCCCATGAAATATGGCTGTGCGAACCACGGAACGGATTGCCGCGTTCATTCCTGGGGCATCTCCGCCAGCGGTTACAACACCGATTCTCCGCATTTCAAATGGCACCTCTCTTCAGTTGTTATATCTTCAAAACCTCTTCTTTTATTACTCTATAAGTTTCAAGTGGTGGCGGTGTCGTGTTCACTAGGTACGTTTCAAGCCGGCTGAAGAACTCTCGGAAAAACTGCTCACGCAGATTGTTTTTCCGTTGATCTTTAACTAGAAGATGGGGATTACAGAAGTCTACAGAGCGTATGTACTGGACAGCTTCATCGAACGTTAGTTTTTTAATTAATGTCTCGTCTTCCGGGTCGCGTTTGAGTAGAATAGCGGTTCTCAATGTGGTGAGGGGAAGGATCTTTCCTTTTCCAACGATCCACCTGACGTTTACAACCGCCCTACCTCTGGCGTCAAATTCAGCCTTCTCAACGAGCCTTCTGTATTCGCCCCATGTTTCCGCTATGTCAGCTTGGATATAGAAGTTCTTCTCTGAGCTGAATGCTATGTCTTGGTCAGCCATCAAGCGGACGAAGAACCAGTCATCAGAAATGACGCGGACGCCTTTAAGCCTGAGAAGACCATAGGTGTGCGTTGTTTTGCCCGTTCCCGAGGGCGCTATTAAGCAGACTCCTTGGCCAGCTATGTCCACGCAAGCGCCGTGAACCGAGTTTATACCATGACCGTCCTCCAATATGTCGCTGGCAATGCTCAAAGCTATAGACTTCACCCAACCGTAGTAGTCTACGTTTATTAGAAAAGCGGTCTTCGAAAGATGATCGTATAGTACGCGTTGTCTCTCATTTTTTTCTTCTGTAACCACCATTCTCCCGTGAGAACGGACATGCGCTGACATGGGATAGAAGCTTTCTTCCCACCGTTCCTTCGCATACTTCGTATCTGTTAAGAGTTTGATGCAGCAGCCGTATATGTCGGCTCTTTCTTCGTAGAGAAGGCGTTCGCTGTATTCTTCCATCAACGCTGCTTTCTCTTCAATAGATATGGGTTCAACCAGGTATCTCGATGACATCACTAATCACCCTTTCACCTTGCTTCTAACAAATTTCCTCACTTCATCAGCAATAAAGACTGAGCTTGAAACGAGAGTTATGGTTAGCCAATCCCAACCTGAAAGCGGCACAGTCCGCAAGGCTACCTGGAAGAACGGCAGAATCGTTGCCATTATCTGCAGAGAAACTGAGGCGATCATGGCGCCGAACAAGTATTTATTAGTAAAGAAGCCTATCTTGAAGACTGACTTGGTTCTTGATCGGCAGTTCAGCGCGTTGAACACTTGAAACATAGCCATTGTGGTGAACCCTAAAGTCTGTGCTCGAATGAGGTCTCCATTGTTCCATTCTTTTGTGAAAACCCATAATGTTCCAATTGCCATGAATACGCCTACAAATATTGTGTTCAGCAGGATATCTCTATTGATTATTTTCGCGTCGGGTTTTCTCGGAGGCTGATCCATAACGTCCTCCTCTTTCGGCTCCATTGCCAACGTTACGTCGAGCAACCCATCAGTGACAAGGTTAACCCACAACACTTGAACAGGAGTGAAGATGAGAGGAGCATCCTGTAAAAGAGATAGAGCAGTTACTATTGTGATGATTTCTCCAATGTTGGTCGCGATTAAGTATTTTACGACTTTTCTGATGTTCTCAAATATCACGCGGCCTTCCTCAACAGCGTTGACGATGCTCGCAAAATTGTCATCAGCCAAGACCATGTCAGCAGTCTCCTTTGTGACGTCGGTGCCCGTGATGCCCATCGCAACGCCGATTTCCGCCGCCTTCAGAGCCGGCGCATCGTTAACGCCATCGCCGGTCATAGCTACAATGTGCCCTTTCCGCCTGAGAGATTCAACAATTCTATACTTGTGGGTCGGAGATACACGGGCAAACACCGACGTCTCTTCTATCACGGCATCTAATTCTTCGTCACTCATAAGGTCGAGATCGACGCCAGCGAGAACCTTCGAACTTCCTTCAAGTATACCTATCTCTCTCGCAATAGCTTCGCCGGTGAGCTTATGGTCTCCTGTCGCCATGACAACCTTGATTCCCGCTCTCTTACAGAGCTGCACCGCGGTCTTCGCCTCAGGTCTGGGCGGGTCGATCATTCCCGCAAATCCGACAAAAATTAGCTTTGCGCGTCCATGTTGCATTTTTTCCTTGAAACTAGCTAGTTCTTCTGACTCTACAGTCTGATATGCCATGGCAAGCACCCTTAATGCTTCGCTCGCCATGTGAGTGCTGGCTTTAAGAAGCTCTTCCTTCCCCATGCGAGATAGCTTCCTTCCCTCGCCCTTCTCTAGAATCCCTGAGCATCTCTCTAGGATGGTTTCAGGTGCGCCTTTGACGTAGACCCTTAATTCGTTTTCTGATGTTCTGTGAAACGTAGCCATGTATCTTTCTTTTGGGCTGAACGGAATCTCGTCGACTCTGGGAAACTTTTCTTCCAACTTCTCCTTTTGGAAACCAGCCTTCGCTGCGGCGACAACTAAGGCTCCTTCAGTAGGATCGCCAAAAATCTCCCATCGAGGTCCACTGCTGGTTTCGTGAAGTCTCAGTCGAGCATCATTACAGAGTGCCCCAATCTGGAGTAAGAGGCTAAGGGATTCATCTTTCTTAGCATCTATCACCTTTCCTTCAACTTCAAAGTCGCCTTCCGGAACAAAGCCGACTCCAGCAACATCGATTATCCGGTTGTCTGCAAGCATCTTTCGGACAGTCATCTGGTTAGTGGTCAGAGTCCCAGTTTTGTCGGTGCAAATAGCCGTAGCTGAGCCCAAAGTGTCAACAGCCTGAAGCTTCCTGATTATGGCATTGCGTTTAGCCATTCTGTTAACTCCAACCGCCAGAGTTATCGTCATCACAGCGGGCAGTCCTTCAGGGATGGCTGAAACGGCGGTGGCTAAAGCGAACAGAAACGCCTCATAAAAATCGAAGCCACGGATAAGACTGAATGTCAACACCAAGCTGCTTGCGAATAGGGCGAACAACCCGAGTTTCTTGGTCAAGTCTTTGGTGCGCCTTTGAATAGGAGTCTCGACTTTCTCGGTCTCTTTTATCAGTGTAGCGATCTTCCCAATCTCGGTCTTCATGCCAGTAGCAACAACAACTGCCTTCCCTCTTCCCTGAGTGACTATCGTGCCCGAGAAAGCCATGTTTTTCCTATCTGCCACAGGCAGTTCCTCATTTAACACTTCAACATTCTTTCTTACAGGGGTTGACTCGCCAGTCAACATGGACTCATCTATCTCAAGATTCGCTGCTTCAAAAATGCGAGCGTCAGCTGGAACCTTATCTCCAGAATCTAGCAGTATGATGTCGCCTGGAACAATCTCTCTCGCCTTGACTCGTACTTCAAGGCCGTCTCGTATGACTTCAGCTTCAGGTGCAGCCATCGATTTTAAGGCTTGGAGGGCTGATTCTGCCTTGTATTCTTGGAAAAAGCCTATAGAAGTGTTGAATATTATGACAACAACCACGACTAAGGTGTCAATTAATTTGCCAACTAGTAGAGAAATTAATGCTGCAGCGACAAGCACACCAACAAGAGGACTCTTCAGCTGGTCAGCAAGCATATCCAGATTGGATAACTTTTTCTCCTCTTCTAGCTCATTTAGTCCATACTTGCCGATTCTTTCATCTATTTCAGTGGTTGTTAATCCTCTATCGTTTGTCCCTAACCTTTCGAATACTTCCTCAACCTTTTTGGCATGCCAAACATTTTCTTGAGTCAAAATTGCATCTCCTCTCAGGGTGTTGCTCAAGGTCTATTGGATTTTTCAGAGATCGTCCTTTTTGGATCGTGACTATTGAACAGATGAGTTAAATAGTTTCTATAGTTTTATCCATGCTTTAAATTTCTTATTTTCAATCCAGTGTGCTACGTCAGTGTCTCACGTTTCTAGCAATAAGTATAGACATTTGTTTATAAATATTTCTGAGCCATCATGCAAAATTAAGCCTGTCGTCGCGAACTCTCTATACGAAAGAGCCTTTCCGAAATATTTATAAGGATTTATCTATACTTATTGGAATTTGGGAACACTATATGTGAAAAATGATGGAGGAATCCAAAAACAATCAGAAAGGCGATTGTTTCATCTGGTTTCTCTGAAAGATGGTTCATGAAATCGGTTGGATGAAAAATAATGCGTGTCATAATTTTCTCTTGGGAGTTTCCGCCGAGGAGGATTGGGCAGCTTGCAGACTATGTCATGGATCTTGCTACGCAACTTGTCAAAAATGAAGTGGAAACCTATGTGGTTACGTGTCATGATTACTACACTGGGCAATCTGAAGAGCCTGAAGGCGTTAAAACCTGTAGGGTTACAAACCCCGTTCGAACGCACAGCGGAGTCCTAACATGGGTTCTCACCTTAAACCAAGAGGTTGAAAGAGCTGCAGCCAACATCTATTATGACGCAGATAAAAGAGTGAGTCTGACAGACGTTCACGATTGGCATTTTATACCAGCAGCGGTCACCTTGAAGAATGCTTTCAACTTGCCATTCATCTATTCAGTTGAAAGCCTAGAAGACCATCGCTCGCATAATGCGGACTCATCCTTCAACATGGCTATAAAGAGCATAGAGCATCTGGGCATGAGCGAAGCTGAGAGGATAGTTGTGAAGTCCGAATGGATGCGAGATGAAGTAGTAAAGGTCTTCAACGTTCCAAGCGATAAGGCTAAGGTAATTCTGCCAGACTCAGCTAGGTGGATTGAAGGCATTTTAGAAACTTACCAAGAGGTTGTGGAGGGCGTAGTAGAGTGAATAAGGAATTAACCGTTATGATGCTGACGTGGGAGTTTCCGCCAAGAATTATCGGCGGAATATCTTCACACGTTTATCACTTATCTAGAAGTCTGGTAAGAAACGGTGTAAAAGTTTTTGTGGTTACATGTGACTACCATGGAGCTCCGCCGCATGAGGTTATCGATGGAGTTGAAGTGTTTCGAGTAGACTCTTACAAGGACCCTTCCCCAGACTTTGTTACATGGGTCTACCTGATGAACATGAACATGCAGAGAAAGGCTGCAGCGCTCGTTAAAAAATTAGATGAGAAAATCGATCTTTTTCATGCCCACGACTGGCTCGTGGCAAATGCGGGAATAGGTTTAAAACATGTTTTTAGAAGACCTCTTTTAGCCACAATTCACGCAACCGAAGTTGGGCGAAACGGCGTGCAATACGAAAATGAAAAGATGATTCATGAGACTGAATATTGGCTTACATACGAGGCTTGGAGGGTGATCTGCTGCAGCAACTTCATGGTTTCACATGCCAAATGGGCCTTCGGCCTTCCCGAAGACAAACTGGTCATGATTCAAAACGGTGTTGACATTCGAGAATATGAGAAAAATACAATTCCAGATTTGAGTCAATTCAGAAGAAACTTCGCTTTGCCAGAAGAGAAGATTGTGCTATTCGTTGGGAGGTTAGTTTATGAGAAGGGCATCCATGTGCTTGTTGATGCCATTCCAAAAGTTCTAGAAAAAGTTAATGCCAAATTCGTAATAGTTGGAAACGGTTACATGAAAGAACATCTCTCAGGCCTTCTTGATAGAATGGGCTTAGCACATAAAACATTCTTCACAGGATTTGTTGATTGTGAAACCTTAAGGAGCTTGCAGAAATCTGCAGATGTCTGTGTTGCGCCATCCCTATTTGAACCCTTTGGCATAGTTGCACTAGAAGCAATGGCTGCAAAAAGCCCCTTAGTGGTTTCGGATACCGGTGGCCTATCAGAAATAGTGGAGCATGATGTAACCGGTGTCAAAGTTTATCCCGACAATACGGATTCCCTTGCATGGGGAATAACAAGAGTATTGCTTGACGAAAACTATGCGAACCGGCTGAAAAACAATGCCTATAGAAAGGTGCAAGAAAATTATAACTGGGATAAAATAAGCCAACGAACAAAAACTGTTTACGAGACTGTTTCAAAAGAGCGTTCAAGAACCATCTGGACTTGATTTAAAACGCGTGGAATATTGCTGACAGATTTGCTTTATGGACAAATTCTGTCTAACATCAAAAAGATGTTAATAAATATGAGGCTGAAGCTTAGTTCTTGTTAAAAATTTTGCATTTACTTGAATGTCGAATTAATCCACAAAGCAGACAGAATATTATTAATATCTCGCAATAGGAAGACGTGGAGTGAGGTTGAGTAATGGTCTTGAATAGTGTTGGTGATGTCTTTTCAAGGGGTTTTGAAAGTGTCCGTGAGAGTGATACGCTTCCCCGTTGCCTTTCCCTCTTTAAGAAAGAGATGCCGCCCGTCTTGGTTGTTTGGATAGCTAAGGAGAATATATGTGAGCGATCACGCGGGGATGGATAGTCAGATCGAATCTTGACCCGTCGATAACAAAAAATAAGGACTTTGAAGCGCCCTTCGCAAACTGACGCCGCAGGTTTCTCTATGTAAGGCAGCTAGATTGATGATAGAAACCGAAATTAGACAGCTACTAATCTTCGACGGAGAGACTCTCTCAGGGTTTGTAACGGACGAAGCCATCATTCATAGGACAGTAATGGAAAGATGGGGCGAAACCAAAGTTGAGGAAATAATGACGAAGGATCCCTTCACTGTTGAAAAAGATGAGCCTATTGGAGTTCTAGCCCTCTTCAGAGAACAGTGCATCTCTCACGTTCCTGTGGTAGACGATGGAAAACTCGTTGGCATGATAAGCATACACGATATTATTGAACATGTTTTTCAACCAGTACCACGTCAGAAGATCGGCGAGAGAGCTGGGAAAAAAGTTCACCTTCTAAGCGTTCCAGCAAAGGGTATAATGGCGAAACCCGTCATTACCGTTTTGCCTGAGACGAAATTAAGGGATGCTGAAATGGAGATGCACAAATTCGACATCTTATCATTGGTCATTATCAGAAAGGGAAGACCCGTGGGCATTGTGACAAAACGGGACTTTCTTGAGCTAATAGTCCAGATGGAAATGGTCGATCAAAGGCTTACTGTGCAGTTTTCCATCAAAGATGTGGAGATAGACGAAGTTCAGCGAGGCTTCATAATTGACGATTTCGACTCCTTCGCACGCAGATACGAGAGAACGCTGGAAGCTGGCACACTTTTCGTCTACATGAAAACACATGGCACAAACTTCAAGGGACGTCCTCTCGTTCACTGCCGCCTTCAATTGAGAACGAGAAAAGGCTCCTTCTTCGGATCCAGCGAAGGTTGGGGTGCACAGCAAACCTTTCGCATAGCCTTAGATAAACTTGAAAGACAAATCATGAGAAGCAAAGAATCCGTATACGAACAAGAATTCGTTCGGACGTATCTACGACGAACACAATTTCCACTAACAGAACTCTAATTTTTCAATTGATGTTTTCATTGGACGCTGCATTTTGTCTTATCGTTTTCGACGGCGTGCACTCTTCTTACTCCTCGTTTCCCTTCTTGTATGACCTATAAGCCTCACTGATCACTGCGAAAGCTTCTTGATGGTCTTTAGCTAAGAACAGCAGCTCCACATCTTCGGGATCCAGCAACTTGTGTTTCAAAGGCCATTTCTTGATCCAACTTACGAGGTCGAACCACATTTCCCCCAGCAGGATTACCGGAATATTGTGTATGTGTCTCACTTGGAGAAGCTGCCATGTGTACGCGAACTCAAGTAGCGTTCCTATGCCGCCTGGAGCTACCACAACTGCATTGGAGTGGCTCATGAAGCTGTCAAGACGAGCTGAGAAGCGGCTGAACTCCTTTTTGATGTCCAGGTGACTGGCTTCTTCCTCTTCAAAAGGTAGTTCGATCCTTAAGCCTATAGATTGAACCCTTTTCTCTCGGCGGCCAGCGCGATGTCCTTCGCTGGCAGCGTTCATGAGTCCAGGACCGCCTCCTGTAACGATGTCCATGCCCGCTTCTGCGATCATTTCTGCCAAGTCGTGGATCTCCTGATAGATTGGGCTGCCTTTCCGTATTCTGGCTGAGCCAAAGATGGCAACGGTAAAGTTTCTCCCATCATCCAGTCCCTTACTCTTCATCTTACATGACTCCATATTTTTCCTTTTCTTAACGCACTTCGTTATCTAGTTTTCCAACGATTTTCCTGAACTAAATCTTTTTCAGTGAAATTTAGTTTAACCAAAGATTTTTGACCAATTCGTATGTTTGTTCTACTATACTCACCATTATATCAAAACATAAGTTTGCTCTATAACTTTCAATCAAGTTTATCTACTTTTGGAAGTTTCTTAAGGCTTTATCCAGATCTTCGATGAAATCAGAGAATTTCTCTTCTGGTATTCTGGCGCCAGCAGCTGCTGGATGCCCACCTCCACTTCCACCATGTTTCGGCACTATCTGCCTCAGCATTCTGTTCAAGTCTACGTCTTTTTCACTTGTCCTTAGGCTCATGTCTATAAAGTTTCTCCGCTTCTCTCCAGCTATTCCAACCATGGTTTCAGCTAAAGCCTTCGTGTATATAGCTGTTTTTCCAAGGGAAAAGGGAATATTGAGGACATATGCCAATTTTCCACGCGTTTTGATATGTTCCTTGAGTTCTCGAAACACAACTTCCTCTCTATGAGTGTTCTGTATAGCCAAATCAACAAGTATGCTGTGGAAGCTTGGAGGGATGTTCTTAGCCAAGTTTAAAATCATGTTCCTCTTGAAATCGTGTTCTCTTTTCAGTCCATCCAAGCCTTGAATTAGGATGCCTGTCTCGAAGTATACCGTGCGTTTATCCCATTTCCTTAACAGCCGATCTATAAGAGGCGTACTGTCTAAATAATCTGATATCGCACCGTAAATGGCAACTCGGCTTAACAAGGGGCTCAAACAGTCTTGAAAGACGGAATACGCTAACTCAGAGGTTGAGGAACCCAGTCTATGACAAATTCTCCCAGGAAAATAAGGTTCCAATAGAGACTCCGGTAACGGATGATGATCGATATATAATAGATCTCCATCCTCCGCGATGCTCTTGAACCTGTCCAAGATTTTTGGAAGATGGCTCTCAGACAGTGCAATGTCGCATATGATCACTGCATCTTGAGCCTTCACCTGCTCAAGGTCGTCTAGAAGACCGTAAGGGTGGGTGAAGAAGACTTGAGCGTCAGGGTTTGCTGCGAGAGCTAAAGCCCCTGCGCAGAGTCCGTCACCATCTCCATGAGTGAAAATCCATTTACTCATCGTTTGAAACCTTCACTACTTATAATACATCTCAGTCAATGTATTAAGGTAATGTGAAGCTGCAGACGCCAATGCGGATCGTATTTCGAATGACAACTTACGAGTACTGATGAGAATTTGTTTAAAGTTTACCTGATCTTTATGCCGCATACGGGGCAAAACTTTGCGGTTTTCGGTAATTCTTCACCACAGTTGGTGCAGAACCGGATGTCCCCTGCAGACGCTACAGGAATAGCTCTTAGGCCCGGGGTTGCCTCCGGTTTATGTGAGTCTCTAAGCGCCTCAATTTTTGCTCTTATGCTTCCCCATAGTTGGGACTCCGTTCGCTTGTAGGTTGCAGTGCCAACGCCCATTGCTAGGATGGCGCCTCCTATGGTCAGAACTCCAATGAGCCCATATGCAGCGATGTTCTTTCCCCACTCACCTGTTCCTAAGGCGACTTCAAAATCCTCAGGATGCCCTCTGATTATGCAGTCAAGGCTCCTTCTAGTGCCTGTAACAGTTCTGAAGAGGCCCTTCTTATTAATTTGGATCTGAAACCAAGAGGGAGGAGCCGTAGAATCCTTGTTCACCCTGTACTCAAAACCGTTCTCCTTAGCATAGATGACAACATGCTCAGCAAGTCTTTCCAGGTTCACATTAAACCCCGTAAATCTTTCATCTTTCCCCAATATCAACCACCGAACTGTTTAAACTCTTTCTGCGTTTAAAAGACTTTATGGAGTTACAAGTTTTTATGTCTTTTCTGCATTCTGGACATTTCATCTCTATCAAACCTCAATATACTGGCGTGAGGTCTGTCTTCCCCCACTCTTATGTTTTTGCCCCGATAATCGGCAATATTAGAAAAAAGTTGATGCCTTCCAAGTTATCATACTGAACAAACATAGGTTCATCATTCAAGCATGGTTTCAGTAAACGGCAACGACATAAAGCATTGAAGTTTTAAACTCTAGATTCTGATGAGGAATACCATGTTCTGGACATAGATTTTTCTTTCTTTTGTATTTCGGCGTCTATACGACTGGGTGGGTTTAGTGTCGTCAGCTACTTTTCCTACTTTGCTTAAGTGTTTTTGAGGACATTTCACCGCTATAACCTTCTTGTCCTCGCTGACCCACACTATACTGGCACTATGACCCCTCAGGACATTTGTAGATGTCTCCAGCTTTCAACTCCACTTTTTCCACTCTCAAAAAATAATCCTCTACTGTAACCTGTCAAGCCAAGATAATAGCTCATTCCTCCTAACACTCATAAGGATATCTGGACCCTCATCATCTTGAGAAGAAAAACCTCACACTATCGAAGCACTATGTTGAAACGCAGAAAAGCTTAACTTTTGTCACGCCATAACCATTTATGATGAACATGGCTGAGATTTATGAGCATGTTATCCACCGGTTTCTTAGGGAGCGCGGTGGTTCGGCTTCGAAGGAGGAGATTTACAAAGCCTTAGGCGACGACATTGCGTCTAGGAGAATGATTGACGATAAGCTGAGGATGATGGAACGCTTCGGACTCATTGTCATAAACGAAGAAGAAGTGAAGGTCAAGTAAAACCTTCTAGCTAAAGTTCCTCTGCGGAAGCTAAGAAGAATCATATTTTTTGGTGCCGTCTGTTAATCGGTTAGCTTTCTCCTATGTTACCTTTACATGAATGAATGTGTGTTTATGGTTTAAGTATTTTTGCTTCAGTTTGTTGTAGCGTTCTTTGTTGCAGTATCTGACGAGGAGTATGTTGAGTAGGTTTTCTAGTCCGGTTGCGCTCCAATGCATCCATTTATTTTTTATTCGTTTAGCTATTTCGCCCATTAAGCGTTCTATGAGGTTGTACCTTAATAGTTCTTGATGGAACTGCTTTACGAAGAAGGCTAATGCCTCTCCTAAAGGCCTTGCATACTCTTCTTCATTTTTCAACTTCAAAATGTGCTTAGACAACAGATCATGAGCAACAATCGAAGAATGGAAATACTTTCCCATAACGTGAATTCGATTAAACCCGTATAGGTTTCGGTGCCACGTACAGTCTTGTGTTTGCACATTTGGATTTCCGCAAATGTGACAAAATGGTTCTTCAATTAATTTGTATTTAAATGATTCTGCCTCATTAGTAAGGTCGTTTATATTCTTCTCCTTACCTTTCGGGGTTCTCTTGTAGCTTCTCTCTTGATATCTACAGCCACCTTGATAATTTGTACAGCCCCTATAGAGTTCCCACGTCAACAAGGCTTTCCTCCATTTCAGAGGTGAGCCGCACCTAGGGCATATCCCTGCATATTCACCTCGCTTAGGGCTCAATCTAGACTTGCTTATCGGGGTGTTTTTTCTCTTTCCAAAGTGGAAGCATTACAATCCGGTTTACGTTTAGTTGAAATCACCCTAGCTCGGCTCTTTCCTACATCCGATCCCAACGTTATTGCACAAGCTAGACCTATTAGAAAAATAATCGCACCAACTAAAAATCCTTCACTTGATATCATTTGAATGCCAGTCAAAATCAGAAACGTCGTTAAAAAAACTGAAACGACAATGTCATAGGTAACCTTTGGCTCAGTTCAGTAGTAATCTCCGAATGGAGAATATCTCTTCGTTCCTCCCTCAGAAATACCTAGAGCAAGAACAAACGCAGAAAACAGTAACGAAATACATGTCCATACGATACCTGCCACGGCTAGACATAACACAAAGTATGCCGTGAAAAACAGAAGACTAAAAACAGTTCTTATCTTCATCAAGAAGATTTAACGGTATTGAGTTTTATAAGTCTTAAACTTCCGATATCTCTGAATATCGTAATTGAGAAGGAATATATGCTACGTCTTATTCCTCCTCATGAATAAGTGCTTTAAGGAGGCTTGTTAGACGGAAAAGGCCCTTTTCATAAACCAATCTGTTATTGATAGTATTTTGAGCTATGCTAAAGCTTGCCATCCAAATGAAGGTGTTCTCCTCCTTAGAGGAAAAGCCGGAAAGGACAAGATCGTGATAGACGAGGTTGTGATTCCCCCACTTGCCGTCCATGGGCGAGGCTTCTCCAACTTCCCGCTTCATATGCTTCCAATCGACTTTTCCATCGTTGGAACCGCTCATTTCCATCCTTCCGGCGTCCTACACCCTTCAGTAGGAGACTTGAACAACTTTTATGGCAGAATAATGATCGTCACCTCCTTTCCCTACGAAACTGAACACGATATCATCGCGCTCAACAGTGAAGGTAAACCCGTAAAATATGAGATAATACAAGACACGAAAGAAATTTGGAAAGGCTGACGAATCGCCAAGAAACATTCATAGTCACTTCTGATAACCCCCATACCGTAATCTATTTCCGTATTTGGGCTTTTGTTGCCTTTTCAATTGGTAAGAGCTCGTCAAGACCTGTCATCGAGAGACAAAATACTCAACGCAAGTTTGGATTTCGCGTTTACTAATGCTTTCTGATTCTGAAAAGATACACGACAGCTATGAGTATTACTATGATTAAAGCAGAAAAAGCAATTATGTCGTCAGTCCATCCCGCTCCTCCAATGAGACTAGTGTTCACGGTAAAGTTTACTGTGTCCTGTTTTGTGTTTCCTGCTTTGTGTTTCCTGCTTTGTCAGTAGCCTTGACATCGATTGCGTATCTTCCATCGCCTAATCCACTAAAAATGTGAGATGTGCTTGTTCCAACGTTGACCAATGAACCGCCGTCCAGTCTAACTTCGTAATGGCTTATGCCTGAAACATCATCAGAACCTGTCCATGTCGCCGTTACAGTGGACGACCTTATTTCGTGGCTTGGAAAAGTAACCGCAATATTTTTGGGAGGGAGTAGTGTCCAATGCAATGGTGTCCGAATACGTGGCGTTCTCCTTCTTCAACGTTTTGATTTGGAAAAGCTTCTCCAACAACTCAGAAACTCTTCTAGTTTTACTTCAAGCAACTAACCACCATTCTTTTACGAATGCATTTCATAATTTTATAATGTATTTTCATCTTAAATTTTAGAAAGAATTTTTGAATATTTCTTCATCCTCATAATTTTTCCTTCTGGTTGAATAAGCCAAGTCATCCAGCAGAGCTCTATTGGCCTGTAACCACAGGCTAAGGCTACTTCTTCAGCTTTCCTAATAAATTTTATATCATCGTTTACAGGCTTTAATCCACACTTAACTAAAGTCTCGTTTATCACTCTCTTAACTATTTTATCAGGCATTATCGTGTCAACACCACCCATCATCCGCAAATATTGAAAAGTGATTAGACCAACTCCCTTAATCCTTCCAATAGGATCTTCTCTCCAAATCTCAAGTTTAGCATTCTTAGCCCAAGTTCTTAATGCTATCTTATCACCCTCATTTAACGTTGAAAGGTAAGATGCTATTTCTTTGGCAATAATCCACGACCTTTTATTCTTCCATACAGCTCTTAATTCGTCAACATTGGCATTCGCAAGGTCTTTCAGATTCTTTATCCTCTTGCTCTCAACAAACTTTTTATTGAATTCCTCAACCTTTGGAACAACTGCCGTAAAATAGTTTAAACCTATTGATGTGAAGGCTGCATCTACAACCATTAGAACAACACTTCCTCCCCACCTCTCAGTTTTGAGACATCTTTCGCAATGTTCCCTTAAGCCTGAGACTTTCTCCATGTAATTGTTGACAATTTCTTTTAAAGAAGTCATCTAGTCAACCTCCTGTAAATCCATTAGCGTTAAAAACCTCAAAAATGCAGTAACCACGTATGGAAGGCACATATGTCAACACTTAAGTAAAAAAATATTAAGTGAAGCATTTAACTATAAACGTGAAGGCCAAGTCGAGGAGTTAGTTAGACATCAGGTTAAAGAGAATTATGCAGAGTTCAACGAAGGCGGTGAACCTCGGGGTAAACCTCTCAATATAGACAATGTTTTTGATCGATGTAAAAAATTCTAACATGCTCTAGGCGAATGTCTCAAAACTATGTTGTAAACTCCTTAAGAAACCATAAAATGGTATTTCAATGTCTTTCATACTGTTTTTATTGCTGGGACATTCGGTTTAACGACGACTCTTTTTATCTTGTTCCTTAACAATTTCTCTAAATGGGTTATGGAATTTCCCAGAGATTGGAATAATGTTACATGGAGCATTTGGATTCTTATTCATTCGTTGGATTCTACGAGTAACATACCACCTTTTCAAGCCGTATTCAACGAATGAATAGTTTTTATTAAAGGGCAACTTGCATCTGTCCTGATCTGAAATCTACTTTGTCCATTTATACCAACGCCTCTTCGTAGCGCGCGCTCTAATAGTCTTCGGTGTCTTCCCAATCCATTTCTGTTTCCATAAGCTCTCTACAGTCTGGGCATAATCCATCTATCAACTCGTCCGCAGGAAACAGGTTTCCACATTCTAAGCATGGAACCATGTCTTCAGAATCTTCCACACAGTGTTCCTCCTTGATAAGATGCCAGCTAAATACATAAAGATAGGCTTTGCCACAAATCAACATAAGCCTACATAAATACAAGAATGTTGTGCATTGAAAAAGCAACATAAAAGATTCAAGTTTAACCTCTGCCAAATAGCAACATGACCCTGATAACTCTAACTATCAGTAAAAATAGTTTTTTATGACGGCAGCTAAGTGGTCAAATGGGCGATGTCTATATTCGTTCATGACTTGGAGAATGTTGAACAATGCCTTTCTGGTGGATGGTTCAATGTCCTGCCTTTCTTCAAGTGTCGCTATCAGCTTTTTCGAATACCCTGTTTGGCTCAAGATTGAGAAAGAGTCCTTTGACGCTACATTCCTCATGAAATGGTAGAATCGGTCGCTTTCGCTAACAATTGGTTCTGTCCAGTATTTTAACCCGTAAACAAACATGAAAACTTGAACCTTGTTCTGCCGCTCAAACTTGTGGAAGCGCCAGCCACTTGTAGCATAATAAACAGGGACAAATGGCAACATTAGATACGCTGCGAAGGGTAAAAACTCTGGAACTCCAAAAAATGTAACCGCCAACGAAAGTGGTAAACCGAATAAGACAGCGGTTATTGGCAGTATTTGCCACGTTATCATTTCCGTCTCTCGCATTAACTTACTGGTTACAATTCGTGCTTCAAGCTCTCCAATCAGCAAGCCTTCAACAATGCCTAGAAGAAGATAAAATCCTCGAAGGATAGTGAACCATTTGAGATTTACTGAGGCCGAGTATAGCAAAAAACCAAAAAAGACTGCGGCGATAATAGACATAAAGAGTCTAATTTTGGCTACAGGATAGCCTACACGACTCAAGGAATAATACATCTAAGAATCGCCTCAGATATGATATTAGTTCAATTTCTTATTAGATTAATGGCGTTAATATGACCGCAAAACACAGAACTCTCGCTTGAACAGCCAAAAAACTAAAATACACAGCGAAGGTTCGAAGTTGTTCAATTTCAACTTTAGATTTTATTCTGGGTTTTTGCTTTGAAACATTTTATCAAAAGAAGCAGAATTCTATCCAGCTCCGATATCTTAAACGATATTAAGACCTCTCCCTCGCTATCACAGAATTTTGTTCTTTTAATGTCTCATAAGCGAAATAGATTTGAACTGCATGACCATGTTGGAATTTGAGAAAGTTTTTATGCGCGCAACAGATACTATGAATACGATTAGCTTAAACCTTTATGTTTGTCAAAAACATGTAACTTATAATAGGAACATTTTCTACGAAACTATAGGATTCATTATACACTTGGTTCTTTAGAAAAGTAAATATGGAAGCATGTAATAATTACCTGCTTAAGTTTGGGGGAGCTGGGCGATGACCTGGCTGAGAGGACGGTTAAGCGCCGTCGACCCCTTAGAACCTGATCCGGGTAATGCCGGCGGAGGGAAAATGGAGTAAGAAAAGGTGTCTTCGAACTTTTCTAAACAAAAATATAATGGTTTAATCAAGTTTTTGGAGGTTTTTTGTTGGCAACACAGATGGAGGCAGCTAAAAGAGGGCAGATAACCGAAGAAATGCGGATAGTCGCCAAAGATGAGGATGAATCGCCTCAGGCTATTTGCCAGCGCATAGCAGATGGCGTGGGCATAATAACAAGAAACATTCAGCATGAAAATGTCCGCCCAGTAGGAATAGGCAAGGGAATGCGTACAAAAGTAAACGCTAACATTGGCACAAGCCCAGACCTATGCGATTTAAAATTGGAGGTTGAAAAGGCGAAAATAGCTGTAAAATATGGCGCAGACACCATAATGGACTTAAGCACCGCTGGCGATTTGGACGAGATAAGGAAAGCCATAATAAAGGCTGTTAATGTGCCCATTGGAACAGTTCCCATTTATCAGGCGGCTATAGAAGGTGCGAAAAAGAAAGGCGCAATAATCCACATGACAGAGGACGACATTTTCAATGTTATAGAGAAGCATGCAAAGGACGGTGTTGATTTTATGACTGTGCATTGCGGCGTAACACAGAAAATCGTTAAAAAAATGGCAAAGCATCCTAGGCTCATGGGGGTTGTAAGCCGTGGCGGAACATTTTTGGCTGCGTGGATACTTCATCACGCCAGAGAAAATCCGCTTTATGCAAACTACGACTATCTGCTTGAGATGGCTAGAAAATACGATTTTGCCCTAAGCATAGGAGACGGGTTAAGGCCTGGCTGCATATTCGACTCCACAGACTTGGCTCAAATCCAAGAACTGCTTACAATTGGAGAACTTGTGGAAAGGGCAAGAGCCGAAAACGTACAGGTCATGGTTGAAGGGCCGGGACACTTGCCATTAAGCGATGTGGCCGCCAATGTTCATCTTGAAAAAGCCATATGTAAAGGCGCCCCCTTCTATGTGCTCGGTCCAGTTGTCACTGAGATAGCGCCTGGCTACGACCACATTGTTGGGGCTATAGGCGGAGCATTGGCTGGATTCGCCGGCGCTGATTTCCTATGTTATCTAACGCCGTCCGAACATTTAGGCCTTCCAACATTGGAAGACGTCAAAGAAGGAGTGATAGCAACCAAGATAGCAGCCCACGCCGTTGACATAGCAAAACTGGGGACTAGGGCAACATCTCGTGACTTAGCCATGGCAAAAGCCAGGGCAAGCCTTGATTGGAAAAAACAATTCGAATGTGCCTTAGATCCAGAAAAAGCTGTTAAGATTCATGACCGAACGAAACTGAGAAGCCAAGAAACTTGCTCTATGTGTTCGGAATATTGCGCCATAAAAATTTTGAGGGCAGCATTGAAAGCTGAAGGACAATGCGTATAACAGCAAGTTTTTCCTGACGTTTTGAGGGATTGGTAATGTTCAGTATTGAAAATATGAAAGGCAAAGTTCCAGTGGTCATCACGATTGCTGGAAGTGATTCTGGAGGAGGAGCAGGAATCCAGGCAGACCTCAAAACCTTTGCGGCATTAGGTGTTCACGGTGCAACAGCAATAACAGCTGTCACAGCCCAAAACACCGTTGATGTTGTCTCTGTTGAGAGTTTAGAGCCTGAGATGATTCGCGAACAAATAAAGGCGGTGGCTGAAGACATCGGCATTGACGTTGGAAAAACAGGGATGTTGTATACAGAGGAAATAATAAAGATCGTTTCCGAAGAAGTCTCTAGGTACAAGTTTTCTTTAGTTGTTGACCCAGTCATGGTTGCCAAGTCAGGGTCGCTGCTTTTAAAACCTGAAGCCGTAGAGGCATTTAAGAGATATCTTTTGCCTAAAGCAACCATCATAACGCCAAATAGGTTTGAGGCTGAAAGGCTTGCTGATTTAGGAATCAAAAGTTTAGAAGATGCAAAGGTTGCGGCCAAGAAAATCTCTGAAATGGGACCTAAAGCTGTTGTTGTTAAGGGTGGACATTTGGATGAAAAAGAAGCAGTTGACGTCCTCTATTATAAAGGCAACTTTAAAACATATCAAGCAAGTAGGCTAAGTGTCAAAACCACCCATGGGACAGGTTGCAGCTTCTCAGCGGCTGTTGCTGCTGGGCTTGCTAAAAAGTTGTCGATACCTGAAGCAGTTGGAAAAGCTAAGGAAATTGTTACCTTGGGCATAAAATTCGGATTAAACGTTGGAAAGGGTTATGGTCCAGTTAATCCGACTGCATATCTTTACCGCGAGTCTTCACGTTATAAGGTCTTAATGAACTTGGACAGAGCTAAGGCGCTTCTTGAATTCTCATCTGAAGTTGCAGCTCTCGTTCCAGAGGTTGGCATGAATCTTGCTATGGCGGTTCCTTATGCAGAAAGCATTAATGACATAGCTGCTATAGATGGTAGAATCGTAAAAACTTTTGAGGGCGTTAAGGCTGCTGGTAACATAAAATTCGGATGCTCGTCTCATTTGGCCAAATACATATTGGAAATAAGCAAGTACCATGAAAAGAAAGCAGCCGCGATTAACCTGAAGTTTTCAGAAGAACTTCTAAGAATTCTAGAGAAAAAAGGCATGACCATCTCCTACTACGACCGAAGAAAAGAGCCTAAGCAAATCAAGATAGTTGAAGGAAGAACCATTCCATGGGGCGTAGAAAAAGCTATCAAAAGAATCAGAAAAGTTCCGGATGTCATTTATCACAGAGGAGACGTAGGTAAAGAGCCAATGATAGTGGTTTTCAGCGAGCAAGCTTACGATCTGGCTAATTTTGTCGTTCAACTCGCAAAGGAGATGAAAAAAGAATGAAGAACAGAGACGTGCACATAAAAAAGCTCACTTTGATCATCGTTTTTTCTGCCTTAGGCGTGGTCATCTCGCCGTACACGTGGTTCATTGTTTTTGGAACAAAGGCCAATCCCACTCAACACACGATTAACGCAATTTTAGGAGTGATTGCCGGTCCATTTTGGGCGGCAGTATCAGCGATCTTCATAGGAACAATAAGGAACATGCTTGGAATAGGGACCATATACGCCTTTCCAGGCGGAATTCCAGGAGGCATCGTTGTCGGTATAGTATATTGGATATTAGAGCATCTTAAGAGCAATGAAAGGACACGTATAATAGCAGCCCTCGCCGAACCGGTGGGCACTTTGCTGATCGGTGCTCCTCTAGCTATTTTCTTAATAGCACCATGGCTCGGAACTAGGAGTCTACTAGACCTAGTGTCAAATCAGGGTTCATTATTTGCTTTCTTAACTTTCGGTTTTGGGTGGGCGTTAAGCTGTATTCCAGGAAGCATCATCGGATTCTTCATATTGTTGATCTTGAAAAATATTGGAATAAGTAGGGAAACCCTTTTTGGCGAAAAATAAACCGATAATTAGACTGAGAGGCAGCGAAGTTCTCGGCAAGAAGGTGTTGATATTAGGTGAAGCTGGTTCTGGAAAGACCAAGATTGCAGCTAAACTATTTCAAGAATTGACGGCTCTTGTGAATCCAGAAATAATAACTATTGTTGACATGGCTCCGAAAAGAATCAATAGTGTAGGTGGAAAAATGACGGATTATGTAAACATGATTGGCGGCGTTAAATATCTTTCACCAGAGAAGGTTTACACGCCAAGGCTAAGTGGGACAACAGCTAAGGAAGTTCTGCGTTATGCTGAGCTGAATAGAAAAGCTATGGAGCCACTGCTTTATGAGTACATCCAAAATCCAACAGAAGTTCTTCTTATTAATGATGTCACACTATATCTCCAAGCTGGCGAACTAGAAAAAATTCTGAAATGCATAAAATTGACTAAGACGTTTTTAGCAACGGCATACTACGGCAAAAAACTGGTTGAAGATTTTGGGACTGGAATAAGTATGAGGGAAAAAATGTTAACCGACAAATTAGCCACCTTCATGGATTTAGTTGTCAAAACCGACCGTCTAAGAGAAATGTTCACAATGAGAAAGATTACCTTCGGAAAATCTCAATAAGCACATAAATATCTAAGAGTGAAAGATTTCATTGAAAACCACGTGTGAAGACGGAAGAAAGCCATTCAGCGAATAGTAAGAACAGTGATTGTCCTCGTTATCGCTACGTTAATTGCAACAGTAATCCGAGCTGATTATGCCCAAACATCTTACGCCATTTCAGCAAGTGCAAAGATTATGTGGTAGCAAAGCCTACGGAAAGTTCTGTTAAATCCAGGACGGCTAAAAATCACTGATCACAACATGTCGCGCTAGGCAACAATTGGCTGAAAGGCTTGGCTATAAAACCAACAGCTATACTTCTGATTTTGAGAATGTGTCAAAAAATGTCTTGTACTCAGCAGAGATTAAAAGAATATTAGCCTAAACTTTTAGTTATGATTTGGTGAAGATGAATTCGTTGGTTAGGGATAAATCCTCTTATTCTTTTTTTAGATTTCAAAGTTCGATGGATCTCGTCGAGTGCAGTAAAAATTAATAATACTTATTTTATCTTAAAATGAAGAGGTTGCGTAATTATGGAGAGCAAGTATGTGAGCAGGGATTTGGTGTTATTTTTCTTAGTTGCATTTGCATGGTCGTGGTTTTTCTGGTTGCTGCAGCTTTGGGGTTTTAACCTTTATGTGGCACCATTTGGACCATTTGTAGCAGCATTTCTACTTGTTTATCTTCAAGAAGGCAATGAAGGAGTTAAGAAATTATTGATGAAGGTTTTTGATCCCAGAATTGGAAAAGTTTGGTATGTTCCTGCCTTTTTATTGTGGCCTGTTATTACGGGTTTTTCGCTATTAGGGGCGTTTCTGAATGAGAGATCGATTCCTGAATTGGCCATGCTGTCTCAGCCATGGCTTATTATCTGGAATTTTGT